>Ga0129307_1000876_pt1 | contig 39736 bp, 38 predicted proteins | sample P1105metagenome_FD_94437 | JGI IMG/M metagenome (GOLD analysis project Ga0129307, IMG submission 94437) | Capybara group fecal microbial communities from Wisconsin, USA - P1105 metagenome | ecosystem: Host-associated > Mammals > Digestive system > Large intestine > Fecal | place: USA: Wisconsin...
CCAAAACAAAAGTCGGCATTCCCCTCTCCCCCTCCTCCAGTCGGTTTTCCTCTCTGGACTCTCTTTTCCCTCAACCTCCACCTCCTCACCTCTTGCCGACTTTTACTTTTTAGGGCGAACGCTCAAACATTAAGCCTTACCATAAAAAGCAAAAGTCGGCAAAGTGGGGGATAGTTAAGGAAGGGGAGTGCAGAGGGGAAAACTAAGGAAGGGGGAGAAATGCCGACTTTTACTGCGGTTTTCTTTTTCTCCCCCTTCCTTTGGTTTCCCCTTTGCATAAACTGTGGATGTTTTCATAAACTGTGGATGTTTTCATAAACTGAGGCGGCTGTGTAAAAAAGTTACAGCAATACAAAAAGGACCGCCTAAAGCGGTCCTCGGTAATTTAATTATTCTCTTTCCGGCCTATGTAATGTTCAACCGCTGCTGCACACATTATCAGAACAAATGCCGCTGTGTGAATGTATGCGAGAACACTCCTTACGGAAGTAATAGAGCTTATCAGCTGTACTGTGTTGATTCCGTCAGCCATAGCCGAGCGTATCGCATATGTATAAATAATAGTCGATGCTATACTGATAACAATATATGCAGCAGGCCCTGCTATGAGTGTGAATGTGCTTCTCGGCTTGCTGACCTTGTCTGCGAAGATATTGATACCGCAGAGTATTGTCATAAGAGCAGGTATGAATGCCTGTATCATCATAAGTGTCACAGTGCCGCTGTTCAGCTTTGCATCCATCATTTCCTTTACGTTGCCGTAACCGAGAAGTATAGCGGCGATATGCGGATTCAGTACAACTACTGTGTTGAGCATTATCCCCAGAAGTGAAACTAATGCCGCTGCAACTGCAAGAATACGCAGCGATCTTGGTTTATCCATTGAATCTCCCCCTATTTCATATGCTCAACGTGTCTTACCTCATCCATGCCCAGTGCTGCGGAAGTGCAGACGATGACCAGAGAGGCCACATTGAGTATACACAAGAAAAACCAGAGGTATTCAACCTTGTCGATCATCCAGTCCTCAGACATATATGTGCGCTTTGAGAAATGGAGGATAACTCTGACCAGACCGTGTTCAGCGATATACCCCAGAAGCCACAGTGCAGGGGCAGCCTTGAAGGTCTTGTGGCATCTCTTTTCCGAGAAGCCCAGTTCCATACAGCCTGCGGTATATATCAGGTACGGCAGCCAGAGAAGCGGCAGCGGAAGCATAAACAGCTTATTCTTTCCTGAAATGACCGCTTCGGGATGGATGGCCTTGAATTCTGTGTCCATTACCAGCTTCAGTATCAGGTCGCCGAATACCATTGCGAATATGGCAAGGACCATATACGCTATTGTGAATACAGCGGCGACGATGTAAAGCTTGCGGACAGATATTGATTTATATTTCATTATTTCTTTCCCTATAATATGTTGCAGGGAACGGTGCTGTCCGTTCCCTGTGCCGGTCAATTAGTGGTGGAACAGACGAATACCTGTGAATGCCATAGCTATGTTGTACTTGTTGCAGGTCTCGATAACGTTGTCATCACGGATAGAGCCGCCGGGTTCAGCGATGTACTCAACGCCTGACTTCTTGGCTCTTTCGATGTTGTCACCGAATGGGAAGAAAGCGTCAGAACCGAGGCAAACGCCTGTGTTCTTGGCAAGCCATGCCTTCTTTTCTTCTCTTGTGAATACAGCAGGCTTTACCTTGAAGATACGCTGCCACTCGCCCTCACGGAGAACGTCCTCATACTCATCGCCGATATAAACGTCGATAGCATTATCACGGTCTGCACGGCGGATATCGTCAACGAACTGGAGACCCATTACCTGCGGAGACTGTCTCAGCCACCAGTTGTCAGCCTTCTGACCTGCAAGACGTGTGCAGTGGATACGTGACTGCTGGCCTGCACCGATACCGATAGCCTGACCGTCCTTTACGTAGCAGACAGAGTTGGACTGTGTGTACTTGAGAGTGATGAGTGAGATAAGGAGATCGTCCTTCTTGTCGTCGGGGATGTCCTTATTATCTGTAACAACGTTAGCGAGAAGCTCACGGTTGATGTCAAGCTCATTGCGTCCCTGCTCGAAGGAAACGCCGTAAACCTGCTTTGTCTCGATAGGAGCAGGCTTGTAGTTCTCGTCCATCCTGAGGATGCAGTAAGTGCCCTTTCTCTTGGACTTGAGTATCTCCAGAGCCTCGGGCTCGTAATCGGGAGCAATAACACCGTCTGAAACCTCACGCTGTATCATCTTAGCTGTGCAAACGTCCACCTTGTCAGAGAGAGCGATGAAGTCGCCGTAGGATGACATTCTGTCAGCGCCTCTTGCTCTTGCGTAAGCGCTTGCAAGGGGAGTGAGTTCGCCCAGATCGTCTACCCAGTAGATCTTCTTCAGATCATCGCTGAGAGGTCTGCCGATAGCAGCGCCTGCAGGTGAAACGTGCTTGAATGAAGTAGCTGCACAAACACCTGTAGCAGCCTTCAGCTCCTTAACGAGCTGCCAGCCGTTGAAAGCGTCAAGAAGGTTGATATAGCCGGGCTTGCCGCAGAGCACCTCGATAGGGAGCTCACTTCCGTCAGCCATATAAACTCTTGAAGGCTTCTGATTTGGGTTACAGCCGTATTTTAACTGCATTTCATTTGACATAATTGTTTTCCTCCTTTAAATCAATAGGATTGATTATTCATCTAATAATTTTTAACAATATGGGCATTCATCTTCTATAGAAGCTTCGTCGTAAATCTCTTTAATCATTGCATGAAAAGTTTTAAAATCATCATATTCGGGATAATCTTTTTTCAGTATTGCAGTTGCATTTTTATAATCTTCATCCGAAATATTGAATCCAGTAGTTTTATACCATTCTCTTTCATGTATTTCACAATCTTCAATAGCGCCTATTTGTTTTAATATTTTATACGCAAGATCAAAGTACTCTCTTTCTTTGTCAAGCTGTCTTTTAGATGTTGACATAGTAATGTCCTCCTTATATTTATTCATGATTGGTTATACTTATGATTACATCACGCATACATACAGACAGTATTCATCGTTCAAGACCGAAGAAACTTGCGATCAGGTATGCTGTAAAGGCACCGGCAAGGGCTATGAGAATGCCGATCGCCATAAGCTTCAGCCACATTCTTACCTTGGAATTTTCCTTTGGTACCTGCGGCATATTGGGGCTTCTGTAGCCCGGGAAGACAGAAGCTGCGACTATCGGGCCTATAAGCAGTGTGAAAAAGCTTAAAATCATACTGATAACGCCGATACCTGTCATGAATTCTTCAGATTCTGTCTTATTCTCATTTGTGCCGACCAGAATGAATGCGAGAAAAGTAGCGATGAAAATGGCTATGAACATTATATTTCTGCCTTTGAGCCATTTATCCAGAGCTTTTCTGTGAGCAAGATCGACCTGATCCTGATTTTCGAGGAAGTTTATCCTGTTCTGCATAGCGCCGAACTGAACTTCCTCCTTCATCTCGTCAAAGCCTGTCTCAACACCGCAGTAAGGGCATTTCCCGAAGTAGGCGCCCTGTTTCCTTTCAATGGGAGCACCGCAGTTGGGGCATTGGATCTTAACTATATCCAAATCGTCAACTCCTTATATCAATGTGTGATTATTGTACTTTTCAGGGCTCAGTCGTATTTGTTCCTTTATATTACCCCTGTTAAAACTGAAACATTTCTATAAATCCGTATACCGCTTTTGCGGCAAAGAATGTGAGTATACAAAGAACAAGACCGACAGCAGTAGTTTTTTCATATCTTCCGCTGTCAGGAGGCAAGCCCTGTGACATATCAAAATCATCGTCTATAGGATGTTTTGAGCAGATCAGCGGAATACCTGCTATCAGCATGATCCATGCTGCAATAAACATTTTACTGAACGGACAATGCAAAGCGAGCAGCAGATCACTTTCGCCCTGAGTAACAGTCAATACTGCTGTCCAGCCGAGAAAGTGGAGGATCGACATTATTGTAAACAGTGTATTTCTGCTTTTTTTCCAGCTTTTTTGTTTCTGAGCCTTGATCTCATGTTTCGGTTCATGCTCGTCATTCTGCACCTGGTTGTTCATAAGCTCATCATAGGTGAATCTTAATTCACAGGCAGGGCATTTTATAAGAACATCTTCATAACGAAAATCAATTTTTGCTCCGCAGCTCGGGCAATTTGTGGTCATCATCTATTTGTTACTGTTTACTTATTCTTATTAACGATACGTGTCTCCACTTTGCCGTCCTCAAGGCTTACATAGCGGACAAAGAGAGATACCTTGTTGTCAGCGTTGAGGTTAGTCCAGAGCATATCTGTGAAGCTGTCGATATCGCCGCTGATGCCTACCAGCTTAGGCTCGCCCTCGAAGCTTGGGAGCGGATTGCCGTCGCCCATGTAGGTGTGGATGAAGCGTCCCTCGCCTGCGACAGGATTGGAGAAGCTGAATGTATATCTCTGGCATGAATCGGGATTGCCGTTAGCGCTCTTGAGAATTGACATAGCGTAGTTGAAGCCCTTGTCCTCGAAGTGGAGGATACCTGAGATACGGGGAGTAAAGTTAGGAGCGTCGTCCTCGAATTCTCTTGTGCGGAGAGACTGCTCGAAGGTCTGCTGCTTGTCCATAAGCTCATAGATAGTATCAGTCTGGTCGCCGTTTGTGACGATGAGCTTGTTGCCGAGTACACGTACAGGTGCATATATGATAAGGTGGGGATCAGTCAGCTTTGAAGGATCGAAAGCCTGAGTGCGGATACCGTCGCCGTCCTCAACGAATACACGGTTGCGGCTGTTTTCGCTTCTGCCCATGATGAAGTAAGCAGTTACGGCATATTTTCCGTCCTCGGACTTACCGATAACGATGCCTCTTCCGGGGTAAGCGTTTGAGCTGAGTTCCTGAGCAAGATCAAGTTTTTTCATAATTTTTACTCCTTTACTTAATTAAGAAAGTGTATATACAGTCCGTGATAACGATTATCAGGACAGTCAAAGCGATTATATTGAGAGCCTTGCGGGAAGGCTTTTTCAGCAGCCAGTCGTAGAAAGGCTGAACGATGTAGAGGAAGAATGCACCTCCCAGACCGAATCTTATCGAAGTGGAAAGGGCTATTCTTGCCTGGAAATTGTATTTGTAGTCTGCGTAGGTCTGCCACGGCCATGCGCCTGTTGCGGCTTCGAGGATGTAGCTTGTGACCAGTTCGATAAGCGTAGCCACGGCCATGCACCCGAGGAATATGAGAAGCGGTTTGACGATGTTCAGCGTCCTGTTGTCCTTTTTGCGCATAAGTTTGCCGAAGCACAGCAGGAACGTGATCGCTCCCACACCGTAAACGGGGCAGTAGGGGCCGAATAATACGCCTCTGTTGGTGAATCCCCATTGGTAGACCACCACTTCAAGAAAGACCTCATAAAGCCAGCCAAGCACCGCATACATCCAGAAGCAGAGAAACAGTTTCTGGATGGTCTGGTTTTCATTTAATTTCATAAATAACCTACTTTATTAAAACGAGAATTATTTCTTATGATAGTCGATCATTTCCGGTGCTCCTCAATGTATTCTTTCAGACGCATAAGGTCTGAATTTTCAAGTATAACACTGATTTTGCCGGGATCTTTGCATTCCTTCCGGTCGTAATAATCGTGAGGACTGTCAATGAATCTGAATTTTCCTCTGTCAGTGGTCATGACCATAATAAAGACAGGATGGAGAATGCTGCTGCCCTTTCCGGCACGTTGGAATCTCACCTTTACATCGATCGAATGTATGGAACTGTAGTCGAAGTGAGTACGGATCTTCCACCATTTCCAGAATGTTATGCCTCTGTCATTGGCGATAAATCCTTCTTTTACGAAAAGACAGGCAAATGCCAGCGCAGTTATTATCACCAGAGCAAGTCCGAATGCATATTCGTTATCCGAAAAAATGACAATGAAAGGAATGATAAGCAGAAACAGCAGACCGGCTGCACCTGCATGGGAATTGGTCGTTTCTTTATTCATGTTACTTTACATAAGCTTTGCCGTCGATTATCTCTATCCTGTCCTGACAGAACAGTGATACAGCCTTCGGAAGAAGTTTCCACTCCACATTTTCCATGATGCGTCTCTGGAGTATTTCGGGGGTATCGTCCTTCTGCACTTCAACAGTGCCCTGAAGGATAATAGCGCCTGCGTCTGCTTCCTCGTTGACGAAATGTATAGTAGCACCGCTGACCTTTACACCGTAAGCGAGAGCGGCTTCATGGACTTTCAGTCCGTAGTAGCCTTCGCCGCAGAATGACGGGATAAGTGCAGGGTGAACGTTGATTATCTTATAAGCGTATGCTTTTGTGACGCATTCATCGAGAATTGTCATGAAGCCTGCAAGTACCACAAGGTCGGCTTTCTCTTCGTTGAGAGCTTCAAGGATAGCTTTGCTGTAGCTTACGCTGTCGGAGTATTCCTTTCGTGGGATGACTCTCGTGGGGATATCGTTATTTTTTGCACGTTCCAGAGCGTAAACGCCGTCCTTTGAAGCGATGACGCAGGTTATCTTTCCGCCCTTGATGATACCGCTTTTCTCGGCGTCGATAAGAGCCTGTAAATTAGTACCTCCGCCCGAAACGAGCACAACTATATTTTTCATTAAGTCAGACCTCCATTATTTGAACAGCAGTTCGGATAAAAGGTGGAAAACCACAGTCAGCGCTCCGCCGATAACAAGGCCTGAGCCGAAAGAGGAAGTACCCTTTATCTCGTCGGTGAAAAGAAATTTATCGGGGACCATAGGGTCTATCCTTACCGATACGCTGTCGCCTCTCTGAACGGTAACAGTATCGGCAGGAACGTATCCGTCATGGTCCGCACGGACATCCTCACCGTTGTTATTATAGTTTACTACAACGCAGTAGTATTCCACTTCCTCATCGCCGTGCATACGGAAATCCGAGCGGTAGCCGAGGACTTCAGCGGTAATGCCTTTGTATCTTGCATATTTTATGCGGTAGCTTCGGCAGATAAGAGCACCTATGAGGATAAGCAGAGCACCGAGCGTTATGAAAAAAGCCATTCAGTAAACTCCTTTCATATGAACTGTGCGACGATGAGCAGGATAACGGAAATGATACCGCCTGCCACGATGAACACAGTGTATTCTTTGGTCATATCGCCTTCACGTTCAGGGAAATAGAAGAAAACGGGGTCATCGGGGTCATAGCACACCATGACCTCCTCGCCTATCTCATAGCGCTGTTTGCTGTCCTGAACGGTGTAAGTGGAAGTGACCTCACGTCCTTCCTCGGTGGTGTAAGTGACAATGGGATAGAAATGCTGCCCCTTGTCTACGATATGATAATCCTTTACCGTAGCGAATGCGGAGATACCACGGGAAAGGGTGTTCCTTTTCCTCATGATATGCAGAAAGAAGAGCACCGCCATAAGGGCATAGATGAGAACTATGCCGTAGATCAGCCATCCGTGGCTGTATGACCAGCCTATTATGAACATGGACGTTATTGCCCATAAAATATCAGTAATATCAACTTTCATTATCTTGTACCTGATTTTAGAGTAGGATGAGTATTATTCGGGGAACTGAACGTGTCCCGGGATTATTTCTGTATCGTCGTATGACAGGGGGATGTCCTTGTCGATAATGACCTGACCGTAGATATCCGTAATGCGGAAAGTGAACGGTCCTTTGCCCATGTCACGGGATTCAAAGTAATTGTAGGGACGTCTTGGTATTTCAACGAAGTCTCCGTTTTCATCAAGATATTCCAGCTTTGTGATGGGGTAGCGGTGATTTCTCACCTGGACACCGCACCAGAATTCGGTGCTTCCCTCCTTGTATTTGAAGGAGATGGGAGCATCTTCAGCGCTGTCAAGGGGGATTATCTTCCAGCTCACGGGGACTCGGCCCTTTTCTACGGGAGCAATAAGCGGAAAAGCATCGGTATACAGGTCGAGATCGCCTTTTTTGCCTTCGGGGAGCTCGTCTGTTACCAGCATTTTTATAGTACCCAGTTCGCCTGTGACTTCGAGATAAGCGCCTGCAAGCTGGGCTTCGTTGTAATCGGAATGGTTCATGGCGACTATCCAGTAGTCGTGGGAAACAGGGTCAAGCATAGCATGACCGCCTGTGTATCCGCCGCCGTAGAAGGTACCCTCGCCTGTGTGAACCGTACCCTTTGGTTCGAGGATACAGCTTTCATCTATAGGGACTTCATCGGGGACATATGACGATGAGGATGTACCGCTGTCTGTTTTTACTTTTTTGCCGAGGACGAAATCCTGCACCTTGCGCAGTTCATCCCTGGAAGCGCCCTGCTTTCGGGCGGCAATTACATCAAAGCAGTCGATGACCTCATCGGGACAGTAATCCATGGGGATTGACGAAGCGGCAAAGGTGTATGCAGGTGACAGGCATACAGCCGCAGCAATAAGTGATAATACGAATTTTTTGCTTTTCACATATACCACTCCTTCGTGGAAAAGGGAAAGGTGTCAGCGGCAGGAGCACTGCCCCTGACACCTGAAAATGCATCAGCAGATGATAACGCCTTCCTCTGATTCAACGAGCTCACCGAGGATGTAAGCATCCTCGCCTGCTGCCTTGATAGCGGCAACAGCCTTGTCAGCATCGTTCTTGTCAACGGAAACGATCATACCTACGCCCATGTTGAATGTATTGAACATATCACGCTCAGGGATATCGCCTGTTCTCTTGATAAGATCAAAGATAGGGAGCACCTGAACAGCGTTTCTTTCGATCTTAGCAGCAAGGTTCTTGGGAAGTGAACGTGGGATGTTCTCATAGAAGCCGCCGCCTGTGATGTGTGAGATGGACTTTACCTTTACAGCGTCCAGGAGGCTCATCACAGCCTTAACGTAGATACGTGTAGGAGTCAGGAGAGTCTCACCGAGAGTAGCGCCCAGGTCATCGAAATGCATGGAAAGGTTCTGCTCGTTTACGTCGAAAACGCTTCTTACGAGAGAGAAGCCGTTTGAATGTACACCGCTTGACTTGATAGCGATAAGTACATCGCCTGCCTTCTGTGTATCGGGCTGGAGGATCTTGTCCTTGTCAACAACGCCTACTGAGAAGCCTGCAAGGTCGTATTCATCCTCAGGCATAAGACCCGGGTGTTCAGCAGTTTCGCCGCCGATGAGAGCACATTCTGCCTGTACACAGCCCTCAGCAACACCTGAAACGATAGTAGCTATCTTTTCGGGATAGTTCTTGCCGCAGGCGATATAGTCGAGGAAGAACTGTGGCTTTGCGCCGCAGCAGATGATATCGTTGACGCACATAGCAACGCAGTCGATACCTACAGTATCATGCTTATCCATGATGAAAGCGATCTTGATCTTGGTGCCGACGCCGTCAGTGCCTGATACGAGAACAGGCTTATTGATACCTGTCATATCCAGCTCAAAGAGACCGCCGAATCCGCCGATGCCTGAGAGAGCGCCCTTTATCATAGTGCGGGCGATATGCTCCTTCATAAGCTCGACTGACTTGTAGCCTGCGGTTACGTCAACGCCTGCCTTCTTGTAGCTTTCGGAAAAACTGTTGTTCATATAAAAATCCTCCGTTTTATTTAATGCGGAATTCGTAATTAGGAATTCGGAATTAGAAGTGTGCTCTGACGAGCACGAATATTAAATTCATCACCGTAAGATGATACATTAATTCCGCATTCCGCATTCCGAATTCCGAATTGATTATTCGTTTCCGTCCCAGCAATAAGTACAAAGCTGACACTGTGGAAGTCCCACAGCCTTTACCTTGCCCGGGAGCGACTGGAATTCCAGTGAAGTGAGCTTGAGTCTGCGGCATATCTCATCACGCATACGTCTGCCTCTTTCGGTATTTGTATCGCTGTACTCAGCGAGGTACTTAACGCCTTCAGCGCCTTCAAATTCGTCGATTATCTGTCTTGCGATAAGCTCCAGCTCTGAATGGCTGCGTGAGAAGTTGAGATACTTGCAGCCGTACATGATAGGAGGACAAGCAGAACGCATATGCACTTCCTTAGCGCCGTTCTCATAGAGGAACTCAACGGTCTCTCTCATCTGAGTACCTCTTACGATACTGTCGTCAACGAAGAGGAGACGCTTGCCTGCGATAAGCTCGTGAACGGGAATGAGCTTCATTTTAGCGACCTGATTTCTCATGCTCTGGTTTGTAGGCATGAAGCTTCTCGGCCATGTGGGTGTGTACTTGATGAACGGACGTGCAAATGGAATACCGCTGCGGTTAGCATAGCCGATAGCGTGAGGAGTGCCTGAATCGGGAACTCCGCATACATAGTCAACTTCGGGGAGTCTGCCTGCGTTGATATCATTTTCGGCCATTATCTCGCCGTTGCGTGTACGCATAACTTCAACGTTCACGCCTTCGTATACAGCGTTAGGGTAGCCGTAGTAAGTCCAGAGGAAGGTACATATCTTCATCTTTGAAGGATCGCCCTCAGCCATTACATGACATTCGTCAGCAGTGAGCTTTACTATCTCGCCTGCCTGGAGCTCCTTGTAAGTAGTGTAACCCAGCTTCTGGAAAGCGAAAGACTCGGTAGAGAGGCAGTAGCCGTCGGAGCGCCTGCCGATGATGATAGGGAGTCTTCCGAATTCGTCACGGGCAGCGATAATGCCGTCCTTAGTGAGAATGATAAGTGACATAGTACCCTCTATCTTGCTCTGAGCGTAGCGGATACCGTCAACGAAGTTGTCCTTCTGAGCGATGAGAGCGCCGATAAGGTCGCCTGAGTTTATCTTTCCGCTGCTCATGGTCTCGAAGTTGGCACATCCCTTTTCAAGGAGCTCATCAACGAGAGTATCTGCATTGCGGATGATACCCACTGAACATACAGCGTAAAGTCCCATCTTTGAACGCACGAGGATAGGCTGTGGGTCTGTATCGCTGATACATCCGATACAGAGCTTGCCCTTCATCCTTACAACGTCATTTTCAAATTTGGTTCTGAAAGGAGAATTCTCGATACTGTGGATATTTCTCTGAAATCCGCAGTCTTCTGAATATGAAGTCATACCGCCTCTGCGGGTGCCGAGGTGTGAGTGGTAGTCAGTACCGAAGAAAACGTCTGTCACGCAGTCGTTTTTAGAAGCTGCACCGAAAAAACCGCCCATACAATTATTCTCCCATAAGTCTCTTCATGATTTCCTGATAAGCTTCCTCTACGCCGCCCATATCTCTGCGGAAACGGTCCTTATCAAGCTTTTCGTGAGTAGTGCTGTCCCAGAAACGGCAGGTATCAGGAGAGATCTCATCAGCAAGGATGATAGTGCCGTCTGAAGTCTTACCGAACTCGATCTTGAAGTCGATGAGGTCGATGTTGAGACCCTTGAAGAACTTTACCATGAACTCGTTTACCTTGAAAGCGTACTTAGCGATAGTGTCGAGTTCTTCCTTTGTAGCGATACCGAGTGCGAGAGCGTAGTAATCGTTGATGAACGGATCGCCGAGGTCGTCGTTCTTGTAGCTGTATTCAAGGATAGGACAGAGGAGCTGCTTTCCTTCCTCAACGCCCATTCTCTTTGAGAAGCTGCCTGCTGCAACGTTTCTGATGATAACTTCAAGAGGAACGATGGAGACCTTCTTTACGATAGTTTCACGGTCGCTGATCTCTTCAACGAGATGAGTAGGAACGCCTTCCTTTTCGAGCATTTTGAACATGAAGTTTGTCATTCTGTTGTTGATGACACCCTTGCCTGCGATAGTACCCTTCTTTTCGCCGTTGAAAGCGGTAGCGTCATCCTTGTAGTCAACGATAACGAGGTCGGGATCGTTTGTAGCATAGACCTTCTTAGCCTTGCCCTCATAGAGCTGTTCCTTTTTTTCGATGTTTTCCATTTTTAAATTCCTCCTGAGATATTAAAAATTGCGGTAAATTACCGTATATATGCAACTCCGCTTCTTTGCGGAAATTGTAATCTTATTACTGTACGGGTAAAGGATCAATGACAGTCTTGCCGTCACTGCCTTTCAGTTCGGTGATGTTGCCGTCGGAAACAAGGTAGTTCACACCTGTTTCGGTATCAACGATGACTGTCAGGTGATAGGGGCCTGCATATTCGTCATTCTTTATAGTGAAGCGTGGCTTTGGCTTTTCCTTTTTCTTTGGCTTTTCATCGTATGATTTTTCTTCGTTTTTTCCGAACATAGCTATCATTCCTTTCCGAGCAGCATATCAGCGGCTTCCTGCGGCGTATGTGCGATGAAGTCCGCACCTGCCTCAGTAAGTTCTTCTATGGGACCGTAGCCCCAGAGAGTGCCGAGACATTTCAGCCCTGTTTTATGAGCTCCCAGCACATCCTGTCTGCGGTCGCCTATCATAAGTACGCCGCTTTTGTCGGTGATGCCTGCCCGGGCGAGAACGTACTCGATTACTTCCCATTTATTATTGCGTGTGCCGTTTATATCAGCGCCGCCGATAATGGGGAAATACCGTGAAAGCCCGAACTTGTCCAGTATGCGCTTTGCGTAGACTTCGGGCTTGCTTGTGGCTACATAGAGCTGTTTGCCGCCCTGACTGAGACGTTCCAGCATTTCCGGGATGCCGTCGTAGACACGGTTCTCGAAAAGGCCGACAGTGCTGTATCTTTCACGGAATATCCTTACCGCTTCGAGTACCTCCTCCTCGTTCATTCCGCAGAATTTATCAAATGACTCATAAAGCGGAGGGCCGAGGAAGCGGTTCATATCGTCGGGGATCTCACGTCCCATAGCGGTAAGAGCGTGTTCCATGCAGTTGATTATGCCCTCAGCGGAGTCCGTAAGAGTTCCGTCAAGGTCAAAAAGAAGAGTTTTAAATCTATCCATATTATGTATGCAGAGAGATGTCATGCCAGTCCGCAGTATCGCAGATGAGCCATTCAAGACCACGTCTGCGCTCGAAAACGACTTCACCGTTCAGATCACCGACCGAGCAGTTGGGGTCAACGTGCTGATGCTGAACAACAGCCCAGTGATAGCGGTAGTAAAGGTCCAGCATATCCAGTATCTCGTCAGCGCTGCGGAGACTGCACTTTGACTTGAAGTCATCCAGACTTCCGCACTGTGAAACGAACTGTATAGCCTTGCGGCAGTCACAGATATCGCTTGCATCGCTGATATCATCAACGAGACCCAGAGCCCATACCAGAGCCCAGTAGCATTCGTATTCCCAGACGATATCGGTTATATCCTGCTTTGTTGCAGTGCCGTCAAACAGCTTGGATTCCTTTGCGTTCAGCGACTTGTTCACATCGAAGTATGCGATGAGATTTGCAAATCTTCCTGCATTTTCGGTGTTGTTCTCGCTGAGCTCAATGGCCATCTGTGTGCACAGCAGAGCAGCAACGGCTCTTCGGCAGACTGCATCGAAGTCCCTGAGTTTTATTTCTTCGGCGGATTCCGTCATAGGCAGACCATCAAAGAAGCTGATACCCTTTTCTCTGAGTATGCTTTCGGTGTGTTGTTTTCTTTCCTGTGGGGTCATGGCGATACCTCCTTGTGTGCATCAGAGAGCAGCGATCTGCTCCTGTAAAGCCTTGTCCTTAGCGATAACGCCTTCAGCCATAGCCTTCTTCTCGGCAGCCAGCTTTTCAGCGAGAGCCTCATCTGAGATCGCAAGCATCTGAACAGCCAGAACAGCTGCATTCTTAGCACCGTCGATACCAACAGTAGCAACAGGTACTCCGGGAGGCATCATAACGGTAGCGAGAAGAGCGTCAACGCCTTCGAGAGCCTTTGACTTCATAGGGATACCGATAACAGGGAGAGTTGTATGACCTGCAACAACACCTGCAAGGTGAGCAGCCATACCTGCTGCACAGATGATAGCGCCGAAGCCGTTTGCTCTTGCGTTTGAAGCGAATTCACAGGCCTCTGCGGGAGTTCTGTGAGCGCTCATTACACGGCATTCAAATTCAACGCCGTACTTTTTAAGCTCTGTGAGAGCTGATTTAACAACAGGGAAATCGCTGTCGCTTCCCATGATAACTGCAACTTTTTTAGACATTTTCTTGTTCTCCTTTTTATAATGTGCTGTCGCTGATAGCGGCATTGTCTCCGGTATCAGTTGATGAGGTGCCTCCCGAAGTATAGCCGTTTTCGCTGTCGGCGTGTTCGATGATGGAGGGATGCTCCGGTTCGGGGGCGGGATATTCGGGCATAAGAGCCTCGAATCCGGCTGAAACAGCCTTGAGTTCGCCTGCCGAGCCGCCGCTGAACTCGATGACTGCCTTGTATTTTTCATTCATATGGCTGAGCTTGCCGTTATCGTCGTGATAGGTGAGCTCGGTATCCGCTGTGACGGCGACTGCAAAATGCGGTATATCGTCATCTGAACGGGTGGAATAAAGGAAGATATCGGGGATGCTTCTCAGGCGCTTTGAAACGAGCTGAGGATCGTCCGGAAACAGCGGAGTGAATACCGCATTGTCCGGATGAGGTATATCCGCAAGGTCGGCTTCGTCTTCCGAGAAAGCGTAGCGGATGTATCTGCCTGCATTTTCCGACATTACTTCCAGCATGGAAACGCTGAGCTTCGAGAGCAGCAGCTTGCTTGTGATATCGATCTTGTACTCCGATGTATCCGCCTTGCCGTACACCACAGCATTTTTGAGAGCGAATCCTTTCGGGCTTACAGAATAGATATAGGAACCTTTGTCGGTAGTAAGAGTGATCTCATTGTCTTCTTCGGTGAAGCTGTTCCATGATCTTGTGAAAGCAGGTGTGAGATCATCATTATATATAACGCATGAACCGTCTGAATGGGCGGATGCGGTATAGAAACCGAAACCGTTGACCGAGCGGTGCACTATAGTATCATATATGAAAGGTACGACTGCATTGCCTTCATAGTCTATGCAGCCGAGGAGTTTGTTGCCTTTGATCTGTCTTTCCGCAATACAGAGCCCTGTTCCGGTGAATGTGAGCTTGTCCCATTCAGGTGAGACGGTAACTCTTTCGCTTGCGTCTGCAAGGCCGTATTTCCCTGAGACATCCTGAAAGAGGAAACTGCCGCTTTCATCGGTTGAGAGCTTCTTGGCAATGACGGACTGTCCGCCGCCTTCGTAGGTATTCTTTCCCGTATCGTGAAAGAAACGTGTGATGGCGACAGCAAGGACTATGACGATGATGAAGAGTGCGGAAAACAGAAGCTTCATATGCTTATTCAATCAGGCCGCACCTCCTGTTATCAGTCCTTTTTCTCAGAAGCTTCTGCTTCTTTCTTTCTGCTGAGGTAGATCTCCTCAGTTTCCTTTGTGATGAAAACAGGGCGCTTCTTGGTCTCAAGGTAGGTCTTTGAGAGATACTGACCGAGGATACCTGTGCTGAAGAGCTGAAGTCCGCTGAAGAGGAATATCAGGCAGATGATAGTGGGGTAACCGTCGGGAGAATCATTGAGTCCGAGAAGGCTCTTGATGATAGTCACGATAATGAGAATGAATGCAATAGCGCAGGTAAGGATACCCAGCATTGAAGCTATAGCAAGGGGAGCAGTGGAGAAAGCCATGATGCCTTCAAGTGAATACTTGAAGAGTCCCCAGAATGACCATGAGGTAGTGCCGGCAGGTCTTTCCACGTTCTCGTATTCGATATAGCGTGTGTGGAATCCGACCCAGCTGAATATACCCTTTGAGAAGCGGTTATACTCAGTCATATCGAGGATAGCGTCCACCATCTGTCTTGTCATGAATCGGAAGTCCTGAGCGCCGTCCACGATCTCAGTCTGGGATATTTTATTCATTATTTTATAGAACAGCCTTGCGAAAGCTGAGCGGATCTTTGATTCGCCCTTACGGCTGACACGTCTTGTGGTAGCGCAGTCATATTCGCCGTTTCTCACATAGCTGTACATCTCAGGCAGGAAAGCCGGGGGATGCTGGAGGTCGGCGTCCATAACGACGATATAGTCGCCCTTGGCGCCCTTCAGGCCTGCATACATACCTGATTCCTTGCCGAAATTTCTTGAAAATGAGATATATCTTACTCTGCTGTCATTTTCAGCGAGAGAGCGCAGTATCTCAAGAGTTTTGTCCTTTGAACCGTCGTTGATGAAGAGGTATTCAAAAGTGAGTTCGGGATAGTCTTTTGACATTTTTCCTGTGACCTTTGTTATCTCCTCATAGAACATGGGGAGAACTTCCTGTTCATTATAGCACGGTACTACTACTGAAACGAGTTTCACATTATTCCTCCTTTAAGAAGCTGGGCTTGTATTTCACAAACCAATACACTATTAATAATACAACAAATCAGCAGATAATGCAAGAGAAAAATGATTATTTTCTCAATAATTTTTGCGGTTTTCTAAAATCCCGTTCTTTTCACTTTGAATTTGTGCATTTTACCAGTGAGCGGAAAAGTATGAAAAATCCACATACCGAGGAGAAAAAACGTAAAAAACATATGATATATACATTAACGCTTCACAAAGCTGTGGTGTTTTTGACAAAAAAAGCAATAACGATTTGTTATTTTTACTGAAAATTTTAAAATGGGTATAATTTTTCGTGGAATTTTTTGAGAAGGTGTTGATTTTTTTTGAAATATCATGTATAATATGAGTGTGTAATAATCGCATAGACTATTGCATGAACGAGCGGCTCTCATTATACACAGCGCCACTTTGCGCAGTATAACCGTTCCCCCATGCTTACTGCCCGACTTTCAGGGCTGATATGCGACCCGTGAAATCGGCTTTCCGCTGCCGAAAAGCGGAAATGCGGCCACGCCGCAAGTTGGGAGAGGATTATGGATATCACATTGGTAACTGCTTCAAACAGCAAAGAAGTACACGGAACCGACAACGACAAAAAGACCGGCTGCGGTATCAATCTGCTCAGAGGCGAGAATGTCACAGTTTACAGAAGGATCGGCAGAATGACCGACCTGAAGGAGATAACCTGTGAAAAGTGTAAGGCAAACCTTGCCAAGAAGATGATAAAGGCCGATAAGAAGGAAATGTCACGTCTGCTCAAGGAAGAGAAGCAGCGTGCAAAAATGGGCATGGACGATGAGGGTATCGTTCCGCTCGGCAATACTACAGCTAAGATCACACGTTCGCCTGAACAGATCCGTCAGGATGAGCAGAGAGCAAGATACGGACTTCCTCCTGCAGGAACCAATCAGCCTGCTCCACAGGCTCCTCCCGTTCAGCCTGTTCAGAATGTTCAGCCGGTGCAGCCTCAGCCTGAGCCTGCAAAGACTATACCTGGCACAGGCGTTGCTATCGACAACAGCCTTGCAGCATTTGCTATAAACAAGCCGGTGGCAGCTCCCGAAGCTCCTGCACAGGACGATTTTGCTTCACAGTTCGCTTTCCAGAAGCCTGCCGCAGAGGAAAAGCCTGCTGCTCAGGATGATTTCCTTGCGCAGTTTGCTGTACCTTCGGCAAATGCACCTGTTCAGCCTGCTCCTCAGCCTGTCCAGCAGCCCGTTCAGCCTGCACCTCAGCAGATGCAGCAGCCTGCACAGGCTCCTGTTATCGACAACGTAGATGATATACTCTCTATGTTCTCCGTTGAGAATGTGGCTTCACAGGGCGTACCTGTATCACCTGCTTTCAGCAATAACAACCAGAATATCGCAGATGTACCTGCCAACGGCTACTCAGCTGCACCTGCACCTCAGCCTGCACAGGGTATGAGCAATCCCAATCAGTGGGATTCGGTTGCAGACCAGATATTCGGCGGAGTTCCGCAGCCTGCTCCACAGCAGAGCGCTCCGGTTTTAGACGATATATCAGTACCTCAGCCATCTGCTCCTTACGGAATGAACAGCGCTCCCGTTTTCGAGGACATAGCTCCCGTTCAGAGCGCACCTGTTTTAGATGATATTGCAGCTCCCGTTCAGAATGCAGCTCCTGTATTCGAGGACATTGCAGCTGAGATACCTTCAGTTTCAGATAATAAGCCCGAAGTGCTCGGACTTGACGATCTGTTCGATATCCCGGAGGTACCGGCAGCTCCTTCTGCTCCTGCACCAAAGGTTGATCTTTTCAAGGAAGAGATCGAGGATATCAGCGCTGTTGCACCTGTACAGCAGACAATGGAGCAGCCCGCTCCCGTACAGCCTCAGGCAGTTCCCGAGCAGCCTCAGATCATTTCTGTTCCGCAGCTTGCAGGCTATGACCAGAACGGCCAGCCTATCTACAATTACATACAGATGAGAATGACAGGTCTCGATCCTAACGGTCAGCCTATCTTCGCTCCTATCGAAGGACAGCCGGCATTACAGCCTGTTCAGCCGAATTTCGCTGCACAGCAGCCTCAGGCAAGACCTGTTGTACCACGCCGTCCTGTTCCGAATACAGGCGCTCCTAAGGCAAACGTATCAAAGATCGCTGTACATCCTCATGCAAAGCAGACTTCACAGGCATTCATCAATGCTATCGCAAGCTCAAAGGAATACGCAGACAAGAACCTTATCGATACACAGGGTCTGAGAGCTAATACTCCTATCCTTTCATCAGTTGAAGACGTTCTCTCAACAATGGGTGACGATTCAGCCAAGCAGAGACTTCTTGCTGCTCAGGCAGAGGCTCAGAAGGAAAAGGCAGTTACAGCATTCAGCGAGTACAAGGGACCAACAGCTCAGGCTAACCGCAGACCTGTACCTCCTCAGTTCAGAAATACTCCTTCACAGCAGCAGAGAGATCCCCGTGCTATGACTAAGTCAGAGCTCAAGGCTTACAAGAAGCAGGAGAAGATTGAAGCTAAGTTCAAGAAGGAAATGGCTAAGAGAGGCGGATATTGATCCCCTGACGCAACTATATAAAACAGCGCCGCAAGACCTGAAGCACTGGCTTTGCGGCGCTTAGCATAATAAAAAGAGAAACGAGGACTATTCCATGGCAAAGAAAGATATACTTGAAGAACTCAGAAGCAAGCTGGGAGATTCTCCTGAAGAGAATGCGGCTTTCCTGAAAAAGGAAACAGAGCGCTTTATCAAAGAGGGCAACGCTGAAGGAATCGAAGCAGCAGGTACTCTCATTCTTGAGAATATGCCCCAGAATCAGAAGGACGAGATACAGAGACTTACCCAGCTCGACGGCAAGCCGCTTAATGAGGCATACGGCGAGATAGTAAAGCTCATCAATGATAAGAAGATAGTCGAAGCTAAGCCGCTGGCTGAAAAGCTTTATAAAAAGATCATCACCGATTATCCGCAGACTGAGAATTCAAAATTCGTATCACTGAGAAATCCCTTTGAGGATAATTTCTACCAGCTCAAGTTCAAGCCTGAGCAGGTGCTCAACCGTACTCCTTTCGATTTCGCAGAGTATATCACCTCCTATGCTTACATATTAGTAGAGACAGGTTCACCGCTTGACGCTATACCTGTGCTTGAAAAGGCGATCGAGTACAATCCTGTGGACTGCGGACCTTACTTTGAACTTGCAGAAATATACAAGCTTCTCAAGAACAAGCGCCAGGTCATCGAGACCACAAAGAAAACTCTTGAGCTCGCTTCTTCGCCTGTAGCTATTGCAAGATGCTACGCTAATATGGGATATATCCTTACCGATATGGGCGAGTACGATGATGCCGCTGCTTACTACACAGCAAGCGTTATCTTCGCTCCTCATCCGATGGTACCTTATGAAATGCAGGCTCTCGCCAACAAGAAGGGCAGCCCTATCGTCCGTCCCGAGCGTGAGCAGATAGTTGAGGTCATGAAGAAGTACGGCATGGAGTTCGGTCCGGATCCGGACGTAGTATCCGTATGCGCACAGCTTTCAGTTCACTATCTTACTGAAAAGGACATCCCTAACGCTCTTCAGGCTATGAAGATGACATATAATCTCACCAGAGATGAAAAGGTCAAGGAGCTCATACTCAAGTATGATCCGAATGCCGAGCGTCTTGTTCCGAATCAGACACCTGTTGAAGATGGCGGAAAGCCGAATATCACACAGACAGTGAACGAGGAGCTTAAATAAAGCAGAGGGGAGCCTGTCGGAGAGATCCGCAGGCTCTTTTTTGATGTGGATAATGATCTGCCTGAGCAACAGCAAGATTTGCGTAATCCTCAAATTTTGCTGATTTTAGCGGAATCTGTTGACTTTTTTTCGGCAGAGTGTTATACTCATAATAGAGAATTATAGAAAACTATGGTCATTTTCTCTTCTTAATTTAATTGAGGATGATATAAAAAGAAACAGTCAGGATCGGGAAAATGATAAATATAAAGATCAGAAATGGGAATATTACAATGAATGTGAGGGAATAACATGAAAAAATTTTTCAGAAGGACCGCTGCAGGCGTGTTCAGCTTTGCTGTGCTTGCAGGGCTCATTCCTGCTGTTCCGGCATCGGCAGCAGGCAGCGTGACTATCAATGAGGTGTGCACCAAGAACACCACCTATGCAGCCCCGGACGGCGGCTTCTACGATTGGGTGGAGCTCTACAACAACTCTTCATCTGCCGTTGATATCAGCGGATGGGGACTTTCCGACAAGGACTCAAATCCTTACCGTTTCACCTTTCCGCAGGGCACTTCCGTACCCGCAAACGGACATATCATAGTCTTCTGCGACGGAGATGCAGGACTTAACGACGCAACTATCGCTCCATTTGGTCTTTCGGCCAGCGGAGAGAATCTTATACTTACCGATAAAGGCGGTGCTGCTGCTGATAATGTAACAGTTGATCCGCTGGCTTCGGATACTTCTTTCGGACGCTACCCCGACGGCGCAAGTGATTTCTTCGTGCTCAGCGGAACTCCGAAAGCTGCAAATGCCGCTCCGGAGGGCAGCAATGCAGTCAGAAAACCAGAATTTTCACAGGAGAGCGGCTTTTTTGACAGCGGCTTCGACCTTACTATAACAGTGCCGCAGGGTACTACTGTTTACTATACAACTGACGGAAGCGATCCTACTACGGAATCCGAGCAGTATACCGCTCCGATCAGGATAGACGACATGACAAACACAGAGAACCGTCTCAGCATGAGAAGGGATATCTCCACAGACAACGTTGCCGCTCCGCAGGAGCTTATCGACAAGGCAGCAGTTGTACGTGCCATTGCTGTCGATTCACAGGGCAGGATAAGTCCTGTTGCTACAAAGACATACTTCGTCGGAACTACAGCTTCTTCTTATTATAAGAATATGAAGGTAGTTTCACTTGTAACAGATCCCGACAACCTTTTCGATGCGGAAAAGGGCATCTATGTACTGGGAAATGTATACAATCAGGGCAGCGGTCAGCAGAATCCCGGATGGGGATGGCAGCAGCCTGTTCAGCCCAATCAGCCCGCTCAGCCCGGTCAGGGACAGAATGAACCTGCGCAGCCGGGAGGAAACCGCAATATATGGGGCGGCGGCAACTGGGGCAACTTCAATGCTGCTGATATGTTCAAGGTCAATGCCAACTTCACCCAGAAGGGCAGAGAGTGGGAGCGTGAGGCTTCCTTCGAGCTTTTCGAGAACGGCGAAAAAGTGGTTGACCAGAATGTGGGCATCCGCATAAAGGGCGCTTACTCACGCAACGCTGTACAGAAGAGCTTCAACATCCTTGCACGTATGGACTACGGCAAGGCTGAGCTTGAATACGATTTCTTCAATGGTACTGCAACAAAGGCAAAGAACGGCAAGAAGATCAAGACCTTCGACAGCGTGACCATCAGAAACGGCGGCAATGACGTTGGTGCGGCTTACTTCCGTGACACTATCAATCAGAGCCTCGTTACAGACAGAGCTTTCACACATCAGGCTATGAGCGAGTGCGTTCTCTTCATTGACGGTGAATTCTGGGGCGTTTACCAGATAACAGAAAAGGTCAGCGATGACTTTATCAGTTCGCATTACGGCATCAAGAAGAGCGATGCTGTCATAGTCAAGAATGACGAGCTGGAGGAAGGCACAGAGGCTGATTTCAACGAGTGGAACAGCTTAGTGAGCCAGTTTGCTTCTGCGGATATGACCAACGCTTCCAACTACTCACAGTTCTGCGAGAAGTTCGATCTCCGCAGCTTTGTTGATTACTTTGCAGCACAGATCTACTGGTCAAATTCAGACTGGCCGCAGAACAACCTTGCTGCATGGAAGACAAATGCTCTTGACGAGACTAATCCGTATGCAGACGGCAAGTGGAGAATGGTACTCTTTGATACAGAGTCAGGACAGGGTCTCTACAACAGCGCCAATAATAATGTGAACAGCAATCCTTTCAGCAGAATTTCGATGAACAATGACAATATGAGCAGATTGTTCAACAACCTGCTGAAGAACGATGATTTCCGCAAGGAGTTCGAGCTTACCATGATGGATCTGGCGAACTACAACTTCGCTCCCGAGAAGGTAACTCCTGTTATAGAGCACTACAAAAACACCTACAAGCAGCAGATCCTCGACACATATGAGAGATTCTTCTCGAATAATCTGAGCGGTCAGAGAGGCGAGGAAAAGCTGAATAATGAGTATAACACCATCACCAACTTCTATAAGGGCAGAGAGCAGTACATCACTCAGAACATGAAACAGGCTCTGAAGCTTACGGGAAATCTTGCTTCACTCAGCATTAACAACAGTGCTGACAAGGGCACGGTCTGCGTGAATACACTCACTCTCGACGGACTTTCATCATGGAGCGGTGAATACTTCACTGACTTCCCTGTGACAGTCAGGGCTGTTGCAAATGAAGGCAGCACATTCGACCACTGGGAAGTTACAGGTGCTGATATCGACAGCAGCAAGCTGAAGTCCGAAGAGCTGGAGATCCCGCTCAGCGGAGATGTGACGGTAAGAGCAGTTTACTCAGGCGAGGCAAGCTCAACTACCACAACTCAGCAGCCTGCCAACACCAAGGTAAAGGGCGACTACAACGGCGACGGCAAGACAGATACTGCTGATCTGGTTATCCTCAGCCAGTTCCTCCACGGCAAAAAGGTGGATATCAAGCCGGCCGACGTTATCGAGGACGGCCTGACAGATACATTCGATCTCATTGCACTGAGAAAGATGCTTTTAAAATAAGCTGACAACCTGCATTTGCAGGTGCTGATATACCTTGAAGACGAAGGGAGACGGACGCATTTGCGTCCGTTTTCCTTTTTTACGGAGAACCTGTTATCCTCGTAAAACAGGAATTTCTGATAGTCTGACTATCAGAAATTGAACTTTTGGTGTGAAAATATACAAATTAGAATATTGATATCGGGATTTATGTGTATGAGTTAAATGAAAAATTCTTCTGATTCAAAAAAATGAATTATTTTCTTGACCTGGAGGCTGCAAAGTGATATAATTTCTATATGCCGTTCTAACGAATGGTAAATAACATAAAAGGGATTTAAGGTGATCAAATGAAGAATTTGTTCAAGGCACTGGCGTGTGCTGTGTTCCTTGCTGCAATGCCGATCGCTGCAACTACAGCTTCAGCTGAGGACGTATCCGTTCCTGAGGCAGAGGTAGTAATGGCTGCGGATGACGCTGATGCAGCAGTGACCACAATAACTGCGGCAGTCACAACTGAGTCGGAAACAACAACTACGACTACAGTGATCGAAACAACTACCGGCACTGACACAACTACAGCCGATGGTGAAACAACAACAGCAGAAACGACCACAACCGTTGTTTCGGCAAATCCTAACAGAGTAGCAATTCAGGATGTTGTTATCAACGCTACGAAGCAGGATGTTGAATCAGGCAAGAAGTTCAAGATCGAGATAAAGAAAGATCCGTTAAACGCTACTGACGAGCTGGTACTCAGATACATCAGCAGCGATGAGTCTATCGCTACAGTTGATGAAAACGGAATAGTTACTGCTCATAAGCCAGGCAAGGTAACTGTTACTGTTATTGCAGATGCAGTTATACCTGTTGTAAATGATAATTCATTAGAGACTTACACAGTCCTCATTCTTGATGCATCAGGCAGTATGCAGGGCGCACCTATGACAGCTCAGAAGGAAGCTGCCAAGAAGTTCTGTGAAGATACTATCGGAACTAATAAAAACTCAAATCACAAGTTCGCTGTTATCACTCTTGATTCAGGTTCAAAGACTTTAACAGACTTCACAAATGATATCGATGAGCTTGACAGCGCAATCGCCAAGACAACAGCTTACGGTTCTACTAACTACTCAGCTGCACTCAGAAACGCTGCTGAACTCCTCAGCAAGGTAAGCGCAGACGCAGTAAGAAATATCGTTCTTTGTTCGGACGGCAACCCTTACGGCGGTGAAGAAAAGTCTACAGGCAAGTACACATTATCAGATTATTCCGACTATGAATATGCAAACGCTGCATATGACATAGCTCAGGAGATAAAGAAGGATTACGAGATATATACTCTCGGATTCTTCCACAGCCTTTCAGGCAATGATCTTGATTTCGGAAGAACATACCTCAAGGATGTAGCAAGCTATGATTCAAACTATGCCGAGGTAAACAAGGTTGACGACCTTCAGAAGGTATTCGCTGACGTTGCAGGCAACGCAGTAAGCTACAAGAAGGTTTCAAGCGTTACCAAGGAAGTTGAGGTAAATGTAACCGAGGGCAAGACAGCTGCAAAGGCTGAGGCTAAGGCTGAGAAAAAGGCTGACAGCCAGGATTCACCGAAGACAGGTGATGACAACCACAACGTTATGTTAATCTCTATTCTCTTCATTGCAATGGCTGCTGCAGCAGTAACAGTCAAGGCAGGAAGAACTGACAAATAACTCTCTCACTTATCCCTGCCGATGATCGGCAGGGAACTTTTTTCAACTGTAAAAGTTATAATTGTGTAATACTCATAATATATTATATATTATAATTGTATACTATATTATAAGCATTAATATAGGCGGCTAACAGTCAAAATGCATAAATTCGGGGTAGCCGATTTGCAAGAGTTAACAATTCTTTAAAATAACAGAAAAAATTACGCTTATATGTTGCAATTTCAAAGTAAGTGTGATATAATATTTGTATAAGTTTAACAATCTACAGCGATGGCACATCATTGCTGTGATTTGTGCTGTCTTTAGATTTGAAATTTGTAGAATAATCGGGCTTTGTTAAGACCATTTTTACCCTTGGTATATAAGTTGGTGATTATTGATAAAAAACGGCTGATTATTTATGTCAAAAAAACGATTGAAAAGTAACGATTAAAATGTTATAATTGTTATTATTAAGGCAGTGAGAAACGATCATTCAAGTAAATAATTATGGAGGTGGTTTTATGAAGAGTTATTCCTATATCGCCCAGGACGCAAGACACAAGAATGTCAAGGGCGTTATCAATGCCGAAAACGAGCAGGAATTCATGCAGAAAATCAAGGAAAAGGGTCTGCTCGTCAAGGACTATTCGGAAAGCGCTTCAGGAGACGCAAAATCGTTGTACAAGTTTAACACTAAGGAGCTTGCATTCTGCTGCAGACAGTTGAGTGCGATGCTTACCTCGGGACTCACTCTTGTAAAAGCGATCGACATTCTGACAAAAGAGCAGGAAAATGAAAAAGCAAGAGCTATCTGGCAGGATGTCTACGAAAACGTGCAGAAGGGTGAATCCTTCTCATCAACTCTTGAGATGCATTCGGGTTCTTTCCCCGACTTCCTCATCTCAATGGTCGGCGCAGGTGAAACGAGTGGTTCGCTCGATATCATCATGCAGAGAATGTCCGATCACTACGCAAAGGAAAACAAACTGAAGAATACAATCAAGGGAGCTATGGTATACCCTATCATACTTCTCGGACTTTGTATCGTAATCGTTCTCTTCCTGTTTATCAAGATCATGCCTACCTTCCTCGGAATGTATGATGATCCGTCAACAATGCCTTTCCTCACAAAGGTTATGCAGGCTATCAGTGACTTCCTCATCCATCGCTGGTACATACTTCTTGCCATCGTAGTAGGTATCGTATTTGCAATAAGATATGCACTTAAAGTACCTGACTTCAGGCTGAAATTCGACAGAATGCTTATCAAGGGACCCGGCTTTGGTCCTCTTATCACAAAGATCTATACAGGCCGTTTCGGTCGTACCCTCTCAAACCTCTACTCAAGCGGTATCCCAATGGTTGAATGTCTGGAAAAGGCATCACGTATCCTTGGAAACAGCTACATCGATCAGAAGTTTGAAGGCGTTATCGACGAAGTAAAACAGGGTGAATCTCTCTCAGCTGCTATCACCAGAACAGAAGTATTTGAGCCTATGTTCTGCTCAGTTATCTACGTTGGTGAAGAAGCCGGCGCTCTGGATACTATCCTTGAAAAGACAGCAGACTACTACGAGGAAGAATCTGACTCAGCTGTACAGAGACTCGTAAGCATGGTTGAGCCTATACTTATCATCTTCATGGGCGTTATCATCGCTATGGTAGTTATTGGTATTTACCCTGCACTTTACGGTTCTTTCGAGAGCCTCGAAAACGAATAATACGGAAAGGTGGAAAGAATAAATGCTTTCATTTGATATAACCGATAGAAATATACGTGTAGTTAAAGGCACGGAGGCAAGCGGAAAGATCAAGATCAGCTCCGCTGCTACGATAAACGTTGAAGAAGGTCTCATAGTAAACGGTCACGTAAGAGATGTTCCTAACGTTGCAACACTTATTAATAATGTTCGTAAGATGAACAAGATGCCTGATAAAGAGGCTATCGTTTCGATCTCATCCAACCTTACAATATTCAAGGAAATGGTAGTTCCTAAGGTAAAGGGCCAGGAACTTCAGAAGATCGTAAGACTTCAGATGCAGCAGGAACTCAACCTTGATGATTCCTACAGCGTATCCTACATCGTAGTAGGTGATGCAGGCCCTGAGGCAAGCGAGCCGTCATACAAGATCCTCGCAACAGCCTGCCCTTACGAGATCGTTAACAGCTACAGAGAAGTATTCAAGCTCCTCGGCATCAACCTCACATCAGTAATGATCGGCTGTAACTGTATTACAAAGGTTCTTCTGGCTGATACAAAGATCAAGTCAAAGATGCCTCTGCTTGCAGTTCAGATAGATAACAACTTTATCTCACTCAACCTCTATGAGCAGGGACAGCTTTCATTCTCACGTTTCGCTTCCATCGACGCTGCTGACTACGGTTACTCAGATGACTATGTATTTGAAGCTGTAAACGAGAATATCTTCCGTATGCTCCAGTTCCACAGAAGCCGTAACACAGGCGAGGCTATTGAGAACGTTATCTTCTACGGAGATACACATGAGTATGTAAGACTTACAGACGAACTCGAAAAGCTCGATCTGAAAACAAGCCTTATCAATGTTCCTCCACAGATCCACGGACACGAAAATCTCGAATTCTCACTCTATGCAAACGCTATCGGCGCTATGTTCAAGAGAAACAAGGAGTCCGAGAAGATCAACCTCCTTGAGACAGACCTCGGAACAACCATCAAGAATAAGGTAAGAGATGACAACGCCGGCAACTATGCTATCATCGGCGCACTCATCGGTTCACTGGTTATCGCAGGCGGTGCATATGCTATCCAGTCTATCAGAAACAAGGCTGTAGAAAATGACATCGTTGAGATCCAGGAGTATATCGACAGCGAAGATACTCAGGGCAAGCTCAGACAGCATGAACACCTCCTTAGCCTCAGAGACAAGGCAGAGGTATATTTCAATAAGATGAAGAACAGCCACGATGCTTACTTATCACAGGCAGTTATCGACGGCGAGAAATATGATCTCCTCGATTCTACACTTGAAGAAATTGCAGGACAGTATGAGATAGAGAACTATAAGATCAAGGTGCCTCAGTATGCTGACGGTACTCTCAAGTTCTCAGTTGAGTGTGATGCAGTTGATGAGCAGATGGCTCAGAAGCTCCCGGCTGATTTCGTTGAAAAACTTGCACAGAACAAGGAATTCATGGCATACGGATATGGCGGATACGGACTCAAGCTTGATTCAGTCAAACTCGAAAACGGTGAAGTTGAAGCACACACAAAGGTAAGCTTTAACGTTAGTATGCAGCTTGCTCCTAACGAAAGCGCATATCAGCCTGATAGTGAAAATAGTACAGAGGAGGACGCTGAATAATGAAACTGTCATACAGAGAAAAAATCATATTAGCAGTATTTATAGCAATTGCAATTCTTTTCGTAGGTTTCCTGTGGCTGGTTAAGCCTAAGACACAGAAGCTCAATGACAATAAGCTTAAGCTTGAAGATCTCCAGGATCAGAAGGAAGAGATCGACAGAAAGATCGAACAGATCAAGCCTCTTCAGGAAAAGATCAAGAAGATCTATGATGACACAAACAAGATCACAGAAATATTTATCCCTGTCGATGAAGTTGGTTCACCGGTAGCATTCGATAAGGCTCTGCAGCACTATGCAGACGAAAACAATGTTAAGATTCTTTCACTCGAAGTAGATACACCTGAAGTTGAAGAACTGAAGTACTACTACTACGAGGGTAAGGATATAGACGCTGATCTTCGTGAAGCAGCTGATATCAACGGAAATCTCCAGCAGCAGTACGATGATGAGCACGCAGAGCAGGTTTCACTTTCTGACAGAGAAGTTGAAACACTGTATCAGACTAAGTATGGAGTTAAGGTAAACGGAACCAAGGAAGATATCTGGAATTATCTCAAAGCTATAAAGGAGTACAACAAGGCACTGCTCATCAATCAGGTGAACATAAGCGATTACTCCTTCGGCCAGGATGCAATCGAGGAACTTCAGAAAAAGGGTCAGCAGATCGTTGAGGCTGTTGCACCAACACCTGAGGAGACTCCTGCTGAAGAGGGCGGAGAAGAAGCAGCAGCAACAGAGGAAACAGCTCCTGAAGAACAGGCACAGACTCCTGCTGTTGTAACTCCTGATGGTCAGGAGATCACAAATACTTCTGATGCACAGATCGTAATCACAGCTTATTCAATCTACAAGATGCCAGAGCCAGATACAGAAACAATTCCTCCAGCAGCTAACTAAAGGTTATAATACGCTATAGTTATTGAGAGAATAACCATAACTGGAAAGGCGGTTAGAGAAAATGAAAAAAAGGAAAAAGAGGAACCTGCAAGGAACGGTATTGTTTACTACCGTCTCTGTAATGGCGTTACTGATACTCTTCCTTGTAGGTACACTCACACTTGCATCTGCTTCCAATAACCGTGCGCATAAGTCGTATGCTTCGTCTCAGGCGAACTATACGGCTCGTGCAACGATCGAGAACTTTACACAGGCAATGATCAGAGAGCCCGGTGTAGCAGCTGCAGTCTATAATCTGTCCGAGACTCCCGGTTCTGTCATTTATCCGGAAGTAAATGTCGGCGATACAACTATCGGCCACATCGGCTGCTATGACGTAAACAGCGGTGCTTGGAACGATAATCACATCTCAGTAGAAAGCATACAGGGAACTGATTTCGTCTACATGGATAATGAAGGCCGTCAGTTCGGCGCAATTGACTTTGATGATACAAATGCTCAGTGGTCTAAGCTTTCAAGAGTAAAGGTATCTGCTACTGTAAGAGTGGGCAGAGAAGAAGAAACAGTCGTAGCTTATATCAATAAGCAGAGCGACCGTACAGCAACATTATCATCAAGCGCACCTCAGGTCAAGGGTATCCAGCTCGTAGGAGCTGCAGGTTTCCCAGCCGGCCGTCACGTAACAGGCGGTCTCGGTGTTGCTCTTGGTAAGGTTACAGGCAACGAAGTAAGCGGTATGCGTAACAGTATGGACATTGATACCACACTTACATTCATTAACAGCAGTATTGTATGGAATACAAATACATCACAGATAAACATCAAGAAGCCTGATCTTCATGATGCAAACGGTAATCCTGTTGCTGCAACACTTCCGTATTCACAGACAGTAATCACTGGAAGTCTTTGTGTTAATAATGATAAGTTCATAAATATCGATTATGATATGCCGGATGGTTACTCAGCAGGAACATGGTCTAACAAGGAAGTTCCATATATATATATTGATGGTGCTTTAGTGGCTGGTTCTCAGTTTAACATTAATGATTTAAGACATAATGGTGCTCCATTTAATATGTTTGTAGGTACTTTTAACGGAAATAATAATCCGATTACCATGCCGACAACAAATCTTTATATGATGGATTCATATGATGCTTCTAAGACTTATACAGTATATCAGCAGTATGATACTAACTCAAATACTCCTCAGAATCCAACTACTGTTATAAAGGGCGATAATGTTTTTGGCGGCCCTGGTAATTCTACTTTGAGCAAGTGGACATATTCAGTAGCTAATGGTACTGATACATCAGCTTATGATGTAGGCGGAAGCATTTTCTGTAAGGGCAATCTGAAAATAGGAAATGCAACTATAGCCGGAGATGTAAGAGTAGAAGGCGACTGCAATGTAACTGATAATCTTAGGATAGATGGCCGACTTATAGTTGGCGGTACACTTTCAGGTGAGCTTACTAAGATTAACGCTACAGGCGGTATTTTCTCAACAGGCGGTACCGGCAAGAGCAGTCATACTCCAGGCAGCGGTGTAAGCGTAGATGATTACATCAACGAAACATCAGGTACTATCACAGGCAATGAAGAAGGCAACACCAATGTAACAAGAGAGAACTTCTACGTACCGGCCGGTAAGGTAGATCCGTTCGCACTTGAGGAAGTTGCTCCTAACGCTTATGGTTCGATTGAGTACTTCAAGTGGAGACCTGACGACCATATCAATGCTGAAGGTCTTCCTGTAGATGCATTCGGCAACCCTGATGTTGAGAATACATCTACAATTCTTTACTATCGCTGGGATGATCGTTTTGAGCCAACTATGTTCGGTTCAGACATGATCAACAAGTTCCTCAACAACGAAGAGTTCAATCATATGTCTTATGAAGATGCTATGAATGATCCCGAATTCGCTGCTATGAAGGAATACCTTGTAAATGAGCCATACACAGAGACAACTGTTCCATTCAATCAGTACGACGGTTCTTCCGATCATTACTTTGGTACTCCAAGAGTAAGAGACGACAGAACTATCTACACTTGCGGTGTACCTGCTGCTGAAGGTGAGACATACTTCTACAATATCGATGAGGGTCAGATCTGGACTCAGAGTGAGATCAATGAGAAGCCCGACATCGAAGAGCATTACATCAGAGCAAATCTTGACGGAACAAGATCAACTGAAAATGTTGGCATGAACAAGTATACACATTATATCGGCGGAAGCGCTGATAACTATATTACTGATAATGAGGCTGATACAGAGGAGACAGCTCCTGTAACAACAGCAGCTGTAACAACAACTACTGCTGCAGCCGAAACAACAACAGCAGCTCCTGTTGTTGTTAACCCGAATCTTCCTTCTGATATCAGAGAGATCTATCCATCTGATATGCAGAGAGAGAAGATCTACGGTTACTTTGATGAGAGCGGTGAGTTCTACGTAGAACCTTCAACCAAGATCATCACAAATGTAAGCGAAGCAAGACACGCACTGGGCCTCAATCCTGACGGTGAGATTAATCCAGATGCTTATCCGACAACATTCCCGAGTGCTCCTACTGCTCAGGCATACGTTGGTAATCAGCGTAACCCTGAAGTATGGGAAGGAAATTCCATAGTTAAGGATTGTGTTATCTCAGGCGAGATTCCTGAAAGTATTAATATCAAGGCAAAAGGCTCAGATATGTTCATTGTTCTTGATAATACAAAGGTAACAAACGTTAAGGAAATCGTGGTTGAAACAACTGGTCCTGCTTCAGGTAATGTTTACTTCATCGTTAAGGGTGAACTGTTCCTTGATAACTCAGTAATCAGACCAAGTACATACCATGATGGAACTGTATTTGATTATAATACCGACTGGGGTGTAATCTTCTATGGAACAGTTGATTCTTCAATCCGTATGCAGAATGACTGTTTAGTTGTTGGCTCTTTCAAGATGCCTGCTTCAACTTTCGTTCCAAGAACAAAGGGCAGACCAATCAAGGTTAAGTATACCGATGAAGAAGGCATTGTACACGAACCGGAAGGAAATGATAATAATCCATATCCTACACTGGTTGGTAACGCTATCTTTAAGGCAATCGATACTCAGAACGCATTCGCTAACTACTACACCGCAGCAGGTGCCAGCGGCGGCGGCGGCGTTGGCGGCGGTACACCTATCGTAACCGCAATGGGTACATTCATCCTGCAGTATATGCTGGCTTCATAAGGAGGGATAGTGAAATGAGAAAAGTTAAGAAAAACTTAAAAGGTATGACTCTTTATGAGATGATCATATCCATCGCTGTCTTTGCTATAATGGCCGGTGTTCTCATCGGTGTTGGTACTCACGTAGACAGAACTACAAGAGCTGCTAACGGTATGAAGTCCAAGATTGTCAAGGAAGCTCCTTTCGCAGCTAACAGGATCGCAAAGAATACCTCAGGAGATGATATGTTCAAATCCGAGGATCTTGAGATGACTTTTACCTGCAATGGTTCTTACAGCTACATTGATCATACTACCAAGAGCAATACAACGGTTAATAATCCGTCATGCACTCTCAATCTCAAGAAGTATGATACTTCAGCTGCTGTAACAGGTGATAAGGATACTCCGATCGATCCGGCAAGCGATTATAACGCTAATATCAATTTTCAGTTCCTGGAAGTTCAGCCATAAGACAAGAGGAGGAGATTTCTTTGAAGAAAATGAAAAAAGGCTTTACTCTTGTTGAATTGATCATAGTAATGGCTATCATGGCTATCCTGCTCGTTGCTGTAATGTCAATGACAGGACCGGCTACAAAGATCTCAAAGAGAGCAAAGCTCAGCGACAGCACATATTCGATCGCTAACAATGTTGAGAATTATCTCCAGCGTACACTTGAATATGTTGACAACGCATGGATCTTTGATTCCACAGATTCAAGAGCGGGTGATATCCCTGCAACTGTAAGGGAATTCAAGAACGCTTATTACAACCACGTTTGTGTCGGCACTACTGCCGGCGCAGACGGTAATACGGTTTACGTAAAGGGAAATATCTACGTTATGCATCTTGACAACTCAACAGGTCAGATCCATACAACAGCTTATACTTTCCCGAATTCAAGCACAAACACAATCACAGCCGGTGTTGGCTCAACAGCTATTGCTGAACTGAACCCTGCATATTTTGCAAGCGACAATCGTCCTTTCAATGTAAGATATGCACTCAATGCAAGCGAGCTCGAAGCATCAGTAGTCGGCGGTGTGGTTGAAAGAAATGATGAGACAGATGCTTACTATGTACTCACATCCGAGAAAAACGGCGAGACTGTAAGTCCTTCTCCCATAAATCAGGCTATTTCCATCATTGTAAATGAAGGTGAAGCTCCTGTAGGAGGCAAGTTTGAAGGTCCTGCTGTATTAAATGTAGCACCTCTCTCATTTACCAATATCAGGTACAGAGCAAACTCGTCTCTTCCAAGGAATGTTCTTGAGGATGGCAAAGAGGGGACAAACGATCTGATCAACCAGGATGATCCTATTAACCTTCCTCCTGAGTTAAAACGCGAAATGCGTTCATTCATAAACTTTGCAGGCGAAGATTCCAAGCCGGTAAGCACATCAAACGATATCTACATCGTTTACTCTTACGCTGACGAATTACAGCCCCGCAGATAATTACACAATAATAAACAGGCAGCAGTTAAATGCTGCTGCCTGTAATTATTTTTTGATTTTTAATGCACTGTATAATTTGTGGTTATTATTACAGTAAGTTTGCGAAAGCTTCAAGATTACTTGCGAGGAATGTATTTATATACCAGTCAGCGATCTTGTCGCCCCACAGCGCTCCTGCTGCAATGCCGATCGCAAGATACGGTCCGAATGCAAATTTTGAATCTTTGGTAACGGCCTTTATGATGCCGCCGCCAATAGCTGCTGCAAAAATTCCTATTAATGTTGAAACGATAATAGCTTGTGTTCCAAGAACTGCTCCGGCAGCAAACATCAGTATGGTGTCGCCCAGTTCGATAGCACGGAAATCTTCACCGAATTTCTTTCTGATGAACGGTCTGCTTATCTCTCCGATAATGAAGAAAGGAACGCTGACTGCTAAAGCTCCGATAATGCGGTGCTTCAGCGGAACATCATCTGTGAAGACCGCAAGCGGTATAGCAAGAAGAAAAATTATACCCACAACTGCTTCGCTTATCTCCATCGTATCCCAGTCCATGAAGGCTACTACGATAAGGAGCGACATGAGAAGGCAGGTTATTATGGATTTAACATTGATGTCAAGTACCCAGAATGTCAGCACATAAAGAAGACCATTAAGTGCTTCGACTATCGGGTATCTCGGAGAGATCTTAGCTCCGCAGCTGTGACATTTACCTCTCAGCATCAGCCAGCTGAAAACAGGTATCAGATCAATAGGTCTGATCTTGGCACCGCAGGTCATGCAATGAGAAGCTTTTTCCTTTTCCTCTTTGCTCCTTCCGACACCGACAATGGATTCGCCCAGCGGCAACCGGATTATGACAACATTGAGGAAGCTTCCGATAGCGATGCCGAACAAAAATACAATGGTGAGAAACATGATGACGAACCCCACGCTTGTGTAAGAGTCGTGGAGCATGTTTGCAAAGTCAAATACGTCTGACATGGTTTTGACCCTCCTGTATATTAATATAGTAACATAATCTTATTATAACATAAATTATGGAAAATTCAAGTAAAATTTTAGAATGCACAGTTAGTATCATTATTAATGTGTGTTCGGAAATAAAAGCGGAGGTTTGTTATGAGAAATGAGAGAATTGGTGACTACTTAGTCAATCAGGGACTTATCACAACTGATCAGCTTCAGAAAGTCCTTGAAGCACAGAGGGCAGCCAACGGTGCAAAGAAGTTCGGTGACGTTGTCGTAGAACTCGGCTTCATGTCAGAAGTTAACTTTGCAAAGGCACTCGCAGGCAACCTGAGAGTTCAGTACGTTGATCTTGATAATATCGATATCAACACTGAAGCAGTTCAGATGGTTCCTGAGGCTTTAGCAAGAAAGCACACCGTTATCGCCATCAATGTACAGGGTAAGCGACTCACAGTTGCTACAAACGATCCTGTAAACTTTATCGTACTTGAAGATATCAAGGTATCAACTGGTATGGATACTGTTCCGGTACTTGCTACTACATCTGCTATCAATAAGCAGATCGGTAAGTGCTACTCAATGCAGAACGTTGACAGCGTGGTTGGTGAGATCGCTGCAATGAACAATGACCTTGGTGATATGAGTGATCTTGACTCAGAATCAAAGGACAGAGTTGAGAGTGCTCCTATCGTTAAGCTTGCTACAACTATCGTAGAAAACTCATTCAGAGCAGACGCTACCGATATTCATATCGAGCCATTTGATAAATATACAAGAATCCGTATCCGTGTAAACGGCGACCTTGTAGAACTCATGAACATTTCAAGCGCAGTACACAGCGCACTTACAACACGTTTCAAGCTCATCAGCGGTATGAACATCGCTGAAAAGCGTATCCCACAGGACGGCCGTTTCACACAGGTCGTTGACGGAACAACTCTTGATGTCCGTGTATCTTCACTTCCTATGGTACACGGTGAAAAGATCGTTATCCGAATCCTTTCAACAGGTCAGATCGCTCTTCGTAAGATTACAGACCTTGGTATGTCAGACTATAACTACTCACTCTTCGAGTCTATGCTGCGAGTTCCTCACGGAGTTATCCTCGTAACAGGACCTACCGGTTCAGGTAAAACAACAACTCTTTATGCGGCTCTCGGTGAGATCGCTAAGCCAAACGTAAACGTCGTAACAGTTGAGGACCCTGTCGAAAAGGCTATCGACGGTATCAACCAGTGTCAGGTTAACCAGAAGGCAGGTATGACATTCGCAGCTGCCCTCCGTTCTATCCTCCGTCAGGACCCTGACGTAGTAATGATCGGTGAGATGCGTGATACGGAAACCGCAGATATCGGTATCCGTGCCGCTATCACAGGACACCTTGTACTTTCGACCCTTCATACCAATGACGCAGCTTCAACTGTTGTTCGTCTTGTTGATATGGGTGTAGCTCCATACATGGTTGCTACTTCACTTATCGGTGTTATCGCTCAGCGACTTGTTAAGGTTCTCTGCCCATCATGCAAGAAGCCAAGAATGTCTACTCAGGAAGAAAACGACCTCATGGGCATTCCACAGTCTATCCAGATCTATGAGCCATGCGGATGCAACGAGTGCAACAACACCGGCTACAGAGGAAGAACTGCTATCCACGAAATCATTCACTGTACTTCAAAGGTTTCTACTATTATCGCTGCAGGCGGCGGTAAGGAAGAGATCGAGAAGGCAGCTAAGGAACAGGGTACAAAGCTCCTTCGTGACAACGCTTCTGAGCTTGTTCAGGCAGGCGAGACTTCGATCGATGAGCTTGTAAGAGCAACATATACAGTATGATCGATTCAGCAACATATCAATAGGAGGAAAATACTATGGGAATTATTAATATACATAAAATTCTTGACGAGGTCAGAGTGCTCGGCTGTTCGGACCTTCACTTCACAGACAGGATCGCTCCTGTTGTACGTCTCAACGGTAACCTGAGAACTATGCGTACTCAGTACCCTGAGATGGACGCTGAGGAGATAATGGAGATCGCACGTCAGATGACAAATGAGAAGCAGCAGACCAGCATCAACAACGGTAAGGATACTGACTTCTCATTCACTACAAGAAGCAACTACCGTCACCGTGTAAACGTTTACTTCCAGAAGGGCAAGCCTGCTATCGCTATCCGTCTTCTGAGAAACGATATCCCTACACTTGACGACCTCGGACTCCCAAGCATTCTTGCTGAATTTGCTATGCGTCCCCGTGGACTCGTTCTCGTAACAGGTCCTACCGGTTCAGGTAAATCCACAACTCTTGCAGGTATGATCGATCACGTTAACCTGAACAAGAGTGCTCATATCATCACTATCGAGGATCCTATCGAGTACGTGCACGAGCATAAGCGCTGCATGGTAAACCAGAGAGAGATCGGTGCCGACGTTGACAGCTTCTCACTGGCGCTGAGAGCTGCTCTCCGTGAGGACCCTGATGTAATCCTCGTAGGAGAAATGCGTGACTTCGAGACTATCCAGGCCGCTGTAACAGCCGCTGAAACAGGACATCTCGTTATGTCAACACTTCATACAACATCCGCCGCTGATACTATCAACCGTATCATCGACGTATATCCTGAGCACCAGCAGCAGCAGATCAGAACTCAGCTGGCTAACAACCTTGTTGGTGTTATCTCTCAGACACTTATTCCTAAGAAGGATGGCTCAGGACGAATTGCAGCAATGGAAATTCTCCGTGTAACAGACGCTGTATCCGCTCAGATCCGTGACAACAAGATCCACCTTATCCAGTCAACTATCCAGACAGGTAAGGCAGAGGGCATGATGTGTCTCGACTTCGAGCTCGCAAGAATGGTTAGAAATAATGTTATTGCCGAGGTTGATGCTCTTGAGAAGTGCCAGGATAAGCAGGAATTCTACCGTTACCTCACACAGATGGGCGGTACTCCCGGCGGCGGACTCCGCTAAGACAACAAAAACCGTTCCCTTTGGGGAGCGGTTTCTTTTATAATAGTAATTGCTAAGATAATGAACAGAATAACAACTGAGATAAATATGAATAAGAGGACAAGAAGTTGTTGCAAAAATGTGAATTCGGGTGTAATAATTGCAGGTGATTTCCTTTCATTCGATGAGAAATCAAATAAAAAAGAAATGAAAAAAGGCAGAAACAGAGCCAAAAAACGCATTTACAAATAGTATAAATAAATGTGAATATTACAAATACGGAGTAAAACATTTAAAAAGTTCACAGACTATTGTGCACCTTGACGAAAACACTAAAAATTTTGCCCCGATTCACCGTAGCAGTGTAAAAAACGTCTTAGAAGTGGATTTTTTTTTAGAAAACTGTTGACATTTTGTGAATAAGGTGGTATACTATAATCACAGGGAAGGGAAAGGGAATTAAAAAACAATCCCCGAACCTAATTAACGAGTGGAGCTAAGGCTTCACAAAATCAATTTTATATTATTTTTTTAAGGAGGTTTTCATTATGAAAACAAGAAAAGGTTTTACACTTATTGAGCTCATCGTAGTTATCGCTATCATCGGTGTTCTCGCTGCTATCCTTGTTCCTTCAATGCTTGGCTACATCAGAAAGTCCAAGATCAACGCTGCTAACTCAACAGCTGCACAGGTTCACAAGGCTACTAACACAGCTCTTACAGAACTTGACGAAGAAGGCGCTGATTTATCAGCATTTGATGCTGGCTTAGAGCATGAAAAGAATGGTACTCTCACAGATGCACTCGGTTCTAAGATCAAGAAGTACATGGATGATGCTGAGAAGTGTGAGTTTGCTGTTCATATTACTGGTGGTAGTTGTGTAGCTGCTGCTGCTTCACAGGACGGTAAGTACTATGGTACATATCCTGCTGGTATTATCACTTCTGAGAACTGGGAACAGGGTTCAGCTACAGCTGCTCTTGCTCTCTGTGAGTCAGTAGTTGATTCAGCTAACTGGTAATCAATAAGTGCTTGAACCACTTAATATTGAATAATATAAGCCCCTGGTAAAACAGGGGCTTTATTATTAACAAAAGAACTCAAAACACAGAATGGCAATATATGCTAAATGCACAAAATCCAGACAAAAACTTTGTTTATAAATATTTGGCTTATTATTGACAAAATGTGAATGATTTGCTATAATATATGTGAACATATTTATTCGGAGGTGCGAAAACATGAACAATAAAAAGCACACTAAAAAGGGATTTACGCTTGTTGAACTCGTGATCGTTATCGCAATCATAGGTATTCTTTCAATGATAGTTATGGTTGCATGGAATAGAGTTATAAATAGACAGAGACTTACTGATGCAAATCAGAGAGCGAAAGTAATTTTCAATGCTGCTCAGACCGAATGTATCAAGTATTCGACAACCGAAAGAAATCTTGATCCTGACGAAAGATATGTCGGAACCGGTGATTTCTATTTATATTGGAACGGCGGCAGCGCATCAAGTGGCGATGCAGCAAACAATACTCCTCATGCTGATGTCAATGACACAAGATTTGCAGCTGCAATAAACCGTATCCTTGCTGAAAACGGAACATATAAAGTATACATCAGAGACTATGTTGTACAGTCTGTAGTTTACCAGGAAAGAGCTAACAACAGATATATGGGTGCTTATCCGGCACAGCGTTCTGATATTACAAATGATACCGTAGCTGCTTGCAGCGATATGGTACAGTATGCACAGCTTGTACACTAAATAACATTAAATAAAGAAAATAAAGCAGTCACATTTGTGGCTGCTTTTCTGTTTATTGACAGTTTTCAACACAATTAACGGATCAGAGTTGAAAATTATTTAGTTGACAATCTATGGAAGTGGTGATATAATAATATTACTGTCAAAGACGGAGACGAGCTTCAGGAATTGACTTTGGGAAAAGTTTATTTGAAAATTTCTGAAAAGGCTTGACAAACGGATTTGAAAGTGATATAATATTAAAGCTGCTTTAAAGAGTAGCGACCACTGAAAAGTTTTTTTGAAAAAACTTAAAGAAAAAAGCTTGACAAAAGACTTTGGAAGTGATATAATATTAAAGCTGTCTCAGAGAGACAGGCCACAGAAAAGAAAATTTTGAAAAAACTTCTGAAAAGGGGTTGACAAAATAAAGGATCTGTGGTATAATAAAAAAGCTCATCAGCAAAATGAGCAACAGCATCTTGAAAATTAAACAATGCAAAGA
>Ga0129307_1000877_pt1 | contig 39719 bp, 38 predicted proteins | sample P1105metagenome_FD_94437 | JGI IMG/M metagenome (GOLD analysis project Ga0129307, IMG submission 94437) | Capybara group fecal microbial communities from Wisconsin, USA - P1105 metagenome | ecosystem: Host-associated > Mammals > Digestive system > Large intestine > Fecal | place: USA: Wisconsin...
TCTCCGATTCCTTCAATCTTCCCGGAAGTCTCGCGGGCTTCCGTCTCGTCCGGGCCGTTTTGGGGGTCCCGTTCGAGGGTGAAGCCAATTATAGAATTTTCAGGGAAAAAGTCAAGGGGGTAACGCGAAAAGATTTCATTTTTTTTCACTTTTTTCGATAAAAACGGGTTGTATGCCGCCATGCGACAGATTATTCACATTCTATAAACAGAAATCTTTTTCGCCGGGGACGGAAAACGAAAAACAAAAACTCCCCGCACAAGCGAGGAGCCACAAATTCATTCCATTTCTTTATTTAACATCGCAACCGGCACTCGGATTTACCCAGCCCTCTTCCGGGGGAGCCTCGCCCGCCTTCCAGCAATGGAGCGTGTCGAGCACGTCGCCTTCCTTGAAGGTGGACCAGTCATCAACCTTCTTGTAGTTGTTTTCCAAGGAGGTGTTGAATCGTGTCATGTAATGGTCAATCAAGTACTGCGGGCATTCCACTTCTTCGATGTAGTAGGTCGGATTGTCCGCAGCCATGTACCAGTCGGCAAACCAGTGGCAACCGCGCAACAAGTTCGGGAGCCCGGCGTCACCAAAAGCCGCGTCGCACATGTCCTTCACGCACGTCTGGTAACATTCCAAGGAACCTTCGGTACCGCAGTTCGTGTTTTTCTGGCATTCCGTAAGGAACCCGCCAAAGCCAGCGCCCCAGTTAAAACCGGCACCCTTGTTCACCTGGGTAGAGAGCGCATCGAAGGCGCCCACGCCGCCACCCGGGACCATCAAGTCAAACTGTCCTGCCGGAAGATTGGCATTGCCACCCGCCACATCGTTACCGATGTTGGAGGCCATTACCACCAGGTGTTTACCCTTGAGCGCCTTATGGGTCGCCTTGGGAGGATTATTTTCGAACTCATCCTTAAAGTGACCGTCGTACTGCAAATGATAGCACTTGCCGCACTTGCTATCGGCAGTGCCCGCAACGTATGCATAAGAAAGAGTATCGTTCACAGCTATCGGAGCCATGTCCGTACAAGTGAACACGCCCTTTTCCTTTTCTTTGCCACAAGCGCTTCTGGTCCCGTTGTAACCGAACCAGGACTTCGTCACGTCACCCAGGGTAAAGGTGGGGACTTCAACATCGTGGACGTTGCAGTTACGCGCAGTGGCAAGTTCGGCAAGATACGCCTCGTTGGAAGACGTGTCCGCACGGGTTATATCGTTAGCGCTTTCCCTAAGCCAGGAGCAGTGCGGCTTGCAGGCGTCCCAGTAACGGGTATTCCAGCCGCGTTTCGCCGTAGCGCTAATGTCCTTGGTGTACGCAGCCGGAGGTTTGCCGTAAGATTCAAGCGTCGGGAACCCGCTCGCGTCGAGTTCGGGCCCTTTGCTGCTGGAGCTTTCGGGAACCACATCGGCACTGGAACCCGGAACCGCGCCGCTCGATGTCGGGTTGACTGCGGTGCTAGAATTCGGGCCGACTGCCGCGCTGGAACTCGTTGCAGAACTCAACGGACCATCCGCAGAACTAAGCGGAATATCAGCGGAACTCGAAACCAGATTAGAACTACTCGAATTCAGCCCAACAGAAGAACTGCTTTGCACCTCCCCAACAACACTCGATGAAGAAGCCGCAACAGGCGGATTAAGCGGAGGCGGAGTAAGCGGAGACGGAGAATCATCAGAGCAGGCATTAAACATTGCAAAAGCGCCCGCAGCCAATACAGAACTCAATAAAACCTTTTTCATAATCAACCTTTTAATACCTCGTCTAAAATTAGATTTAATCATCTAAAAAAGACGCAAAAAAATTTTTTAAAAGAATTTTTGTGAGTTATCCCAAAAAAAACGCCCGGATGCAGGGCATCCGGGGCATTCTCAAGTGCTGTCAGGCGTTTGCGCACTTTTTTTAAAAAAGGATGCCCGCATCCTTCGACTTCGCTCAGGACAGGCTCCGGCGGGAATGACAAGTAAAGGAGCGAGGAGGACGAGTAAAAGAGGTTAGAAAAAACATTTCTAACCTCTGTTTACTAACCACCAATCACTATATCTTTTTGAGGATGAACATGTGGCCAGGTGCCTTTGCGGGGTCAAGTTTCACGTAGTTTTTGTTGCCACGCCAAACGTAACTTTCGTCAGTCACGACATCCTTCAAGAAGAAGAACGAATCGTTCTGGAGCCCAAGCTTTGCCATATCGAGTTCAACGATACCTTCTTGTACGTTGTCCATATCCATATTGCACACGCAAAGAATCACGTCATCGCCGGACTTCTTGGAATAAACCATAAGCTGGTCATTTTGTGCGTAATGGAATTCGAGGTTATCGTATTCCTGCAATGCAACATGTTCCTGGCGGGCCGTATTCAGACGACGAACAAAGTCTTGAATGCCAGGGCCACTCCAGTTGTGTACTTTGTACTGATACTTTTCACTATCGGCGAGTTCTTCCTTGATTGGAGACGGAATATTTTCGCAGAGTTCATATCCATTGTACATGCCCGTGAGGCTCGAAAGCGTGGCCGCCAAGAAGTAGCGCTGTTTGAAAGCATTCGCTCCTTTGTACGCAAGATACTTCGGGAAAATATCCGGCGTCGTCGGGAAGAAGATGCCGCGCATGTATTCCTTAGCATTAGACTGTGTGAGTTCCTTCAAGTACTGTTCGAATTCCCACTTGGCACTGCGCCACGCGAAATACGTATAGCTCATGTCGAAGCCCGACTTTGCAAGGCGATGCATCATCTTCGGGCGGGTGAACGCTTCGGCGAGGAACACGAGTTCCGGGCGCTTTTCCTTCACATCGGCAATAAGCCATTCCCAGAACGGGAACGGTTTCGTATGCGGGTTATCAATACGGAAAATTTCTACACCCTTGTCCGCCCAGAACAAAATAATGTTCTCGATTTCCTTCCAAAGAGCCTTGTAGTTCTCGTTGTAGTAATCGAACGGATAAATGTCTTCGTACTTCTTAGGCGGGTTTTCGGCGAACTTAATGCTGCCATCCGGCTCGTGATAAAACCATTCCGGATGCGACTTCACATACGGATGATCCGGGCTGCAGTTGAGCGCGATATCAAGAGCGAGACGAAGTCCCTTAGCACGAGCTGTTTTTGCAAAATGTTCAAAATCTTTCATGGTTCCGAGTTCCGGGTCCACGTCATAATGACCGCCGTTCTTGTTACCAACAGCATACGGACATCCCGGTTCAAGCGGATTGCCCTTCTTGTCGACCTTGGCGTGGAGCGCATTGTTCGCACCCTTGCGGTTCGTAACGCCAATCGGATGAATCGGAACAAGATAAACCGTATCGAAACCAAGACCTGCAATGTAGTCGAGCTGCTTTTCGCAATCCTTCCAAGTGGCGCTCTTTTTCGGGTCCGTTCCCTGGCTCTTCGGCCACATTTCGTACCACGTACCCACGCGGCTATAGACCGGATCCACACGAAGCTTCATCACCGGGCTCTCGGTCGGAACGTCTTTCGGTTCCTTGGTCCATGCGCAAATTTTGTATTCGTAATAGCCGATGTTGCCAACAGTGAACGAGCCTTCCCAAAGGTCATTATCGACAAAATGCATCGGAACCTGTTCCCACTTTTTCTTGGAAACATGGCGGTAGAAAATCGCAGCATCGTACTTTTCGTGACTGTGGCGGAAGATGTCGGCCTGCAAAGTCACGGTATCGCCGGGTTCACGCTTGAGCATGAATCGGCCGCCCTCGATGCTCGGGCGAATATTTTCAATAACGAGATTTTCTTTTAAAGTTGGAATAGTTGCCATAATGGCATAAATTTAGCAAACTACTTAATCCGAATCAACTGCACGTCCTTGATCCATATCGTTCTTTCGCTCTTGCCCAAATTCAAATCCAGGCGAGCAAACGGGTCCGTTCGCACTGCCTTAAACTCTTTTTCATACGACTGGCCAGTCGTCGTGACATTGACATGCTCCTGGAAGCCATTGGTGCTGTCATTGTAAATATAGCCTCCCAATCGCGCAGTAATTATCCCTTCGACATCAGACCAGACCGTAAAAATAAACTTGTACGTACCTCCAGCCACCACAGGAATATTTTCATGCAACAGCTGCACACTGTACGAGAAAGCGCCACCTTTCGTTACGTGGACACGCATTGCATTGGACTTGCCATCTTTTACAATCGCCGTATCGGCAGCACCGTTCAATTGCCTGTGCAGGATCCAGTCCTCGCCACTTTCCTTGAAACTTCCATTAGAAATCAAGTTCTTGTTCTTTTTGGCACTAATTTCATCCCAGATGTCATCAACATAGTCACTGATAGACGAACCGTCAGCATTCGTATATTCGTAACGCAGAGCCTGGAAACTGGGCACAAAGCGTTCATTCATCGACTTCCAAAGATCCGAATTTTCTTTTTTGTTTATATGTATTATTCCGTCCTCGCCCACTGTCGCTGTAGTCAAATCTAAGCCACCGACGAAGCGGCGCACACGGAACGCTACAGACAAATTCACAACAGAGTCCTGAACATCAATCTGCGAATAATGGTAGCGCAAAGAGAACAGCTGAATATCAGACAATTCATAGACGAACGGAATCTTTTTGTCCTTTTTGCGGATGTGCCCGTAAATCGAGTTATAGCCTTTCTTCTTGTTGACTTCGAACGAAACGCCAATTTCTTTCAAGCGACCTTCGGTCTGCAAGTTGATGTTCTTGAACGCGTCCTCGACAAATTCGCCGTCCGTGAACGAGATGGGGAGCACCGCTGCGGGATTCTCTTCGTATGGCCAAAGCACAAGTCCCGATTCCAAATCGACGGACATGCCCACATAGAAGCTGCAGAAAGAACGGACCTCAGTCAATGTAAGCTGGAACGTATCGATGACAACGCTTTCATCCGCGGAGGCCTCCTTGGCAAGCGATATCTGCTTTGCATCTGAATAATCAATCGAAAAATCGGCGGTCAACCCGATGTTCTGCGCCATTTCGGGGTTTCCAATTTCAATACCGGCCGTGGTGTCGGATTCAGAACACCCGACAAACAGCAATGCCACAAGCACGCAACCGATTATTGAACTCAAAAAACGCATCATACTCCTCGTGTTAGAGGGTACAGCTGGATATTGATTTGCACAACGTCCTCAGCTTCCCCCGCTTTTGCTGAGAAATCTAGTAGTTCTTTGCGCATGAGTTGCAAATGTTTTTTCAAATTGGGGAAATCTTCGCGTCTAATGCTGAAAGTCAGGGCAGAAATGTCCCTTTGGTGGGCGGGAAGGTCCGAAAGCATAGTCGCCGACAGCTTCAGCATCTGCAGATGGTACATCTTGACCATCATGTTCTGGACTTCATCGTCCGTCGTAATCAAGGGGTCGCGCTGGCGGAACCCGTTCGCAGTCTTCACTAGGAGGCCCAGTTCCACGAGAAGTTTAAGAGATTCCGTCACCTGCGCAGGCGTCACGAGGCCGCCGAGGCGTTTTGAAATCCAGTCGGGAATCGGGCGAAAATCCTTGAGCGCCACCATTTCGAGAATAGCGGAGTGGTGCCATTCACGGAAAATGCGGAACTGAGCCTGTTCCATCTTGTGCAATTTGGAACGCGGGCTCGCCTTCAGGAGCTGGGCGTAGTAAACCTGCTTGTCGGTATCGGTCTGCGCCTGGTTGAAAAAAACAAGACTTTCAAAATACGCGGCACGCTGGTTTTGGAGGCCGAGACCATGAATGAGCTTGACAACCGTATTCTTGGTAATGTTCCGCTTTCCATCGATAGTAAGCTTCAAATGGGCGTGGCTCGAAAGCCCCGCCTTCTCGGCGAAGAAACGGAGGCTGAACGCCGGCACCGTCTTCTTCTTGAACTCATAGTAATCCCGCAAATACACGCGGTAGTTGGTGTATTGCAAGACATCAGGTTCAACTAAATGATTTTCTCCTGTTTCCATACTCTATAAGATAGAAGTGTTTGGACTCAAAATCAAAGGATAAATGGACTTTCCCGTTTACTCAAGTAACCAATGGACAATTTGGAAGTGGGATTAGCAGAAGTCCCGTGCAAGGAGCGAAAAACGCACGTGATCCTCGAAATGCCCGTGAAGGCGCTCGTACTCGCGGCAAACACCCTCTTCGCTAAATCCGGCGCGGCGGGCAACGGCGGCACTTTTCGGGTTATTGACCGACGCCGATAGTTCCAGGCGGTTCAGTCCCATTGCAAAAGCTTCTCCGGCTGCCAACAGCAACGCTTCCGTCGCAAGGCCGCGACCACAATAACTTGCGCCAAGCCAATAACTTACCGTCGCCGACCGGTGTTTCCACTGCACCCAGCCTAGCATAATGCAGCCTGCGATTTTTTCGTGCGGCTCACCCGTTTTTTCAGCCGGAATCTTTTCGAAAATGCCCCAACAGGCGCCGTTCGCCATCTGTGCCTGCATGTCCCAAGACTCAATCCTAGAGGCGACGTCCTCAGCGGAACGGCATTCGTCCGGCCACGGCAAGTGTTCCGACAAGAAATCGCGCGATTCGTCAATGAGTTCAAACAACAACGGAGCATCCGCCTCGCCAAGCGGGCGCAATACGACTCGTTCGCCATCAACTTCTTGCACTAGGAATTCGCAAGGTTCATCGTCTAAAAGATCGTTCATTATAACCTTTTACAAAACAATCACCCCAAAGAGTACATAATTACAACGTCATTCTGAGCCATCCATGGCGAAGAATCCAGTTATATCAAGAAATTATGGATCCCCTTCGCTCCGCTTCGAGGATGACGTTATCGAGAAAAACGAAAAACCCGATAGCGAACTACCGGGTTTTTCAGTGCGGATGAAAGGACTTGAACCTTCATGCCCTCGCGAGCACTAGAACCTGAATCTAGCGTGTCTACCAGTTCCACCACATCCGCGTGGTGCACCAAATTTTGAAAAAAAATCCCCATTTGTCAAGGGGATAACTTTGAAAAGGGGATAACTTTGAATCTACTTTCTTTTTCGCCAACGGCATCTATGATCCAGTCCATGCGATAATTCTTCCAGTACGACCAGTCATGCTCACCTTCGGGGTCGAACCGCAGTTCGCAGTCCACCTGAACCGCCTTGCAGAATTCCGTTATCCAAGGCACCGTTTTGTCCGACGGATAAAGCCGGTCCTTACCGCCTTGCAAAAAGCGAAACCTCCCCGACTGCATTTTCTTCTGTGACGCAATCGCCTGAGGTTCACCTAAAAAGCCCCCGAACGAGCTCATGAGCAAACGGTTTTCCACTGCCCGACGGCCTTCCAGCGAATAAGTGAGCACGCCAAGGGAACCATCCGAAATACCCACCAGCGAAACCTTTTCTATAGGCGATTTTCGACGGGCGGCAACGGAATCCAATGCCGCATCAACAGCATCGATCATCCCCTTCGTGACCCAATGATTTTCGCGGCATGCGGAAACGCTCACCACAATTTTTCCCGGATAAAAATCCGCAAAATCTTCCCCGGCAACAAGCCCCTTCGCACAATTTGAACTCCCCATGCCGCCATGGAACCATACAACCACTGGGGACTTAGACGCATATTCGTTGTTTACAGGTTTCCACTTCACCTTCCCCCATTTCCTGACTTTTACTGGCCACCAGATTCCCGTCGGACTTTGGAAAGACAAAGTCCCCGTCGCCCCCCGAACATCAACCATCAGCGAATCAGGCGAGGCAAACGCATTTGCGACAAAAGCACACGCCAACAAAAACGCCACAGCAAAACAAAAACGTTTCATCATTCCGCATTCTCAACCGGAACCGGCGATATCACGTGTCTCGGCTTATGAACAATCCCGACGACCACAAGCACTAGCCCCACAATCATCATAAAGGCAACTAGGCTAAGCCCCATAAAGCACCAATAAAAATGATAATCGACGGAGAGCTCTTCCCAACTCAGTTCACCATCCGTAGATGCCATCGACTTCACGATAAACTTGTCCCCCACTTTCACCGCATAGATTTCAAGCGGCACCTCGCTTGCGTTTGCCGCAGAAAAATCGTACCATTCCGCCATGCGGTCGAGAATTTCGTCGTTTGCGTAGAGGACAAACGTGGCTCCCGAATCCCCGTTAATTTGGAAGAAAATCTTGTCGAAAAACGGAATGTTCGAGCCGCCAAACAAGCTCGGTATTGCAGCATAGCTCACCTTGCCATAAAAAACGTGGTCCTCAAATTCGGCAGCGGCAAAGCCATACTCCGAAGAAAACTCCTTCGTAATGCTTCTAGCCACCGGATAAATGTACCACGAAATCCAACTCGCAAGAAAAATAAGTAACAGACCAAAATTGATAAAGGCAACTTTACGGACACGGAAAACAGACATTTAAAAACCTACTCTCTAGACTTGAACAAGAAGAAGAACGTCGCAAGCAAAAGCACCAACGACAAGAAATAAAACGCCAGCGGAACCTTTGCCGATAAAGAAATTTCCTTCAAGTTTTCCATCTGGAAAAAGTGGAGCAGTTCATCGCTCGAACTTAGCGCCTTGTCATTGTCAAACTGGTTCCAGGCATTGTGAAGTTCCAAATTTTTTTGGAGCAGCAATTCTACGCTCCTTTCAATAGGCATCGGCATTTCCACCGGACCGGGCAAAACGGCATATCCCACCCTGGCAGAATCGAGCTTGCGCACGAGCGGCATGTCGGCATCCACAGAAACAAGTTCCATCGCGCGATAAAGATTGTCAAGTTCGACAAACCAGGCATGGCGCTCCGAAAGATAGCGCCGCTGACAAGACACCTTCGCCAAGACATTTGCCTTGAACTGCGAGACTAAGGTCGAAGGCGGAGACGAAAAACCCGCATGTTCCAGTTTTTTTATTCCTTCGTCAAACGACAGCGCCACCTCGCGGAGAGTCATCATTTGCGAAATGACGACCGACGTATCGACATCGGACCCGTTCCGGACCCGTTCCATGGAACGCATGAGAGAGGTCTCGGCAAACTGGTAATCGCAAAGCGACTTGACATATTGGGAATAAACGGCTACCTGCGGTTTTTGCGAAACATAGAACAACGCCGTCAGGCAAATCGTAAGAACAAAGACAAGCCAAACCCACGGGGTTTGAATCTTTAGATGCAGAGTTTCTGCAATTGTCTTTTTCTTCGACTCGTTCACAACTAGAAATTACCTTTTTTTCTACTTTACGAACAATGAAGCTCCGCTATTTACTCGTTTTTTTACCCCTTTTATACAGTTTCGCCGGCTGTACCGTCGAACGTGCCGAAGAACAGATTATCGCAAGGCATGTCAACGGCGTCAAGAAGACCTCTATCTGGGTCTATCCGGACGGGACAATACTCAAACGCAACGAGTGGTACAACGACGGCATCAAGGAGCTCGAAATTCCATACGACGACAGCGTTCCGCACGGAGAATTCAAGCGCTGGACGGGCTTTGGCGATGTCGCCATGATCGGTCACTACAAGAAAGGACTCCGCGACGGCAAATGGACAAGCTACTTTGTGGACAGATTGAACAGCCGCAAAAAAGAAGCCGAACGCTACTACAAGGACGACCACCCCGTTGGCGACTGGATAGGCTGGCACTACAACGGCGAAAAAGCATTCGAGGAACATTATGACGACAATGGAAACCCCACAGGCGTGTGGAAAAAGTGGCACGACAATGGAGTGCTTGCCGAAGAAAAATACAACTGTCATGACTTGACGAGAAGCATTTCTGGCGAATCGCCAATACTAGGGTACATCAAGCGTTACGGACGAAACTGCAAAATTATAGAGCACTTTAAATGTTCCGATGACCATTTAGACGGAGAATACAAGAAATACTACGAATCATACGGACCAGTCGATTCAATCGCAGGAAATTGCGAACAAGCGCAACTCAAGGAAGAAGGGCTCATCGACTCCGAAGTCGACTTCGGTGCACACACCACCTACAGGGCGGATGGTTCCCTTATCAAAAAAATAAAGTCGGATTATTTCAAGGGGCGTGAAAAAATACAGTGGTTCGACGAGAACAACAACGTTGTCCGAGAAAGCAATTTTATTACCGAAGAAACAGACGGTCCTGTCGAAAGTACGGGCATCACTTATGGCACTTGTGCAAACTCATCAACACTATTTTGTGCCGAAACTTCATTTGTCCGCTCTGCAGTTCCAAGCGGGACTCTTGACAGTTGTACCTTAAGCTACAAAGACGCATTCAAACAGAATATCGGAAAGTACCCAGCATCGCTACGCTACATCAAGGCTGGACACGTTCTTTTATACGAAGAATTTTGGGCATACGACGATCCACCGACAAGCTATGGCGATCCAGCTCTTCGCGTGAGTCGCAGCTTCTACCCAGACAGCATGGGTGGCAAAATGGCAAGCGAAGGTTTTTGGCAAAGAACTCTTGACGGCAAATCCAAACCTCACGGCATCTGGCGCAACTGGTACCCGAGCGGCATACTGCGCGATAGCCTTACGTACGTGAACGGGGAGCGCGTCGGAGAACAGTTCAGCTACGACAGCACAGGCAAGTTAACAATCCACAAAACCGAGAACGGCAAGAACCGCCCCGTCATTATGCACCTTTTAGGGGATAGGTGATAGAGGTTAGGATTTATCTTATAATGCTTGAGACTTCAATGGACTGCGTGGAGCCTTTGAAGTTCCAGGAGACTTTGACCTTCACCTGCTTGGCATAAATATGGCGAATCGTCTCGAACTGCGACGAGTCCTGCGATGTGTAATCCTGCGTTGCCGAAACAGTGACCTCCGGGCTGTACACCACCGTGGCAGAATCGCCAAGACCACGCGCCCACTTACGGTTAATATCGTCTACTTGGAAAGTGGTATCAAGTGCTGGGTCATGACTTGCCGGAATAGACGCGATACCGATGGCCTTGAGGGAATCCAAAACCTGCGGCGACCAAGATTTCAACAAATACCAAAACCCTTTTTGTTCTTCAAAAGATTCATCATAGTTCACCTTACAAAGGAATCCAGAAACTAAGAGCCCCGTGCTTCCACTGGGTATTAATAGCGTTCTTTGTCGGGTCTTTCCATGCACGCCCGTAAATTTCACGAGAACCATATTGAATGCAGAGAAAACCATTTCGCGGTGCTGCAGAAAGCCCTATACGGGGTTCAAAAACAGCATGAGTAGTAGCCCAGTTAGGCAAGGAAACGTCGCCATCAATATTGCAGTTAAATTTAGCAGGAGCTTCTATTGCAAAGCGGCTATACTCATCACCATCGCAGTCATCTTCATGTACAATAAGAGTTTGAGAATTTTCAACCGTCACACAAAGAGTCTTGGACATTCTGTTGGCATCGTTGGCAATACGTTCTAAAAAAGCAGTCGTATTCAAAGCGGCATCCCTAATCCGTGCATTGGCCACAGCTCCGGTAAGACTTGAAACACCCATCGCAGACAAGATGCCCATAATCGACACGACAACGAGGACTTCTACCAGCGTATAGCCTTTCTTTTTGGTATTGACATTCAACATACCGAAATCTCCACGCAACAAGTCTCCACTAAAAAATCTTTCTTAAAGGTAACAATAAAAACGACCTTTTTCATTAAGGCCCTATTCATAATATATATTAAAGAATCACGAAAGTAAACATTTATAAACAGAAAATACGATAATAATGAAAAATGTGATAAAATCCATATACGTTTTTTCAATTTTACTCAAATAAAGTCCTCTAAATTTTCTATATTACGCACGCACAACCTGCCCAGGTGGTGGAATGGTAGACACTGGGGACTTAAAATCCCTTGGGGGCAACCTCGTGCGGGTTCAAGTCCCGCCCCGGGCATTGTTTTTTTAACATGGCTTCAACTTCGCACAAGGCGGGAAATCATGATTGAATTCTATCCAAACAGCATCTATTACCCGCGTGAAGCGGTTGATGAAAAACTGGCCAAAGGCGAACTCGAAAAGACGAAAAAATACCTGATTGGCTGGACAGAGCGTCATCGCGACGAGATTTGGGAATGCGCCCGCGAAGATGCGGAAAACCCGACCGATGAAATTTTGCTCGATAACTTGCGTGCGCTTCTCCTTTGCAAGGGATCCGTACAGCCGGCAGCCGAAATGGGCGCCATGATTCGCGAAATCACGAAAGAAGTCTGGTACCAGAACGAAAATGGTCCCAAGGATCCGGCTTCCATCGCTGTGGATTGGCAAGCGAAATACTTGACCAAGTGGCGCGAGGCCCGCATGTTCGAGGCTTTTGTGCTTATCGAAAAGAACGCCAAGCAGCTCGTTGAACTCCTTAGAGCGTAGTAAAAGTCTCGACAAAGCGAGACCTTTGCGGTTATGAAAAAACTCGGCTTTTTAACGCCGAGTTTTTGTTTTAGCCCATTTCACCAACATTAACAGGAGCCTTGCTTAGCCCCATGAGACTTATCTGTTGTTTGAGCTGGGTCACCTTCATTTGGGGAACCTTGTATTCTTTTTTCTGCTGCTTTTTCATAATAATATCATGGTTAAAGGTTTATTATTGAAATATAAGAAAAATTTTCTCGGGTAAAAAATATGCTTTCCCCGCTACCACGCATGGAACCGTATGGGGATCCACATTTCAAGTTTACCTTGCTTGCTCGGCGGCAGGCGCCAGAAGTACTCGACATGCTTTAACAGCTTGACCTTGAAAACATCGTCATCCGTATCCGAAAACAAAATTTGCGGATTCATGAATCGCCCCAGGCTGTCCAGCGTCAAACGAAGTCCAAGAAACACGTCGTCATCGGACTTGGAAAGCAAACGCCCCTTGCGGCTCGACTTGAGCTTTTTGAAATACTCCGACGACAAATAATGCAAACCGGCGGCACGCCCCTCAAAAAAGAGCACAAGTTTGTTCAAGTCTCGTTCTGCGGTATTCTCGAGCACGTAAATTTCGTCAATCGAGGGCATATCGACACGGCCCCTGAACGTGTCCTTGATTGGCTCCTCTTTCACTTCTTCTTCGGCTTCGACAATGGGTTCATACCGCGGAACACTGTATATAAAGTACAGCATGGCGATAAAAACAAACAAAAAGGCTATCATTGGAGCGTTACGTCTAATCATGGCCTCACTCGATAGACTTTATGCAAAGTTGCACAGTCTTTGTATTGTTGAAATAATTCCAGATAGGTTCAAAAACGACTGTCACCGGGCGGGAGTGCCCAAGCAAGGCCTTGCTCTTGCGAAGTCCAAAGGCAATCGCAGGGAATACGTTGCTGCCTGCCTGCGAAATTTCCATTTGCAAATGCCCACCACGGAGTTCACGCACGCGATGCACAGTCACGCCTTCGGCACGGAAAGTCGGATACGGGAAATTTCCGCCGAACGGTTCCAACAGGTCGATGTAATCGAGGATAGAGCGTTCACGCACCGGGTACCTGCCGCTCGGAGCCCGCGTCTCTACAACTAGCTCACTGAGGGCAATCTTGATATCGTACGGATAAGATTCTCCTGTATCGATAACCTCGCCCGTATAGCCCTGCTCTGCTGCCGACTGCAACAGACGACCGCGAAGTTCATCGATTCTCGAAGCCTCCAGCGAAAAGCCCGCCGCATTGGCATGGCCACCCCAGCGATCAAAGAGTTCACGGCTTTCAAAGAGCGCCTTATGCCAGTTAAACCCGGGAACTGCACGGGCACTCGCATGCGCCATACCGTCGATAATCGAAAGTACGGCAGACGGCCTGTGGAATTCCTGCGCAAGTTTTGCAGCAACAATGCCTATCACGCCCACGTGCCAGTTTTCACCGGCGACAACGATGACGGTCGGAACAGTATCGCCATATAGCGCCTTGACCTGAGCCATCGCCATTTCGGTAATTTCGGCCTCTTTTTCCTTGCGGCGCACATTCCATTCTTTCAGTTCAGCAAGCAGTTGCGGTGCCTCGCTCTTGTTTTCGCATAAAAGAAGTTTAAGAGCCGGATCCGGGCGTTCCATGCGACCAGGAGCATTCAGAAGCGGCGCTAGTTTGTACATCACGTCGATGCCGCCCACGCAACTGTGGGGTTTCATGAGCGAAGCGTACATTTCCTGCACGCCAGGCCAGCGGCTGTCTTTCAAACATTCCAGTCCGGATCGCGTAAAGAACCTGTTCTCGGGCGTCATCTGCACGAGGTCGGCAAGCGTTCCGAGCGCAACCAAGTCCAAATATTCCACAGGAGCCTTTATTCCAAGGCGGCTATAAAGTGCGCAAATAAACTTGTACGAAACGCCGACACCGCAAAGTTCCGGATTCGGATAATTGTCGCCATCCTGGTGCGGGTCCAAAAGCACATCACTTACCGGGAGTCCGTCGCCTGACGGTTGATGATGGTCCATCACCATGACCGCCATGCCGAGTTCCTTGGCATGTGCAATCTCTACGTTCGCGGTAATGCCCGTATCCACAGTAATCAAGTTGCGGGCACCCGCCTCGTACATTTCATCCACAGCAGAAACCGAGAGCCCGTAGCCGTCGCCAAAACGGTTCGGGAGTCGCCATTCAGATTCAATGCCCACGGTCTTTAGGCAGCGAGTCAAAAGCGTCACAGATGTCATGCCGTCCAAGTCGTAGTCGCCAAAAATGAACACGCGCTCGCCCCGTTCGCGAACCGCCAGTATCCATTCCACAGCCTTGTCCATTCCCATCATGAGGAACGGGTCATGCACATCGTTCTCGCTCGAACGAAGCATGTGGTAAGCGTCAGAAACCGTCCTAATACCACGCGAGACGAGGAATCTCGCCACCGCATGCGGAATCTTTAACGAAGAGGACAATGTCGAAGCTACAAGATCTTCCATTTTACTTGTAGCCTTCAAAAAGTTTCATCGCGAGGTTCTGGAGACAAGTCACCGCCGCCATACGCCTGGAGGCAATTCTCGACATGGTTTCCTGAACGCACACGAGTGCAATTTCGAGAGCGGAAGCCCCCACCTGCGGGTAACGTTCGAGATTCACGCGGCCCGTCGCCTCCGGGATGCGGAGCGGAGCCCCCGATTGCAGGCGCAACAAGTCCGAAATCAAGAACGACAGGACTTCCAAAAACCGGTTCACGATGGCAGGGTCTTCAAGTTCGGAATCTTCGAGTTCAAAGAACAGATCCGTGTAGTCCTGCGAAAGCGACTTTTCGATAAAATCGACCGCAAGCGGACACCAGTTCTTGGCATGTTCGGCGTAGTAAAGCGCCATGCCGGGAGAACCCACGGCAAGCCCGATAACATCGTCGGTCAATGCAGACTCGTCAAAATCTTCGCCACCCACGCGGGCGGCTTCCTTACGCACTTCGTCGTCCGTGAGGGGTGGCAAGTGGAGTGCCAAGCAGCGCGAACGGATCGTCTGCAAAAGCTTTTCGCGGGACGAAGTCGTCAAAATAAAATACGTATTCGGGGGGACTTCTTCGAGAGTCTTGAGGAAGGCGTTTGCCGCAGAATCGTTCATGCGGTCGGCTTCCGCGATAATCACCACGCGGACGCGGTCGCCCTTCATCGCAAAGGAGGCGGTCATCGTGCGGATGAGTTCCACCGAAATAAGTGCACCCGCACTGAAAATATCAACACGGTACGGATTCTTCGTGATTTCTTCGATGTAGGCCTGTTTAAAATCCTGGATAGTCTTTGCGGAGCTCCCGGCAGAGACATCGGATGCATTGCGGGCACTCGCCTCTTTCGCTTCCATCGGCACGACCCAGTTGTCCGTGACACCAGGATCTGCGGCCATTTTGCAGCCGAAGCATTTTCCACACGGGCGAACCGTCGAATTCGTGCACTGCAACGCCTGTGCAATTTCCATCGCCAACGCCTTTTTGCCGATACCGACAGGGCCGTCGATGAGAATCGACTGCGGGAACCGGTTTTCACGCAACGCCGCCATAAGGCGGATGCGGATTCGTTCCTGGGAGGCTGGGCCATTTAAGCGATATTCTATCATTTCTGTTTTAACCATTGCAGGGGATCCACGGTTTGGGTCCCTTCGCTCACTTGGAAATACAATTTAATTCCATTTAACGATGCAATATCGCCAACTTCTCCAATTTCTTCGCATTTTTTGACACTTTTGCCCTCTTGGACATTAATCGTTTTCATATGGCCATATACGGTGTAAATTCCGCCTTCGTGTTCAATAATCACGGAAGGGCCGCGACCATCGATTTCGGACACCATCGCCACGGTTCCGGCGGCGGCAGCACGGATTCGACCGCCACGTTTTCCGCGGATTTCGACGCCGAGGTTGCGCGTCATGATGTGGAGCACCGGATGTTCCTGCAAACCGTATTCGCTGAGGACGGGACCGTCGAGAGGCATGCACTTCGGTCCCTTGAACGGCACCACCTGAATCGTCTTTTTGGCAATTTCGGTCTGCTGGCGTGCTTTCTCCGCCTCGCGTTTCTTGTCGGCTTCGCGCTTTTTCTCGGCGGCCTTTTCCTTTTTCTTGAGGGCGGCAAGGCGGGCGGCTTCGGCCTTTTTGGCTTCCTCGATTTCGCGTTTGCGGCGTTCCTCGAGTTTTTTAATGAGCGCAAGCATCGTCTTCTGGTTGCGTTCGAATTCCTTGAGCGCCATGCGCTGCACGGCCTTGTCGTGCTTGAGGGACGACAGCATGCGCTCCTGGCCGCTCATCTGCGTCACCAATCGGCGTTCTTCGACAGCCTTTCTATTCCTGAGTTTCGTAAGCTCGGCAAGATGACTCTCTTGCACATGCTGCTTCTGCATGCGTTCTTCCACAAGATGGCGGAGCATTTCCACGTCTTCGCGGTCACGGGTCAGCAAGTGGTGAACCCAGTAAACCTTACGTTCGGGATTTCCGTCCTTCGTCAGCAGTTCGTACAGAATTTCGGCATCGTTGCTGCGGCCATATACATACAAATTACGGACGCGTTTTTTCATGGTACGCTTGCGGCTCTTGATTTTCGCATCAAGCGAATCAATATCCAGCACAAGCTGTTTTACAGCCCCTTGCAACAAGTCCTCATTGCGCGAAAGTTCCGACAAGTACGACCTTGTGCGGTTCAAGTTCTGATCCAAAAGGGAAATCGTATTCAAGACGCCCTTTTCTTCGGTTTCAAGGACAGCTAGTTCCTCGCGCTTTTTCGCCAAGTCCACTTCCAGTTTCTTGAGAGCCGTTTTCTGTTCGTCAATCTGCGCATCCGTTTTCTTGGGAGCCCCCCAAGCGAGAACGGAAAAGGCGAACATCAAGCACGGGAACAATAACGAAACAAGGCGCATCGGCTATTCCTGCTCTGCTTTCTTTTCGAACAAGAAACCGCGCACCGTACGGAAACTGAAATAACCGGAGAGCGCCGTTTCCAGGAGCACCGTAAAGAGGACGATAACGCCAAAGTAAGACACACTAGGCGCAACGATAGGGAACATCCGCACCACGGACTGGATGACCATCCAAAGGAGAACCACGGCAAGACCACTCCCGATAAATCCCTGCATAGCCCCTTCCAGTACAAACGGGAACTCGATGAACAAGTAACTGCCACCGGCATACTTCATGTTATCGACGAGAAGCTTTCTCGACATGAGCGAAAGCCGCACGGAATTGCAGATAATGAGCGAGAGCGTAATAAGCAAGAGAATGCTCACGCATACCGGCCAGAATATCATCTTGAACTTCCAGGACGCAATTCGCGAAGCCCATTTTAACGGAGCCTGGACTTCCTCGAAGCACGGTTCTTCGGCAATCGCGTTACGCACCTCGGAAAGATCGGCCGGATTATGTGCATCGCTACGGAGAAACACGCGGAAGAACGCCGGAATCGGGTTCCCTTCGACAAGATCCAGCATATCCGGAGAAAAATGCCTGTTGAAGTCGGCAAGTGCAGAATCTGCACTCACGAATTTCACCGACTCTACATGTCGCGAATGCTCAAGCCGAGTCTGGATAACCGCAACAGAATCCTCGGGAACGTTCTCGCTCAAGAACGCCTCGACGACATACAGCGACTTTTCGGCAGAGAGCAGCTTAAAGGAAACTCCCAGAGCCGTAAAAGAGATAGCAAGTAAAAGCGAACAGAGGAAAATCGTCACTAGGGACGGGAGAATCACCGTCCTGTGCTGTTTCCATCCGCGAAAAGATTCCGATATTAAGTAACCTAATTGTCCGAACACGCCTCGAATATAATTAAATTTATAGAGGTTCTTTATGGGGCTTTTATGGGAAACATCATATTAAAGATTACCGCCTTGGTGTGCGCGATGGCCCTTTGGTTCTATGTCATCTCGCTGAAGGACTTCCAACTGACGATGGAAGTGCCGCTTACGTTCGTGAAGTTGCCCGAAGCACTCGCGATTGCGTCCAAGCCGCCCAGCACGGTTTCCGTGACCGTCGAAGGCAAGCCCCTCGACCTGATTCGCCTCCAGTCGCAGAAGCAGTCGGCCATGGTCGTCGATATGCACAACGCCGAACTCGGCTCCAAACGAATCCATCTGGACGCAAAGAACTTTGTCGCCCCGAACTTTTCATCGGTCCACTACATCGAACCCGACAACCAGTACCTCTTCATCGATGTCGCCGTCGATACGCGAATCGAACGTAGCATTCCCATCAAGAACAACGTGACATTCAGCGCCGCTCCGGGTTACGCCCTTGTCCAACCGCCCAAACTCATCAAGGAAGAATTGATGGTTTCCGGTGCAAGGAACGCCCTCACCCGCATTATCGATATCCCAACAGACTCGCTGTTTTTTGATAGCATCAAGGTGAGCAAAACCTATTCGGTACCCCTTGAAACCGAACAGTTGCCGCCCTTCGTGACGCCAAGTGATTCCGTAGCAAAAATTGTTGTCGATGTACAAAAAATCAAATCCAAGGCCTTCAACAGCATCCCGATCCAGCTAATCGGCTTCTACGACCGCGCACTGAATTCGCTTTCCCCGCAACAGGCAACCGTCGAAATCACAGGTGGCGAAAAAGTGATCGAAGCCATTAAAAGCAACGACATTGAACTGTTCATCGAATACAACCGTTTCGCCATCGAAGACGCAGACAGCCTTGCCCCCACCATCAAGTTGACCTTGCCTCCTGACGTTGACCGCAATTTGTCCATCAAGGCAGTCCTTGTCAAGCCCGACAAGATTAAGCTAATCAAGTTGCACAACGAAGACGAGGACAAAGACGAGGAATACGGAATATGATTTGGCTTGGAATTGAATCCAGCTGCGACGAAACCGCATGCGCCATTTTGCAAGACGACCCGCTCAAAGTACTTTCTAACCCGCTCTACAGCCAAATTGACGAACACGCCCTCTACGGAGGAGTCGTTCCTGAAATCGCAGCCCGAGCACACTTGCAAAAAATTGCACCCATCGCCGAAGCGGCCGTCAAGGAAGCGGGCATCGAGCTCAAGGACATCGACGCCATCGCCTACACCACGGGTCCAGGCCTCATGGGTCCCCTTCTCGTCGGCGCCAGTTTTGCCAAAGGTCTCGCCCGCGACTTGAACATCCCGGCTTACGGCATGAATCACCTCGAAGGTCACCTCGCCGCCGCCTGGCTCAGTAACCCGGACATCAAGCCGCCGTTTCTTACACTCACGGTCTCGGGCGGGCACACTGAACTCGTGATGGAAGAGCCCGGATTCAAATACACGAGCATCGGGCGCACACGTGACGATGCCGCAGGCGAAGCGTTCGACAAATGCGGAAAGCTCATCGGCCTCAAGTACCCGGCAGGCGCCACCATCAGTCGCCTCGGCAAGGACCACAACCGCAAATTCGTGGAGTTTCCGCGTGCGCTCCACACGCACGACAGTTGCGAATTTTCGTTCAGCGGTTTAAAGACCGCCGTGCTCCGTTATACCGAAACGCACGATCCGCAATTTATTCAAGATAACCTCGGCGACATCTGCGCCTCGCTCGAAGACGCGATTGTCGACAGCCTTGTCACAAAAACTATCAACGCCCTCAAGAAGACGCACATGAAAACGCTTGTCATGGGTGGCGGCGTGAGCGCAAACAGCTGGCTGCGTACACGCTTGCAGGACTACTGCGACAAGAAGGGAATCCGCTTCTGCGTCCCGGACCGCAGCCTCAGTACAGACAACGGAGCGATGATTGCCGCAGCAGCCATCCGTCGCAAATTGCAGGGCAAGCTCGAATCCATCGACGTCGTAAAGCCCTGGATGCCGCTTGCGATTTAGGCCTTAGGCTTTAGGTTGTAGGGGTGCACATATAATACACTTTGCAAGGTAACAGCGTATCATAATAGTAGCATGTCCTTATTCGCTGTGCTTTTGGGTATGCTTTTTTACTTTCTCTGTGCTTTTTCGTGAATTTTCATTGTATATTGTAAATATGATTTTATCGTGTAAACATATGGTAATGCTCCTTCTCGCGGCCGTGGTTCTCTGCGGAGCGCAGGATTTGAGCAAACCTGTCAGCGATGTTGACGTTTTCCGCCCTGAGAAACGCGAAACGAAAGTGGAGCTGGTGGACTCGACGGCGAGTAATTCCGTGAAGTTGAACGTCGATATTTTTGCAGACGGGTTCATCGGTTCGTACTACATCCTCTGGGACGATGTCGATCTTTCTGAAGATATTAAAAAGCTCATGACGACCCGCGACTTCGCCCGCGATGAATTCTTTATGCAGAACATCGACCGCGAGCAGTTCGAACAGGAACGCATGTTGCAACTTTTCGAAGACAAGAAGCGTGAATTCTTCAACATTTTCCCTGAAGAAGCACTCAAGGAACTTCAAGAAAAACAAGCGGACGAATAGGTGTTTTAGCAACCAAGCAAATGTTTTCGCAAGAACGTTCATTCACAGACTGGCAACTCTCGGGTTTCGGTAACGCACCCGCATTCCTTTTCCGCACCATCGAAAGCACGCACAGTTTGATGAAACAACGCGCCGCCGCAGGGGAAATTGTACCCGGCACGCTCTTTGTCGCCGACACGCAAACAAAGGGCCGCGGTCGCCACGAACGCACCTGGGACTCCCCCGCCGGGAAAAACATTTACTTCAATATTCTGATTCCTCTCGATGAAATCCCGCTGAACAGCGCACCGCAAATCACGCAGGTCGCGGCGCTCACATTCACCGAGGTTTTCAAGAGTCTGCAGGACGAAGCCAATGCACAGGGACTCGGAAACAAGGACATCGGGAAAATCACCGTCAAATGGCCAAACGACATCCTTTGCGGCAAAAGTAAATTCTGCGGAATTTTGGCGGAAATCGTCTTTATGCCGCGTCCCGCAATCTCAATGGGTGTCGGAATCAACGTCAACAGCACCCCCACTGATTATGCGCACTTGAACAGGAACGTCACCACGCTCAAAGATATTTGCGGACAAAACATCAATCGCGAAAAGCTTTTGCAAATGCTCATTGGCAATCTCGAACGCGCCATCGGGCAGTTCAAGGCCTTCGGCATTCGCCCTTGGATCGAAGCCTGGAAACGCATGGACCAGTTCATTGGCACACGTGGCACCATCATCGTGAACAACCACTGCACCGATCAAAACCGAGACGGCAACAGTGCCGGTGCCATCAAAAAAACAGGCCGCATCATCGACATGAACGATGACGGCAGCCTACTCTTTGAATGCGACGACGGCAAAATCGAAACCGTCATCTCCGCCGATTTGGAAATTTAAAACGAAATCTACTTCGATTTACTTTATCTATCTCTTAAAATACATGCTACCGATAAGCGAGACGGCAAGCATCACGATCATCGCAGTAAGGCCCATATCGACGAGTTCTCGACGTTCGCCCGCAAGACCTGTTTCAAGGAGAATCACGAGTACAAGAGCAATGACCGCAGCGGTGGCTCCCATCGTATGGAACATTTTCACTTTTTCTTCGTTCGTGAACTTTCCGTTCGGTCGATTAATAAAGGACATTGACATCTCCTCCCAAGCAAATCCAGACAATGAGTCCAACCATCACGAGCACGCTTATCGCCACATTCGCAAGGAAAAAGTCGCGATTCATCGCATCCAAATCATTTGATTTTCTGAACAAATGAATATAGACAATTGCAGCAGTCATGAGCCCTGTAATCGTCCACCAAATCCAGCCCATGTCCCAGAAGAATCCAAACACGACACAAAGAACGAGCATTGCCAAATGGCTCGCTAGCGCAATGCGTAAGGATTTTTCAAGACCAAAGCGAGCCGGAACGGAATGCAGCCCCTGCTTGCGGTCAATTTCAATATCCTGCGTTGCGTAAATGATATCGAAACCGCCCATCCAGAGCATCAAAATGAACAAGAGAAAAATCGGGAACACGGCAAACTCGCCGCGAACGGCAATCCAGGCTCCCAGCGGACTCATGCCAATCGCAAAACCGAGGAACCAGTGGCAAAGCCAGCTAAAACGTTTCCAGTACGAATACGAGAGCAACAAGAGCCACACCGGCAACGCGAACATGCCCGCCAGCGGCTGGAGCATCCATGCAAACGTAACAAACAAAATCCCGTTCAAAACCAAGAAAGCGATTACCGATTTACGGCTGAGGCGCCCCGCCGGCAAATGACGTTTTGCCGTACGCGGATTCTCCGCATCGAACTTGGCGTCGGCAATGCGGTTAAAGCTCATGGCACTGTTACGCGCCGTCACCATGCAAAGGACAATCAAAATGATGATACGTGCGGTTTCGTAGGCGCTCATATCGCGAAATCCGTTCGCAGCGACCCACATGGAACCAAGCGCAAACGGCATCGCAAATAGCGAATGGCTCAACCGAACAAGATGTGTAAATTCGAGGAGTTTATTCATGATTAAGTAGACAGTAGGAAGTTAGACAAATGCATAGGTCGAGCGTCGCGGCCAAGCTTGCTTGGACATGACCGAGGCCAGCATTTGGCTCTTGAACGAAGTGAAAGTGCAAGTAGGCAGTGGTCATTGTTCCCCACTCCATGCTTTTGAGACGGTAGCCACTTGAGTTGCGTCAACGCCCAGGTGCTTGAGAATTTTCACAACGACGGTATCCACGAGTTCTTCGACACTTGCGGGTTTGCTGTAGAACTGCGGCGATGCCGGAATCACCACCGCGCCCGCAAGCGTCACCCGTTTCATGTTCTCGATGTGGATTAAGTTATACGGCATTTCGCGCGGCACAATCACAAGCGGTCTGCGTTCCTTGAGGCAAACATCCGCCGCCCGTACAAGCAAATTGTCCGACGTCCCGGCGGCAATGCGACCAAGCGTTCCCATGGAGCACGGCACCACAGTCATGCCCGCATAATCAGCGCTACCGCTTGCGCACTCCGCAAAAAAGTCATCCACATTGCACACATCCTTGCAATAGCCATACAAAGCGTTTTGGTCTTCGTATTCCAGCACCTGTTTTCCTGGATGCGTTAGAATAAGCGTTACTTCATGACCGAAGCGCTGCAAGTACATCGCCGTACGCGTTGCATAAACGATACCGCTCGCCCCCGTCACTCCAAGCACGAACCGACTCATGGCGTACCTACCGGCTTGCACAGGAACACGCCAAACGAAATCCCGCCATCGAACATCTTGACTTTCTTGACTTCAAAGCCGCATTCTTCAGCCAGTTTGCAAAATTCATCTACCGGCAAAAAACGGATTATCGAATTCACCAAATATTCGTATGCATCACGTTTGCCGCTAAAAAATGCGCCCATCACCGGGATGAACAGCGGCGCCAGCACTTTATAGAAGAACTTGTTGAAAAAATTCCTCGGCGAGAAAAATTCCAGAACGCAAAGGTAGCCGCCCGCATCCAGCACGCGGTAAGATTCCATCAAGGCTCCACGTGCATCCGGTACGTTACGCATTCCAAAACCGTTCAGAATGACGTCAAACTGGCATTCTGCAAAGGGCATTTTCATCGCATCGAGTTGCACCGCATGAGCGTCAATTTTCTTCGGTTTGACTTCAGCAAGCATCCCGTACGAAAAGTCGCCAATCACCGCCGGGTCGACGACAAAGCCGTGCGACGCACCCTTTTGCAAAGAACATTTGCATGCACAATGACTTTCAAAAATCTTGCGGAATGTATTGGCAAAATCGCCCGTGCCGCCACACAAGTCAAGCAAACAAACTTTCCGCGCAAAATTCGGCGCATTTCCCGATGCCGCGTCCGCAACAACCATTTTCTTCAAATGCCTACAACAATACCTGCGCCACAACACGTCTTGATAACAGCTCAAGAAATGATTCAAAAAATCATAGCGGCTCGCAATGCCATCGAACATCTTACGCACAGGACTTTTCATATGGATAAATGTAGAAAATCCCCGCTCGAAGGCGGGGATGACTACAAGAGAGGGTGCGGTTGCACCAAACAAATTACTTGAACACAGCCGTAAAGGTATCGCCATCCTTCGGGGTCACAATGCGCGGATTGTCCGACACACCGTCACTCCAACCGGTAAACGTACCGCCATCAGAAACGGCCGTCAGTTCCATCTTCACGCCACTGAAGAACTTGCCCTTGTAACTGGCACTCGGGAGCTTCATGCCTTCCATAAGGACAGATCCCTTACCCGAAGCCGTAATGGTAACAGACATCATGCCGCTCAAGTCGAATTCTTGCTGATATTCCTGAAGAACCTTAGAATCGCGTTCCTTAGCCCAGGACTTCATGCAAGAACCCGACCTGCTGAAACCTTCACCGCAAGAGTTCTTGTACCACTTCTGATCTTGCTTAAACTTTTCAATGTCACGTGACATTTCAGAATCATCAATCTTGGACACCATGGAATTGACAACCTTTTCCACATTATTGCCGTTCGTATAGCTATTGAACATCACAGCAGAACGGTTGATGAACATACGCTTGAAATCCGGATTCTTGATGAGGGTGTTGTAAAGCCCAGCAAAGCAGAGACTATCAGCCGATTTACATGGCTTATTTCCACCACCTTTCTTGATCCATGCGAACATATTGGTGCTTTGATCAAATTCACCATTATTCACACCCCACATCCAGTCAAAGCCGTGGTCAAGGTCATAGACCATGAACTTCCACGGTTGATCAGGAGCAGACCAAGCGCGCACGTTGTTGTTCGGCCAGTCACCATTGTGCATATAAATTTCAGCGGCCATGTAGTCGGCCAAGTTGCCTACGTCGAGCATAGTCCTGACCTTGGTATAGTTGGCATTGTTTTCACCAGAGAAATCATTCGAAGCCACGAACTTGAACATTTCTACATAACTGTCCGAAGAACCGTTGCTAACTTCAATTTCATGACCCAAATGCTTGACAAAGTTCACCGTATTCGCATCAATCTTGTAATTCGTTTCGACAAAGTGCTTGTTGAAGCGCTCGCGCATGTCGTGAATACCTTGATACTTGCCGTTATAGAACACGACAACCTGACGGCTTCTCTGGTAATCGACACCGGAACCTTCAAGGATTGCACCGCCCATAGCGTCTTCAATGTAGTCGCTCACGAAACGGTTACCGTTGTTGCGGAGGTTGAAAGACTTGTACTTATCGTTTACGCCCTTGCGGGTTTCAAACAAAGGATAATTGATGCTGCCGTCTTCGTATTCTTCACGGAGGCGGATAGAAACGGACTTCTTGTCGTTCAGACGGCTGTAGCCACCCATCAAAGAAATACCGGCATCCTTTTCCCAAGTGGAGCCATCCTTAGTCGATGAACCATTTTCGAAATATTCCACGTGAATCGGGTATTCGACATCGGCATAGAGACCTGCACTATCAGAGCAACCCTTCGGAGCTTCGCAGCTCGTCTTGATGTAATGCTTCTGGAAGAAGCTGGAATCCACGCTGATAGCGACAATAGGCATCTTCACGCTTTCTTCGTCAACGAAGAACGTACGCGTCGTAACCTTGCTCGAAATAGCGTCCTTCTTGAAGGTAGCGCAACGGAAAGCAATGCTATGATCAATTCTCTTCGGCGAGTTGAATTCCGGAGAGCTTTCAGTCGGAACAGAACCATTCGTCGTGCAACGCAGCTTTACGCCATCCTCAAGAGCCGGCGGATTCAAAGTAAACGCTTCGTTGTAGAAACCGGACTTGAGACCGCTCATGTCTGCAGCCGGAACGACTTCATCGTACGCCTTGGCTTCTGTATTCGGCTTTTCCGGAGTCGGTGTACTAAAGAACTTCCAGTAACCGCCATCCACAATACCCCAGCTGATGCCGCTAGTCATTTCAGGATAAGCAACCGAGTCACGGATTGCATTATAGTTATCCAGAAGGTAAACCGATCCACCATGTTTATCCAATTTCCAGTCTGCATGCGGACGCGTATGGCGACCGTCCTTGTCTTCGCTCTTTACCGCGGCAATGTTCTTACCGTCACAGAAAACGACCTTAAAGGATTTCGCCTTGATAACTTCGCTTCCAAAAACAAACTTACGGATATTCTTTCCCTTCTCACGAAGCTTCTGTATATTTTCAATAAGCGCATATCCCTTCAAGTCGATATCTTTATCGCTGGTGTTATAAAGTTCCACCCAAGCCGGGTCGTTACCATCTTCGTCCAGCCAGTCCAAGTTTAACGGAGTAATTTCTGTTATACGCACTGCAGACTGACCATACCAGCGGAGTTCCGTATCTTCAGGAACGTAAACTGTATCATAAACGATTAAAGTATCGTGTCCCACAATAACAATCGACGTGTCAAAGGCAGGAACAAACGGATTATCCTTAACCGAAGTGTCTCCGCTCGGATTAACAACGACTTCCTGGCACGACGGCGTCGTGCACACAGGCTTTTGAGACCCTGAACTGATATCAGGCGCATTAAATGCATTATCATTAGTATCATCGGCACAACCTACCACAAACGCTGTACCAAAAGCTGCAGCCAGAGAAAGAATCTCTCGAATCCAATTATTTGAGCGAATCACGACGACCACCTAAACTAAAAAGAACAGTTACCCCATAGAAAAAATCCATGGGCACCTTCACCATCCAACAACACTAAATTTAGTAGTTTTTTTCAAAAATAACAGTAATATTCTATTTACCCTTGACAAAGATCAAAAATTAAACTATAATTGGGCTACCAAAATGGTTCTGTAGCTCAGTTGGTAGAGCAGTGGACTGAAAATCCGCGTGTCGTTGGTTCAATTCCAATCGGAACCACGAAGAAACCTCGATGAAAATCGGGGTTTTTTCTTTATTTTCGGCATTTTTTACCATTCCGCCCCCAAAAGGCCAACATAAATGAAAAAAAATTCTGACGTGATATAACTCACACCAGAATTCCTAAGTTCTACCGACTAAGCTCTACCAACTAAAATCCCATACCCCAAAGGGAGCCGCAGGCGACCGAGCCCATAGCCCATACCTTCACTGGATCCTTCACGGCTTCGCCGTTCAGGATGACGTCCCTAAGTTTTACCGACTACGCTTTTACGGGAGGCAAAAGCCCTTTTTCGACGAATTCTCCATCGGGCTTGTAGCAGGAATAGAACTCGTCCCAGTGATCTATCAAAATATCAATCAGTTCCGGCTGGAAATGCGTCCCGCTAGACCTCTGCATTTCCTCCTTCACACGTTCTTCCGGCCAGGCCGGTTTGTAGCAACGGGGGCTCGAAAGAGCATCCAAGACGTCCGCGACGGCACAAATGCGTGCCGCACATGGGATTTGCTCGCCCTTGAAGCCATCCGGATAACCCGTCCCGTCCCAACGTTCGTGATGGGCTCCAGCGATGTCGGCCGCCATGCAAAGCAAATCGGTCTTAGAATCGCGAAGCAAAGTCCGTCCAATTGCGGAATGGCACTTCATTTGAGCGAATTCTTCCGGTGTGAGGCGCCCCGCCTTTTTCAGCACCATATCCGAGATACCGACCTTTCCGAGATCGTGCAAGAGGGAGGCGTAATAAATCAGTTCCTGCTGTTCCTCGGAAAGACCGAAATAGCGGGCCAGTTTCAAGGAAATTTCAGCAACACGGTGAATGTGGTCCCCGACTTCCTGACTGCGGAATTCAGACACTTCACCCAAAATGCGGATGAGTTCCATGTGAGCCGACTTCAGTTCTTCGGCCTTGCGTTCCAGTTCCTTCGCGTAACGTTCCAAGGTTTCCGCACGTACTGCCGATTCTATCGTCTTTGCAGAATAAACCGAAATCAGCTTCAAGCGTTCCAAATCCTTCTTGGAGAAGAACACATTCTCGCCAACTTTGTTGATGGCCTGGAACACGCCCATGACGCGCCCGTCACTTTCCAAAGGCATCGTCATCACCGATGTCGTATGGTAGTGGTTCTTGAGGTCACTACGGCGATCGAACCTAGAATCGCGGTACGCATCGTCAATCAAAAGGGGTTCGCCCGTTTTCAAGGAATAACCGACAAAACCTGCCGAAAGCGGAATTCGGAGCTCATCTACACCATGGGCAACCTTGGTCCATAGTTCGTTCCGCTCTTCATCGATCAGCCATAGCGAACAACGGTCCGCCTGAACAATCTGACGACCCAAATCGGCCATAAGCACCAAGAGGCTGTCCGTCCTATGCTCCGCGGCAATCTTGGGCATATACTCAAACAGGAGGGCAGCAACCTTGCTGTCCCCGAGATCGGTATATTCTTCTTGAATACTCATCGTGTGTAAAAAATAGTTAATCTTGATTAAAATGCAACGTATTATTGACGATATCGGGCAAATTTTTCTATTCTTTGGCGCACCCATTGGAGGAATAGGCTAATTGGTAAGTCAGCGGTCTTGAAAACCGCCGCCGTAAGGCTTGGGGGTTCGAGTCCCTCTTCCTCCGTAAAAAGCTCCCTTCGGGGAGCTTTTTTATTTCATTATTCATCCTTTTCACGGTCTACTGCGAAGCCCGTCCCAATCCGCACGGCAATCCGCGGCATAATCCGCAACCGCCGTCGAAGGTTCGTCATAAAGCAATGTACAGACTTTGAGCGGAAGCGGAAAATCATCCCCAAACGCAGCAAGGCATGCCGAAGTCGTAGCCCCCGTCGTAAACACGTCATCGACAACAACCACACTCCCCCGCTCCGGACACTTCCGCAACCGCACCGGCTCAAACGCCCCCGCCACATTCAGTTCGCGTTCTTCCTTCGAAAGTTTCGTCTGCGAAACGACGAACGACTTGCGCCTAAGCCACCGACAAACCTTTCCGCCAGTAGCCGTCGCAAGCGCCGCCGCCAAGAGTTCCGCCTGATTGTATCCGCGTTCGCGATACCTCGCATGGTGGAGCGGAACCGGTACGAAATAGAGAGGCTGCGCAAACATCATAAGTTCCTGCCCCACAAGTCCATTTTTTACAGCCGAAGAACGGCGCACAAGGTACGACGCAAGCCCCGGAATGTTGCGGTACTTGAGCGCATGCACAAGACGCCTCGTCAAAGGCCGCATCGGGAATAGGCAAAAAGCATCTTCGCTCGGGAATTTTGGCGAACACGATTCCCGCGCAAGCTCCGCCGCACAAGCCGGGCAAAGCCACGGATCAAGTCTCTCCGACGAAGTCCCGCACCCCATGCACTCCATCCCGAAAATAAAATTCGCCACCGTCCGAAAAATATCCATAAAGTCTCCTGTCATAAAAGCAGCGCCGACCGCGCCCTTATCTATAACACGTTTTTGACGCCTTCGGCGTCCGCGGTGTCATTCGGTCATAGAAAAAATGCGAGCATTTTTTCTGCGACACTCATATAACACGCTTTTTTCAGACTTTTGGACTGTAAAAAATTTGTTTAAAGTTCTACCAACTAAAAATTCACTGGATCCTTCACGGCATTCGCCGTTCAGGATGACGTCAGCAATGTCTAAGCTCTAAGTTCCAAGTTCTAAGCGCTACCAACTACTTGCTTCCCTGATACCTGAGGCACACCAAGAGTCCGACAAGGAACAAGCACACTAGCGCAAACGAGCCACCATACGAAAGAAACGGCAGCGGCAACCCGGTCACTGGCATAAGCCCGATGGTCATCGCTATATTCACCGTAATGTGGAACAGGAAAATTGTACACGCACCCATCGTCAAAAGCGTCACGAACGGGTCATCGTTCGTCTTGCAGATAGACGACGCACGCCACAGGAACAACGCAAACAAGCCGAGAACTGCGGCACACCCGACAAAGCCGAACTGCTCTCCCAGCACGCTGAAGATAAAGTCCGTATGTTCTTCGGGCAAGAACGAAAGGTTCGTCTGCGAACCGTTGCCAAAGCCTTTGCCACCAATGCCCCCGCTACCTATAGCAGTCAACGACTGGAGCACCTGGTAGCCATCACCCAGCGGGTCACTCATCGGATCGAGGAACGTGTTCACGCGTTTCTGCTGATGCGGTTCCAGCATGTTCCAGACCATCGAACTCGCATAGCCTGCCAAAATATTCGTTGCAACAATCACGCCCGAAAGCTTTTTGGGCAAATGCCTGCGGGCAACTGACAGCACGACCAAACAAATGAGCACGCCCCACAACACTTGAAACACCATAGACTGCGAATGCGAAAACAATACCGAAAGTACGGGACTCAATATTAGGAACATATCCGTAAACGTCAGCCCCGCAAAGAAGAACCCCACAAGCGTCACCGCCGTAAACACAAGTGCCGTACTCAAATCCGGCTGCTTGAGCACAAGCGCGAAAGGAACAATAAAAAGCCCAAGCGGAACAGCGAAAGTCTTGAGTTTAAACAAACTAACCGGATGCTTGGAAAGCCAATACGAAATCGTGATGAGGTAAGCTATTTTTGCAAATTCCGAAGGTTGGAGTTTAATAACCTTCAAGTCAATCCAACGCCCTGCCCCTTTGACGTCGCCAGCAAAGAAAAGCACGAACACCAACATGACAAGCGCAAACACGTAAGACGGCACCGCCGCCCGCTTGAGCCAGTCAATCTTTACAAACACAAGTCCAACAGCAATAGCTATCCCCGTCACGAAAAAGATAATCTGCCTGAACCAGTGGGTATCGTAAAAAACGAGTTCCTCGTTGACCGTCGCCGAATAGACCAGCGAAACGCCACAAATCATGAGCGTAATCGTAACTCCGATAAAGAACCAGTCGAACTTCAGCGACTTATCCAAAAAACGACCGGAACTCATTTTCCCTCTTCCTCCTTCCCGAAGAAAGCCATCAGCACCTTGCGGGCAATCGGAGCCGCCACGCTGCCGCCGCCACCCGCAGCTTCCATAACAACGGCCACCGCAATTTGCGGATCGTCAAGCGGAGCAACGGCTGCAAACCAAGCATGCGTTTTCTGCCCTTTTTTCCATTCACCAGAGCCAGTCTTTCCACCGACACGGATTCCAGGAACAGCGCCTCTCTTTCCGGTTCCGCCCGGATGGTTCACCACGGAATCCATCGCGTTCATCAATACGCGATGCGTCTCGGGTTTCATCGTCCCCGAACGGATGATTTCAGGTTCAAAGCGGCGCACTACGTTGCCCTGGGCATCACGTAGTTCCTTCATAAAATGCGGGCGATAGACGCCCTTATTCGTTGCAAGCGAACCGACAAAGACGGCTTGCTGCAATGGCGTGACCATCTGTCCCTGACCAATCGCAAGGTTCAGGATAAGCCCGCGCGCCCAACGCCAGCCCAGCCGCTTGTTCCGCTGGTTGAACGACGCCGAATCCGGGAGCCAGCCGGCACGCTCCCCCGGGATATCCACGCCGAGCAGCTTTTCGCCGTAGCCAAAACGGCGCGCAAATTCGTTTATACGGGCCATGTCTATTTCAAGACCCGCCTGGTAAAAATACACGTCGCACGAAAGGCGCAACGCATGAACGACATTCAAGTTTCCATGCACGCCCCAGCACTTCTGGAAACGGGCCCCGTACTGGTAGCCACCAATACAGGATCTCGGGTAATACTTCGTCTCCGAGATGATGCCGTTTTCGAGGCCCGCACCAGCCGTCACCAGCTTGAATACGGAAGCCGGCGGGTAAATGCCCGCAATCGCTCGGTTGTTGAGCGGACGCAACGTATCAAGAGCCACATGCGCCCAGCCCTTGTTGCGTTCGCGGCGTTTCAGCGAAAAGATGTTCGGGTCCAGACGTGGCGAAGAAACCATCGCCAAAATTTCACCATTGCGGGGATCAATCGCAACCAAGGCTCCCCTTGCCGTATCGGGAATCGCTGCTTCGGCCACCTTCTGCAATTTCAAATCAATCGTCGATACCATATGAAGCCCGGGCTTGGGCTCTATCAACGCTCCGACATCCGAAAGCGTACGCACTTCGCGCCCCGAAGCATTGACTTCAACCAGCTTGAGGCCATTCGTCCCGCGAAATTCCTTGTCGTATTCCTGTTCCAGTCCCTTTTGCCCGATGCGGTCCCCCTGCGAATACGTGGCGTACTCTGGGAGTTTCAGCTGTTCTTCCGAAATTTCGCTCGTGTAGCCCAGCACGTGCGAAGCAAGCGTCCCATACGGGTATTCTCGGCGGGATTCGATAATCACGGAGACACCCGGCAGTTCCGTCGAATGTTCTTCAATCACCGCCACCTGTTCCATCGTCGCATCTTCCAAAATGCGAACCGGACGAGTCTTCACCCAGCGAATCCTCTGGAAAGCCGTATCGAGCGAAAGCGAATCAAAAAGGCGCGTCCCCGTCGAATCCCGGATATCGAGGAGCCTTCTAAAGACTGAATCCCTATCGGCCTTTTTCTTGGGCATTTCGAGCGCCTGGAGGGCTATCTGGTACGAAGGGCGGTTCCGCACCAGCACATTTCCGTTCCGGTCGTAAATGTAGCCGCGGTCCGCAATCAGCTCTATTCGACGCAAGCGGTTATTCTCGGAGCGCTGGAAGTTCTCTTCGTAATGGATGTACTGCAACGAAAAAAGCTTGAACAGAATCACCAGAAAAAGGATAAACGCCCCAGTCAGAAAAATCAGGACATTCCAGTTCCTGCGGACGCGCGCCTCGTTCTCCGAAGTATCGTTATACATCCGACTTTTTCCCCGAAGAGAGGTAGAACAAGATTCCGCCAATAATCAAGGTATAAAGGCATTCCGGAACCGTTTTCGTAAAGAACAGGTTCGTCACGACATCCTTTTCAAGCCCCGTAATGAGGAAATAGAACATGTCGTTCACAAAAAACGCAAGCGCAAGAACCCCGATTTTTGCGGGCACGTACAAAGTGAGGAAATGCTCTTCGAGCTGCCCTACGGCAAACCCCACGATGGTCATCGCGATCGAATTGGCGCCAAGCCATTCCACCGGAGCATAGACATCCTGCGAGAACCCCGCCAAAAAGCCCCATAAACAGCCCGTAGCGGCTCCAAAGCGAAGTGCCACGGACACCACGAAGATGACCACGAAATCGGGCCCTACGCCCAATATCTGGAGCCATTCGCCAGCAGTCGATTGCAAGGCGAACACCAGAACAAACAGCAAAAGCGTCTTGAGCCATCCGCCGTTACTCATCGAGCAACTCCTGAATAATCCAATCCGGATCCTTCTGCATCACGAATACTTCTTCCAAGGTCGAAAATTCCTGGAACGGCTTCACGTCCATAAGACTCATCACATCCAAATCCGCCTTGCGGACCTTGTGCACCGTGCCAACAGGGATTCCCTTCGGGAAAATGCCGCCAAGCCCCGACGTAATGAGCGTATCGCCCTCGGCAACCCCCGCATGGGACGGAATCATCGCCGAAAGCAAATGGCCATCCACAGATTCCAAAAAGCCCACCACGCGAGTACGGCGCTCCAGCACAGAAAGTTTCAAGTTCGGATCAACAAGGAGCTGCACCCTGGAATGCGTCAGCATCGCCTTTGAGATTTTCCCGACAAGCCCGTTCATCGACATCACCGGCATGTTCTCCTTGACGCCATGGTGCGTTCCGCGGTTGATGACAAGCGTCGTCAAAAAGCGCCCGGGGTTATGCCCCACCACGCGCGACGTCACAATCGGGAAGTCCCACTTGTCGTCAAAACGCACAAGCGTGTGAAGCCTGGCCAGTTCCTGCAAGCCCTCACTCGCATGATAAGTCTCCTGGCGCAGCCTTGCGTTTTCCGCTTTCAGATGGTCGTTTTCCGCTTGCAAGGACTTAAAGTCGTTGACAGACGAAATCAACAGTTGCACGGGATAGAACACCGTCGAGAGCGCCTTATCGACAACGCTTTGGCGTACCTCCGTGGAGGCCTCGTGCATAAGAATCCCTAAAACGAGAAAAAAGGCAAAAGCGACAACGCCATGCCTTTGGGTAAACAAATCGACAATAAAGCGAAAAGCTCTAAGCATCGAAGTGAATTTTCAAAAATTACGTCGAAGAAGCAATCAGGACAGGACGGTACTTGTCCAAGTCTTCAAGAATACGGGCTGCGCCCTTGCAAACGCACGTCATCGGATCGTCAATCACATTCACGGAAAGACCCGTTTCCTTGCGGATACGTTCGTCAAGACCGCGCAACTGGGAGCCACCACCCGTGAGGATAATGCCCTTGTCGTAAATATCGGCAGAAAGTTCCGGAAGCGTAATGCTCAGCGCCTGCTTCACGGCTTCGATAATCGCGGTCACCGGTTCGTTGATGGCTTCGCGGATTTCGGCACTTCCGATAGGAATCGTGCGCGGCATACCGGCGATAAAGTCAAGGCCCTTAACCTGCATCGTCAATTCCTCTTCAAGCGGACTTGCAGAGCCAATCTGGATCTTGATCTGTTCCGCGGTGCTTTCGCCCACGCACAGATTGTACATCGTACGCAAGTAACGCACGATGGCTTCGTCCATTTCGTCACCGCCCACGCGCACAGAACCGTTGCAGTCGGACTTGTTCAAGGCAATCACGGCGATATCGGACGTACCACCGCCAATATCGACAATCATGTTGCCGACAGGTTCTTCAACCGGGATGCCCATACCGATAGCGGCCGCCATCGGTTCGTGAACCAGATGGACTTCCTTTGCGCCAGCCATTTTGATGGCGTCAATCACGGCACGCGTTTCCACTTCGGTAATTCCGTTCGGAACGCCAACCACCACACGCGGTTTCACCACCCACAACGGGTAGCGCAAAACACGCTTGATGAACGTCTGCAAAAGCGTCTCGACAAGCTCAAAGTCCGCAATCACGCCGTCACGCATAGGACGTATTGCACGGCTTTCGCCGGACGTACGACCGAGCATCTTTTTTGCTTCGCCGCCAATGGCGGTCACTCGATTGCTTTTACGGTCAACAGCAATCACGGTCGGTTCGTTGATAACAATGCCTTGTCCAGCCACATGGACAAGCGTATTCGCGGTACCCAAATCGATACCGATATCACAAGAGAAAAGTCCGAACAAAATTTAATCCTCTAAAGAAATATCCCGTCTTGAAATATAATTAAAAACAATCCCAATTTAACAATCAAGGAGTTTTATCTTTACCAAATTTTAGGACCTTGTAATAGCGGTCCCAATGTCTGCCATGAACCTCGTAACGGTACTTACGTTTTGCATAAATGGCCATGTTCCTGTAGATGTAAAAATCGACCTCGGCATACGCCGCATAGATTTCTGCTTCGGCGCCTTCGAACAACCTAAAATCACGAATTTTGTAATACGGTTCTTCAAGCAAGTCCTCTTTCTTCGTATTCGCATTCAGGGCTTCCGCTACCATGAACTTCAAGTCTTCTTGCAAGTACGGAAGGAGTTTCTTTTCAATGCGTTCCGTCGGTTCGGAACACGACGAAAAAAGCACAGCGAAAATCAGGAGGGACAAAATCTTTTTCATGTCTAAAAAATAAAAAAAGAAGCGCACCCAAGTGGAATGCGCTTCGAAAATAGTTGTTAGTTCCCAACTAGAACGAATACGTTGCAGAGATTCTGGAGAAGAGTCTGCCTTCGCCCTGGAACGGGTTACGGAAGAGGAGGTCTTCAGCAACAGTCACGTCGATTTTCAGCTTTTCTTCGATGTTGATACCGAAACCGAAGCCGATGTGGTCCTTGGAGGTTCCGTCAGCAAGCGGGTTCGTGCTGAAGAAATTGCCGTCATCCTTGCAGATGCCATACTGCTTGTCGTTGTACTTGTCAGCATTCTTGTTGTTGACATCGCAGTCCGTATAGAGAATAGACTTCTGGCCACCGACGCGGATAACGAACCAGTCCCACCAGATGTTACGTTCGATACCGAAGCTGATCTGGCCACCGATATCGGTACGTTCGTCCCAGTGCTTGTCGTCTTCGTTACGGGAGTCGTAGGTCCAAGTCTTGGATTCAGAATCGAAGATCCAGTCATGAGCCTTTTTCTTGTTCCAGATAAAGTCCAAGCCCATCCAGAAGAAGCCACGGTCGAGGGCGACGTTGATACCGACACCCACCTGGGCATGCTTTTCATCCAACCCCGGAGCATCGATAAACTTGAGGTTCAAGGCCGGGACGAGTTCGCCGTTAATAGCGTCCATCGTAAAGAAAGCGCGGGACTTGATGAGGAAAGAGAAGTTTCCGTCATCGAAGAAGCTGTGGTGTTCCGGACCGTACTGGATACGGGCCAAAGCGAGAGAACCTTCCAAGTCGAAGGTGGGAGAAATCTGGAAGTTGAAACCACCGTCCGCCTGGACGATAGAAGCGTAGGCGCCATCCTTAGCCTGGTAGTTGCCGTCTTCGCCCAAGTCACCGCCGTCCTGCTGTGCAATATACACATGCAAGCCCCAAGCGTTGCCGTTAGAGAGCGTACCGCCCAAGAAGCCGTCAAAGTTCGTGACCGTTTCAGGAACTGCAGTGCGTTCACCGCGTTCGCCAATCACGACATCCGGCAAGTACTGAATGAGTTCAGCGTTGATACGGCCAAAGAGACCACCGATAGAAATACGCGGATCCGGATTGTTGGCATCGCCAAGAGAAATGGCGAAAATGCCTCCGAAGTTCGGATGCTGCGGATCGCGGTTCGTTCCGGTCTCGACATCCTGCGTATAGGGACCGAATTCACCGATCAAGTAGTTGGAATAGAGGTTGATGTTTGCCGGGTTATCAAAGATGCTCACGTCATCCATGATGTAAGTCGTATTCTTACCCATAGATTCGATACGAGCGAATGTTGCAAAGGCAGACCCTACACCAAGGATCCCAAATGCGGTGCCCACGGCGGCTACAGTTTTTAAGTTCATGGAATAACTCCTATTGAAAATTCTTTTATAAAGTTAGTTTTATAAAATAAAAAACGCAACAAGAATTTAAGAAAATATGATTTTTTTTAGAGATTCTATAAAAAACAAAAAAGGCCAGACTTTCGTCTAGCCTTTTTTCAAGCTTTTCAAGTGAATTATTCGGAGAACGTGAACGGAATTGTAACCGTCGTGTTACCGGATTTCACCTTGCTGAAGGTCCAGCGGCTGACAGCGTTCTTGATTTCGTTGTCGAACTCAGGATAACCCGTCGTGGAAGACACGTTAGAAATGCTGATGATTTCGCCACCCGGAGCAATCGTGAATCTCAAGGTAACCTTACCCTGGAATCCCGGTTTCTTCTTCAAGCACTTGTTGTAGATGTGGCGAAGGCCCGGAGTACGCTGACGAACGACCTTCATGATGTCTGCAGCGGAACGAGAACCACCACCGGCACCCATGTCGATATCGCGCATAGACGGGGTCTTGATGGAGCCCTTAGCCTTGGTAGCGATACCACCGCCGCCACCGCCAAGGAGGCCTGCAAGGCCGTCACCGATACCACCGGAACCACCTTCTGCGTAACCTTCGTTGAAGCCACCATCAGCCTTACCGCGACGGCCACCGAGAACGGTCTTACCCGTAGTCTGGAGACCAGCGACGTCCTTGAGCACCTTATCGATGTCCTTGGTGAACTTCTGGTTCTTCATCAAGTCATAAGCAGCAGCGGAGGCGTTCTTGGTCTGAGCGGTGAGGAGCTTGAGCACGCCGCGAGTCTGCGGAGCGTTCGGCTGGCCCTTACCACGCGGCTTACCACCGCCACCAGCTTTCTTACGAGGCTTCTTCGGTTCAGGCTTCTTTTCTTCCTTCTTTTCTTCCTTCTGCTCAATCTGCATGGAAGTAGTAAGGTCAACAGAGTCTGCGTTGTCGAAAACGACTTCAGCAACGACCTGTTCGTACATGGAAGCCCAAATACACATCGCCAAAGCAATCACAAGAGAGACACCGGCGATTGCGCCCATCTTCTTGTCGGATTCCGGCAACAGCGACGCAATAAACGGATCTATGTTCTTCTTTGCCATTGATTATTCCTCCCCGCCGTTCTTCTGCATCACGGCGAATGCGATGTTCGTGTATCCGGAGAAGCCGCAAGTGGCCATCACCTTGTACATCGCATCATACGGGATGTTCTTGTCGATCTGAACAATGATGTGACCGGCTTCATCGGCAGGAAGGCCCATTTTGAGAGCGTGTTCCTGTTCGATTGCGCGACGGTCCTTCAGGACTTCATCAACCTTCGTGACAAGGAGATCTTCCTGAGCAAGAACGTCAGCAGTCGGAACCACCTGTTCATTGTCAACGATAACGTAGTTAGCATCGACCACGACAGTCAAAGACACTTCCTTCGGCTGGACCTTGGAGGTCGAGATCGGAAGAATCAAGTTTTCTGCCTGGGTCAAAAGCTGACCTTCAGCGTCCATGTTCTTGATCATGAACACCAAGATGATGGTCATCATGTCCATCATGGACGTCAAGGAGAAAGGTACGTCTTCGCTATATTTACGAGTTTTTCTAGCCATGATTAACCTCCCAACTTAGCAAGGTTGATCTTGCTGAAACCAGCTTCCTTGGCACGGTCCATGAGCTGGATGATCTTATCGAACTGAGAGTCGTCGTTTGCAACGATGATGATGTTGTCAACGTCGTCCAAATCGATGAACTGAGTATGGATAGCGATCAAATCCTTAGCAATGAGATCGTATGCGGAAAGCGGGTAAATCATAGTCTTGTCACCCGGCTTGAGCGTACGGGCAGAGTTCGGTTCAAGCGTAGCAAGAGCCATGCCCGGAGTCGGAGCCTTAAGAGCCGGCGGCGGAGTGAGGCCACCAGGACCTTCGCCCGGAAGAGACAAGAAGTTGTTTGCGCCATCAACGAAAGCACTGTCAGCGTGAGCTTCTTCTGCACTACCGTCATTCTTGTATGCAGCCCAGATCACGCGACCCGGATCTTCTTCAGATTCCTTCTGGATAGCCCAGAGCTCGATAGTTTCGATTTCGTAGAGATACTTCTCTTTGTCCATTTCGGAACCATCTTTGCACGTCGGGCCACGTCCGCTTTCAACGACCTTCTTCACGTCTTCAGCCGCATGAGTAATAAGCTTAGCATCGGACTTGCAGCGGAACGTCCACATTTCCTTGAAATAGACGTTCGGCTGGAAACCACCGCGGGCACCGATAACGAGGTATTCGCTAGCGATGGCGAGTGACAAGTTCAATGCCTGCTCATCCGGTGGAGGCGGCACGTCATTGTCCATAATCATCTGGCTGCGTTCAGGCAGATTGACTTCGACAATGGCAAGTTTGGAGAAAGCAGTCATGGTCAGAAGCATAGGAATCAAGATGGTGAACAAGCCCATCGCCGGAAGCAAGTCCGGTTCTTCGACTTTTTTTGGTTTCTTGATTTGTTTTGCCATGTTTTATAAACTCCAGTTAAAATGAACTTTCTCTATCGAATTAGGAAAGGGAGTTGATAATCTTGAGACCCTTTTCTTCCATTTCCTGGATGAGACGTTCGGAGTTCATGTTGAGAAGACCGACGATGACGAGGAGCGGAACTGCAGAGAGAAGTCCGAGGAGCGTAGTACCCATAGCGATAGCAATACCATCAGCAAGAGCCTTAGCACGTTCAGAAGCCGGTTTGTTAGCCACAGCGTCGAATGTGTAGATCAGACCGTAAATCGTACCCATAAGTCCGAGCAACGTGGAGATGGAAGCCATAACGGAAATGATGGAGATGTAACGAGTGAGGCGCGGAGCTTCAGTGAGGAACACAGCGTCAGAAGCAGCA
>Ga0129307_1000878_pt1 | contig 39707 bp, 36 predicted proteins | sample P1105metagenome_FD_94437 | JGI IMG/M metagenome (GOLD analysis project Ga0129307, IMG submission 94437) | Capybara group fecal microbial communities from Wisconsin, USA - P1105 metagenome | ecosystem: Host-associated > Mammals > Digestive system > Large intestine > Fecal | place: USA: Wisconsin...
TCACATATTTGAGTCTTTCTTCATTAGTCCATTTTCGATTCTTTCCGCCTTTTGGTCGTCCCATGACATCACCTCCTTCTTGAAAGATACCACGAAAAAAGTGGACACACTTTTTTTAGTATGTCCACTTTCATCTTACCAGTTCACTAAAGCCTGTCTTTTTGCATTCAGCTGTCAAGTTCAGGATATGGAATGACCGGCGGCTGATCCTCAAGATGCGGTCCGATCTGTTTTTCCATCCAGATCACGCTGTACCAGCGGCCGAACTTCCTGCCGCAGCGCCGGAACGCCGCGTTCTCTCGAAAGCCCATGTGCGCATGGAACTCCGCGCTGTTCATGGTCAGGTATTCATCCTCCCCGTCCGGGACAGCGATGTAGGCATACAGATTGACAATGCCCATGCGGCGGAGCGATTGCTCGAGTTTCTCCATGAGGCGTCGTCCGACCCCGGTTCCCACTGCATCCGGAGCCACATAGATCGTGATCTCACAGGACCAGTCGTAGGGCGGTCTGTCAAGGAAAGGCTCGGCATAGGCGAAGCCTTTCACCACACCGTCCTCTTCTGCCACAAGCCAGGGGTAGCGCGCCATGATCTGCTGCATGTGCCGGGTGTATTCCTCCTGCGGCGGCGCCGATGCCGAAAAATGCACCGCGGTATTCTTCAGATAATGATCAAAGATCTCCCGGCAGGCTTCTGCATCGCAGAGCGCTGCGTCGCGTATGATGATCATAACTATTTCTTCTTTCTTTTCTTATTCTTGCGCTTCTGGCTCGCATTGTACGCGCGTGCCTCCGCGCGGTATTCATTGCCGTCGTAGACGGTGATCTTCCGGATCCTCGCCATGCGCTTGATCTCTTCGGCGTCGGCATTCTTGAAGAACGCCTTGCGAGTGCGGATGCCCCTCGTAAAGAAGAGCAGCGTCACATCCGGAGCGGCCGGGTTGTTCTCAAAGGTGAGATACTCGATCTCATCCCAGCTCCAGAGCTCATCGCTCGTGTACAGCCTAAGATCCGTGCAGCTTTCAAGGCCGCGCTCCGTCACGGCGTCATATTTCTTCAGCAGGATCGCCAGCGCCAGCAAAACAGCGAGCAAAGCGCACACGATATGAAATCTGCTGAAGATCGCGCCCGCGACCAGCACGGCCACACAAAACCATGCGTAGACGATGACCCACGCTTTACGCTGCTTTGTATTGGCGGCCACATATACCGGTGTTGTGAGATCATCCCATGGGAGCTTACTGGCCATGCATCTTTCTCCTGTAAGAAAAAACGCTGCCGCCGAGAAATGTCAGCGGCAGCGTCAGAGTAAATACAGATACTAAGCGTTGATCTGCGGCGCTTTGCCTGCAGCGCGGAGCGCTTCCAGGTTCTTGACCGCCAGTTCATGTTCTTCTTCAGGTGCTTCTGCCGGTTCGCCTGCCTTGGTTTTCTTGAAGAGGTTGGTGTACGAACCATCAGCCCAGAAGATGTTGCGGCCGAGCCAGCAAGTGATCGCCGCGTAGAACGGGTTGATGAGGTTGACGAATGCGAACGGGAAATACATGAACGGATTCATGCCGAGCGCTGTGCTCTGCCATGCGCCGCAGGCCGTCCACGGGAACATCGGCGACCAAAGTGTGCCGGCGTCCTCGAGGGTTCTGGACATCATGTTGCGGGCAAGACCCATTTCGTCGAACTTATCTGCATACAGCGGAGCCGGGACGGAAATACCGAGGAACTGGTCGCCCATCGCCGCGTCGCAGAAGATACCGGTCAGCATGGTTGCGGTAACGAGCTGTCCCGGTGTGTGGAGCTTATGCTTGATGCCGCTGAAGAGTCTGTCTACGACACCTGCACCTTCGAGTGCGCCGCCGTAACCGACAGCAAGGATAACGAGGTTGATCGTCCACAGGGTACCTTCCATGCCGCCTGCCTTGCCGAGGATGTCATTGACATCAGTGCTGGCAGTTTCGACACTGCTGAGGCCGTAGTGGAGCAGATCGCAGATGGCGCCGAATGTGACACCGTCCGCCCATACAGCTTCCGCCTGGAAGATGATCGAGGTGACGATCGCTACGGCTACTGCGAGCAGGATGCCCGGAAGCGCCGGCATCTTCACGATGCAGACCACGATGATCACGATGAGCGGGATGAATACGAGCGGATTCATGTTGAACGTGTCACCAATGGCATTGATGATCTCGATCGCCTTGGAGTCATCATACCCTGTCGCATTCGCCCGGAGTCCGAGGATCGTGTACAGGATGAGCGCGATCAGGAACGTCGGACCTGTGGTCGAAACCATCGCGCGGACGTGGTCGAACAGACCTGTGTTGGACACGCCGGCCGCCAGGTTGGTGGTGTCAGACAGCGGCGAGAATTTGTCGCCTACGTATGCGCCGGAGATGACCATGCCTGCAGTCAGAGCCGGGTTGAGGCCAAGGCCGAGACCGATGCCCATGAATGCGACACCGACGGTCGCTGTCGTGGTCCAGGAAGAACCGCAGGCCAGGCCTGTGACCGCGCACAGGATGCAGCCGACCGGCAGGAATACCTTCGGCGACAGCAGCTTCAGTCCGTAGAAGATCAGAGCCGGGATGGTGCCCGCTGCCATGAACGAGGCAACGAGGAAACCTACCGTGAGCAGGATCAGGATCGCTTCCAGCGTGTTGCTGATTCTTGCAACAATGGAAGCCATAATGTCCTTGAAGGTGCGGCCGTATGCAACACCTACTGCACAAGCCACGCATATGGAGATAACAAGCGGCATGTGCGCGTCTACGTAATACCCTTCGATGGCCAGATTGTAGATCATGAGAACAGCCATACAAAGGATCGGAAGGATAGCGGCCCAAAGAGCCGGAAGCCTTACCTCTCTTTGTTTCTTCTCCTTTTTCATGTCCATACCTCTCTCTGCTAATAATAATTCCGTCAGGTTTTCGGCATTTCATACCGGGGACCCCTCTTCACAATCCCCCGGAAGAAACCGAATTATCTGATAACATTATACTCAAATCTACAAACTTTTACAATCATTTCCACAGAATACGTTTCATACTGTGAAAAAAAGCGACAGATATCCGGCCGACACGCTCAGCTTTCCCCTTCGCTTCTCAGTGCAATCACAGTCACCGAAGCCATGATCAGCACTGCGCCGATGAGCTGCGGCGCCGTCAGCATCTTGCCAAAGATAAAAACAGACAGCACGACCGTGGTTACTGGCAGCACGTTCTCGAACGCCGATACAACGGTCGGCGAAAGATTGCCGATCGCGTAGACATACCCGAACTGGCCGATGATGATGCACACGATGGCAGTCGCAACAGTGATCAGAATACCGGCCGGCGTAAAGACCGCCGGCGCATGCGTGACCGCCTGGCTGATGACTGTCAGCGGGATCTGCACGATCACGCCGGCTGTGAACATCCCTGCCAGTAATGTGAGGAGATCGTATTTGTCGAACAGCGTCTTCGTATAGACAATATAAAACGCCCAGAGAACCGCCGCTGTGAACATCGCAGCGAGACCGGTGGCACTGATCCCCATGGGTTCGCCGCTGACCAGCAGATACACACCGAAGATCGACACACAGGCGCACAGGATCTTCAGCGGCGTGATCCTGCTGCCATAGACCAGCCGGTCCCCGATCATCCCGAAGATAGGGACAGTCGCCATGATCAGCGAAGAAAACGAGGCGGACGTCAGTCCTGTTCCCAGATTTTCAATAGTAAAATACAGCGCCATGCCGACCCCGCCGGCAATGAAGACCCGCAGTCTGTCCTTCTTTTCGATATGCAGACCACCGCGCAGCACCAGGCATGCCGCCGCCAGCACAACGGCGCCGATTGCCAGCCGGCACAACGTAAAGACCGCCGGGGACATGAAATCCATCATGTACTCGATCGCGATGAAGTCAATGCCCCAGATCACATTGACGCCTATGATCGCCAGCAGCGGGTCGGCTTTTGTTTTCTGCATGTCTCTTCCTCCGGTCAATCGTCTGTCCGCAGTCTTCTCCCTGAAAGCGTGCGGACTCTGCGATTCCATTATACAATAAAAAAGACAGGCGCGAACGTGCTGTCCGCGGCCTGTCGCTTCCCGGAAAACGGCATCAACCTGCCAGCGAATACATCTCCTTGTACTCGCTGAACTGCCGCAGGAATGCCTCGTTCTGCCGGTAGTTAACGTCGTCCTGCACCTGGTGAGCTCCAAAGCTGCCCGCCTCGAGGATATCGACCGCCACATTGCTGCAGTGGTCCGAGATGCGCTCATAGTCGGTCAGGATGTCGTTAAAGACGAATCCGTTCTCCAGCGTGCATTCCTGCCGCGCCACTCTGGCGATGTGATTGGTCTTGAGCACGTCGCACAGATCATCGATGACCTCTTCCAGCGGGTCGATCTTCCGCGCCTTCTCCGTGTCGCCTTCCACGAACGCCTCGATGGTCAGCTCCGTGATATCCCGGACCGCCCGTTCCAGCACGTCGAGTTCCTCCATGCCGGGCGCAGAGAAGTTGATCTTCTTCGCTTCGATCTCTTCGACCGCTTCGCCGATGTTTCTGGCATGGTCGGAGATCCGCTCAAAGTCCGACAGCACGCGGAGATACTTGCCGACTTCTTTGGACTGATCTTCCGTCAGGTTGTTCTTCGTGATCTTGGCCAGATAGATGCCCAGTTTGTCTTCATACCGGTCGAGCACGCTTTCGAGGTCGTACACCTTTTTCAGCGTCAGTTTGCTGTAGACCTGTCTGGCCGACACCGCATACAGAACGCTTTCCAGGGCTTTCTGCGCCATGGAGTCGATGACCGTCTTGCTCTGTGTGAGCGCCAGGGTCGGGTGTTCAAGGAATCGCACTTCCAGCCGGTCCATATCCGCCTGTTCGGCTGCCGCCTCTTCGCTCTCCGGGAACAGCAGGCACACAATCCGCTCCAGCACCCCGATGAACGGCGCCAGTACGATGACGATTGCCAGTCTGTACAGGGAATTCAGCAGCGCGATGGTGACCATCGTCATGGTCATCTGCATGAATCCGAAGCCGATGATCGCATGGAGCACATAGAAGACCGTACCGCAGATAATCGCGCCCAGCACGTCGATGATCAGATAGACAAACGCGGTTCTCTTGCCGTTGGTGCTTGCCCCGAGCGCACTGAGCATGACCGGCACGCTCGCGCCGATGCCGATACCCATGATGATCGGGAACGCCATGTCAAACTGCACCGCCCCGGTGACCGCCAGCGCCTGCAGGATACCGACCGCCGCGCTCGCGCTCTGGATCACCGCCGTGATCAGAAGGCCCACGAGGACGCCGAGGATCGGGTTGGAAAAGCTCAGCAGCAGATTGACAAAGTTCTCATCTTCACGCAGCGGGGTGATCGCACCCGACATCATGCTCATGCCATACATCAGAACAGCAAATCCCAGCATGATCCCACCGACATTCTTCGTTGCGGATTTCTTGGAGAACATCCACAGCGCGATACCGATCAGCGCCACAAGACCCGTCAGCATCGCTGTATTGAGATAGGCAGCCACGCTCGCGCCGGAGCCGCCCAGACTGTTCAGACACAGGATCCAGCCCGTGATACTCGTTCCGAGGATCGCCCCCAGGACGACGCCGATCGCCTGGCGCACCTGCATCATGCCCGAGTTGACGAAGCCGACGACCATGACCGACGTGGCTGACGAAGACTGAATGACTGTCGTAACGCCGGTCCCCAGCAGGATCCCCTTCACGGTGTTGCCGGACAGTTTGTACAGGATCATTTCCATCCTGCTGCCCGCGACCTTTTTCAAGGAATCGCCCATGACGGACATGCCGAACAGGAACATCGCCACGCCGCCTAAAAGCGATACAATATTCGTTGCATCCATTCTGGTATTCCCTTCTTTTTCTTCTTCTTTTCCTTCTTCTTACCTCTTTTTTTCTAAACGCAATTTCGCACCCATCGTAACAGGAAAATGTCCAATCTTTTAATAGTTTTTTGTAAAATCCATGTAAAATTACACCCCGTCCGCGCGAAATGTTCCATAGCGAACGCATGTCGAAATATTCGCAATATTATTGACCTAGACTGGGAAAAAATGTTATTCTATAGACAGCAGAAAACGGCGGGCTTTCGCGGGGACAGAAATCCGCCTATTTTCTCATCCGGCTATCACTTACAACACGTTTCGCGTTACATCATGGTGTTGAAAGGGCACATTAGCCCGGGAGGAAATTATGTCTGTTTTTAAAAAGAATCAAGAGGGGGCACCACTGGAAGTCCACGAAGTAAAAACCCTCAACCCGATGCTGCTGTTAGCATGCATCATTGTACTGGCGGTCATCGCCACCTATGTCGTACCGGCAGGTGCCTTTGACCGTGTCCCGATCGAGGGCACGGACTATGAGGGCGTTGTGCCGGGTTCCTACCACCGCATAGAAGGCAATCCTGTATCTCCTTTCGGCGCGTTCATTGCACTGTCGCTCGGTCTGCAGGATGCCGCGTACGTTATCTTCTTCCTGTTTATCTTGGGTGGTGTCTTTAAGATCATCGAGATCACCGGCGCACTCCACGCGGGCATCAGCAACATGATCCGTGTGACCGCCGGGAAAGAAGTTGTTCTCGTCCCGATCTGCCTGATCACCTTCTCCCTGATCTCCGCATTTGCAGCCTGCTGCGAAGAGTACCTGGCATTCCTGCCGCTCATGTACATGGTCTGCATGGCCTGCGGATTTGACTCCATCTTAGCGGTCGCCCTGCTGTTCTGCTCCTCGGCCATCGGCTACGCCAGCGGCATGACCCAGGCGTTCTCGGTCGGCATCGCGCAGACCATCGCAGAACTGCCCATGTTCTCCGGCATCGGCTTCCGTTTTGTCAGCTGGGGCGTCTTCGTCACAGCATCCTGCATCTATATGATGTGGTATGCGCACAGGATCAAGAAAGACCCGACCAAGGCATACAACTTCGAGATCGACAAAAAGTTCCGCGATCAGGAGCACTTCGATCCGAACACCATCGAAAAGATCAGCGGCCGTCAGGCAGCGATCCTGGTCATCTTCTTCGGCACATTCATCTTTGTCGCTTTCTCCGTCATCAAGTGGGGATTCTACATCGATGAGATGACCGCGATCTTCCTGATCTCCGGCATCATCTGTGCGATCATCGGACGTGTGTCCCCAAGCAAGACTGCGGATGCATTCGTAGACGGCGCCAAAGACTTCGTCTGGGCCGGCCTCATCATCGGCATGTGCTTCACGGTCTCCGGCATCCTCGGCGACGCCGGCATCATGGACACCATCGTCAATGCGATGGGCACCATCCTGAGCGGTCTGCATGCAGCGGCAGCTGCCATCGGCATGTTCTTCCTGCAGGATCTGCTCAACTTCCTTATCCCGTCCGGTTCCGGACAGGCGGCTGTTACCATGCCGTTCATGGTACCACTGGCTGACGTCCTTGGCGTCACCCGCCAGACAGCAATCCTCGCATTCCAGTACGGCGATGCATTCACCAACGTCGTAGCTCCGACGAGCGGTGAGATCATGGCAGCGCTGGCCATCTGCCACGTCCCCTACGGCAAATGGTGGAAGTTCATCTGGAAGCTCTGGGTGATCTGGGCTGTCCTGGCATGCACGCTTCTGGTTATCGCGACCTTCATCGGATACCACTAAACGCCGGCATGCACGGATAACAAAACGCACATGAAGAAGGCGGTGCTGCAGGGCACCGCCTTTTCAGTTTCTTTCATACGCCTGGAACTCCTTTCAGGTCCTGGCCCCCGTGCGTACCCTTAGTCCGGTTTTTTGCGGCCGCAGTTCACGCAGAACGCGCCGTGGTTCTCCGTCCCGCAGTCCGGGCAGAACCACCGCACCGGGCGCGGTTTGCCGCACGCCGAGCAGAAGTTGCTGTTGTTGACCTGCCCGCATTCGCACGTCCACTCTCCGTCCTTCGCTGCAGGAGCTGCAGGCGCCGGCGCTTCCGGCTCCGGGTATCTGCCGGGCAGCAGCACGTGCTGCAGTTCCTTGCCCGCATACACGAGATCCAGAAACGCCTGCTCGGTCTTCGAGGCCGGTCTTGCGGCAGGATCGGACAGTTCAAAGTCGATCTCCTTAAACCACGGATGGTTGACCGACATATGCACGTTGAATACGTACTCGTACTCGTACCGCTTGGGATCGTAGCTCTCGTGCGTGCCGTCTTCAAGTTCCCGCTTGATCTCGATCTCGTCTTCGACGATCTCGACCGTCACATCGCGCAGCATGATCCGCGTGAGCAGATCCGGGTTGGCTTTCCGCCAGTCCTCTTCCCCGCAGACGACAAACTTGCCGTTTCCGCTCTCCACCAGCACTTTTGTTTCATTGCCGCTGACAAAGTCCGGATGGAAGGAGGCCAGTGCCGTCTGGTTCTCTTCCCGGTAGGCGAGGTGCTTTTTCACCTCGTCCGCAGAGAACTTCTTTTTTCCTGTCATAAACGGCGACATCTTGCGTGAGCACGCGCCGCAGAGCAGTCCGTCTGCGATCTTCATTTTGCCTAAAATTCCAAGTTCTTTGCCGCAGATGCAGCACTCTCCTGTCTTGAACAATGGCATCCTCATCCCTCCTTCTTGCAGTTTACAGTTTGGCCAGCAATGCCTTCAGCATCTCAAAGGTATGTCCCACGGACTCGATCCGCACGCGCTCATCCGGCGAGTGGAAAGACTGGCAGTCCGGTCCGATGGAAATCATGTCGAGCTCCGGATCGCGCTCTGCGAAGAAGCCCGTCTCAAGGCCGGCGTGCAGCGCGATCATCTTCGCCCCTTCGCCAAACAGCTCTGTGTACGTTTCCACCGCCATCGGGCCGAGCTTGCTGTCCACGGTGAACTCCCACGGCGCGTAGTAGCCGAAGAATTCCACCTTGGCGCCCGCCAGCGCCGCGACCGCTTCGATCGATTTCTTGATATCCTCCACCGTCGAACGGTAGGCCGCTCTGGTCTCCGAGATCAGGGACAGCCCCTTCTCGTCGACCGAGAGAATGCCGATGTTGTCGGAACTCTCGACGATGCCATCAAAATCGCCGTTCATCTGGACGATGCCGTTCGGATACAGGCGGATGACCGCATCCAGTCTGGCGAACGCCGCATCCGTGACCGGCGGGAGTTCGATCCCTTCTGCCGGCTCGACCAGGATGTCGAGGTCCGGTGCGGTGCTGCTGTATTCCTTGCGGAAGATGGCTTTCGCTGCCTCGGCTGCCTCGCGGGCCGCCGCTTCGTCTTTCGCCATCACGACCGCCTCCGCTTCACGCGGGATGGCGAGGCGGTTGGTGCCGCCGGACGCGCAGACGAGTTTCAGGCCAGGCGATTCTAAGAAGCGGAACAGCAGGCTGATCGCGTTGCCTCTGCCCCGGTGAATGTCTTCGCCGGAGTGCCCGCCCTTCATGCCGGTCAGTTTGACATGAAATGCCGCCATATCCGCAGGCACGGCCGCTTCTCTTTCGAGTTCCAGTGTCAGTTCTGCGCCGGTGCCGCCGCAGCTGCCGACGATGATTTCTTTTTCATTGGCGTGATCGAGGTTGATCAGGCGCTTCGCCTTGCACTTGGACAGATCCACTGTCTCCGCACCGGCAAAGGTCGTCTCTTCCTGCGAGGTCATGATGACTTCGAGCGGCGGGTGCTGCAACGTGTCGTCGTCGAGGATCGCCATGGCGGTCGCCACACCGATGCCGTCGTCCGCACCGAGCGTTGTGCCGTTGGCGGAGGTCAGCCATTCCCCGTCAATCTTCAGTTCGATCGGGTCCGTCTCAAAGTTGTGGTCGCTGTCGGAGTTCTTCTCGCAGACCATATCCATATGCGCCTGGATGATAACCGGCGGATGGTCTTCGTATCCGGGCGACGCCGGCTTGCGGATGATCAGGTCGTAGATCTCGTCCTGGTCAACTTCAAATCCGCGTTCTTCGGACCACGCCTTGATCCAGTCGCTGGCTGCTTTCTCATGTTCGGATTCACGCGGGATCTTGGACAATTCCTGAAACAGTTTCAATACCACATCATCAAATACGTCTTTCATAGTCCCTCCCCTTCATTTCATTCCGCTTCATACAGGCAATAATTGTTAACTATATTTTATCAGTGAACGCATTGTTTCACAATCTAAATATTCAGATAACTATGTGCTATGATCGGGCAATCGCCATCTTTTTCTACCCCCGCTTCCTATGCTATAATAGCGATGAATTTTCACTGAACGAAGGAGTACCTATGGAACTGGCGAAAGTCATCGAACTGAAAGAGTCGATTCTGGAGAACAACGACCAGGATGCGCAGGTGCTGCGCGACGAACTCAAAGAGAAAAAAATCTGCCTGATCAACCTGATGTCGAGCCCCGGCTCCGGCAAGACGACCACGCTGCTGGCGCTGAACGAATACTTCAAGGGCAAGATCCGCTGGGGTGTGATGGAAGCGGACATCGACTCGTCCGTCGATGCGCAGACGATGCTCGATGCGGGCGTCCCGTCCGTGCAGCTGCATACCGGCGGCATGTGCCACCTGGACGCCGACATGACGAGACAGGGGATCCGCGCCATGGAATCGCACATCGCGGAGAAGAGCGATTCCGAAAAGAGCGGCCTTGACCTGCTGTTCCTCGAGAACATCGGCAACCTGGTCTGTCCCGCGGAGTTCGACACCGGCGCCGCGCTCAACATGACGATCCTGTCCGTCCCGGAAGGCGACGACAAGCCGGCCAAGTACCCGCTCATGTACGAAGTGGCGGATCTGTTGGTCGTCAACAAGATCGATGCGCTCGCCGTGTTTGATTTTGATAAAGAGAGAATGGAACGCGATGTCCTGACCCGCAACCCGGACATGAAGATCTTTTACATCTCCGCTCTCACCGGCGAAGGCGTGGAGGAACTGGCCAGCTATCTCATCGAGAAGACAAAGGAGTGGAACGCATAATGGGAGAAGTCAGAGTCATCGAAGTACACGAAGATGTCTTCGCGCAGAACAACCACGCCGCGGCGGATGTCCGGCAGATGCTCGCGGATAACGGCACCTTCTTCATCAACGTCATGTCCGCCCCGGGCTCCGGCAAGACCACCCTGCTCACCGCGCTGATCAGCCGCCTCAAGGACAAGGTCAGCATCGCCGAGATGGACGTCGACATCGAGTCGTCTCTCGACGCGCAGCGGGTCGCGGATGCAACGGGCGTTCGGTCCCTGCAGATCCACAACGGCGGGCTGTGCCACATCGACGCAGACATGACCAAGCGCGCCCTTGCGGAGTTTGACCTCAACGGCGTGGATCTTCTCATCCTCGAAAACATCGGCAACCTCGTCTGCCCCGCGGAGTTCGACACCGGCGCGCACAAAAATGTGATGCTGCTGTCCGTCCCCGAAGGCGACGACAAACCTCTGAAATACCCGCTCATGTTCACCGTGAGCGACATCGTCCTGATTACCAAGACGGACACCATGGGCTTTTTCAACTTCGATCTGGACAAAGCAAAAGAACGCATCCTGAAACTCAATCCGAATGCTGTGATCCTGCCCGTCAGCGCCAAGACCGGCGAAGGCATGGAAGAACTGGAATCGCTCATTCTGGAGGCTGTTCAGAAGAATCAATAGATGAAAGTGCCCCGACCGGCAACACCAAAGGAGCTCACTGCACCATGATGCACTTCAAATACGTCCGCATCCAGGGACAGGAACTGGCCGCCAACACCATGTACGCCAAGGGTATTTTCAGCATGTGCTGGCAGCTCATCCAGAACGATACCATGATCGAAGAAGACGCCGACCTCTACCGCGAGATCGACGACTGGTTCGCGTCGCATCTGCCCTGGCCTGAACCGTGCAAACGGCAGGAGAAGGTCGTCTGTTTCTTCAAGACCGAGAACTCCGAAGAAATGATGAAGATGATCCGCCCGGCGCTGTGGCTGCTCGAGCGGTACAACCATCCGTACTATCTCGTCTACACCAACACCCCCGGCGAGATCGTCTACGAAGACAAGTACCAGGTCGCCGTGAAGGTGCCCGGCACCCTGAAGATCGAAGAACTCCAGGAGAGCTGGAGCCCCGAAGAAGACTAAGCAACGCACAACAGCAGAGGAGCTGGTTATGAAAGCGATTCTACGTACACTGCGGTCCGTCCCCTGGTGGGGATGGGCATTTGGATTTGGCTATTTCGCCCTGCAGTACGGCATGTACCGCCTCGGCGCATGGCTAAGCCGCGTGATCGGCACGATTGATTACGCATTTCCCTGCAAGATCCCGGTGATCGATGACCTCTTCCCGGTCATCCCCGTCTTCGTCGTGATCTATCTCTTTTCGTACGTGTTCTGGATCTGCGGGCCCATAGCCGTGTCTCTGACCGCAAAGCGCAACTTCGTAAATTACATCTGCGGCCTGTCGCTGGCCTATGTGATCGGCTTCCTGTTCTTTGTCTTCCTGCCGACCTGCATGGACCGCACCGCCGAGGGGCTCATGGCCATCGCCGCCGAGCCCGGGTTTTTCAACCAGCTGCTGGCGACGGTCTACGCGGCGGACGGCAGCGCCCTCGCATTCAACCTGTTCCCGTCCTACCACTGCCTGATCAGCCTGTACTGCTATCTGGGCGTGCGCAAACAGCCTGAGATCTCCAAAGGCTTTCAGGTGTACTCGCTCGTCATGGTCGTGCTGATCTGCCTGTCGACGCTCTTCACCAAGCAGCACTATATCATCGATATGGTCGGCGGGCTCGGGATCTCCCTCGCCTGCTATGCGCTGATGAACCGCCTTGACCCGGGCAGGAACTCATAGATATCCTTTTTCCTGCAGCCAGTAAAAGGAGTCCGTACCGGTGATCAGCTCTGCCGTCACGGTGATATCCTCCCTGCCGAGCGCGATCGTATCATCCAGGATCCGTGCGATGTCCACGGTCCCTTCCGTAAAGCCTCTGTGATAATCCGCTTTCCCGTCATTGTTGTGGATGTGCAGATGCTTGAGGTACGGCGCCAGCGTTTCCATCCATTCATCCTGGCTGTTCTTGCTGACAATGTTGGCATGCCCCACGTCGTAGCAGATCCCCACACGCGGATCGTTCACGCCTTTGGCGATCTCCGCCAGCATATACGGCTCATCGTCCAGCACGTTCTCGATCGCGATCTCGAAGTCATCCGGCTTGTCCGCCATGAAGTCCGTCCAGAAGGCGACCGACTGCGGGATATGCCATTCCTTGAAATACACGAACGGCACATAGCCGGAATGGACCACCATCTTCTTCACACCCAGGTCGAGTGCGCGTGCCGCCGCCTGTTCAAACCGGTCGCGTGCCAACTGCTTCGCTTTCGGGTCGATCGCCGCCGGGAACAGTTCATTGAACGGCGCATGGAGCACCAGCGCCCGGTATTTCTGCAGGTCCTTCCGGATGACCGCCTGGACCTTCTCGCCCCGCGGCTCGTCCATGTTCTCCGCCTGGCAGTACTGGTCGAGTTCGACCGCCACGCCGAATTCATCGGCTACTTTTTTCCAGCTCGCACAGACCGTCGCGATCGCCAGCCTGTCCTTCAGTGTTCCAGCCAAAACAGTATTCCTTTCCGTTCTTATTGGTATGCCCCTTCCAGACTCCGTCTGAGCCGCTGCGCCCCGTACAGTTCGAGCCCCAGCGGAAGCAGCATCAGCGCCGCGTAGGCAGCATAGAAAATATACGAGATCCACGTGATCCGGTTGAAGATGATCTCCGGATCATACAGGATATATGTCTGATCGAGCATCACCGCCATTGCCGTCAGCGTCAGGCAGACGAACAGGAAGATCACCACCGTCCTGTCGCGGTGATCAAACCGGTAGATGCTGAAGGCGGTCCTGCCCTTGAGCGCGTATCCGCGGCTCTTCATCGACGCGGAAGACGTGCCAAAGCTCTCCAGCGTCCACGTGATGAGGATCGACAGAAGACGCAGGCAGTTCACGATCCGCTGACCGATATGCCCCTGCCCCGGTCCGCGCCCTATGCCGCACTGCGCGATGCGGATCTTCCTCGCCCGCGCCTTGATCTGCGGCACGCTGCGCAGCAGGATCGACAGGAAGAGCGACAGCTTTGGCGATACCCTGCCGAACAGATAGACGATCTTGTCGGAGGAGAAGACCGCAAAGACGCAGGACATCCACATGATCGCCGCCGCTGCGGTCAATGCCAGCACCGCACCGTAGATATACGACTCGAGCGTGATGTCGTTGCCCGCAAAATTGCGCCCGATAACCGTCGCGCCAAAGTGATGATAAAACCCGTACCACCACGTGTACACCGCCGCCAGCGGCAGCAGGACGAGGTTGAACACCAGTGCCCGCAGGCCGTTCAGGTGCACCGAGTAGAGGAACGCCGCCACGAACGATATGCCAAGATACACCGGGTGACGGAACCATAAGGTCCCGGTCAGCGCGGCGATGAAAAACAGCAGATTGATCGTCGGATGGTAGCTCTCGAACTTCATTGATCCAGCATTCCGTACTTGGTCCTGACGCGGTCCAGCTTTTCACTGACCGGTTTGAGAAGCAGCAGCATGGTGGCGATCGTGCAGGCCCCGTGAATCGCATTGACCGGCAGCCCTGCGACGTAGATCGTCGATATGGAAGCGCCGTTGAGCTCCGTCATGCTCAGGAACAGCGCCGCCGTATCGAGCAGCGGTCCGATCAGGCACAACACGAGCAGCCCGCCGATGACAGATGTCTGCACGCGTTTGTCCGGTGTCATGATCATCTTCTTTGCGAGCAGCCCCGCCAGGCACCCAGCCAGGCCGTACGCGAACATCTGCCATGGCGTCCACGGCCCCTGCCCATAGATGAAATTACTTGCAAAAGCGCCGATCGCGCCGATGATAAACCCGGCTTCCGGCCCCAGCGCGATCCCGGAGATCATGATCAGCCCCGTCATCGCCGAAAAGTACGGCACCATGACGAAGGCGATACGTCCCATCGCGCAGATCGCCGCCATAACGGCCAGCGTCACCAGTTCTCTGGCGGACGGCGCACGGTATTCAAAGTGCACAAAGAACGGCACCATCATCAGGATCATCACGGCCAGGCTGCTCAGGTAGTACTGCCGGTCGCCGAGTTTCAGCGACAGCATCAGCACAGCCGGGATCAGCAGGACAATCACCAGGATTTCAATCACACGTTTCCCTTTTTTCATGCCTGCCCCTCCGCCTTGTCGTTCTCTCCGGCTGCCTCTGCACCGTTCTCCCGGCACAGCGCGATCACATCTTCGTTCGTGATCGCATTCCTGAATATATGTCTGCTCATGCGGTTCGCGGCAGTCGTATAAAAACTGTTCTGCGAGAAGAACCGCCGCGGCGTATTGGTGCTCATCAGCGCACCGTCAAAGAACATGCCGATGCGGTCCGCGTGTCTGGCGCAGAACTCGACATCGTGGGAGACCATCAGGATGGTGACCCCGCGCGCCTTGAGATCGCGGAGAATCCGCGCAAATTTCTGTTTGAAAAAGCTGTCCATACCCTTGGTCGGCTCATCGAGCAGCAGGACCTTGGGATCCGTCAGCAGCACCTTGGCGAGCGCCGCCCGCTGCTGTTCCCCGCCGGACAGATCGTACGGGTGGCTGGCAAAGAGGTGGTCCACTTCGCACAGCGCCGCTACATCTTCGATGCGCGGGTCTTTTTTGTCCGCGCACATCTCTTCCAGTTCTTCGCGCACCGTTTTCTTGACAAAGAGACTCTGCGGATCCTGCGGCAGCATGGCGAGCTGTCCCTTGAACAGTTCTTTGCTCTTCATGCCGCGGATCTTTTTCCCGTCGAGGTAGATCTGGCCGCGGTACGGCGGACAGATATTGCAGATGGCTTTCAGCATCGTGGACTTGCCGGTGCCGTTGCCGCCGACGACCGCAAAGATCTCGCCGCGCTCCACCGCGAACTCCGCGCCCTTCAGGATATCCTGCGCATCTTTTTCGTACCGGTACCACACCTCTTTCAGGCGGAGAACCGGGTCTTTGACCTCTTCATCAAACGGCGGCTCTTCGATCGATACCCGGGCCGGCGTTTTTCCTTCGAATACGCTGCTGAGCCAGCTGCGCCCTTCGCGCACCGTCAGGGGGCACTCTCCGGCAAGCGTGCTGCTCACCGCGCCGCCCTCCTGCAGTGATCTGTCTGTGCCGTAAAAGATCTGCACGGGGGACGGCAGCGCCGCGAACATGACATTGCCGCTTTCTTTCAGGAAGGCGCCGATCTTCTTCGGGCTGTCCTTACAGAGCAGCTTTCCGTCCTCCAGCACCACGACCGTATCGGCGGCGTGGAAGATGTCCTCCAGCCGGTGCTCTGTGATGAGGATGGTCGTGCCGAGCTCCAGATTGATCTTACGGATCGTGTTCAGAAAATCCGACGCCGCGATCGGGTCGAGCTGGCTGGTCGGCTCATCGAGAATCAGGATATCCGGCTGCATCGCCATGACGGAAGCCAGGTTGAGCAGCTGTTTCTGCCCGCCCGACAGTTCGTTGACATTGCGGTGAAACCACCCCTGGATCCCGAAATAGCTTGCCATCTCCGCCACGCGTGTGCGGATGGTAGCCTGGTCTTCCCCCAGGCTCTCAAGCCCGAAGGCGAGCTCGTGCCACACCTTGTCCGTCACGATCTGGCTGTCCGGGTTCTGCATGACATACCCGATCCGCGACGCCTGTTCGCGCGGCGAAACGTCTTCCAGCGGCCGTCCGTCAAAGAGAATCTCTCCGGTCTTTTCGCCGTGCGGCGCCAGGACCGACTTCAGGTGCCGGAGCAAGGTCGTCTTACCGCTGCCGCTGCGCCCGCAGAGCGTGACATACTCGCCCGCTTCGATGCGCAGAGAGATCCCGTCCAGGACCCTGGAGGACTCTTTCCCGGGATATGCAAAACTCAGATCTTTGATCTCAAACTGTGCCATTTGATTGTCTCCACGATATTGAGTACTGTCGGAATCGCGAGAAAGCAGATATATGCCAGCAATCCCGACAATGTTTTACCATTTGTAAGCGGTGCGATCTCCATGTGCGGCACAAAGGAGGCTGACGCCGCCCCGTATGCCATACAGATAAATACAACTGCCAGCAGGAGCACCATCCCCGGCAGCAGCAGTCTGTCCGCACCTTTCCATCTATAAACCGAAAAACTCGTCCGCCTGCCGATCCCGTACCCGCGGCTGCGCATGCTGTCCGCTCTGATGATACCTCCCTCGAGCGCCCAGCTCGTGAGGGAAGACAGCACCGCTGCCCCGTTTTCCACATCTTCTTTACGGCTCCCGCCGCCGGACTTGCCGATGCACTTCCTCGCGCCTGCGATCTGGCCTGCTTTCTTCGTAAAGTCCGGCACCAGCCGCAGCACCATTGTGAGCATCAGGGACAGCGCCGGTGCAAACCGCCCGAACAGATACAGGAATTTGTCACTGGTCATCACGGTGTTGTAGCAGGCAAACCACATCAGGACCGTCACCGACATGCCGCCGAGCGCCATGCCGTAATAGAGCGATTCCAGGCAGAAAGGCCTGCCGCCCATCCAGGTGAACAGCACGATCTGCCCGTTGGGGTTGACCAGCGGATTGATCAGGGAGATGACTGTGAACACGACCAGCAGGATCCCCGCGATCCGCAGCGCCTTCCGCCCCCGCAGGAGGAACAGATACACCGCCGCCAGCGCCGCCGAACAGATCACAAACGCCGGGTGGAACAGACACATGGTGATGACCACCGCGGCGAAAAAGAACAGGAACTGGATGCCGGGATGGAATTCTCCGAACTTATCGCGTGCCATCTTCCTGTGGTCCTTCCTCTTCCTCCGCGCGTCTGCGCATCGCCAGCAGCAACAGCAGCCCGGCCAGCCCGAGCCCGCCCAGGCCGATCCAGAGCCACGGCAGACCGCCTTCTGCGATCTCCTCTGCAATGCTATCTTCCTGCCCGCCGGCTGCGAGCATCTCATCCAGCGAACCGCTGACCGACGCGACGCCGTACGGTGAGAACTCCGCCGCAGAGAATACGGCGTACGCTGTCCCATCCGTTTCGGTCACGCTGCAGTCCAGCAGCTCGACCTTGCCGCCTTCCGCAAGATGGACCACGACCGTCTGCCCGTCCGTCTTCTCCGTCAGCGGGATACGCACGGTCAGGATCCCGTCCGGGGTCCATGGCTTGCCGTCCAGCATATTGATAAAGTGTACATCGTAAAGCTTCTGCAGCGCACCGCCCTCTCCCAGGGCGTTCTCGATACTGACCTGCTCTGTTCCGCTCGCCTCATAAGGGTCGACAACGAGCTGGATGTACCAGGGAAGCGCTTCCTCTTCATTGGCGCCGAGATCGATGCCGCTGATGCTATCGGTATGCCAGCTCCTGCCGAGCACCGCTGCCGCTTCCATGTATTTTTTCCAGGTTTCGTCCTTGCTGACCGCCAGCTGCTCCGCTTCGTTCAGGGTCTGATACGCCTTAAAGACGTCGAGCATCATGATGCGGTCGGCCTCGGTGTATTTGCTGCCGTCAGCCGGCAGTTTTCTCTCCAGCACCTTGCCGGCCATCTCCAGCACGTGCTCGACCGGCGTCTTTTCCTTCTCGCTGTCCTTCAGTGCGATCTTACCAGCGGACTTCGTGCTGCCGCCGGCTGTGGTCCCGGCCGGCTTCTTCGTATCTGCGGCTGCACTCTTGTTCTCGGTGCCGCCATTGTCTGTGCCGCCGCCTTCACTGTCACCGCTGCCGTCATCCGGCGGTGCGGGAGGATCGTCGGGAGGCGTTTCTTCCTCCTCGTAGCTCACATCGGGTGCGTAGCCGCTGTCCCTGTCCGTCATGTCATACAGACTGTTCTGCCCGTCGCGGAAACGGTACCAGGCGACCAGCGCATAAAGCCCCTGCATGGAAGCCAGCACATTGTATTTGTAGTTGCTCTCCACATGCTTGAAGCCGCCGCCCTGGACGTAGAAGGAAAGCAAAGCGTCGATGGCGCCATGACCACCTTTAAGGAATCGCTCATCCGTTGTCGGATCAATCCCGAGGCTTGTCAGTGCCACAAGCACCTGGCTCGCCGACTCCGAACACACGTCCCCGCCGGAGGAGAAGGTGCCGTCTGCTTTCTGCGCGGAAGAGACCCATGCCAGCCCTCTGTCTACCGCAGCCTTGACCGTTTCATTCGTGTCGTAATACGGTGCCAGTGCCTGGATGACCATGCAGGTCATATCCACATCGGATCCCATGCTGAACGACCAACCGCCGTCTGCATGCTGCGTGCCCAGGATCGAGGAAATCAGATTGTCCCGCGTTGTCTGCGCTTTCGGATTGTCGCAGACCGGGATCTCGTAGTCGTAACAGTCAAAGGCGAGCAGTGCCCAGACCGGCCCGTTCATGCCCTGCGACCGGACGTAACCGAGATTGGAAAGCGGCTGCAGCAGGTCGTACCCGCCCACATCGGTCGGATCATAGCCGGCTGCTGTCAGTGCCAGGATCGTCTTCGAGTTGGTGCTGGAGTTTTTAGCATCCAGCACCGCACTGTCATTCGCTTTCAGCTGTGCCGCAACATTGTTGTAATACGCTGCCGCCTGCCCCTCTGTCAGCACTCCGCCGCGCGCCAGCGCCAGGACGATCCACGCACTGTCCGCATCCCAGCCGGTGCTTTCAGCAAGAGCTGTCAGTTTGTCCTTCGTATTGCCGTAGGCGGTGCTCACAGCGTTATTCTGCGCCGGCGACAACGCAAAGACGGGCGGCGCAAAGGCCGCCAGCGTCATCATCACTGCCAATAGTACTGCACTCAGTCGTCTGAACATGTGTACTCCCATACTATGCTGTCGCCGTCTTTCAGAACGTACTCCGAGCAACCGTAGTTCGGGGACCATCCATTCACAAAATACAGCCAGCCCGACATGCCGCCGCAGTCGAATTCATAGAGGTTGTTGATGCCTTCCACGTAGTAACTGCCGTAAAGCGGGACGTAGGCCGCTTCCATCTGGATCCCCATGGCGTCACAGGCGCGTCTTGTCACATCATAGGCGGTCTCTCCCTCGCGGAACTCCACCGCCGTCGTGCCCAGGATGATGCCGCTGGAAGGAACGTATCTGTCCTTGCCTGCCGCCAGATTGCCCATATTGTCGAGGATCGAAGCGCAGGAGATCGTGATGGTGCAGGTTTTGGTCTGCTGCCCGGCGCTGCCGCCGGAACTGCCGCTGCCGGAGCTGCTGCTCCCGGATGTGCTGCCCGACGCTGCGGTGCCGCTCTGTCCGTCTGCCGTCTGACCACTGCCATCCGCAGCGTCGCCGTCTGCCGTTTCCCCGTCCGCGATGCGGATCGATGCCTGCTCCAGCGCTTTATCTGCTTCTGCCTTCTGTGCCTCGCGGTCGGCAACGACTTTCTGCAGGTCCTCTGCCGTAAAGCAGAGCCCGCCGCCCTCAACCGCAAGGAGCTTCTCTATCGTATAAGGGCTGAGAGAGGACGCTTCCATCTTTGTGATGTCGGCAACCTGCTCGCCCTTCTCATTTTCCGTTAGTAAGATCTGTTCACCGGCTGCCACAGAGAGCGATTCTCCGGCCGCCGTCTGTATGTCCGCCGCGCCTTCATACACGCAAACCGTGCCGGCGCCGGACTGTTCGCTGACCGAGAACACGCCCCCGGTCACCGTTGCCTGGTCATCGCAGAGTGCGATGCTGACGGGGACTTCCGCCTCCCGCATATCTGCAAAGAGCTCCCCTTCCGTAAGCTGCAGCGAGATGCCCTCGTCCGAACACGAGGTGATCGTGCATTCGCCTTTTTCGTTCAGCGCAAGTGTGTTGGCATCCTGCCATGTCAGAACGGCTTCCGAGGCGTTCTTCGTTGCCACGATATCGCCGTCCTGCATGACAGTACCATCTTTCAATGTGTAACCGACGCCGCTGCGTTCTACCTGCACGACGCCGGTCGTTTTGGCGCAGACCAAAACTGCATCCCCGCCGGCACCGCCGCCGGAGCTGCCGCCAAACCATCCCTTCAGATGGCCTGTCACCATGACCCCGCTCGCAATGATCAGCACGATCACGGCAACCATCAGAATGTTATATGTTTTGCGCTTTGCCTTGGTCTGCATTGTATTATCCTTGTTCTAGTAATATCCGTAAGTTTTCAGTGATGCCGGTCAGTCGATCCATTTGCCGGAGGAAGCAAACCGGTAGGTCTTGCCGTTGATGGTCTGGGTCCCTGTTGCCATATAGCCGTTGGCTTTCAGATAATACCAGCTGCCACCGTCTTTGATCCACTGGCTCTTCGTGACCTTGCCGCTGCCGTTCATGTACATCCAGCCGCCGCTGTCCTTGGCCCATTCGTTGGCTGCCATGTAACCGTTGGACTTCAGGAAGTACCATTCGCCCTTGTCCTTGATCCACTTGTTTTTCGTGATCTTGCCGCTGGCGTTCATCCACATCCAGCCGCCGCTGTCTTTGGCCCATTCGTTGGCCGCCATGTAGCCGTTGGACTTCAGGAAGTACCATTCGCCCTTGTCCTTGATCCACTTGTTTTTCGTGATCTTCCCGCTGGCGTTCATCCACATCCAGCCGCCGCTGTCTTTGGCCCATTCGTTGGCCGCCATATAGCCGTTAGACTTCAGGAAGTACCATTCGTCCTTGTCCTTGATCCACTTGTTCTTTGTGATCTTGCCATTGGCGTCCATGTAGCACCAGCCCGTGCTGTCCTTGGCCCAGCCGTTGGTCAGTTTTTCGCCATCTTTGTAGTAGTACCACTCGCTGTCCTCTTTGATCCAGCCGGTTTTCGCTTTCGGAATCGCTAAATAGTACTGGTCAGCACTTGTCCAGGAACCCTTGCTGAAAGAATGTTTTATGACTGCGATCGGATATGCTTTGCCGCCATCTGCAACATCAAACGCCATATCGATCGTGCCGTCCTCGTTGACCGTAATATCCGGTTCCGGCTGCGCGGACTCGTCCGCATACTCAGGCAGAGCGATCGTCCCCCATCTGAAACCAGCGTAGACAGTCGTATTCTTGGGCACGTAGTGAATGATGATGCTGCCGTCCTCAAATGTAACAGTGGTGCCGTCCATGGGGGTCCACATACCGAACTGACCGCCGTCCTCCTTAATGAAGTTCACCTCTTCACCGTCATAGTCTAACGGTGCGGGATCTACTGTGACAACACAAGCCGGCGCCATGATGGGACAATCGGTGATAACCTGGTTGCTTGTCAGATAGTTTAGATCTTCCCAAGCGTAGTCACTCTCAGAGTCCTCAGCCGCCTCTTCCATAAAGTCAATGTACTTTATCTCAGACGCCGGATATGGACCATTCCCATAGTATTCTTCTGTATATGCAACAAACGAATCAAAAGTATCCCAGTCGAACTTTACGAATGCAGTGCCATCAACAGTGGAATCCATCGTCTTATAGTTCATCAGATTAAAGTCATAAGCGGCACCTGCAGTGGTTCCAGTTGCGGTAACAGTGTACATGCCCGGTTCATCAAAGGAAAGAGTTACGTTACCATCTTCATCTGTCGTGCCGAGCGTATTGCCTTCTGCATCCTTGACTTCGACACCGGAAGTCGGCACGTTAGCTTTGTCCTCGTTGGTCCAGGCCATCCCGAGATGCCCGCTGAGAGTAAGCGTTATCTCTTCGTTGGTGCTGACAGTGGCACTGGACTGATCAAAGAAGGTGTACCAGTCTGCGTAATAGGTCTGATCCGCATTGATCGATGCCACGCAGTAGTCACCATCACTGACAGTGTCTGCAGTTACACCGGTGCTCAGCCCTTCATGATTGATAAAGAACAGCGTGTTCGATGTCTCCGTCCCCCACAGCTTTGTGACTTGCCCACCAGACGTCTTCGCATATCCGTCTGCGCTGTTGTACATTTCATGTGCTGCGACGAGTACTTCATCGAACGTGTAGTGACCATCCCCGTCGAGATCGGTGACGGTCACATCTCTCCACGCCATCGCTTCGCCGTTGTTGTCCTTTGCAAGCGTACCCTGATCGCTGACAGTCAGAAAGACGGTGATGCTATCCTCTTCTGCTGCATAGGATGCGAACGAGAAGGTCGGAATGAACACCAGCGTCATCATAAACGCCAGGATCATGGCAGTCACTCTTGATGATCTGCTTCTCCATTGTGTTTTCATGTTAGTTGTCCTCCATGCATGAAATAATAGCTGCCCGGCCTTTTTCATATACGAAAAAGGCCATGCTTCTGAGCGCATGGCTTGGGTCGACCTGTTGAAGTCCTTCCTGGGCAATTGCTGCCGCTGATGCCGGTCACCCGCTGTCCCATCTCAGAAGACAAACGTTGATATAGGGAAGGCGACCCGGCTTATGTCAGTATCCGGATATAGGATCCGCATATGACCATCACGGTTGCTGAGACACAGTGCCGGCTTCTCACCGGCTTCTCCTTCCATTTTTAAGGGAATGATCCCTGTTCATCTATTCTATTATATGTGCCGAGGGATGTCAAAGCATGAAACGCTCTGTTTTTCCTTGTTTTTCAACGTTTTTTCAAATCCCTGACCGGGTTCTTCAGCGGCGCCATCGCAAACCCGTCCGGCCCCACGATCCGGCACTCCGCCTCGTCGCCGTCCGCGATCGGGAACGCCCGCGGCGTGCCGGTCGACAGCACATCTCCGGGATACCAGCCCTGGATGCTCGAGTGCAGCGACACGAGGCGCGCCGGCCGGTGCGTCATGTTGGCGACCACGTTCTTCGCATAGACTTCGCCGTTGTGCACGCTCTGGACTTCCAGCTTCAGCACATCCGGCACCTCGTCCGGCGTCACGAGCTGGGGGCCAAACGAGAAGAACGTCGGGAAGTTCTTGACGATCGTCAGATACCGCGGGTTGCCCTGCACGTATTCGTTGCCCTTTAAGATCGACTCCTCGGTCATGTCCAGGATCGTCGTGTAGCCGGCCACCGCGTCGAGCCAGCTGTCCTCGCTCACGTCGCGGCACTGTTTGCCCATGATGATCCCAAGCTCTGCCTCCGCCGTCGTGCGGGTGGCTTCTTTGAGTGCCGGCAGCTGGATCTCGTCGCTGTACCCGATGAGCGTGTCCGCCATCTTGAAGAAACTGCCCGGAAATCCCTGCGGCGCCGCATCCCCGATGTCGCCCGCGTGGTCAACGTAGTTCAGTCCGATGCCGAAGATGCGCCGGGGGTTGCGGTAGAGCGGGGCGTAGACGACCTGTTCAAAAGGGATCGCTTCATCCAGCGATTCCACGGCGGCCTTCCCGCTGCCATTGTACCAGTCGGTCAGGTCAGAGAGTTCACCGCTGTCGATGAGGTCGAACAGCTGCGTCTTCCAGTCCATGCCCTTCGCTTCGTTGAGCGTCTGGATCGGCAGAATGCCCTCTTTTGTCACGATGCCGGCGGTTTCCCTGCCACCCAGTTTGATGGTTGCTACTCTCATAATGAATTCTCCTGCATCTATGTGCTGCGTTTCATTGCCTGCGTCCCGCCTACTTTGGCAGATACAGTTTGCTGAGGATCGTCTCTTTCAGGCCGTCCGGCATGAACCGCAGCAGCGCCATCAGCGCCTTGTAGTCGAGACCGACCGGTACGCGCGCCGGCGGATTCTTCTTCCCTGCGAGTGCCAGCGCAACCTTCGCCACGCTGTCCGGTGCTCTGCCGTTCTGCTCATCGGCTGCCATCTTCGCGATGCTCTTCTCCATCGTATCCTGGTAGGCGGCAGCTGCCTCTTCATCCTCCGCGAATGCTTTGTTGATCTCTTCCGTGATGCGCGCCGCCGTGAAGCCGGTCTTCGTATCGCCCGGCTCGATGATCGAGGCCCGCACCCCGAACGGCCGCATCTCCATGCGGACCGCATCTGCGAACGCCTCGAGCGCGTATTTGCTCGACGAGTACTGGCTCTGCATCGGGATGCTGACGCGGCCGGCGATCGAGCCGATGACGAGCAGCAGCCCTTCGCCCTGCCGGCGCATCTTTGTCAGGCACGGCTGCGCTGCATTGAGTGTGCCGAAGTAGTTCACTTCCATCTGGCGGCGGGTCGTCTCCTGCGGGGTGAGTTCCGCCGGTCCCGCCACGCCCATACCGGCGCAGAGGATGGCGATGTCCACTGCCGGGAGTGCTTCTACAAAGGTCTTCACAGCCGCTTCATCGGTCACATCGAGCGGGCGCATCGTCAGTGTGCCGCCGCCGGCAAACCGCTCTGTCACTTCTTCCGCGGACCGGGACACACCGGTCACCTCGTAGCCGTTCCGTGCGAACAGCCGCGCGCACGCCCGGCCGATGCCGGAGGTGGCGCCGGTGACAAAGACGTGTCTGCCGTATACGTATTTCTTCTCTTCCGCCAACTTTTTCATCGTTCGTTTCTCCCGTCCGGTACCGCCCGGATCTGCAGCCTCGCGTCACAGCATTCTGCAACAGGCCGTGCAGGCAGAGCGATTCCTATACAGGTATTATATCTTAAAATGCATTATCTTTTTCACGCACCGCGCTATAATAAAGAAAAAAGCACCCGTCCTTTGCGGAGGTATGCCATGTGCGGAAGATACTACATCGAAAAAGGATTTGACGCCAAACTCGACGGACTGCTCCGGCGCACCCACGTCACCCGGCCGTCCGCCGATCCTTACCAGGGAGATACGCGAGATGTCTTTCCGTCCGACCGGTCGCTGATCATCCACGCGTCCTACGATATCGGCGGGCACGTCATGACCACGGCCATGCGCTGGGGATTCACGAATCCGTACGGCTCCGGCCTGCTCATCAACGCCCGCGCGGAGACGGCGCTCGAAAAGAAGACCTTTGCGGACAGCCTGCTCAAGCGGCGGTGCATCATCCCGGCCAGCGGATTTTACGAATGGGACGCGCATAAGGCACGGTACCGCTTCCGCAATCCGAACCACGGCCTTTTGCTCCTCGCAGGGTTTTACCGCGAAGAAGAGGACGGCCCGCACTTCATCATCCTGACCACGGAGGCCAGCGACCAGATGCGGCCGGTGCACGACCGCATGCCTGTGATGCTCGGCCCGAAGGAGATCCACCCCTGGATCTTCGACGAGTCGCACCTCGAGGAGTTCCTCACCCGCCCGCAGCGCAACCTGCTCATGGACCAGGACGAGGGACAGATCAGTATGTTCTAGAGAATCGCAAAGTCCGCCAGAAGCCGTCGAACCGTATCCTGCCCGTCCAGGCACGTATCCAGTAAATACCCCGGTTCCTCGTCCCACTTCGCGAGGCCCCGATAATAAAACGCTTTCTTTGCGTCTTCGATGATGAACGGCACGATGTTCCAACGGAGGCATTCTTTCAGTGCGACTAGCCGGCCCACCCTGCCGTTGCCGTCCTGGAAGGGGCGGATGCGCTCGAATGCGCAGTGGAACGCAACGATATCGCGGAATCGCACATCCTGCAGTTCCTCGTATTCTGCAAGCAGTGCCGCCATCTTACCTGCGACCTCATCCGGCGAAGCCGTCTTCTTGCCCCCGACGAAATTCACCCGCTTTTTATACTCCCCCACTGCGAACCAGGGCAGTGTGCTGTCTTTGGTGTCGCGCTTGAGAATCGCGTGCAGTTCCTTGATCAGGTCTTCTGTCAGTGGCTCTTCGGCGTGATCGATGACGTAGTCGATCGCCCGGAAGTGATGGACCGTTTCCAGAATGTCATCGACCGGCACCCCGTCTCCCGCGTCCACGGTATTGGTCTCAAAGATCATCCGCGTCTGCGCCTCGGTCAGCGTACTGCCCTCCATGCGGTTGGAGTTATACGTCATCCGCACCTGCAGCTCATGGTAGATCCCGCCCGAAATGCCGGCCTCCTTCTCATCCCGCAGCGCCTGCAGCAGTGCGTTGTCCGACTCTTCCCTGCAAAGCGACGCGGCCGGAGCCCCGAGGAAATCCGCCACCTTCTCCATGACCCTGGCGGACAGCTTTTCACCTTTTGCGATCTTGGCGACGGTACGCGAAGAGAGCCCGAGCTCTGTCGTCAGGTCGGTCTTTTTACGCCCGGTTTTATCCAGCTGCGCGAGCAGTCCCTCGTACGAATACATATTCCCCTCTCCGTTATCTTTACTTTTTTATTGATTATAACACAGAATCGTAAAGATATATGGCGCTGTCTGCATAAAAAAAGAAAGCCTCCCGACCCCCTCGGAAGGCTGCAATGATAGGTACTGTTGTTACGCGCGGTATGGATACGGCTCCTCCAGCAGCTGCTGCGCACGGCTTCCCGTGCATGCATACGCCGTCCACGCCGACGCCGCTGCGACGGCCGCTTCCGCAATGATCCTGCGGAGTCCCTGTTCTTTCAAAGCGGCCAGGTTCTTCAGAATGGTGATGAGAATTGTCAGTGTAAGCATCGTCATAACGGGCTCCTTTCTGGCATCACTTCTTCTTTCATCTTCAATATAGAATGAAAAAATCCACCTGTAAAACAAATGGATTTTGGGGTGTTCATCAATATTTTTAATAGTTGATATTTTTTTCACATTTTCGGCGCTTTGCGAGATCGTCCGGTGTATTGAGGTTGCGGAATCGCTCTTCCGGCACGCCCTCTTCAGCTGCCCGCAGTTCCCTCACTTGCAGTTTTGCCAGCGCCTCCCGCACCTTATAGCGCCCTTCGGCAAGCTGCCGGTGCAAAACAGGCAGACACGAAACGCTGTACCAGCCGAAGGCCACCTGCTGCCGGCCGTCCGCTGTCGCCCAGATGACTGCGTCCGCTGGCGCGCCGTCCCCCATCTTTTCGCCGCCGGCATCAATATGCGGCAGCATCTTTTCGATCACATCCGCCTCATAGTGCGGCGCATCGCACGGCACGAAAAACAGTCCGTCGATGCCTTCTTCTGCTGCCCTGCACAGACACGCATAAATCCCGCCGAGCGGACCTGCCACAGCGCCGCCCTTTTCATCCGGCAGGCTGCAGAGCCCCTGCAGATAGTCGGCATCCGGCACCACGGTCCAGCCGTCCGGCACAGCCTGTTCATACGCAGCCACAGAAAGACAGCACGGCATGCCCGTTCCATCCAGGATCCGCGCAAGCCGCTCCAGGATTGTCTCATCGCCTATCGCCGATACACTTTGTCCGGCTGGCAGCAGCGCCTTGTTCACGCCGCCCATACGACTGCCGGCGCCGCCCGCCAGAACGGCACACCCGTATCGAGTTGTTGTCGGTTTCCTTGTTGTCATTGTCACTTGTTCATTACGCAGTGTGTCCGCCGCAGCGGCTGCCTCCTACGGCCGCCGTCCCTTTGGCTGCACACGTCTTTCTCTGCGCAGGTAATCGATGCAGTCCGTCACGGTCGTGGTTTCGGTCAGCGGCACCGTCGGGGTCAGATCCCAGGTGCCGGGCCGCACGAGCGCATTCTTTTCCACCGTATCGAGCAGCAGATCCACATCCTCCAGCGTGCCTACCATCTGGGCGCCGGCAAGTTTGCCGCCCTCAAAAAGGAGTCTGCGGTAGCGGCCGGGACGCGATTCCTCGATGACGCGGCCCTCTTCAGACAAACCTTGCTCGGTCTTGCCGAACGCCACGATCGACAGTCCGCCCTTGTGGGTCAGGAAGACCGCCACGGAGCCGGTGTAGCCGTGCAGTTTTTCGGGTTCACGCCCTGCGAGCAGCGCCGCGCAGTGTCGGCCCGCGAGTTCCCCGCCGCGCTGAGCGGGCTCCCAGAACAGATGCAGCGCCGGGCCGCCGGTGAGTTTATCCGTGGACTCGACGCAGTCGCCGCACGCGTACACGTCCGGCAGATTCGTGCGCATATACGCATCCACCTTGATGCCGCCGGTCTCGCCGAGGTCTACACCGCTTGCCTGTGCCAGGGACACCTCCGGCCGCACGCCGATGCCCCAGAGGATCAGATCGCACGGGATCTCTCTTTTGGATGTGATGACGCCTTCGACGCGATCCGTCCCGATGACGCCGGAGACGCCTTCGTCCGCAAGGACTTCCACGCCGGCACGGTTTAAGGCCAGCGTCAGTTCATCCGATGTTCGCTTATCGAGCGATTTCATGGAAAGCCACGGAAGTGCTTCCACCATAGTGACCTCTTCCAGGCCGCGGCTTTTGAGCGCCATGCTGCCTTCGAGCCCGATCGCCCCGGAGCCGACCACGACCGCCCGTTTTGCTGGGTAGCAGACCATGCCGTCGATATCATCGATGGTCTTCAGGACGAAGTTGCCGGGCAGGTCCGTGCCGGGCATCTTGCGCAGTTGGATTGGAAATCCGCCAGTCGCAAAGATCAGTTTGCCGTATGTAAAGACCTTGCCCGCTTCTGTGGTGACGGTCTTCTTCTCCGCGTCGACGGAAGCGACGCCGTCCCCCAGATGGACATCGATCTTCTTCTCTTTATACTCTTCCAATTTGCGGACGAGCACTTTTTCGAGCGGCAGTTCGCCGGACAGATAGTCCGGGAGCGCCGGTGCCGAATACTCCGGATACGGTTCTTTGCCAAGGAGCAGAATCGACATAGCAGGGTTCTCCGCGCGCGCTGCAAATGCCGCGCTGCCGCCCGCAGCGCCGTTGCCAATAATGAGAAGGTCTGCGTGTTTTGCTCTCGCCATATCACTCCGCCTCCTTCCCAAGGCAGGCTTCCTTGAGTGCCGCCAGGACAGCGGGCGTGCCGCCTTCCTGATAATATCTCAAGTAGCCTTCGATCAGAGCCTGCGGATCCGCCACTTCGAGCGCCCCGGTGCCGGCTGCCACGATGGCTAAGAGCCCCATCCCGCGCAGCGATGCCGAGACCGCCGCATCCGCGATGCACCGGCCGCCTGTTTCGATCACGCCGCCGTCTTCCGCGACGGCAATCACCGTATCGTCCGTCAGATACCTGTCCCGGAGAGCGGAGCGGAGCGCCAAGCCTTCATGAAACGCTCCGCCGCTTCGGACGATATCTGCCATATCATCAACGTGTCCCGCCCAGCCTTCAAGGACGAGCACGCCCGGGTTCTTTCTTTTGCCGGAAAGGACCAGCGCATCCGCGCCTGCATAGCGCAATGCCGCAGCCAGTCTTCCGACGCTTTCTGTTTTGCTGCCGTCCGGCATCTGCCAGATCATCCGGTCGAATGCGAGACCGCCCGTGCCGGCGAGCACATCCGTGCTGAGCACCAGCGTTCCACCCGCGGCCGTCTTCCGGGGCAGCGTCTTTCTCGTTTTCAGTTCGAAGGTGCCTGCCGAAAGGTCCGCAAAGAGGCACCGCCAGATGCGTTTTCTCATAGCGATTCCTCCTCTCCGAGCACCATCTGCGCGTAGCGGCTGCGCTTTTCTTCGATCGCCGCTTCCACGTCTTCAAAGCGGAGCGCACCCTTTTCGCACACCTTCACGCACAGCGGATCGCCGCCGCACAGGTCACAGGTCACGAATGCGTTTTCTTTGTGATCGAGCACGACCGCGCCGACCGGGCACATGACCGCACAGGCCGCGCACTGGAAACAGTCCTCGGTCTTTCTGCTGACCACGCCCGTCTCCGGATCCTTCGAGATGATCCCGCGCATGCAGGCGGTGACGCAGACCGGCTCCGTGCAGTGCTGGCAATAGACCGCGCGCAGCACTTCGCCCGGGCTGCCTGCCGCATTGCTGTCAGGAGACAGCAATGCCGCACCTTCCGCGCGCTTGATCCGAATCCTGGCCTCAGACGGCTGCACAGCCCCGGTCTTCGCCAGGGAGCACAGCGCCTGGCAGGCGCCGCAGCCGTCGCATTTAGATTGATCAAATGTGAGTATCTTCATGGTCTGTTTTCTCCGATCCAGAGATCTGTCATTTCGCAGCAAAGATATCCTGCCGGACGTATGCATCTTCCGCATACCGTTCGCGGAGGATCCGCGAGATATTTTCCGGTGTATCGCAGAGGATCACCTCCGCCGGGCAGTTCGCCGCACACGCCGGCTGGCCGCCTTCATCGAGGCGTCCCACGCACATCGTGCACTTCTGCATGCGGCCGTCGCTGCCGAACTGCGGCACCCCGAACGGGCATGCCCACAGACATTCGTGGCAGCCGATGCATCTCTCTTTATCAACAAGGACGATGCCGTCTTCTCTCTTATACAGCGCTCCGGTCGTGCAGGCGCGCACGCACGGCGCATCGCCGCAGTGCTGGCAGGGCATCGGCAGGAACTGCAGCCGCTCCTCCGGCCCTTCGCCGGTCTCGACTTCGGTGACCATGGTGTAGCGCGGCCCCGCGGGCAGGTCGTTCTCCAGTTTGCAGACCGTCTCGCAGGCGCGGCAGCCCATGCAGCGCCGGATGTCGATATACAGCGTCCGCTGCGGCACAGGTGCAGCTGGTGTCTGCATGTTCATTTTCATCTCGGCACCTCCGTTCCCTGCAACGTTTCGTTCTGCGATCCGCCGGCCGGCATCTTCTCGATCTCCACGAGCGTGTTGAAGTACGAGCCCGTGTTGCCATCCAGCAGCGGGTTGTAGTCGTACAGAATGCCGTCCTCTTCCAGGATGTCGCGCGGGCCCGCCGGGACGAGCTTGGTCAGCTTGTTGACGCTGCCGCCGAGCTTGACCCACATGCCGCTGCTCATCTCCACGACGCCCGGCTTGAGCCGGATGCCGACCCTCGCGATGATGTCCGTGAGTTCGCCGCGGTCGTTGAAGATGCGGACCTTGTCCCCGTCCGCAATGCCGCGCGCCGCCGCATCCTTCTTGCTCATGAACACGCGCGCGGGGCCCTCGATCTCTTTGATCCAGGGCAGGTTGTAGTACTGCGAATGCGTGCGGAAGGACGGGTGCTGCGAGATGATGTTGAGCGGGTACTTCTTCGCCAGATCCGGTGTCGCCGCGATGCTCTCGTCGGGTTCGTAGTACCGGGGGAGCGGGTCGTAGTGACCGGGGAATCGCTTCCCGCGCTCCTCCAGCACCGAGGCATGAAATTCAAACTTCCCGGAAGGGGTATCGAATTCCTGGTACGGGATGCGCGGACACCACTTCTCGGGATTTCTCGCCGGACCGTTCGGTGAGACGAGCGCGTCGAAGTCGCACTCATTCCCGATCAGATCGCGTGCGTAGTCGAGCCCCGTCTTTTCTCGGGGGAAGTATTCTTCGTAGCCGAGCCGGCGCCCGAGTTCCTCGAAGATCTCGATGTCGGGCACGCACTCCCACGGCGGCTGGCACACCGGCACCAGCACCTGCTGGTAGTTGTGCCAGTAACTCGGGTGGACGCCGTACTGCTCGAGGTAGTGGCAGCCCGGCAGAACCAGATCCGCATAGTCCGTGTCGTCGGTCATGAACTGCTCGATGGTGACGAACAGGTCGAGTTTTTTGATTGCTTCGATCGTATAATCCACATGCGGCTGCTGGCTGATCAGCCCGCCGCGGTAGGAGATGACCGCCTTGATGGGCGGCTCCTTGGCTTCGTGGATCGCCTTGGCGATCGCCGCGATGTTGACCATTCTGGCCGGCGGGATCTCGGCGCCTTCCGGCACGCTCACCGCCGCGTTGTTGGCAAAGCCCGTGACGCCCGGGAACGCCATGCCGGAAATGCAATCGTAATTGGCCGATGCTTTCCCGAAGCTGCCGCACACCGCCGCCAGGCACGCCAGCGCCTGCTGGACCTGGTGCCCGTTGCTGTAGCGCTGCTGGCCGTAGCCGGTCTCGAACATCGTTTCGGTCTTCGCGAGCAGCTCCGCTGCCTCTTTCAGCTGCGCCGCCGGGATGGTCGTGACTTCTTCTGTGTATTCAGGGGTCCAGTCTTTGACGAGTTCCTTGAGCTCCTCAAAGCCAACCGTCTTTTCTTCGATAAACTGCTTGTCTTCCCAGCCGTTCGCGAGGATCCAGTGGATCATCCCGAGCGCCATCGCACCGTCTGTGCCGGGCCGCGGTCTGAGGTGGATGTCCGCCTTGGCCGCCACGCCGGTCGCGTACGGATCGACAACGATCAGCTTCGCGCCGCGCTCCTTCGCCTTGTACAGGAACGGGAAGATATGCGGGTTCGTCGCCGTGCAGTTGCGTCCGACGAGGAACAGGGTCTCACAGTGTTCCGCCCACAGATCCGGGTCCATGGTATACTGGCTGCCCACGGTGCCAACCGAACCGGCCACGCCCGAGAGCAGGCAAAAGCTCCCGACGAGCTTGCTGGCGCCCATCAGGTTCCAGAGTCTGGCCGCGACCGCCTTGGCGAGGTGCTCGCGGTTGCCGGAGTAGCAGTATTCGACGATGGCCTCGGGGCCATGCGATTCCATGACCGCCTGGAGTTTCTCCACGATAAAGTCCATCGCCTCGTCCCAGGTGATGCGTTTGAACTTGCCTTCGCCGCGCTCGCCGACGCGCAGGAGCGGGTACTTGACGCGCTCTTCGCTGTTGATTTTCTGGACGTTGGCGAAGCCCTTGAGGCACAGGTGCCCCTTCGTGATGGGGTGCTCCGGATTGCCCTCGATCTTGATGACCTTCTCGTCCTTGATGTAGACGAGCTCTCCGCAGGTGTCGTAGCAGTTGTGCGGGCAGCAGGTCTTGACGACCCGGTCGGCGATGACTTTTTTGCCGCCAAGCCACACCGGCACGTTGTGCGCAACGGCGTACTTATCCAGATCTTCGTGCTTTCTCCAGGGGATCTCGTTATATGTCTCAGACATATCGTTTCTCCTATTTGCTGATCGATATCCATTCTGCCCCGGCACCGCCGGAGCTTTGTTTTTATTTAAAGTGGATCGCGCGGTCCTCGGCTGCCAGTGCCGCTTCGTGGACCGCCTCCGCCACCGTGGGATGCGGGTGGATCAGGCCGATGATGTCGCTGAGTTTGCCGTGCATCTGCATGACCATCGCGATCTCGCCGATGAGATCGGTCGCCCGCGGGCCCAGGATGTGGCCGCCCAGGATCTGCCCGGTGCGTTCGTCCGCGAGGATCTTGACCATGCCTTCGGGCTCTTCCATGATAACAGATTTGCCGTTGGCAACGAAGGGGAATCGCCCTGTCTTATACGCAGCACCTTTCTCCTTGAGCTGCTCTTCCGTTTTGCCCACGCCCGCGAACTCGGGGAAGATGTACACACACGAAGGAACAACGCGCTCCCGGTACGTGCTGCGGCCGCCCATGGCGTTCTCCGCTGCCGTCTCGCCCATCGCGCTCGCCGCATGCGCCAGCATGATCTTTCCGGCGCAGTCGCCGATTGCATAGATACCGGGGACATTTGTCTCCATCTTCTCATTGACCACGAAGTGGTCGCGTTCCATTTCAAGGCCGGCGTTTTCCGGTGCAAGGCCTTCCGCATATGCCCGGCGTCCAACCGCCACGAAGACTTTCTCTGCCGGCACACGGATCTCGCTGCCGTCAGCCGCTTCTGCCACGACGGTCAACGGGGCTTCTTCCGCCGCGCCAGTAACTGCACCGGCAGGATCACCGCTGCGCTCGGCCGCCTTGACCTGGGCGCTCAGATGGAACGTGATCCCCTGCTCTTCCATGATCTTCTGTGCCTGCTGCGTCAGTTCGAGGTCCATAACCGGCATGAGGCTGTCCATCATCTCGATGACCGTCACCTTCGTGCCGAAGGCCGCATACGCGCAGGCGAGTTCCACACCGATCACGCCGCCGCCGATGATGACCATGGAGGCGGGCCGCTCATCCAGCAGCAGCGCACCGGTGGAGTCGATGATGTCATCCGCCAGACTGCCATCTGCCTGATGCAGCCCGGGGATCGGGGGAATGAACGGACTGGAGCCTGTCGCCAGGATGACCTTATCCGCTTTGATTTCTTCTGTGGTGCCGTCGTCTTTCGTGACCGTCACGGCCGCATCTGCCGCTGCCGCCGGCTGTTCGGCACTCCCGCTTTGCGGCGCAAAGGCCGCTGTGCCGGAGAGCACCGTCACGCCGTTCGCCGCGAGCAGTCCTTCCACGCCGCCCACGAGCTGGGCGGACGTCTTTGCGCGGTGGTCCTGCACCTTGTCCCAGTTCAGCGCCACGCGCTGCGTCTCGACGCCGATGGACGCACCCTGCTGTGCCGCACGGTAGACCTCCGCGCTGTGCAGGAGCGCCTTGGTCGGGATGCAGCCGACATTGAGGCACGTGCCGCCGACTTTGTTCTTTTCAACGAGGGTGACTTCCCCGCCGAGCTGCGCCGCGCGAATCGCCGCCACGTACCCGCCGGGACCGCCGCCGATGACGAGGACCTTCGTTTTGGGCGATTCCTTGGCGGCCGCTGCCGTGCCGTCGCTCACCACGACCGCCAGCAGATCACCGACCGCAATGGTATCGCCCTCCGCGCCTTCTGTGCGCAGCACGTCGCCGCCGAAGGGGGAGACGATCTCCTTGTTGAGCTTGCCGGCTGTGACCACCACAAGACCCTCGCCCGCTGCGATGTGCTCGCCGGGCGCTTTCTTCCACTCCTTGATCACGGCCGTCTTACCGCCGATATTCTCCGCTCTGATCTCCATCTCCGCGCCTGCGGGGACCGACATCACAGCGTCCTCCTGTTGTTTCTCCTCGAGAAGCAGCACCGGTGTGCCGCCGGGGACCGGCTGGTCAGGCTGGAATCGCAGTTCTTTGACGGTGCCGTCGAACTTCGCGCTCACCTCGCGGTTCATATTGCCCAGACGCACGATGAAAAGAAGGTCGCCCTTCTTCACTTCATCGCCGGGCTGGACCGCACATTTCAGAAGGATCGTATCGAGTTTGGCCGCATTGACTTCCCTGATCATGGAGTTCTCCCCGGGCACACTTGCCCGTTCTTTTCAGAAATATGAAAACCCAGCGCCCGGAGATAGCCTCCGTTCCGGGCGCTGTTTCTCCCTCAATATAGATATCCGGCCGCCGCAGGCAGCGCCGCGATACCCGTTCTCATACAGAACGATCCGGATCAGTCGAAGTCGTGTTCGAACTCATCCAGCGCTGCATTCAGTACAGCTGCGCTGTAAGCAACACTCGGGCCGCCGCCGAATGCGATGGCGACTTCTGCCGCGCCGAGGATCTCCTCTCTGGTGCAGCCCGCCTGATATGCGCCGTGGGTGTGGACGCAGATGCAGTACTGGCAGCGGTTGTAGACACCGAGCGCCACGCCGATCAGTTCCTTGGTCTTATCGGAGATCGCGCCGCTGGCTGTCCCTGCGCTGCTGTCTACCGCGACAAACTTTTCAATAAAGTCGCCGTTGGTTTCGGACAGTTTGCCTACGCCATTTACGAAATCATTCAAAATCTCTCTTGCGTTTACCATGATAACCTCCATTTGCATTTCATACGGGTTACAGTGTGTGACAAGAATACTCAGGTTAGCATCGCTCTTTGCAGCACCGGGCAGGAAGGCGTGCCTGCGCAACAATTAGCATGCTAACTTTTGTATTATTATACTACTTTCATAATTGTCTGTCAATAAATTCACAAGCAGCGGTTGTCGGAAATCGCCTTTCAGGAAAGCAGCAGCGCAGCCAGCGCAGCCGCACTGATCCCATGCAGCACGGTATCCGCATCCAGCGCTGCCCGGATCCGTTCCGCCAGTTCGTCGTTCAGCGGCAGTCCGCATAGCGCCTGTTCGATCTTTTCCACGGTGCTGCCCGCCTGTGCCGGGAAGAAGTCTCCGGACAGATGGATCCGCTCGATGACGCCGCCTTTGACATCCATATCCGCCGTCACCAGCCCGGCCGGGAATTTTTTCTGCCTGCGGACCTGATAATCCGCCCGGTATCCATAGTTCCATTCCCAGGTTCGGTACTTCCCCTCCCGCAGGCGCCAGATCGCCGCATTGTCCGCCTCTGACAGCGCATACGGCGTGAGCCCGCCGGCAGCTGCAATCTGCCCGTACGCCGCCCGCAGATCCTGCCGGAACCGTTCGATCGAAAGGTCCGCACGGCAGGTTCGGACCGTTGTGACCCGCGTGCGGACGGACTTGTCGCTCTTTGAGAGGAATTTCGCCTCGCCCGGATCCAGCGCAGCGGCAACCTTTGAAAGATCTGTATCGAACAGGATGCACCCGTGATGGAGCGTCCTTCCGCCGCGCGCATACTGGGCACAGCCGGCGATCTTCCTGCCGCCGATCTCGATGTCATTGCGGCCGGAAAACCGCGCATCGAGACCGTATTCGCGGAGCACCGCAAGCAGCGGCGTCATGCAGGCCTGCCAGACCGCATCAGCGTCTGCCGGTCCGTCAGTCGGAACAGGCGATTCCGCATCGGTGATGAGCGTATAGTTCAGCCCGCCCAGATCGTGGAACACCGCCCCGCCGCCAGACATCCTGCGGACGACCGCGATCTCATGATCTTTCACATACGCCGCGTTGATCTCCTCTGCCGCATTCTGGTACCGGCCGATGATCACCGCGTCCGTGTTCTGCCACAGCATAAAAAGACCCTTGCCTTCCGGCAGGGTCTCAAACAGATGCTCTTCCAGAGCCAGATTTTCGTATGGATCGGTCGAGGGGCTTTCGTAGAAATACATGCGGCTACTCCTTGACGCTCTCGACCATCTTGGCCAGCACGCGCTTGAACGTCTCCACGTCCTCTGCGGACACATCCTTCATCGCCTCTTCGTTGAACTCGACCGGGATGTGCGCCAGCTCATGCAGCTTGGCCTCCCCTTCCTCCGTCAGCACAAGATGCTTGATGCGGCCGTTCTCGCTGTCCTCTCTGCGCAGCACCAGGTCAGCCGCTTCCAGGCGGTCCACCAGATTGGAGGCCGACGGGCCGCTGATCATCATCGCCTCCGCGAGCTCCTTCTGCGTGATATCCGGGATCCGGTCAATATAGTAAAGCGCGGTCCATTGGGTCCTCGTGATGTCCTGCCCGCGAAATCTGCGGTTCATCGATTCGTCGAGGCTCTTGCCGCCGCTGTTTGTCAGAAAAGCGATGCAGTCGTGTACATCAAATGCCATGGGGGCTCCTTCCGTGCCGCCGCCGGCGGCCGTCCGATGATTTCTCCATTAACTGTTATCGTGCTAATTATATAGGAATCGCTCTGCCTGCGCAATCCCGCATGCAAAAACCGGTACAGGTGTCCGCACCGGTTTTTCTGCGTGTTTTTCCTTTATTGTTTCTTTGCCGCCGCTCTCGAAAAGAGCGATTCCATGCCGGTTAATCCAGCTTCGCATCGAGGTCGTTCAGCGCGACGACCAGTCTTTCGAGGTTCTCCATCGAGGATGCATAGGACAGACGGACAAATCCCTCGCCGGCCGAGCCGAAGACATCGCCTGGAATGAAGGAACACCTGTACTCATCCAGCATCCTGTCGCAGAATTCGCCGGAGGTCATGCCGGTCTTCTTGATGTTCATGAAAACGTAGAACGCGCCCTTGGGCATCAGCGCCGAAAAATGCTTTGTCTTGTTGATCTCAGCGACGATGTAGTTGCGGCGCTTTTCGAACTCGCTGCGCATCTTCTCAAGGGAACCGTCTTCCTCTTCCAGCGCGACGACTGCCGCATCCTGCGTGAAAGTGACACCGCAGGCGGTCATGTAGAAGGACAGTACGTTCATGACGTCAACCATTTCCTTCGGCGCGGCAAAGTAGCCAATCCGCCAGCCCGTCATCGAGAATGCCTTCGAGAAGCCGTTCATCGTGATGGTGCGCTCTTTCATGCCGGGCAGGGAGCCGAAGGATACGGCCGGTTCCCCGTAGGTCAGACGCTCATACACTTCATCACAGAGAACGATAATGTCGGTGCCTTTGAGGATCTCTGCCAGCCCTTCCAGATTGTCTTTCTCCAGGATCGAGCCGATCGGGTTGTTTGGCGTGAGCAGGACAATCATCTTGGTCTTGTCCGTGATCAGGGACTTCATCTGATCAAGATCGATCTGGAAGTTGTTCTCCTCCAGCAGCTCGTAGGTCTTGACAGTCGCGCCTGCGATGAGCGGGATCGTCGAATAAATGTTGTAGGACGGATTCGGGATGATGATCTCATCACCGGGGTTCAGCCAGGTCATCATACCGAGGAAGGCGGCCTGCGCTGCGCCGGTTGTTACGGAAATCTCCGACGGATCATAATCCAGATTGTTATCTCTCTTCAGTTTCTTAGCGATCGCGGTGCGAAGTTCCAAAGAACCCGGCGTTTCCGCATATGCTGTGTGACCTGCCTCAATCGATGCTTCACAGGCGTCTTTGATGTACTGCGGCGTATCAAAATCCGGCTGCCCGACCGTGAACATCGCAAGGTCGATACCGGCACGCTTCATCTCGTTACACTTGGTCAGTGTCGCGCGGATGCGGGACATCTCGACACCTTTCATTCTGTCAGCTCTTTCGATCTTCATAACGGATCCTTTCTTTGAATACGGGGGATTTATACGCAGTTTATCAAGGGCCGTCCATAGACGTCCCTGCTTCTTTCCTTCACATACTCAAGATGTCAGATCAGTGTCTCTCATCTCGACGATTTCCCCTCATTATCATTATACCTGATTCTATGGGGTGTTCAATCCTTCTGTACGGAATTCCGAACAATCATTGGGGTGAGGAATCGCTCTTTGAGTAAAGAAGAGGGCATCCCACGACGCCCTCTCCTATATAAGGGTCTGCATTCGTAATTGTATTTTGGCCGTCAAAGGGTTTGCCATCCTCCGACGGCCAAAATTCATGAAGGCTTAGCCCTAGAGCCCTGATTTAGATACCCAGTTTGTCGCCCATCAGCAGTCTCGGCAGGAACAGAGACAGATCCGGGATCCATGTTACCAGGATCAGTGTAGGCACGTACGCCATAAGGATGATCTGCAGGATCGGTTTCATCATATCCGTCGCGTCAACGCGGAAGATACGCGCTCCCAGATACAGGAACGGTGCGCTGGGCGGTGTGATGTTGCCCATGCCCATGTTGACGCCGATGATCGCCGCAAACTGATACGGGCTTACCCCGATGTTCTCCAGCAGCGGCATCAGGATCGGTGTGATCAGGATCGTGCCGCTCGTATCATCCATGATCATGCCGATGATGACCATGAAGATGTTGACCATCAGA
>Ga0129307_1000879_pt1 | contig 39661 bp, 39 predicted proteins | sample P1105metagenome_FD_94437 | JGI IMG/M metagenome (GOLD analysis project Ga0129307, IMG submission 94437) | Capybara group fecal microbial communities from Wisconsin, USA - P1105 metagenome | ecosystem: Host-associated > Mammals > Digestive system > Large intestine > Fecal | place: USA: Wisconsin...
CTTTGTTGTTATATCTTTATTTATGATATTAGTTACATTTGATGTTTCTATATATAATTCACTTTTTAATGTCTTTTCCGCGTATATATCTCTTATTACAAATATTATTTGAAATAAGAAATATGCGACTAAAGATACCAATGATATTGATACTAATAACTCTATTAGTGTGAATCCCTTTTTATTCATAGTACCACCTAGTATAATTATATCATGATTTTTTTATTTTTATAAAAAAAACTTAATCTATTGATTAAGTATATAAACTCCTAAGCTTAAATATGCCGCATATATAAGCCATATAGTATAAATGACATTTATATTAAATGCTTTTTTATTTGTCTTATAATATCTAAAAAGCAATATTCCTTCTAAAAGTATCATGATAAGTATTAAAATAAATCCTTGAAAATAATTAGATAAATTAAAGAATATAAATGTCCATATGAAATTAATAGCTAGATTAATATAAAATATTTTTAAACTTTTCTTATCATCTTTTGTAATATAACTAGAATAACCTAATAATAAATATAAAATGGTCCATATAATTGGAAATATAAATGATGGTGGTGAAAGTATTGGTTTATTAATAATATTATAACTAGCTACATCAGAAAATATAGAAACAATAATACCTCCTACTAAAGGAAGAAATGTATAAATAAAAAAACTAATCATTATATCACCTATTTAATAATATGATTAGTTTTTTAAATTATTTATTTTTTATATATAGATTATATTCTTTTATGAAATAATCATCTGTCATACCTGCAATATAGTCTATTACTTTTCTTGCTGGCGTAGTATTTTCTATATAACTTTTAGGCATATTCTTTAAAAATGCATTATTTATATTAGAATCGTTTTTATTTATAACATCTTCTTTTAATTTATTAAATAACTGCCTAAACATAAGTTCAATTCTTTCAATATTATCTTTACTATTAGCTTTATCATATATATTTTCATAGTTAAATTTTTTAAGTGATTTTAAAGCTTTAAAAACTTCATCAGACATTTTAATATATGGTTTATCATAACTATTATTTATAATATCTGTAATTATTGTATTAATGATTGAACTATTAGTAAATCCTAATACATCTGTAATTTCTTTAGGGATTTTTTTCTTATCAAATAGTTTTAACATACAAGCATCTTCAATATCTTTTCCTATATAAGATATAATATCACTTATTCTTACTACACATCCTTCTAAAGTCATTGGTCTTAGTTTAGTTACTACTTCCTTACTTTCATAAGATTTATGATATTCTTCTAAAAATTCTTCCTTAGTTTTTTTCCTAGGTTCATAGATGGGTAGTTCAATTTCTCCATTATGGCACATAATCGCGTCTAGTGTTTGAAGACACAAATTACTTCCTTGACCATTATGCTCTAATTCCATTAAAAGTCTTACAGATTGAATATTATGATTAAAATATCCCTCATTATTATCTAGACTTATATCATTTAAAATACGTTCTCCTAAATGACCAAATGGTACATGCCCAAGATCATGACCTAATGCGGCAGCTTCAATCAAATCTTCGTTTAACGATAAAGCTCTTCCTATTGTTCTAGCTATTCTAGCTACCATTTGTACATGTGTAATACGTTTGCTAATATGATCATTTTCTTTAAATGAAAATACTTGAGTCTTATCAATATATCTAATATATGAAAGTGAATATATAATTTTATCTACATCACGAAAAAAATCAGTTCTCATATCTTCATCAATTTTTTTAAATCTAATTGCAGAAGAATCCTTACATGCATACTTAGATAAATTACTATTATGTCTTAACATTACCTCATTCATATTACACCTCTACCATAGGTAAAACTTCTCTTTGCTTCGCACAAGAAATATCTATTTTAGGTATTGCCTTTCTAGTAGTTTCTAAAGCAAGTTCTTCTGTATTATCATCTTCAGATATATGCGCTAAAAAGATTTTTTTAGTATCACTACCAACTATTTTAGATAAATAATATGCAGCTTGATTATTAGATAAATGCCCAAAATCTGATACTACTCTTTGACGAAGACGAAATGGTTTTTTACTTTTTAAATTCATTTCTACATCATGATTACTTTCAAAAATATATATATTTTTATTTTTTAAAACACCAAAATATCTTTCATTAATATATCCTGTATCAGTAATATATACAATTGATTCACCATTATAAGTTATAATATATCCATAACACGCGACATCATGTGATAATGTTATGACGTGAATATTTATATTACCAATATTAAAATCTTCTTTTAATGATACATAATCAATATCAAGTAAATCTAATTCTTCATATGTTTTATCCGCCATATATATAGTAGGTTTTACTTTATTATAAAAAGTAGATAACCCTTTAACGTGATCAGAGTGACTATGTGTGATTAAAAGTGTATCAATATCATCTATATTTATTCCAACACTTTCCAATCTTGAAGATAAATCCTTAAATGTTATTCCAACATCTATAAGTATTTTTCTTCCATCTGCTTCAATATATGTAGAATTTCCTTTAGATCCACTTGCTAAAACAGAAAATTTCATTACTCTAATTCACCTACATTAAATTCATTTGTATTTGTATTATTATCAGGTGTTTTTTCTTTTGAAAATATAGATACAAATTCAGTTCCATGTAAATTAGTTCTTCTATATTCATATACTTTATATAAAATCCCTATACATTCTAATGTTTTACCATCACTATAAGCATGTTCTTTTTTGCTTAGGCAAAATACAGGTTCATTACCATTTCTAATACGATAAAATTCTACTGTATTAAGTATAAATACTATAATTATAATTATCCAAAATATCTTTTTAAAAATCTTCATATTATCAACCATCTTTCTATATTATTTTATCACATTTATATAAAAAAAAGATAGTTTTAATTAACTATCTTTAAATTCATTGTAGTAGTTATACCATTACCTTGATTTGGATGATATGTAGAATATACTAAATCTACTCCATATAAAACTAATAATATAACACATATAATTATACGATGTTTCTTAGATATTTTACTATAGATATTATTAAATATCGGCGCGAATAAATATGTAACTGCACATCCGGCAAGTCCAAAAAGTAATAATCCTTCTAAACATACTCTACCATTAATATTTAAAAAATATCCATCATATTCCCACCAACGCATACCCTTAAATGTTTCTAGATACCACGCGGTTAAGTATTCAACTACACCAGCAAGTCCCATACTCGAAAAGAAGTATATAAATGGATGCTTTCTAAGTTTTTTTAAGCATAAAAGTATTAATACACAACCATAACCATATATTGGCAACCAAGGTCCTGCCATTGCTCCTCTGTTTACAAGATTACCATCCATGGCAAAACAAAGTAATACTTCCCAAAACCATCCTATTATAGAAAAAGTAAAGAAGAATAATATATAAGATGTTACGTCATAATTTTTTCTATAATCAACTTCTAATGTTTTTCTTTTTTCTAATGTATTAGGATAATTTTTATATTGATATTCATCTATATATAAATCATCATCTTTTAATTTTGATAAATCATATACTTTATTTTTTTCTTCATAAAAATTTATATATACTTCTGCATATGTAGTTTCCCTATATCCATTGAAGAAAAATAAACTACTGATACCAAATGTCATAATATGTAATATATAATATCCTATAAAACTTAAATCTAATTTAATCATATCTAGGATATGTGATTCACTTAACTTTTTAGAAAGAGAAAAAACTTCTTTAGAATCAAGGTTTGGATTAACTGAAAGTATATAAGGTATCATTCTATATTCATAGTATTTTTTAACACCAAAAAATATAGTTGGTAACCAAAGTAATTGATATATGAATCTTTTAAACATAATACTAGCTACACTAAAAGTCTTTTTAATTTGATAAATATATAATAATTTATCTACCTTAGTATTTTTATATCTTCTTTGTTCTAGAAAATATCTTTTCTCGCCTACTTTAATTATATTTTGTACAAATACATAATAAAGAAAAACTATAACTAAAGACATATATAATATGATTTTAGTCGATAAATTATTATTTAAAACCATACTATTAACTGTTACAATAGTACCTACAGTAATAGAATCTGCTTCTACTATATTATTAAATAGTGGCGCGATTATACCTCTTTGATATACATCTGCGCCTAACATATGATAGAAAGAATCTTTAAAGTTATTCACTTTATCTATTACATTATTAGTATATTTATTATTTGCTTTTTCATATATATAAGAAGAATAATGATAACCTCCATTTATAATTACAGAAGCAATAAAACTTACTAAAATAATCCTTAGAATATTTCTTCTAAAACTTTTTTTAGATTCTTTTTTGATATTTTTAATATCCATAAAGCCACCTACTTAAATTAATTATACCATATTATTTAAAACACGCGATATACTTATCCATTATATATTCAGATGATTTAAGTCCATCTACCGCGGCAGAAGTAATTCCACCTGCATAACCTGCACCTTCACCTATAGGGTATACTCCTTCTATAGATACTGCATTTTCATCTCTTAATATCTTAACAGGAGAAGAGGTTCTAGATTCAATTGCAGATAGTATAGCGTCTCCGTTTGAAAATCCTTTTATACGGTATCCAAACGCATCAATTCCTTCTTTTAATGCATCACATATATAATCAGGTAATATTTTATTTAAATCTTTAAATGTATAACCACCTTTAAATACTGGTGATACACTTTTGAAAGAAGTAGATTCTTTTTTATTTTTAAAATCTTCATATAATTGTGTTGGAATTAAACCATTACCAATTTCAAAAGCCTTTCTTTCTAAATCCCTTTGAAATTCTATACCACTTAATGGTGAAGTACCAAAATCACTAGGAGATACTGTGACTATGATTGCTGAATTAGCGTTTGATGTATCTCTTTTAAAATTACTCATACCATTAATTGATAAATAACCTTGTTCTGATGATGAATTAACTACATACCCACCTGGGCACATGCAAAAAGTATAAACTCCTCTGCCCTTACTTGTTTGGTATGTTAATTTATAACTTGCAGGACCTAATTTATCTATTGTCTTACCATACTGACTTTCATCGATCATTTTTTGTGTATGTTGTATTCTTATCCCCAATGCGAATGGTTTAGCCTCCATTTTAAGATATTTGTTTAACATATAAAATGTATCTCTTGCAGAATGTCCTATTCCTAAAACTAAAACATCAGTATCAACATAATTTTCATTTAATAAAACTCTTTTAATTTTACCATCTTTAATTTCTATATCATTTAAACACGTTTCAAATCTAAATTCACCACCGAGTTTAATAATTTCTTCTCTTAAAGATTTTATAACACTCCTTAAAATATCTGTTCCTATATGTGGTTTTGCTTTATATAAAATCTCTTTTGGTGCGCCAAATTTAACAAATGTTTCTAAAACAAAAGCAATCCTTCCTTTTGGATCTTTTACCATTGTATTTAGTTTGCCATCAGAAAATGTTCCCGCGCCACCTTCACCAAAACATACATTAGAATGTTCATCTAAAACACCTTCATTAAAGAATTTTTCTACATCTTTAATTCTTTCTTCTACCTTTTTACCACGTTCTACTATAATAGGATTATATCCGTTTAAAGCAAGATTATATGCCATAAAAAGTCCAGCTGGCCCTGCGCCTACTATGATAGGTCTTTTATTTAATTTGATACTTCCTTTTGGTTTATATTCGTATTTTTCTTTACATGATATAAAAATATCATCACTTAATTTAATTTTAGATTCATTTTTTAAAGTCACTAAAAGTTCATATACTAAATATATGTCTGGTTTTTTTCTAGAGTCAATTGATTCTTTTACAATTTCTATATTAATTATTTCATCTTTTTTAATTTTCAATTTTTTAATTAATTCATCTTCTATAGAATCATTTAATTTTATTTTTAATTGTCTTACTCGAATCATTTTCTTCACCTGCTAATATACCAGTTATCCATGCATTGGTAAGATTATATCCTCCACATTTACCATCTATATCAATAAGCTCGCCTGTTATAAATAGGTTTGGTATAATCTTAGATTCTAAATTATCACTAAGTTCATCTAATATTACTCCACCACGTATTGTCTCCGCATATAAAAATCCTTTAGTATCCATTACTTTAACTTCATAATCTGTAAGTATCTTACAAACTTTTAATTTAGTTTTTTCATCCATTGAAGACCAAGATATATCTTTAATGTGTTCTTTTTGAAACAAGAAATATAAAAGTTTATAATTAATAATAGATTCTAAAAGTTCAATAATTGTTCTATTTTTAAGGCATGTATCTCTTGATGATATAAAATCATATATTGAATCTATATTAGTAAAATTAATATGAAGTATACTACCTATCTTAGCAAATCTAGATATATTCATTACACATATACCACTAATACCATTTTCTATTAACTGAATTTCACCAGAATCAGTATGACCTTCTAAAGATATGCTTCCTCTTACTCTTATACCTTTCCAGTCTTTAAAATTACCTTCTATTAATAAAGGGACTAAAGCAGGTCTTACTGGAATTATAGTATGTCCTAATCTTTTTAAAAGTTCAAAACCAAATCCATCACTTCCTGTTTTAGCTAATGAGGCACCTCCTAATGAGACTATTACTTTATCATATTTATATTTATTACTAGAAGTTATTACATAACCGTTTTGAATATCTTTAACTTCTTCTTCTATAATATTTATACCTAACACTTTAATTTCTTTTAATAATGCATTATATACAGCATAAGATGTATTAGAATAAGGATAATAATAGCCATCTTTTATATAAGGATATAATCCAATACTATCAAAAAAACTCTTTACTTTATCTAAATTCTTATTATTTATGAATCTTTCTAAATCACCATCACTATAAAAATTAGATAAAGACATATCTTCATTAAAGTAGTTACATCTACCATTACCTGTTAATATTAGTTTTTTTCCTAGACTACTATTCTTTTCTATGATTGTAACATCATTGCCACATCTTCTAGATATAATAGCAGATACCATACCAGACGCTCCGCCACCTAATACATAAACTTTCATTTCAATCACCACTTAAAGTATATCAAAAAAAACTATTTTTTAATAGCCTTTTCTTTTGTAAAATCATCCAAAGTAAATGTTGGCGTTACATCACCTTCATATGTCTTATAAAACATTTCTTGGGCATTTAAATCTTCACCTAAACATTCTTTATAAGTTAAGATATGTGATATAGGCGCATTTTTAATTCCATATAAATAATTTATCATACAAACTTTTCTTTCATCCGCGTCAATTAAACTACTATCTGGTATAGCTTTAGATACAGTATCTATATCTATAAAATCATCTACCATAATATCTTTAATGTAGGCGGTAAAAAAGTTACTATAACCAGTTAACACTAATTTATTAAACGCGGCAGCTTGGATTGCTTTTTGCTTAGCTTCCGCCTCTTCTAATTCACCTATAAATAAAGTATATGCATCTTCATTAAATCCTTTTAAAGAAGTAATAGATAAATATCTTTTATACATAACATCATAATAATTAGCCATGTATTTATAATGAGGTAATACCTGCAACAAAAATTGTCTATCCATTTGTTCAAAATCAAAACATATTCTAAATACCGCGCGTTTATACTTTTCTTCTTCAATTTCTTTTTCTTGAATATAAGTAAAAATAAAATCAAGACATTTAAAATCTTTTCTATGTTTTAATGCTTCATCGTATGTCTTATACATAAAATTTTGAATCCCCATAATTTCACCTAAACATATAATAGCACATTTTATAAAAAGAAGAAAGGTTAATTTTCCCCTTCTTCTAACATATTAGTAATAAATATTCCATATCCTTTATTTGGGCTTTCTAATATTACATGCGTAACTGCGCCTACTATATTATCGTTTTGAATTATTGGAGATCCTGACATACCTCTTATAATGCCTCCTGTAATATTAAGTAAATTCTTATCTGTTATTTCAAATAATATATTTTTAGTTTTATCATTTTTATTTATTTTAATTATATTTATATCATAAGAAGATACTGTATTACTATCTAATACAGTTAATATTTTTGCTTTACCTTTACTAGGATTATCTACTTTATATAATCTTAAGTTATCTAATAATGCTTCGTATTTACCGAATATACCTTTATTTGTATTTTCTTTAATTGAACCTAGTATATCATCTTTAGAATATTTAGCTTCAATTTCTCCGGCTATACCTTTTCTACTAGGTAATATAGAAGTTACAGAAGAAGAATATATATTACCACTTCCTACATTAAAATTATCTGAAACTTCATGACCTAAAGCACCAAAAATTTTAGTTTCAGGATCTATATACGTTAAAGTTCCAACTCCTGTTATACTATCTTTAACATACATCCCGGTTTTTAATGTATCATTTTCTCTTACTAATTTTAAATTAGTATATTTTTCCATATTATTTCTTATATAGCCTATTTTAATATTAGTAACATTATTAATATTATCCATCATTTCCTTAATACTATTTATTTTATTATCGTTTATAGAAGTTAGAATATCTCCTACTTCTATTCCTGCATCACTAGCAGGAGATACCCCGTCTACTTTATATAGTCCTACTACCATAACTCCGTTGCTTTTTACTTCAATACCTATATTTGACGCGGGAGCATATATATATTTAGAATAAGCTAAGCAATTAAACGGGATTAATAATAGTAATAATAACTTTTTCATATTATCACCCATTATTAATATGCCCAAATTATATAAAATTAAACAAAAAAAGACTAAAAGTCTTATTCTTCTACTTCAAAGTCTTTTATACCTTCTTCTGTAACTAATTTAGCTATCTTTTCTTCAACTTTCTTAAGCTCATCATCACATTCTTTGACTAACTTCATTGCAGTGGTATATTTATCTATTGAATCTTCTAAAGAAGTATTACCACTTTCCAAATCCGCGATTATCTCTTCTAATTTAGTTACTTTTTCTTCAAATTTCATAACTTCTCCTTACTTACTACTTTAGTATTTATAATACCCTCATCAAACTTTATTTTAATATTATCATCTTTAGAAATATCTTTAAATTTTACTATAGCATCATCCTTATATGTTAAGCTATAACCTCTTTTTAATACATTCAATGGTGAGATTAATTCAAGTTTTTCTATAATATGACTTAATTTAATTTCATTTAATTTATATATCTGTTTAATTAAAGTATTAAGTTTATCCTCTAAAATCATTATATTTTGTTTTTTTGTTAAAGTTAATTGTAATGGATTTTTAATTATATAAGAATTTTTTATTTTATCTAGATATAACTCTTTTAATTTATATGATTTAGTAATAGCTTCATTTAATCTTATTTTATATGAAGATATCATATCAATAACATCAGATAAATTTGGTACAGCCATTTCAGCAGCGCCTGTTGGAGTAGGAGCTCTTAAATCAGCTACAAAGTCAGCTATTGTAAAATCTACTTCATGACCTACAGCGGAAATAACAGGTATCTTAGATTCATATATTGCATGGGCAACTACTTCTTCATTAAATGGCCATAAATCTTCAATGGAACCACCACCACGGCCAACTATTAATACATCTAAATCCATTTCATTAGCGCGTTTAATATTTCTTACGATATCTTCTTTCGCGCCATCACCTTGTACTAAAGATGAAAATAAATATACTTCAACAATCGGATATCTTCTTTTAATAGTAGATATAATATCTTTTATAGCTGCTCCTGTAGATGCGGTTACTACACCTATCTTTTTAGGATATTTAGGTATTGGTCTTTTATGTGATTCATCAAATAAACCAAGTTCTTTTAATTTCTTTTTTAATTTTTCAAATTCTAAATATAAATTACCAACTCCATCTTCCTGCATTTCATCTACGTATATTTGATAATTACCGGTTGCTTCATATATTGATACTCTACCATGTACTAATACTTTCATACCTTCTTCAGGTGTAAAACCTAACTTCTTAGCAGAGGTAGAAAACATAATCGCGCCTATCTTACTGGTTTCATCTTTTAAAGAAAAATACATATGTCCAGTTGTATGAATCTTTAAGTTAGATATTTCTCCCTTAAGATATACACTTCTCATTTTAGTAGATGTATCAAACATTAATTTCAAATATCTAGTAAATTCACCTATTGTTTGATAATTATCCATAAATCACCTACTTACTTTTATAAATTTTATCTAAACATGCATTAATCATTTTTCTTACTTCATCATCACTATATACTTTAGCAAGTTCTAAAGCCTCATTTATACATACTACATCAGGAGTATCTGTATACATAAGTTCATATATTGCCATACGAAGTATTGCTTGATCAGTATTTCCAAGTCTATCAATAGTCCAATTATTTAAATACTTATTAGCTAATTTATCTAATTCATTTTTATATGTAATTACACCATAAGTAACATCTTTGATAAATTCATTATCTACTTCAGATACTTCTTTTATGATGTCTTCTACATTATATTTCATTTTGTTTTTATCATAAACATTCATTTGATATAATATAGTCATTATTTTTCTTCTTGATTCACTTCTATTTTCCATTAGTACCACCTAATTCATTTTACCATATTTTTAATTAAATTAATAGGACATATTTATATTTATCATCAATAAAATATTATACTAATTCATATTCCCTCGCGATTATTCTATCATCAGAACAATATTTAATAACATACTCATTATCTTGTCTACAAATTATAATACCTACCGTGTTATTTTCTTCAAGGGTTTTAATATTTTCGTTTATATAATTCATATAAGTCATAATCTGACCAGTATGTTCTTTTTTAAGTTCTGTTATTTTAAGTTCAACAACTACATAACACTTATATTTGATATTATATAAAAGTAAATCTATATAGTTATATTTATTATTTATTTTAATAGGATATTCACTTTTTATAAACGTAAAACCATTTCCTAATTCATCTAAAAAATTTTCGATGTCTTCTAAAATTAATTTCTGCAACAACTTTTCCGAAAATATATCATGAGTATAATTGTTTCTAATTTTAATCGGATTCTTAACATAATCAATTACATTAGATTCATCTTGATTTATTATTTTACTTTTAGTAGATTCTGGCAATCTTTCATACTCTTTCGATTTTATTTTTTCTCGTAGTTGTCTGATAGATAAATTTTTTTCCGAAGCTATTTTAGCGTAATATTTAAACTTATTATCAGAAAGCCATAGAATTTGGCAATAATGACTCCAACTTAATTTGGCAGACATTGTCTGCCATTTTTGAGATATTTTATAAAATTGCCTCATATTTCTTAAATTTCTTTCACTGTATCCGGATCCAAATTCTTCAGTTAATCTCAATGAATAGTCTTTAATAACATTTTCTCCATATTGATTACCAGCATCTAATAATAATCTACCAACATTATAATAAGTATTTAAATCACTTCTATTAATTGAATAATTTTTGACTTTTCGATTTATTTCATTATTTATTAATTCATTCCTTATCTCATTATAATAATTCATATTATCCTCCTTTCTATTACATCATACTACACAACAATTATATCGAACATTTATTCGTATGTCAATAATAAAAAAATAACTCACCTAGAGTTATTTTATTTTATCTTTTAATTGATTCAATATATTTAAAGCCTCAATTGGAGTAATATTTAAAATATCTATTTTTTCAATTTCTTCTTTTAATATTGAATCAGTATTATCTTCTTCTAAAGGAAGTGATTCTTGTACATTTAATGATTTTTTATCATTTTTTTCATATACTTTAAGTATTTCAGTAGCTTCACTTATGACCTCGTTAGGTAAATTTGCTAATTTAGCAACATGTATACCATAACTTTTATCAATCGCGCCTTCTTTTATTTTATGTAAGAAAGTAATATTGCCATTTTCTTCATAAGCAGATACATGAATATTTTTTAAATGTTTTAATTTATTTTCTAAATCAGTAAGTTCATGATAGTGAGTTGAAAACATAGTAATTGCCCCTATTTTATGAACATATTTAATAATTGCATACGCTAAAGCCATACCATCATATGTTGCAGTACCACGTCCTAATTCATCAAATAAAATTAAACTATCAGCTGTCGCGTTTGTTAAAGCATAATTAGCTTCTTCCATTTCTACCATAAATGTAGATGAACCAGAAACCAAATCATCTGATGCTCCTATTCTTGTATATATCGCGTCAAATATAGGCATAGAAGCCTCACTTGCAGGAATAAAGCACCCTATCTGAGCCATTATAACAGATATTGCAAGTTGTCTCATATATGTAGATTTACCAGCCATATTAGGTCCTGTTATCAATAATACTTTAGTATTGGAATCTACTATAATATCATTAGAAACAAAAGGATTATTACTTACACGTTCTATAACAGGATGTCTACTATCTTTTATATATATATTTCTTTCTGCTGTTAATTTAGGCCTTACATAATTATTTTCTTCAGCTACAGTAGCAAAACTAGATAAAACATCTATCTTAGCTATAGTATCTGCAATCTTTTGTAATCTTGGAATATATTCTTTTACTATATCCCTTATCTCAATAAATAAATTATATTCTAATTCAACTATTTTTTCTTCTGCATTTAAAATTAGTGATTCTTTTTCTTTTAAAAGTGGTGAGATATATCTTTCACAGTTAGCAAGAGTTTGTCTTCTTTCATAGTTATACTCAGGTAATACATCTTTTACCATTCCCTTAGATACTTCAATATAATAACCAAATACTTTGTTATATCCTACCTTTAGTGTTTTAATACCTGTTTTTTCTTTTTCTTCTTTTTCAAATCTAGCTATAAAATTCTTACCATCTTTTTTAATAGCTTTTAATTCATCTAATTCACTATTATATCCATCTTTAATTAGATAACCATCTTTAATACCAATAGGTGCATCATCATCTATAGATTTTTCTAAAAGGTTATATAAATCATCCAAAGTCTCTATATCTTCAAATCCTATTTTATTTAGAATTTCTTTAATATATGGTAATGCTTTAAGTGATGATTTAAGTTGCAATAAATCTCTTCCATTCGCGTTTGCAAAAGCAACCTTAGAAGTTAATCTTTCAATATCATATACTTCACCTAAATAATTATCTAGATCACTTTTTAAAATAAATTCATTTAATAAAGTTTCAACTATATCATATCTTTTATTAATAGTATTAATATCTTTTAATGGAGATTCTATATAGTTTTTTAAAAGTCTACTTCCTAAAGCTGTTTTAGTTTTATCTAAAAGCCATATTAAACTATAAGTTCTTTCCATCGTTCTTAAAGTTTCTGTTAATTCTAAGTTTCTTTTAGTATGAATATCCATTTTCAAATAATCATCTTTATTTTTTAAAATAGCTTTTTTAAAATGAGATAATACTTTCTTTTGAGTATCAGTAATATAACTTAATAACATTTTAATCGCGGTTATATATCTTTCATCTAAATCTTCATATATATATTTATATTCATCATAACTAGTAATATCATCATAATAAGATATTAATATGCCAAAATTTTTATTTAAAAGGGCTGTTATTTCTCTATCAAAAGTAGAAGATACAATAACTTCCTTTAAACCTATACTTACTACTTCACTTATAAGTCTTGATCTATTATGATTAACTATAGATGCATAAATATCACCTGTTGTAATATCAGAATAACATATTATATAAGCGTGATCATATTCTATAATAGAACCTACAAAATTATTTTCTTTTTCATTTAAAAGTTCATTTTGAATTACTGTTCCTTTAGAAACCACCTGAATAATTTCTCTTTTAACAATACCTTTTGCTTTTTTAGGATCTTCTACTTGTTCTGCTATTGCTACTTTATATCCTTTTTCTACTAGTTTTTCTATATATATAGAAGCCGCGTGATATGGGACACCACACATTGGAACTCGTTCAGAAAGACCCGCGTTTTTACTTGTTAAGGTCAATTCTAATTCCCTAGAACAATTAATCGCATCTTCAAAAAACATTTCATAAAAGTCCCCTAATCTAAAGAATAAAATAACATCCATATTTTTTTCTTTAAAATCTACGTATTGTCTCATTCCAGGGCTTAATTTTGTTTTATCTACTTCAGCTAAAGTCATACTACCACCAATAATATTTTATCAAAAAATTAAATGTTTTTAAATATTTTTTATGTTCTTGTTATTATTTTTAGCCTGGAAATAACCTTTTTTTCAATCCTTGATATATATGACTGAGATATTCCCAGTAGATTAGCTACGTCTTTTTGAGTCATCTCTTTTTTTCCTAAAAGTCCATATCTTAAACATATTATATCTTTTTCTCTCCCACTTAATTTTTCTAATTCTTCATATAACATTTTCTTATTTTCATCTTCTAAAAGTGATTTGCTTACAATATCTTTATCTGTTCCTAATACGTCTTCTAAATGCAGATTAGATCCAGAAGAATCTGTTGATAAGCTATCTTCTAAAGATATTTCCCCTTTTCGTTTTTTCATTTTTCTTAGAAACATTAATATTTCATTATCAATACATCTAGATACATAAGTGGCTAATTTAATATTTTTATCATTCTTATACGTATTTACTCCTTTTATAAGACCAATAGTTCCTATACTTACCAAATCTTCTAAATCTAGATTAGTATAATCATATTTTTTAGCCAAGAATACTACTAATCTCAAATTATGTTCAATTAATTTATTAATCGCGTCTTTATCTTTAGAAATTGCCCTATCAATTAAAATAGATTCTTCTTCTTTTGTAAGTGGTTCTGGTAGATTATCAATATTACCAACATAATAAATACTTTTACTGAATAATTTTAATATTAATTTTAATATCATGTTCCCTCCAATATATCTACATTCAATATAGAATCTACTCCGTCTATATTAATATTATCTATAAGTCCTACTAAAAAATTATATCTTGTTAATTTATTATTTATGATTAATTTATCTACTTTATAACACTTCATAATTCCATTACCTGAAACTGTATTATAAGGTACTAAACTATATTTAATATTTTCAAATATAGGGTCTTTATTATGAAGTAACAATATGGGTCGGTTTGAATATGGTGATACTAATTTATTACCAGTATCTAAATATGATATGGACTTTACTATATGCCCTTTTATAAATATATCTAGATTATAATAATTATTATAATTATTTTTTAATTCTTTTAAATTTTTAATATATATTTTAAGTAATATAGGTGTGATTAATAATATGAATATTATATTTATAGATATACCTTTATTTATAAATATAAATCCTATAGAATCACCAAACATATTATTAATCATATATAAAAAACCACCTAAAAATATAGATAAACTATATAAATAAATAGTATTTTTAAATATTGATTTAATTCCAAATGCATTATATACCATTAGTATACTTATAATTATTTTAATTAATATAGAAACTATCTTACTAGTATTTAAAAACAATATAAATATAGATGTACTACCTACAATAGATGCGAATACTATATTTTTAATGTTTATATTTCTTTTAAGTATAATAGCTAAAGAAACTAACAATATAAAATCAAAAAAGAAATTAAGAAGTATTACTTCATCTAAATATATTTTCATACAATCACCATTTTAATTATAAAAAAAAGACATTACGAATAATGTCATTTTATATTAAAATCCTCTTCTTTTTAAAATGCTAGGAATAATTGTATCTCCATCATCTTCTTCATCATCATCAAAGAATGTTGGTGTAGATGCTTCTTTTATAGCTTCTTTCTTTTCAAATCCAGTTGCAATTACTGTAACAATTAATTCATCATTTAAGTTTTCATTAATTACCGCACCGAAGATTGTATTGATATCTGTATTAGCAGATTTTCTAATTACTTCTACTGCTTCTTCTACTTCGAATAATGTTAAATTATTACCACCTGTAACATTTATAATAGCATCAGTAGCACCATCGATACTTCTTTCTAAAAGTGGACTTGATACAGCTTGACGAGCCGCTTCTGTAGCTCTACCTTCACCTGTACCCATACCAATACCGATTAGTGCATCTCCTCTTTTTTCCATTACTGTTTTAACATCAGCAAAGTCTAAGTTAATAAGTCCAGCTACCGCAATTAAATCTGAGATTGATTGTACACCTCTTCTTAATACATTATCAACTTCTTTAAATGATTCTAGTAATGGTGTAGATTTATCTATTAATTCTCTTAATCTATCATTTGGTATAACAATTAATGTATCAACATGACTTCTTAATTCTTCAATACCATCATAAGCTTGTTGCATTCTTCTTTTACCTTCAAAAGAGAATGGTTTAGTAACAATACCTACAGTTAAAGCTCCAAGTTCTTGTGCAATAGTAGCGATTACTGGCGCAGCGCCTGTACCAGTTCCTCCACCCATACCACAAGTTATAAATACCATATCAGATCCTTCTAAAGCAGATTTTAATTCTTCTTTACTCTCTAAAGCAGCTTCTTTACCGATTTGTGGGTTTGCGCCTGCTCCAAGTCCATTAGTTAATTCAGAACCTATTTGTATTTTAACTGGTGCTTTAGAATTATTTAATACTTGTAAATCTGTATTAGCAACAATAAATTCTACTCCTTTTACTCCAGATTCAATCATTCTATTAACAGCGTTATTTCCACCGCCACCTACACCTATAACTTTTATTTTTGCTAATTGATCCATTTCTAATCCAAACATAATTTGCCTCCTCTATTCGCCAAAAAAGTAACTTGCTACTTTTCCTAACATTGATTCTTCTTTTAAATTCATCATATTTTTCTTTATTGATGATAAACTATCTATAGAATCAACCATCCCTTTTATATCTCCTACAAGTTTTTGTTTATTTATATAGTAGACAACATTTCCTAAACTAGTTGAGTATTTATTATTTCTAACACCTACTATATTTATACGCGCGATTTTAGCTACTTCACCAAACATTCTTTGTATTAACAAATCCAAATATGGCATATTACTAACTCCACCTGTAAATATTATATAATCTAAATCTTTACTTGCCAAGCCATCAATCGCTAATTTAGCTTGTCTTATTACTTCTTCTAATCTAGCTACAGCAACTTCAGATACTTCATGTTGATTTACTTTTATGATTTTGCCATCTTCACTAGTTAAATCATATATATCAGATACTGAAGCATATTTAAGTGATGCAAGCGAAAACCTTTCTTTAAGATTTTTAGCTTCTATCATGCTAGTTTTATATACATAAGCCAAGTCGTTATCGATAGCCTTACCACCTAAAGCTATTACTTTATTTCTAACAATAATTCCTTTATTATAAATTGATACAGTAGTTAAATCACTACCTATGTTAACTATCGCACCTACTTTTGAATCTAATTCATTACTTCTCAAGGCACACATATCACATATACCACTTATAGAAATATCAACTACTTCTAGTCCACATTTACCCATAAGCCTCATAACGTCATATACTTCCTTACTTTTAGTACTTACTAAAATTGCTTTAGATTCTAATATTTTTGCTTTTTTATTTAAAGGGTACTTAGTTACTTCAACTCCATCTAATGTAAAACTAATCGGAAGTATTGTAACCATTTCCATATCATCTTCTAAAGATTTCATACCACTTTGTAACACTTTTATTATATCATTTTTTGTTATAATGTCATCATCATTTTTAATATTTACTATACCATTTATTAATCTGAATGATGCATTAGCAGATGGTATTAACGCAATTACATCATGAATCTTAATTCCTAATTTAGTCTCAATTCCATCAATTGCTTCTTTAACTGAAGTACTAGCCTCTTCTATATCAGTTATAATACCATTTTTAATACCTATAGATTTAGTAGAAGATGTAGCTAATAAATTGATTTTATTATTAAAAAGTTCACATACAATAATTTTAACTGTATCAGAACCAATATCTATACTTGTATAAATATTTCTCAAATTATCATCTCCTACAATCTACATATAATTATACTATAATTTAATATATTTGTAAAATAAAAATAAGAAAAAAAGAACCCTTTAGTTCTTTATTTCAAAATATTCTCCAGAGTCTAGATATAGTATTCCATTCTCACCTTTAAATTGTTTCAACATTTCAATATAATTATTTACTTTAGTAAATGTTCTTAAAGTAACATATATATAATTACCATCACTCATAGTAAGCAAAAATCTTTCAGAATCAACATCGTTTGGAGTATATTCAATTTCAGAAATTCTAGAAAGTATTTCTCTATCTATATTACTCATAGTATCAACAAATGAAGAATATATAGTATCTGGTATATAATTAACAAGATAAGGTGTTATTATATCTGATTTTCTCACACTTTTATCCAACATTACTACACTAGATAAATTACTATTATAAAAAAGTGGAATATTTTCTTCTATTTCAATATATAATTTAGTCCATTTTTTATATACATTTACCTTATATATATCTTCATCTTTAAGTAATAGTTTTTTTATTTTATAGTTAGGTGTTGTTATAATTTTAGGATAATCACTTATTTTAGCTACATCCATTATATAAGAATCAGATAAGAGATTATTACCACTTATATATATATTCGTGATAGATAAATTAAGTATATATTTGATACTTAAAATAATTAATATTAAACATATTAAAAACTTGAATACATTTTTATATTTAATTTTAATTTTCTTACGATTCTTTTTCATATAATCCCCTAATCTACAAATTCTTGTTCTATTTTTAATGTGATTCCATATTTTTCTTTAACATCTTTTTGAATATTAGTTATTAATTTTTTAATATCTTCGCCCTTAGCATTACCAGTATTAATAATGAAATTCGCGTGTTTTTCAGATACTTTTGCTCCACCTATAGACTTACCTTTATATCCTAATTCTTCAATTAATCTACCAGCATAATCGCCATCTGGATTTCTAAATACGGATCCTGCAGATGGATATTCTAATGGTTGAGACGCTAATCGTCTTTCTAGTCTATCTTTAATTACTTTTTCTATTGCGTCTTTCTTACCTTTTCTAAGTACTATCTTAGCTTCTAGACAAATATAATTTGGATGCGTTTTTAAAAAACTAGTTCTATAATGAAATTCTAATTCTTTATTATACATAGTAACAACTTTAAGATCAGGTGTTAAAACTTTGATACTTTTAGTAATATAACCCATATCTGAATTATAAGCACCAGCATTCATATAAATAGCTCCACCGATAGTACCAGGAATACCAGTTGCAAATTCAAAACCAGTATATCCTTCTTTTGATACTTTTAATGATGCTTTTATTGTAGGCACTCCAGCACCAATATTAAATTCATTACCATCTTGTTCAAATTTATTAAAATTAGTAAGTTTTATTAAAATTCCATCATATCCACTATCATTAAATATTAAATTAGAACCATTACCTAATATCATATATTTAATGTTATTTTTATAAATATAATCCATTAATTTCATAAGGTTTTCAAGTGAACTAGGTATAACAAGTAATAATGCTTTACCGCCTACTTTATAGGTAGTATAGTTTTTCATCAAAGGTTTTTCAATTATTTTACCTACCCTTAATTTTTTTATATCTTCAATCATATTATCCTCTTTCCATCATGCCCTTTAACTCTTTATATATAATATCCGAACTATCTTTAATTGCCATTTTATCTAAATTCTTTTTCATTTCTTTAATTTTAGCTTTATCATTAATCAATGCATCAATATTATTTATTAATGTATCTTTATTTAAATCTTTTTCTTCAAGCATTAAAGCAGCATTATTATCTACTAAGTCTAATGCATTTATATATTGATGATTATTTGGTACAAATGGACTTGGTATTAAAACACTTGGTACATTAAGGGCTAAAATCTCACTTAAAGTAGAGGCTCCTGCTCTTGATACCATTACATCTACACTTTTCATAATGCCTGCCATATTATCTACATAAGGTACTACTTTAACGTTAGATGGAATATTTTTTAGTTTTTCTTTAAATCCATTACCAGTTACAAATAAAACTTCATAATCTTTATTTTTAAAATTAGGTATAGCATCTACTACTACTTTATTAACAGTAGAAGCTCCAAGTGAGCCCATAACAATTAATACTAGTTTTTTATCTTTTGTAAGGCCATACTTAGATTTTGGAATGCTTTTAGTAGTTATAGCATTAGTTGCACAAGGATTACCTGTTAAAACTACTTTAGTTTTTTTAAAATATTTAGCAGATGACGCAAAACTAACGCCTACTAAAGATGCATATTTAGCTAAAAATTTATTTGCTTTACCTGCTATACTATTTTGTTCATGCAAAAAAGTTTTATAGCCTAATTTATGAGCAGCCATTATTACTGGTACAGTAACATATCCACCTACTCCAATAACAACATCTGGATCATACTCGCTAACTATTGAAAGTGCTTTCTTATAACTTTTTCTAAAACAATCTAAAACTTTAAAGTTTTTAAAGATTTTTTTACTTAAACCATATACTTCTAATGTTTTAAAAGGAATCCCTTTATTTGGAACTATTTCATTTTCCATTCTATTATGTGTTCCTATATAAAGAAAAGTACTATCAGGTTCCATTTCTTTTATTTTATTTATAATCGCTAGAGCTGGATATATATGCCCTCCAGTTCCTCCCGCGCTAATTAAAACTTTCATTTTATCACCAACTTAATTATACCATAATTATATGTTTATATCATATTTTCATTAATCACAAGTATAACCTAAATCTTTTAATTTTTTTATTTGATCATTATAAGTAGATTCAATATTAAAATCTTTTTTAACTTCATCACTTATAGTATTAATATCCATTTCAAATGTAATAGTATTACCATCGACTTCTGATGTAACACCTTCAAATGTATTCCATGCCTTAGAATATCCATCCAAGCCAACTTCATTAGTATAACTTTTTTTGATAGTCATTTTAATAATGTCACCTTTTTTATACTGAAAATTATATGTAGTCTCTTCTTTTATAGTGACTCCCGTAGTTTTAGTACAAGTGCTTTCAAGTATTCCACTACCTGCATTACCAAAACATCCTGTCATTAAAAGAGGTATTAATAATACTAAATACTTTTTCATACGTTCTCCTTTAGAAGTGATAATGATACTTTACCATTATCCTTTATATCTATAACATAACAATCCACAATATCTCCAACCGATAAATAGTCAGATGGATGTTTAATATACTTATCAGTTATCTTAGATATATGAACTAATCCATCATCGTGAAGACCTATATCTATAAACGCTCCAAAGTCAACTACATTTCTAACAGTTCCTTGTAGATGCATACCAATTTTTAAATCTTTAGAGTCTAATATATCACTTTTAAGTATTGGAAGTGGAATATCTTCTCTTGGATCTCTATTAGGTTTTTTCAAAGACTTTATAATATCTTCTAATGTATAACTATCTATATTAAGTAGTTTAGTATATTCATCTAATTTAATATTATCTAAGGCTTCATTTAATTTACTACTACCAATATCAGATAATTTAAATCCTAGACTATCAATTAACTTACAAGTTACATCATAACTTTCCGGGTGGATTGAAGTTCCATCTAATATATTAGTTCCATCTAATATTCTCAAAAATCCTATTGATTGTTCATATGCTTTTGGAGTTAATTCTTTTTTTAATTCTTCTCTTGATTTAAACTTACCATGTGTACTTCTATAATCGATTAATTTATCTATACTTTTTTTAGTTAAACCAGAAATATATTTTAAAATAGATGTAGAAGCAGTATTAATATTTACTCCAACATTATTAACTGCCTTTTCTACTACGAAATCCAATCTGTCTTTCAATTGATTTTGAGGAACATCATGTTGATATAATCCTACTCCTATACCTTCAGGAGGTATTTTAACTAACTCAGCAAGTGGATCTTGTAATCTTCTAGCAATTGAAACTGCACTTCTCTCATTAGGAGAAAGATTTGGGAATTCTTCTTTTGCTATATCTTCTGTACTATATATAGAAGCTCCAGCTTCAGATACAATAACAAATTTACATGTTAAATTATTATCTTTAATTAAACTAGCTACTAATTTTTCTGATTCACGAGATGCAGTACCATTACCAATAGAAATTATATCTACATTATATTTTTTTATTAAATCAAGTAATACTTTCTTAGCTTCTTCTAATTTAGAGTCTGATGATGCGAATGGTTTTATTACAGTAGATTCTAAATATTTACCTGTTTTATCTACTACTGCTAATTTGCAACCATTAACATATCCTGGATCTACCGCAAGGACTACTTTTTCTTTAATTGGAGGTTGTAATAATAAAGCTTCTAAATTCTTACCAAAATTAAATATAGCTTGTTCATCTGCTCTTTCTTTAAGTTCACTTCTTATTTCTCTTTCAATAGATGGAAATATTAATCTTTTATATGAATCTTTAATTGCATCTGTAACTATATCTGCAATATTATTATTTTCTTTAATTACTTTATCTTCTAAATATTTTATAGTTAGATTATTATCTACTTCTATAGAAACTGATAAAATATCTTCCGCTTCTCCTCTATTAATAGCTAAATATCTATGTGGTTTTATAGTTTTTAAAGATTCACTATAACTATAATACATTTCATATATTTTATTATCATCTTTAGCGTTTTTCTTTAATTTAGTTTCAATTACACCATTATTAAATATAATTCTTCTTAAATTTTTTCTATAATATGCATTATCACTAATCCATTCAGCTATTATATATTTAGCTCCTTCTAAAGCTTGTTCTTTAGTAGGTACTGCATCAGTTATATACTTAGATAATAAATCATCTAAATTATTTACTTTAAAAGACATTATTATCTTAGCTAATGGTTCTAATCCATTTTTAATGGCCTCTGTTGCTTTAGTTTTTTTCTTTTCTTTAAATGGTCTATAAATATCTTCTATTTCAACTAATTTAGTCGCGTTATTTAAAGAAGATATTATATCTTCAGTTAATAATCCTTTTTCATCGATTAGTCTTTTAACATCTTCACGTCTTTTTGCTAAGTTACATTCATAGGTATACACTCCACTTATTTTTTTAATATCATCTTCTAAAAGACCTTCTGTAACATCTTTCCTGTAACGTGAAATGAAGGGAATCGTATTCCCTTCTTCTAACAATTTTAATGTTTTTTCTATTTGTTCTACTCTAATATTTAAAGAAGAACTTATAGATTCGATTATATTATTCATTTGTTTCACTTTCTACTTTTTTAAGTAGTGAAGCGTCTTGTAAAAATTTGATTACTAAATCTTCATCAAAAGGTCCTTCAAATGAATATGAAACTTTTTTATTACCTACTACTAATAAAGCAGGAGCAACTACATTATCTTTAGTTTCTTCTAATGCATTCATAAATTTTTGTTTATCTTCTTCTTCCATTCCTTCTAAAGTAATTAAATATGTCTTTATATTACTTCCTTGGAACATCTTTTCAAGTAATGCTTTAGTTTCGTCACAAGTATCACAGTTCCCATTAGTTATAAATACTAATTTATCTTTTGTTCCTTCTGTTATTTTAATATATTTATCTAATTTAATTTCAGTCATTGAATAACTGCTCTTTGATAATTTAATACCTAAAAATATTACCAATGCGACTAATATAGGTAATATATATTTTAATGTAGTAATTACCGTATTATTTCTTTCAATTAATTCTTTATCTTTTCTTCTCATTTAAACCACCTATCCTATACCAATTATATCATAACTTGTCCTTTTTGGGAAGTAGGCTTGCCTTATTTATAATATTATAGCCATACTTATTTTTAAGAGTATCACAAACATCATCAATTTTAGACTCTTTAACTAGTTCATTTGTTTCTTCAAATAAATTGTGTTGATATGAACTAGTTAAAGATAAATTATCTAATCTAATTCCAACAAGTCTTATAGCTTCGCCATGCCAAGCTTCATCTAAAAGTTTTTTAGATACTTCGTATATTTTAGATGTTACATTAGTTGGATTATCTAATTTAACTTGATGAGTAGACATTTTAAAATATTGATTTTTTAAAATAATCGCGATTGTATTTGCGTATTTTTTAGATAGTCTAAGTTGTAATCCTAATTCATTAGAAATATGATTTAAGTATTTATGTAATTCTAACTTATTAAATACATCATGATCTATTGTAATCATCTTAGAAATACACGCGGATTCCCTTTCTTTAGTTATTACTAGACTATCATCTATACCATTCGCGTGCTTTATCATCTCTTCAGTTTGATTTTTAAAATAATATCTTAGATTTTCTACTTTAGAATTCGCTAAATCTCCTATTGTATGAATACCTATTTGATTTAATTTCTCTTTAGTTTTTTTACCTATCCATAAAAGTTCTCCAACATCCATGGGAAACATTTTATCCTTAACTTCTTCTTTAAATAACGTATGGACTTTATCAGGTTTTTCAAAATCAGATGCCATTTTGGCACATAACTTATTATTTGCAATACCTATATTTACAGTAAATCCTAATTTATTTTTAATTTCTTCTTTTAATTTATATGCAAATTTAATAGGATCTCCATATAGTTTAGCAACATAAGTATATTCTATAAAACATTCATCTATAGAAAACTTTTCTATATCTGGTGTATATTTACTTATTAATTCAAACAGTTCATCGCTTCTTTTTTGATAATATGAGTAATGTGGTTTAAATACTAAAATATTAGGAATGATTTTTCTTGCTTCATATAAAGACATTGCTGTTTTAATACCTTTTTTCTTAGCAGGTGTAGATTTAGCCAAAACAATTCCATGACGTGACTCTTCATCACCACCTATTATAGCTTCTAGTGTACGTATATCCTTATCATATCCTTCACTCAAAAGCTTTAAAGCTTCCCATGATAAGAATGCATTATTAACATCAATATGCATAACTATCCTATTCATATTATCACCATCTTCATTATATCAAAATATAAAAAAAAATAATATCAAAAAGATATTATTTTGTTTTTGCTGCAACTACCGCATATAAAATTACTGCAGCAAGTAAAAATACAATTACAACTATATCCCAAAACATATTATCACATCCTATACTAATTATAACATATATTTTCTATTATTACTATATCCCAATAAAAGATAAAAATCCTAAACTACTTAAAATTATATAAGCTGATAATATTATACCAATAAGTCCAAAGAATTTACCTATTAATCCACGGTTAGCAAATCCTGTTATACAAAGTAAGAACGCTAAGCAGGCAATCAAAGGTATTTTTACAAATACATAGTCATATACGAAATATGAAAATAGTGAAAGTAAAAATCCTATAAACGCGAATGAGAAAATCATTTTGAAAAATCTTAATACAATAAATAAGATTAATATGATTACTCCACACGCAACGATTAATCCTAATCCTCCAAACTCACTTAATAATATTCCTTTTAATCCTTCCATACTACTTACCTCCATAATTTTCTAAAAACGTATGTAGATTTGAAGCAACTTTAACCGGTAGTATTAAAGATAGTTCATCTACACTTGCTTCACTGATTTTTTTAACTGAACGATATTTCTTTAAAAGTTCATCTTTTCTTTTTGAACCTATACCATCTATACTATCTAAGATAGATGATAAAGCCCCTTTGCTCCTTAATTTTCTATGATAATTAATTGTAAAATTATGTACTTCATCTTGCATTCTTGTTAATAAATGAAATAAATTACTTGTTTTATCAATAGAATATTCCTTATCATATATTAATGATGATGTACTATGTTTATCATCTTTTTTAAGACCTACAATTGGTATATTAAGATTAAGCTCAGATATAACTTTATTTGCAACTGACATTTGTCCTTTACCACCATCAACAATAATTAAATCCGGTTTTTTTAAACCGTCTTTTAAAACTCTAAAATATCTTCTATACATAGCTTCATACATAGTTTTATAATCATCATTAATATCTTCTGATATTTTAAATTTTCGGTATTCATTTTTTGCTGGAACACCATTTTCAAATACAACCATCCCAGATACATTAAAACTTCCAAATAAATGACTATTATCAAATATCTCTATTCTATCTAATTTGTCTAATTTTAATAATGATTTAAGTTCTTCATTAGCTAATACAGTTCTTTCTTCATCTCTTTTAATTAAATCAAATTTTTCATTTAATAAAACTTTCGCGTTATCTATTGCCATATCAACTATCTTTTTCTTTACCCCTTTTATGGGAGATAATACTCTAATACCAAGATATTCACTTATCAAATTAGTATCTATAGATTCTGGAACTAATACCTCTTTAGGTAACAAAACATCTTTATCATAAAAATATGATATGTATTTTGTAACTTCTTCTAAAGCATCATCAATAATCGGCCATATTTTATAATGTCTACCAACTATCTTAGAACCTCTTATAAAAAATACTTGGCAACAAACATAACCGTCATTCTCATAATAGCCAAATACATCAATATCAATGTTTTCATTAATTTCAACTTTTTGTTTAGTTAATGTAATATCAATATAATCAAGCAAGTTTTTACATTCTAAAGCTTTTTCATAATGCATAAGATTTGATTCTTTTTCCATCTCTTCTTTTAAAAGTTTAATAACTTCATCTGCATCACCTTTTAAAAACCTTATAATATCTTCTTCCATTTTAGTTATTACATTATTATCAATCTCTTTGAAACAATATCCTAAACACTGACCTATATGATAATATAGGCATGGTTTTTTAGGCATATTCACACATTTCCTTAATGGATATATTCTATTAAGTAAATTAACTGTATTTCTAGCTGCCCCAACATTAGGATATGGTCCAAATAATCTAGTTTTATTTTTCTTTAAATTGATATTTCTTACAATAGAAAGTCTTGGATATTTTTCTTTTGTAAGTTCAATATATGGATATGTTTTGTCATCTCTAAGTAAGATGTTGTATTTGGGGTCATATTTTTTAATAAGATTAATCTCAAGTACCAATGACTCAGTATTAGAACCAACAACGATATATTCAAAATCTTTAATATCCGCTACTAATCTAGCTGTTTTACCTGTGTGAGTTCTATTAAAATATGAAGATACTCTTCTTTTAAGATTCTTTGCTTTACCAACATATATAATACTACCTTCACTATCTTTCATAAGATAACATCCAGGATCAGTTGGTAATAATGATAACTTGGCTTTTATCTTATCCATATAACCACCTATACTAATTATATCACAAACTTTTTATATCGTTTAATAAATTTATCTGTTATGCGAAAAGAAGTTTCATGTAGGAAGTATGGATAATATTTTTCCATGTCATTTTTTTCTAATAACTCATTTAAATTATCAGGATTTTCAAATGGTATTAAAGAATTTATGTATGTAGCTATTGAACTGTCTTGATCTATGAATAAGTATTCATCTATCTCTTCTAAATAGCCTTTTTCTTTCATATCTTTATATATTTTCCATGATGTTCCATGTCTTAAAGTGGCGTTTATAATTCCTTTATGATTTATAAGAATAGTTGAAAACGCCTTTAACATAGGAATCATTCTTTCTTTTTCCCTACCATTATTAGAAGCTAACCAATCAATAATAATAAGTTTATCATCTTCTATTTTATAATTTAAATACCAATCTTTACCAAAATACGCGAAGCAAGTTAATTTCATATGCTTATAAAAAGTATTATATATATCTTTATTATATCTTTCTTTAGCCATATTCTTAACCATCTTAATACATTTTTTATATAATTTTATATCCATAAAACCACCACGCGCATATTATACTATATTTTAAGTATTTTTTTAATATCTATTTTAAACTCTTTTGTATATCTATAAGTAGATGTTATTATTACTACTAAAGGAATAGCAAAAATAGGACCTATTATACCAAATATACTAGATAAAGATATTATAAAAAGTAAAAGCAACGGATTTAACTTATTATATTTACCATAAAAATAAGGTTGAATTATATATCCATCAATTAAACCTAATATCATATAAGATATTGATATAATAATTATTTTAGTAGGATCTAATAATATAGTTAGAAAAACAGTAACAATTCCTCCTATATAAGGAATCATATTTAAAATACCCGCGAGTAATCCCACTAATAAATAGTTTTTATGTCCTATAACTAAAAAGCAGATTGTATACTCTATAAAAGATACTATACTTATTTTAATTAGACTAGATATATATTTTCTAATATCTTTATTGATATACTCTAAATAATTATATATCTTAATTTTTTTAATATATGTTTTAATATTATCCATATAATATAAAAAATATATAAAACTTATTATTATCAATATAAAATTAACGATATAATTAACCGATAATGTAATACCACTTATTATATTTTTATAATTAAAAATATTATTTATTAAATCAATATTTAGATTATATCTACTACATACATTAGTAAAATAAGCACTTAAAATATTATATAAATTAATTAATTCCTTACTAATAATAGGTATTAAACTTTTAAAAAGAATAAAAATTATTATTAAAAGAAATATCATCATAGCAATATATAGCTTACTTCTATTTTTTAAAGGATAAAATATATAAGCCAAAATAAGACCAATAATAAAAGGTAAGCAAATATTAATAAGCTTACCTATAAAACCATATTTATAAAATATATAAATAATAAATATTATTATAAATTTATTCACTTTTCCTACTTTCTAATAGAATAGTAACTGGTCCATCATTTACTAAAGATACTTTCATATCTGCTCCAAATATACCAGTCTGTAGATTTACTTGTTCCCTTAATTTTTGATTAAATATATCATATAGTTTGATAGCTTCATCGCCTTTTAAAGCGTTTATATAAGAAGGACGTCTTCCTTTAGAAGCATCTCCATATAAAGTGAACTGTGAAACACTTAATATAGAACCTCCTACATCTTTCAAAGATTTATTCATCACACCATTTTCATCATCAAAAATTCTTAAGTTAAGAACTTTATCTACCATATAATCTATATCTTTTATAGTATCATTATATGTAAATCCCACTAGAATTAGTAATCCTTTTTCTATACTACCAACTACTTTGCCAGAAACTTCTACCTTAGATGTTAATACTCTTTGTACTACTATTTTCATTTAAGCATTCTTTCTACATCATCAACTTCTGGAATTGATTTAATATCACCAATAAATTTATCTAATTCATCTAAATTATCAACAAGTAATGTAATTTCATAATTATATGTATCATTTGTAAATAAATTATTAATACTTTCGATATTGATAGATCTATTAGAAGATTTAGATATTATATCTAGTAATATATCTTTTTTACTTAACGTATGAATAATAATAGTAGTTGGATATCTTTTTGTTATCTCACTATTCCAATGAACAGGTATAAATCTTTCTTCCAAATCATTAACATTAGGACAACATCTTCTATGGATAGTAATACCATATCCTTTAGTAATATATCCTATTATTGCGTCTCCTGGTACTGGTTTACAACAAGAAGCAATATTAACTTTAATCTCATCTATCCCATTTACTAAAACATCGTTTTTAATATTTGGAAGTTCAATTTCTTTATTTTTCCTAATTACAACTGTAGGTTCATCATTAACATCTTTTATAAGTGAGATTGGACTAATTTTACCACTACCGATATTTATATATAGTTCATTTAAATCTCCACATTTAAAATCTTTTAATAATGTTTCTATATTTTCATCTGCTAAGAATTCAACTGCAGATATTTTCTTTCTTCTTAATTCTTTTAATAATAGTTCTTCACCTTTTTTCGCGTATTCATCTTTATCAATACGGTTAAAGAAAGCTTTGATTTTACCTTTAGCTCCTGCAGTTTTAGCCATGTTAATCCATTCACGATTAGGACCTAATGAGTTTTTATTAGTATTAATTTTTATTATATCATTATCTTTAAGTTCATAATCCAAAGGAACTATTTGGTTATTTACTAACGCGCCTACCATTTTATCTCCTACGTCTGAGTGAACACGATAAGCAAAATCTATTGGAGTAGCTCCCTTAGGAAGCTCTATTACATCTCCTTTTGGAGTATATACATAAATAGTATTAAACTCCTCTTTCATAGAATTTACTAAAGTCTCATCATCTGCATCTTCATTTTTAAGATCTATTATTGATCTAAAGAATTGTAATTTCTGTTCCATTTCATTTTGCATAGCTGCAGAAGACATTGACTTATGTTCTTTATATGACCAGTGAGACGCGAATCCATGTTCAGCAACTTCATCCATCTCATAAGTTCTTATTTGAATTTCAAAAAAATGTCCATCTATTCCAAATACAGTTGTGTGCAAAGACTGATACATATTAGTTTTTGGCATAGCTATATAATCTTTAAATCTTTTAGGAATTGGTTTAAATTTAGAATGTATTATACCTAATGCTTGATAGCAATCTGCTTCTGTATCTACAAATACTCTTAAAGCGAGCAAGTCATATATATCACTGAAACGTCTTCCTGTATCAAGTTTTTTATAAATACTATAAATACTTTTAGCTCTTCCTTTTATTTCGTGTTTAATAGAATGTTCATTTAAGATATTAGAAACTTCTTCTTTCATCTTAACTACTAATTCATCTCTTTCAGATTTCGTTTGATTTAATTTTTCTACAATATCAAAATATACTTCAGGCTTTAAATATCTTAAACATAATTCTTCTAATTCACTTTTGATATTATTCATACCTAGTCTATGCGCGATTGGTACTAAAATATCCAAAGTTTCCTTAGCCTTAGCTTTTTGTTTTTCTAAAGGAAGTGCCCATAATGTTCTCATGTTATGAAGTCTATCTGCAAGTTTAATTATAATTACTCTAACATCTTCAGTTAGACCTACTAGTATTTTTCTTTGATTAGCGATAGAAGCATCTGAATCATATCCATTGAATGATATACTATTAATCTTAGTAACACCACTTACTAAATTAGCGATTACTTTACCAAAAGTTTCTTCTAAGTCTTCATAAGATGTTTCTGTATCTTCTAAAACATCATGCAAAAGACCGGCACATATAGTTTCATAATCTGCCTTAATTGTAGAAAGTATTATAGCTACTTCCAAAGGATGATTTATATAATCTTCACCTGTTAATCTTTTTTGACCATAATGTTTTTCATTGGCATATTCAAAAGCTTTTAATACTTTAGCTAGATCTTCTTCATCCATATATATTAATTTTTCTTTTAATTTATCTATCATTTTAAACACTATCCTTCTTGTAATAATCTGCAAGTACTAATGCATCAACATTAATGATATCATCAACCATTTGATAAAGTAAAAGATTATAAGAATTTTTCCATCTTTTTTCTTTCAAATAGTTCCATATATCAATTTCTTCTATACCCTTATATCCTTTTCTTATTAATTCAAGTTTTTTATTTCTTAAAGCTGGTAATAGTCTTTCATATAATTCCTTTAAATTAGCAAATTCTATATCCATAAAGCCCTCCTTTTAAGAAAAAAGACATAAGTCTTTAACATTCATCGTTATATTTATATAAATAAGTACCATTTACATTAAAAATGCATACATAATCATTTTCATCAAATGGTTCTTTAGTGATTGGATTTGTAATACCTTTTTTAACTAGTTTATCATTAATTAAATCTCTTAATGTAAGTCTTATATGATGATCTTGATCAGGTAGTTCATTAGTATGTGCCATAGCCCAAGTATTAGCTGATTCTATAAATGAATTAATTTGTTCGTTATATAATTTTTGTCTATTTTCTTTTATTATTTTAGTAATTGATGATATACCTATTAAAAACATAATAGATAGAACTAATAAAACTCCCATAAGTTCAATTAAAGTAAAACCCTTTTTCATATTATCACCACTTTAATTATAACATTTAACAATAAAAAAATCTACAAATTGTAGATTTATCTTCTTTTATTTGGCATGCTATCAAACTTTTCTTGATACATTATTTTCTTTCTTACATTTTCAGGTACAAAATCTGTATAAAGCATAAGTTCTTCTTCTCCACCATGCATGTATGCATCATATAAATCTTGTTCTTGTTCATCTAGATAGATAGGTTCTTCATGTGCACTTGCTTCTTTTAATTCTTCATCACTAACTACTATAGAAGGATGCATATAATCACGAAGATCAGATATATCATCGCCTTTAAATGATGAGGCATTAACTCTATCTTTATTTAAATTATATACTTTTTCATAAATTCTAGTACCAACATATAGATCTCTTAATTGTTTATAGTTTGATACATTTGCTTTAATCTTTTCTACTAATACTTTTTTATGATCAAAATCATCATTTGAATAAGTTCCCATTAGATTCGCATATTGTAATAAACGAGTATATAAATATTCACTAATAAAATTATTATCATATAAAAATTTCATATATCTAGAATTACTAGCAGATTTTAATAGTTTTTCAAAATCACTTTTAAATTGTTTTGTTTCAGTTGATACAGTAGCTTTAAATTCACGTTTTTTAACATCATCAATATAAGGCATGAAATATTTATCAGATCCATATAATACTCTAGATGTTCTAGGACCACCATTTTCATAATAGATATATAATCCATCTTGTATTTCAAAATATTTTCTAAGTTCTTCAATAGCTTCTTTACTATCATTAAATTGAGACATAAACTCATCTATAATAGCAATGTTATTAGTTACGAAAGTATTAGTATTTTCCTCAATATCTTTTCCTTTTAAATTAACAATAGTTCTAAGAACGTTCAAAGGTCTAAGTTTATATGTTACCATATCATCACCTAGATTAATTATAACACATTTTTATAAAAAGTAAAAAAAGGATTATTCATCCTTTACTTTTTATACCAACGCCAACATAAGTATAAGATCCTCCAGCCATTTTAGCTACGACTTTTTTTGTGTTTTTAATTATATCAGATACTACTAAGCAATAATAGAAAGTATTACTATTACAGCAAGTAATTCTATTAATATAAATCCTTTTTTCACACTCTCACCTACTATGAATATAACGTAATTAAAAAAATAAGGCAAAGCCTTATTTTTCGTATTCACAACTACTACATTTAATTTTCCCATTTTTATTTAGCAACATAGCCCCACAATTTGGACATTTGCCTGCTGGTAAGTCCCAATATGCTTCACTGCATTTAGGATAGTTATTACAACCATAGAATATTTTCCCTCTTTTAGTTTTCTTTTCTATAATTTTACCATCACATTTAATACAATCACAAATCTCTTTTATAGTACGCTCTTGTGGTTTAATGTATTTGCACTTAGGATAATTAGAACATGCATCAAATTCACCAAATTTACCAGTTCTTTTAACCATTGGAGAACCACAATTAGGACATGTTTCTCCTGTTTCTTTAGCTTTAGTTTTTTCCATATCTTTAAATGCAGATTCTACTAACGGTTCAAATTCATTATAAAATTCAGTTAATGTTTTAATATTATCTAATTTACCATCAGCAATTAAATCTAGATTTTCTTCCATAGAGGCTGTATATTGAACATTTATAATATCACTAAAGAATTCTCCTAGTTTATCATTTGTCTCAAAACCTAGTTCAGTTGGAACAAATTTTTTCTTATCTAAAACTACATAAGCTCTATCTTTGATTGTAGTTACTATAGTAGCGTATGTAGAAGGTCTACCTATTCCTAAAGATTCCATTTCTTTAATTAATGATGCTTCAGTATATCTAGGTTTTGGCTCAGTAAAATGTTGTTTTTTCTCTACATCAGATGTAGATAAGATATCATCTACCTTCATATTTGGTAAGATATTATCTTCGTCGTCATCTAGATCATACACTTTTAAGTAACCATCAAACTTTAATGTTGAACCAGTAGATTTAAATATATAACTATTATTATCAAATAATATAGTTTTAGATAAAGATATACTAGATGCCATAAGACTAGCTAAGGCACGTTTGTATATTAAATTATATAGTTTATATTCATCATTTGTTAAATATTCTTTAATAGATGATGGTGTTCTTAATATACTAGTAGGTCTAATACCTTCATGAGCATCTTGCATATTTTCATTATTTTTTTGTTTATGTACAAATCCAACATATTCATTGCCATATGTTTTTTTAATATATTCAAATGTATCATTTATAAATAATGGACTCATTCTTTCTGAATCTGTTCTCATGTATGTAATTAAACCTGTCGTTTCACTACCTATATTAATACCTTCATATAATTTTTGAGCGACACTCATAGTTTTTTTAGCAGTAAAATTAAGTTTATTACCTGCTACTTGTTGTAATGTAGATGTTTTAAATACAGGTTTAGAAGCTTTAGATACTTCTTTTTCTTCACTGCTTATAACCTTGTAATCGCATGATAATTTAGATATTATATTATCTGCTTCTTCTTCAGTATGTATTTCTAGTTTTTCATCTTTATACTTTTCTAATTTAGCATCAAAATCTTTGAAATGAGACTCGATAGTCCAATATTCAACCGGTATAAAAGCATTAATTTCACGCTCTCTATCTACAATTAGTTTAACCGCTACTGATTGAACTCTACCTGCAGATTTACCAGATGTTTTTGACTGCATTAACTTACTTAATCTAAATCCAATTATTTTATCTAACATCATTCTAGTTTCTTGAGATTTAACTAAGTTATAGTCAATATCTCTAGGATTTGATAATGCATTTATAATAACCGGTTTAGTTATTTCATTAAATTCAATTCTTTTGTAATTTGATAAATTTAAAGTTTCTTTTAAATGCCAAGATATAGCTTCCCCTTCACGGTCAGGGTCGGTAGCTAAATATACTATATCACTATCTTTAGCAAGTGTTTTCAATTCTTTAATAACTTTACTTTTACCTTTAATATTTTCATATGTAGGTTTAAAATTATTTGAAACATCTATACCTAATCCATATTTTCCTGAATTAGCTAAGTTTCTTATATGACCCATAGATGCGACTACTTTATAATCACTACCTAAGTATTTTTCAATTGTTTTTGATTTTGCAGGTGATTCCACTATTAATAAATATTTGGACATATTATCTCTCCTTCAACCAATAATATATTTATACTATTCTTTTAAATTTATGTCAATACGAAAAAGAAAAAAGTAGACTAATCTACTTTTTAATGTTTAACCCATTTTCTAGTTGCCCAAGGGCTATTAGAGCTTGCTTTACAAAGTTTTACCGCAGCTTTTGATGGTGATTCCAACCCAGATATCGCGACTTCAGAGCCATCATCAGCTACATAATACCAGTTTGTAGGACTTGCGAGTACTGCTTCAGTAAATACTGATGTACTAATTTTATTGAATGCCTGAGCTCCTATTTCAACTACTGAAGATGGTATTTCAACACCCTTAAGAGTCTGACAGTTTCTAAACTGATTAGCTCCAATCTTAGTAATTCCAGGAGGTATTTTCAAAAATCCACTTAGACTATTATTTGAAAATACAGTAAGACCACATCCAGTACCACCAGCTTGGCCACAAGATTTAGTAATATCAAGTCCATATGTATCTACAAGGTCATCCCAACTTACTAATAAATTATCGTTTGCATCAAACAATCCATAAGTAGCTACAGATATAGGTTCTTGTTCTGGTAATGAACCATATGTTAAATTACCAAACGTAAAGGCCGTATAAGCATTCGTAGGATTTGATAAATCAACTCCCACACTTAAATAATCACCATTACGACAAGAGTCCATAGTTAATCCAGAAGAAGTATTTCTAAAACATTTGCCCTCTTCAGTAGATGTTATATACCAACCAGTTGTATTTTCAAATTCGATTGTAGGAATAGTAGCACTAAAGGTCATAATAGGTATCGGATCAATTTTTTTAACACTAGAAGGAATATAAAGATGATCTATACTCGCCATGAAAAACTGAAAAGTACCAATTTTTGTTATACCTCTACCTAATACTATATCCTTTATTTGCATAAGCGTTTCTACAGCCATATATTCATTACTAGCTTGCAAACCACTTCCAGTAAATGTTCCAGGAGCAATAGATTTAACCCCATCACCTATAACTAACTTAGTCCCTGCTCTTAGATTTTTATGTTCAAGTAATATGCGACTCAAAAGATAAGTAGGTACTTCTTCTTTTTTTACATAAAGTTCAAATTCATTACCATTTGTTGTAATAGTACCATAATAATCCTCAATATTGATGTAAATGGTACCACCAGTTGTTACCGCGTCAGTAATCGAAGTTGGAATTTTTTCCCAAAGAATCAGTGTATTATTTTCCTCATCAATCTCTGCATATTGATCTATAAACTCATCAAAAGTTAAACCATCATAAGTAGGTTCTTCACAATTGCAATCCTCCATCGCAATTGCTCTAAATTCATCCAAGCTAGAATAAACTACTGGTAAATACATAAAGTCATTTTCTCTTTCAACATCTAATCCATATATATTTGTAAGTTCCGCCCAACTTGCTAATAAATTACCATCTTTATCATATAACCCTGCTAAATTAGTAGGAGCGTTTTCTAAATTACAATAATCCAAATTAGATTCAGTTAAAGCACCATTATTATAATCTATACTATACCCATTCATACATAATTTAGCTATTTTAACATTCATATAATTATCAAATTCTATATATGTATAACTAGGTTTCATACCACCTACTGTAATTTTAGCTAATTCTTCATCCGTTACGTTAGTTTGTAATGTTTTAACCTTTATTCTATTTCCTGTAAGTTCTCCTGCAGCTACGGCATTACCAACTGCAGAAATATATTCTTTAGCTGATTCATTTGCTGCTTTATATTTTGCTTTTTCTACTACTTTACTAATCATAGGAGTTATTATAAGCGCTAAAAAACCTATAATTATAATTACTCCCATTATTTCAATTAATGTAAAACCTTTATTATGTTTCATACCATCACCTATTATGATTATAACATCTAATATTAAAAAATACTATACTTTGTTCTACTTCCATAAAACAATATTCTATGATATAATTTATAAAGGTGATAATATGTTATTTAAAGAATTAGATCCAATTGAATTTGATGAATTTGTAAATAAACATATTCCATATACTCCATATCAATCTAGTGCATATGGTTCTACTATGGAGGGTGAAGATTATAAAGTATACTATGTGGGTATTAAAGACAACGATATAGTAGTTGCAGCCTCTATGATAATGGTTGGTAACAGAAAGAGTTTTAAATATGCATATGCCCCTAGGGGATTCTTAATCGATTATAAAAATAGATCTTTATTAGAATTTTTTACAATAAATATTAAGAAATTCTTAGGAAGCAAAGGTATTGTTGCTTTAAAAATAAACCCTATGGTTGTAAAAAATATATATAATTCAAAATATGAACTTATTGCATCTAACCCTGATTTTGATGAGATATATAACGATTTAACATCATTAGGATATCGTCATATGGGATTTAATAATTTCTTTGAAGCTTTAAAACCTAGATTTGATGCGATTATAGATATAAATGATGATTATTTTAAACTTTTTACTAATATGCGCAAAGAAGTACGTACTAAAGTAAGAGGTGCTGAAAATTCAGGAGTTAAAATTTATAAAGGTGACGATGAAGAAATACAAAAGTTATATGAACAAGCTAAAGGTAAATATCCTAGACCATTAAAATATTATGAGGATTTATATAAAAACTTCAGTAAGAATGATGAAATAGAACTATATTATGCTAAAGTAGATTTTGATATTTATCTTAAAAGACGTCAAAGTGAATTTGTTAATGATGAAGAAGCGTTCAACATGTTAAATGAAGAAGTATTAAAAAGTGGTGATAAAGCCAATCAAAAACTTATTTCTAAAAAAATGGTTATTGATAAGAACTTAAATGCTTCTAAAGCTAAATTAACCAGTGCTATATCATTAACTGCTAATCACCCTGAAGGAATGATTATTGCAGCCGTATTTGTTGTTAAAGCTAATAAAACAGCCACTATTATGATAGATAGTTTTGATAAAAACTTCTCTACATTTAATGGTAAACATTTAATCATTTGGAAATTAATTGAAAAATTTTCAAAAGAAGGATATCACCTATTCAATCTTGGTGGTATAGCAAATAAAGTAGATGTTGGTAATAAATATTATGGACTTAACAATTATAAATTAGGTTTTGGCGCTAAAGCATATGAATATATTGGTGATTTAGAGTTAGTTACTAATAAACCATTATATTTAATGTATAATAATTCAGTTAATTTATTTAAAAAGAAAAAATAGGTTTATCCTATTTTTTTATTTCCTTTAAACTCTTTTTAGGATTTGGTAAGTCCTCTGGCATAACTCCACCCTGCTTTTTAATAAAATTTCTTATATCTTTTCCCATATTATAATGTATATTACAAGATAAAGATTCCGAACTTACATTATCCCTTTTAAGTTTTTCATCTGTTTGAGTAATTCTAAATAAGTTGGCAGCAAGCTCGGTACTCCCCATATTATCTAATATATCTTCCCTATACCTTAAGCCTTTCCTTTTAGCTATATCATCTGCAGTTTCACCATTATAAAGGCCTTTATAACCTGCATTATGAAACTTATCCAAATTTTTAACCCCACATTTAATGGCTGTCTTATTTAATTTTCGATTTCCTTTTTTTGTTAAACTTCTGATATGAAGTCTTCGCTCATCTTCAGATAATAGCTTGTTTTCGTCTTCCAAAACCTCCATCTTTCTTGTTTGAATTGCAAAATAAGTTTGACCTAAAGCAATCACTTCTTTTGCTGGATTACCATTCATTACAATTAAGTAGCATGCATATCTAGAAAGTTTATAATCAATGACATTCCTCGTAGTATTTGAACCAATATCAACCATTTTGCGCTGCACCGCAAAATGGTCTTCCTTGTTATATCCACTTTCCTGACATGCAGTTTTAGCTCTTTTAATCAAGTCATTCATGCTTCTCCATTGCTGATACTCTAACACATTCTGTAATTCTCTTGCCAACCAATACTCATTTCCTAATTCATCAATATGCTTAATACTATTAAACACATCAATATCATATTTTAATAATTTTTCCATAAATACCTCCTATAATTATGTAATAATATTATCTAAACATGCCGAATATTGCAAATGTCAAAAATTTAAAATTCAATTGTATTTCAATGCCAATTTCTAAAAAAATAGCTCATTTCACAAAAATAACGATTTAAAAATAAAAAAATTCACATATAAATCAATGTGAATTTAATAAATTAATTTTTTTTACAAAAAAAGAAGTAGAATATCTACTTCTTTTAATTATTTCATAATTACTTAATGATTTCTGAAACGTTACCAGCACCAACTGTTCTACCACCTTCACGGATAGAGAATTTAGTACCGTTTTCAATAGCGATTGGAGCTATTAATTCAACTGTCATTTCAAC
>Ga0129307_1000882_pt1 | contig 39547 bp, 35 predicted proteins | sample P1105metagenome_FD_94437 | JGI IMG/M metagenome (GOLD analysis project Ga0129307, IMG submission 94437) | Capybara group fecal microbial communities from Wisconsin, USA - P1105 metagenome | ecosystem: Host-associated > Mammals > Digestive system > Large intestine > Fecal | place: USA: Wisconsin...
ATTTTTACTTCATCGGGAGTTGCAAAAGCTATTCGGTTGCCGAAATAGTTTTTTGTTTCTTCTTTTGCAAGGTTTGTAATGTTTTCGCCTGTAATCTTTTGAAACTCTTTGAGGTTTGAAGAACTGAACTTAAAAACAAGTTCTTTTTCAGAACCGGGTTCCGGTACAGGTGTTTCATTTTTATCGCAAGATGTCAGCATTAGTACTCCTGCAATCAATGCTAAAAAAAAATTTTTCTGAATCAAATGTATCATAGTCGTTTGTTTTTAGAAAATGCTAAGTCTGTAATATATTTATTTTGCTATATTAAAGAAACAATTCATTCACTGCATAGTGAGAGAAGGTTTACAAAAGCATCGCTGACACCCCGCAGGCTATTACCTGCAGGGGTATCGAGCAAACGATGCACAGTGTCCCGGCTCACCTTTACGGACAACGCCCGCAGATAGCGATAAAGAACAATACCGGTGTTGTTAACAGTCATCATTACTGACAAGCGTTTGTTGTTAGAGTTGTTATAAAGAGAATGAACCTTGTAGGAAGATATTTTCAGTCTCTATTCTTATCAGATAGTTCCCGTTGTCTTCACTGCTTAAGTCTATATCAAAGTAAGTAGGGTTGCAATATGTTTCTGAGCAGACTGTTTCACCGGTTGATTCGTTGGTAATAGTAACATTGATAACAGCAATCGTTCTGTTAATATTGACACTTACTACATTATTATATAAGTAAGCATGTGCTAACTGTTGCCGGGGGCTCCGTTTTATAGGAGTTCCTTTACTGCCGCTTTCATCTTTATCTTTTATTGGATAGCTTTCTAATACTATTATTCCCATATTGGAGTTATCATCTTGGGCAGATAATGAAAAGAATCCGTTACATAAAAAAAAGAATAATAAGAAAAGTACTTTCATAGGTCATTGCTTTATTGTTTATATTGTCAAAAATAGGGTCTTTTTAAAAAAAACACTGCCCAAAAACTGCCCAAATTTTATTTAGACTGCCCAAAAACTGCCCAAAACAGCCTTATTTGCTCTTTTTTAATTGCTCGGCCAAAGAAAAGAGTGCGTCTTTTAATAAATAACCTTTAGGTGCATGCATTTTTTGCAAGATGTTCTTTGAACGATTTTGGATGGTGCTACGAGACTGGCCTTTGACAAAGTGTCCCATATGGATAACAGGAACTTGTGCCAAATAAAGACAGCATATTTGAATTTCTTCTATTGACAGATTGTAGCTCTCGTTGAGATAGGTAATGATTCCGTTCCATCCGTCATCTGTCAGGTTTATAAACAGACTCCATTCTTCTTCGTTTAAGTTCTCTTTGGTTTCTACGCTTGCCAATGATTTGGCAATACGAGAAACTTTTCCGTATAGTGCAGAAGTTTTGTATTTTTTTTCCATATCAATCGGCTCTCTATAAGAAAGTTTATCCTTTTCTTCCTGAAATCTTTCATTGTCAGCTATTTGCTTTACACTCCCTTCTTTGCTATGGTTGGACTGTGCTATTTCTTTCAGTAATCTGTCTTTCCACTCTTGTTTTTCTACCTGATATTGCTTTTTCTTTCTTCTTAGGAAGATAAAGAAAAAAAGACTCGTGACGATTATCGTGATAAATATGCTATGACGGAAATAGGAATAGCGGGTGATGAGTTTTTTATTGTGATTCTTTTCGTGGGTGATAAGCGTGCTGAGGATGGTATGCTTTTGACTGTTGGCTCGTGCACTGTCCTGATATGTTGCCCGATTCCTTTCCATGTGGGCAAAGGTCTGTATATCTCCTTTTAGACGTGCAATTTCGGCTAAAAGCATGTAAGCGTCGGCTTTGGTATCATAGTATTTCTCTGCTTTGAGTATCTTTTGCAAGAAAATCTTGGCAGAGTCGTATTGTTGGTTGATGAAGTAGGCATTGCCTAACAGAAGGAATGCTCTGTATGCAAACAAACTGTCGTTCAGGTTGATATAGTTCAGTCGTGCATATTGCAGTGCCTGTTGAGGGTTAGGTATATGTTTATAAAGTGTACCTAAAGAATGATAAATTGGCCCTAATACTGTGGAGTCTGAAAAGGTTTCGCCTATAGATAAGGCTTTTAGCAGCAATTCTTTGGCTTTCGGGTAGTGTTGTTCCCCTTCTTCGATAAGTAGCATTCCTTGTTGTGATAGGGCATAACATAGTGATATGGTATCTTTTTCAGATTCTGCCAATAGTTCTGCCTCACGGTAGGTTTCAATAGCTTCAGGTTTGATGTCATGTATATAATATAAGTATCCCAGATTACTATATAGGATGGATCTGATATCTGCATGTTTGGGGAGATTCTTAGTGTGTGACAAGGCTATGTTGAATTTACTTATGGCTTGAGAATCGTCATGCTTATCCCTATAAATGCTTCCCCAGCAATAATAAGCTCGCGCTTGCATTTCTGCTTGCTTATGCGCGTCGTAATATTGCACGGCTATCCGTATCAGCGAATCATCCGTCTGCGCGATGTAGTTCTTGTCCCGTGCTTGTGTAAGCAACAAGGCATGGTAGGCAATGTCCGCCTCGGTTTTCAAATCCTCTGTCGGTATGCTTTGCAGTATGCGCAGGGCACTGTCGGGCTGAGATTTCAGCAATGAATCGGCCTGTATCAGCAGGGTATTGTTTTCCGTTGTATGGTTGCAGGCGGTTTGTAATAAGGCTAAGATGGAAATAAAGGTTATTATATGCTTCTTCATCGCATTTTGTTGTTTTAACAACAAAGATACTAATTTTTCGTTTCGTGAGGTGTTTTAGGCTTCTTTTTGTCGTTTGGCATGTGGGGGGGGAGGCCTCTTGCCGTGTTTCGGTGAAGTATGCTCTTTTGTTGAAAATTGTTTACTAATGTGGAGAGGGTAGGGCATTGTGATTTCTCTGACACCGAGGAATGGCTTCTTCCTCGGTGCCGAAGACATGGTTCCTCGGTGAGGAAGGCCTCGTTCCTCACCGAGGAACGAAGCCCCCTTTCAGAATACCTTCAGACGGGGATTGAAGAGAAGTGAAGGGCTTTTGATTAAATCTTTACATTGGGGCGCAAGGATACTTAGGCGTGCAGTTCAAGCACGAAGCGCGCCCCTTTGGTATATCCGTGATCCAACGTCAGGTTACCGTTCATCTTGGTAGCGATGAGCGAACAGATGGGCAGTCCCAAACCGTCGCCCAATGTCAGGTCCTTCACCACGGCGAAAGGTTTGAAGATGTTTTCACGCTGTTCCTCGGAGATGCCGCAACCGGTGTCGCTGACAATAAACTGGTGGGTGTGGGCGCCGCGCTTCTTGAAGTCGAGCCATATCTTGCCTCCGGCCGGCGTATATTCGGCTGCATTTCTCAGCAAATGCAGCAAGACGCGTTCCAGCTGTTCGGGATTGATTCTGATATTCAGTTTCGGAGCGTTGACGGTGAGGGTAACATCTTCGCGTACCTCTCCTTTTACCTGCTCCATGAGGGCGTCGCAGAAAGCGGCTATGTTCTTCTCCTGCATCTCATAAGGCTCGGACAAGGAATTTTCCAATTCGGACAACTCTTGAATATGGCCGGAGAAAGCGTGCAATGCTTTTACACCCGGGTGTGAGGCGTCAAGCGTGTTCAAGGTGGGTTCCATCCGAACAGAGATGTTCCGGATGAATTTGGTCTTCAGGTCGTTGTGCTCGTTGGCAATGTTGATGGCTTTCTTCTGTTTGCGGGTAAGCACGATGAAGCGAAGCAGCACGATACCCCCGAACAGCAAAGCGGCGGCCAAAATGGCGGCCAACGCGCAAAGGCCGATGATGATGTATTGCTTGGCGCTCAGCGAGTCGTCTTTCTCGCCGATGGTGGCGAGGCTTTCGTCATACTTCTTCTTCAAGATGTTCAATTCGTCTTGTGCGGTAAGCGCCTTTACGGAGTCGGTCCATAAGATGTACTTGTCGTAGGTTCGTGCCACAAGTCCGGCATTATTGGCCTTGCGGGCTATGCCGATAAGCGTCTTGTAACAGTCGTCCACTTTGGCATACTCTTTCTGCTCCTTGTATTGTCCTATCAGGCGGTTGATGGCGGCATCGCCCTGCGCGTTCATGCCGAAAGTGTAGTAATAGTTGGCCTGCGTATAGAGGAGGTCGTTGTTCAGGGAGTCGTTGCGGGCAGACTTGGCCGTTTCTTCCATCAGGTTGAGTTGCTCTTTGGCACGTGCGGGATTCTTCAGGTTGATATACATCTGCAAGCGCTCTTTGTTGATGCGGAAACGCAGGCCGGGCAGTGCTTTGCCGCTTTTCTGTTCGCCGGCAGCCACCACTTGCTCCGCACCGCGCAGCAACTCGAAAGCCTCTTTGTAATAGTTCTCCCGATGATAAAGTGCGGCGGCGTTGACGCCGCATTCCACGGTCTTGTCATACTTGTCTTGTGAGGCAAAGGCGTTGTAGGCCTGCAGGAAAAGGTAGCGGGATTTGATGTATTCCTTTTTCGCAAGGTTTTCTTGCGCTTGTTTCATCAGTTCGTCCGCGCGGTTTTGCGCATAGACTTGAGTGCAGAGGCATAAGGCACCTAAAAGGAGTATGCTGAAAATTCTTCTCATACGTTATTCTGTTTTATTTGCATACAAAGGTAAAATAAATAATCAGTACTTGAAACTGCTTCCTCCTAAAAATTCTCTCAACAGCGAGGTTGGCGGTATTTCCTTGCCCTGAACGGGTGTGAAATATTTGATAAACTTCAGCAGCCGGTAGGCTTCGGAATATTCGGGGCAGTTGCGCGGCACGCTGTTGAGGATGGGCTCGGCATGGTTGCGTAGCACGGCGAACTCGAACAGCAGGGCGGAATTGAACATGACGTCGGCATTCTCCTGATAGGGGAATATCCACTTGTCCTCGCCGGCACGCACGCTGGGCCAGCGCGAGATGGTTTCCTGTGCCGAGTAGCCGCGGTAGTTGTAGTCGCGGATGATGCGGCGCAACAGGCGGTTGTCGGTAGTGGGAATCCAGTTGTGGTCGTCCAGTGAAATGGTGGTGAGGGCCGACACGTAAATCTTATATTTGCTTTGGGCGGCAATGTGCGGCGTCAGTTCGGGGTTCAGGGCGTGGATGCCTTCGAGGATGAGGATGGTGTGGTCGTCGATGCGTAGTTTTTCGCCGCTATACTCTTTCTTGCCGAGGGCAAAGTTGAAGCGCGGAATTTCCACCTCTTCGCCCCGGAGCAATGCCTGCAACTGGGTGTTGAAGAGTTTGAGGTCGAGGGCGTAGAGCGATTCGTAGTCGTAGTTGCCGTTTGCATCGCGCGGGGTGTCTTCGCGGTCTACGAAGTAGTCGTCCAGCGAGATGGGGTATGGGTGCAAACCGTTGGTCATCAGTTGCACGGACAAGCGTTTGCTGAAGGTGGTTTTACCGGAAGAGGAGGGACCGGAAATAAGCACCAGTTTCACGCGGTTGCCGTTCTCGCTGCGGCAATAAATGTCATCGGCGATTTGGGCAATCTTTTTCTCCTGCAAGGCTTCGGCCACATTGATGAGGTCGGTGGCATGTCCTTCTTCGCAAGCAAGGTTGCAGTCGCCCACATTGCTCAGCCCCATGATGTAGTTCCAGCGCAGATGCTCCTTGAAGACATCGAGCATTTTCTCCTGCTTCACCACTTCTTCCAGCACATCGGGCTTTTCCTTGTTGGGGATGCGCAGCAACAGGCCGTCGTAGTATTTCACGATATCGAACAGGCGGATGTAGCCTGTACTGGGCAAGAGGTTGCCGTAATAGTAGTCTACGGTGTTGCCCAACGTATAATAATAGGTATAGAGCGAACCGGAGGTTTCCAGCAGCTTCACTTTGTCGTTCATGCCCCGCTCGCTGAAGATGCGCACGGCTTCGGCCGTGTGGCATTCTACACGATGGTAAGGAATATCCTCGGCAATGATTTCCTGCATTCGTTTTTTGATGGCGGCTACGTCCTCCAACTCAATGGGCCGGCCGATGCGCAGGTTGCAGAAGTAGCCTTTGGAAACCGGGTGTTCTACATACAGCTTGCCTTCGGGAAACAACTCGCTGACGGCCTTATAGAGCACGAAGCAGAGCGAACGCACGTAGGTGCGCATGCCCGAAGAGTCGCGGATGTCGAGAAACTCCACATCCTTGTTGTTGTACACACGGAAGTTCAATCCCTCGGAACGATTGTTCACCTTTGCACTGACCACCTGATAGGGGAAATCAAGATTAAAACCGGAATAAATATCCGAAAGTGAACTTCCGATGGGGAATTCTTTGGAAATATTATTATTTTTGCAACAAATTTGTAACATGTGTTTCATAATGTTTCTTTTTTATTGATTTACACGCTAAATATAGGATATAATAACACATGGGGCAACGAACCCTTTAATTAATTAAAGATGGAATATTCTTTTTATGATTTTTTAAAGCTGCTCGGCTCGCTGGCTTTGTTTCTCTACGGAATGAAAATAATGAGCGAGGGGCTTCAAAAATTTGCCGGTGACAGACTACGGAAGATTCTCACCGCCATGACAACCAATCGAGTGACCGGCGTGCTGACCGGCGTGCTGATTACAGCGTTAATCCAGTCTTCTTCTGCTACCACGGTGATGGTAGTGAGTTTCGTCAACGCCGGACTCTTGTCTCTGTCGCAATCCATAGGCGTCATCATGGGTGCTAACATCGGTACCACCGTCACGGCGTGGATTATTTCGGCTTTAGGCTTCAAAGTAGACATAGCCTCCTTTGCCCTTCCTCTTCTTGCTTTCGGCATTCCCCTGATGTTCTCCCAAAAAAGTTCGCGTAAGTCTATCGGAGAATTTATCTTCGGCTTTTGCTTTCTCTTCATGGGGCTTTCGTTGTTGCAGTCCAATGCGCCCGACCTCAGGCACAACCCCGACATGCTGGCTTTTGTGCAGGATTATACGGACATGGGCTATTTCTCCATCCTGCTGTTCGTAGGAATCGGAACCATCCTCACGATGATTGTGCAGGCATCCGCAGCCACCATGGCCATCACGCTCATTATGTGTGCCAATGGCTGGATCAGTTTTGAGTTGGGCGCGGCGCTGGTGCTGGGAGAAAACATTGGAACAACCATCACGGCCAATCTTGCGGCGCTGACCGGCAACACGCAGGCGCGCAGGGCTGCTTTGGCGCATTTGGTGTTCAATGTGTTCGGTGTGATGTGGGTGCTGTGTCTGTTCACTCCTTTCACCGGAGCCGTGTCGTGGTTTGTGGAGAATGTGATGGGGACGAAAGACCCTGCGGTGGCTGTATCCTTTAAGCTTTCGGCGTTCCACACTTGTTTTAATATCTGCAACGTGCTGATACTGATTTGGTTCGTGAAGTTCATCGAGCGTACGGTTTGCGCTATCATTCCAATGAAGGAGCAGGACGAGGAGTATCGCCTGCGCTTTATTTCCGGTGGTATGCTCTCTACGGCAGAGCTTTCCATCTTGCAGGCCAGCAAGGAGATTCATCTGTTTGCCGAACGCATCCGCCGCATGTTCGGGATGGTGCAGGATTTGTTGCATACGGAGAAAGACGATGAATTCAACAAGGTGTTCAGCCGTGTGGAAAAATACGAGAACATCAGCGACAGCATGGAACTGGAGATTGCCAATTATTTGAATCAGGTATCAGAGGGACGGTTGAGTTCGGAAAGTAAGTTGCAGATACGTGCCATGTTGCGTGAAGTGACGGAGATAGAGAGCATCGGCGACAGCTGTTATAATCTGGCACGCACCATCAACCGCAAGCGTCAGACCAATCAGGACTTTACGGAAAAGCAGTATGAACATATACACTTCATGATGAAGCTGACGGACGACGCTCTTTCTCAGATGATTGTCGTTATAGAGCATCCTGAGCATGCAAGCAATGACGTGAACAAGTCGTTCAATATAGAAAATGAAATCAATAACTACCGCAATCAGCTGAAGAACCAGAATATTCTGGATGTGAATAATAAGGAGTACGATTATCAGATGGGTGTCTACTACATGGACATCATTGCGGAATGTGAAAAGCTGGGCGATTATGTGGTGAATGTGGTGGAAGCCAGCAGCGATATAAAAGAAAAGAAAGTGTCTTAGGACACTTTCTCGAAATCTTCTTTGCCTACGCCGCAGAGGGGGCATACCCAATCATCGGGGATATCTTCGAAGGCGGTGCCGGGTTCAATACCACTCTCCGGATCACCTAATGCCGGATCGTAAACGTAGTCGCAAACTGTGCAAATGTACTTTTCCATAAAACATAAAATTTTAGATTGTTTTTATCTGTAACACACAAATCATTTGTTTTGTTTTACTCCTTGAAGTGTTTTTTGGTGAACGGTGTGGAAATGATGTGGCACACTCGCTTTTTATTACTACCTTTGCCTCCTAATTAAATCAGAAAATTTGCATGATTGCGACAAAGGATGATTATAGTCATATCGGTCTGACCGATGAACAGGTGCTGAAGAGCCGCATCGAGCATGGGGTGAACTTGTTGACACCTCCCAAACGCCCATCTTTGTGGAAACTCTATCTGGAGAAGTTCGAAGATCCTGTGGTAAGAGTGTTGTTGGTGGCGGCTCTGTTTTCTCTGCTTATTTCCATCGTGGAAAATGAATATGCCGAAACCATCGGCATTATTATGGCCATTCTGCTGGCCACCGGCATCGGCTTTTTCTTTGAATACGACGCCGGAAAAAAGTTCGACCTGCTGAATGCCGTGAACGAGGAAACTTTGGTGAAAGTGATTCGCAACGGTCGTGTGCAGGAGATTCCCCGTAAAGAAGTAGTGGTAGGCGACATCGTTTTGCTGGAGACCGGTGAAGAGGTGCCCGCCGACGGCGCATTGCTGGAAGCCATTTCCCTGCAAGTGAACGAATCGAACCTGACCGGCGAGCCGGTAGTGTCTAAAACCACTGTGGAAGCTGACTTTGACGAGGAAGCTACGTATGCTTCCAACCACATATTGCGCGGTACCACGATAGTGGACGGACATGGGTCTATGTGTGTGGAGGCGGTGGGCGATGCTACGGAAATCGGTAAGGTGGCCCGCCAGAGCACTGAGCAGAGCACGGAACCTACTCCTCTGAACATCCAACTGACCAAGCTGGCCAACCTGATTGGGAAAATCGGTTTCTCTGTGGCGGGACTGGCTTTCCTGATTTTCTTTGTAAAGGATGTGGCACTGGTTTATGACTTTGCGTCTTTCCATACCTTCCGCGACTGGCTGCCGGCCCTGCAAGCCACTTTACAATATTTCATGATGGCCGTGACCTTGATTGTGGTGGCCGTGCCCGAAGGTTTGCCCATGAGCGTCACCCTCAGCCTGGCTTTGAACATGCGTCGCATGCTTTCGACCAACAATCTGGTGCGCAAAATGCATGCTTGCGAAACGATGGGTGCCATTACGGTAATTTGTACCGATAAGACAGGGACGTTGACGCAAAACCTGATGCAGGTGTATGAGGCGAATTTCGGCGGATTGAAGAATGGTAGCGAGTTGGGAAATGACGACCTCAGCCGGTTGGTGATGGAGGGAATCAGCGTCAATTCCACCGCTTTTCTGGAAGAGGGTGCGTCCGGCGAAAAGCCGAAAGGCGTGGGTAATCCGACGGAGGTGGCTTTGCTGCTCTGGTTGAATGAGCAAGGTAAAGATTATCTTGCCTTGCGCGAACAAGCCACTGTCATTGATCAGCTGACTTTCTCTACGGAACGGAAATTTATGGCCACTTTGGTGCACTCTCCCCTGCTGGGAAAAAAGATTCTGTATGTGAAGGGTGCTCCGGAGATTGTGCTGGGCAAGTGCAAGGAGGTGATTTTGGACGGCAAGCGTGTTGACGCGTCGGAATATCGCCCGGCAATAGAGGCACAGTTGCTCAACTACCAGAATATGGCAATGCGTACCCTTGGTTTTGCATTCAGGGTGATGGATGAGGAGGAACAGGAAATAGGAAAAGAGATACAGGAAAAAGTAAAAGACATGTCGTTCTTGGGAGTGGTTGCCATCAGCGACCCCATTCGCCCGGATGTGCCTGCCGCCGTCGAAAAATGTCGTTCGGCAGGTATCGGCGTAAAGATTGTGACGGGTGATACTCCCGGTACGGCAACTGAGATAGCACGCCAAATAGGCTTATGGCTGCCGGAAGATACGGAGCGCAATCGTATTACGGGAGCAGCGTTTGCCGAACTGACCGATGAAGAGGCGTTGGACCGTGTGATGGATTTGAAGATTATGTCGCGTGCGCGCCCCACGGATAAGCAGAGGTTGGTGCAACTGTTGCAGCAGAAAGGGGCGGTGGTGGCTGTGACGGGCGACGGAACCAACGATGCCCCGGCTTTGAACCATGCCCAAGTAGGTCTTTCGATGGGTACGGGAACTTCCGTGGCCAAGGAAGCCAGCGACATAACCTTGCTGGACGATTCGTTCAACAGTATAGGTACGGCTGTGATGTGGGGGCGTTCTTTGTATAAAAACATACAGCGTTTCATCGTGTTTCAGCTCACCATTAATTTCGTGGCACTTTTCATCGTGCTGTTAGGCTCTTTGGTGGGTACCGAACTGCCACTCACCGTGACGCAGATGCTGTGGGTGAACCTGATCATGGATACGTTTGCCGCATTGGCACTGGCATCCATTCCACCCGGTGAGGGTGTGATGAAAGAGAAGCCGCGCAAAAGTACGGATTTTATCATTACCGGCTCTATGAAAGTTCATATACTGGGCATGGGGTTGGCCTTTCTGGCTGTACTGATGGGGATGCTTCTTTGGTTTGCCCATGAAGAAGGTGGGATGACGCCTCGCCGCTTGACGATTTTCTTCACGTTCTTCGTCATGCTTCAGTTTTGGAATCTCTTCAATGCACGTGTGTTCGGTACTTCGGACTCGGCATTCAAGGGTATCACCAAGTCGTATGGAATGGAATTGATCATACTTGCCATTTTGGGCGGACAGATACTGATCGTGCAGTTTGGCGGTGCTGTGTTCCGCACCGTTCCGCTTGATTTGTCCACTTGGATGGCGATTGTGTCTTCCACGTCTCTTGTATTGTGGATGGGCGAACTTGTCCGTCTTGTGCAGCGTTTAATACGGAAATAGGAAAAATGAGAAAGAGAGGAGTTAAAAACCTTATTATTGATTTCGGTGGCGTGCTGATAGATTTAGACCGTCAACGTTGTATCGAGAATTTCAAATCTTTAGGATTTCAGGACGTAGAGGCAATGCTGGATATCTATCATCAGCAGGATTTTTTTCAGAATTATGAGAAGGGGCTGATAACCGGTGAGGAGTTCCGCGATGTGATTCGTGGAAAGATAGGAAAGCCGGTGACCGATGCGCAAATAGACGATGCATGGAACAGCTTTTTGGTGGGCATCCCGGTGGCTAAGCTGAACCTGCTTTTGAAGCTGCGCAAGAGTTATGTGGTCTATCTGTTGAGTAATACCAACGACATCCATTGGCAATGGGCGTGCAAGCATGCGTTTCCTTACAGGGGGTTTCGGGCAGAGGACTACTTTGAGCAAATCTTTCTTTCTTACGAAATGAAAATGGCGAAGCCTGACGCGGTGATTTTTCAGAAGGTGTTGGACGAGACAGGTATTCTTCCTGAGGAAACGCTTTTTATAGATGATTCCGAGGCCAACTGCCGCGTTGCGAAGACATTAGGTATCTCTACCTACACGCCGCAGGCTCACGAAGACTGGAGCCACCTCTTCGGCCACCGGTAGTGAGCGGGTGCATGCAGATGATGCGTGCTGTGTGGTGAATGACGAGAAGATAAATTAAGAAATATAGAGAAGTGCAATTGCTTTGTGATACATCAGATTTTGCCGGCCGCCCAAGCGCAGCCACCATCGGTTTTTTCGATGGAGTGCACCGGGGGCATCGTTATTTGATAGAACAAGTGCGTGAGGTTGCTGCTGCGCGTGGACTTGCCGCATCGGTCATCACCTTTCCGGTGCATCCGCACAAAGTGATGCAGCCCGATTTTCGTCCTGAGCTGCTGACTACCTGCGACGAAAAAGTCTCCCTGCTTGCCCAAACGGAGATTGACTATTGTATCATGATTGACTTCAGTCCAAAGGTGGCCCGACTTTCGGCAAGGCAGTTCATGTCGATTCTGAAAGAAAGTTACCGGGTGCAGGTTTTGGTGATTGGCTACGATCATCGTTTCGGCCATAACCGGAGCGAGGGCTTCGACGATTATGTGCGCTACGGACAGGAGCTGGGTATAGAGGTGCTGCTTGCACGTGCCTACTCTTATAAGAAGAGAGCTGTAGATAAGCATAAAGCAACAGCCTTGGAAAACGCTGTTGCTGAAAAGGCAAACGTAGTAGAGGGAACTGATGCGGAGAACACTGCCGTGGCGGCAGAGCGGACAGTCAGTTCTTCCGTCATCCGTCAATTGCTGCTGGGGGGTAACGTTGCGGCGGCGGCGGAATACCTTGGATATGATTTCTTCTTGAACGGTACGGTGGTAGGCGGTTATCGGGTGGGGCGGACAATAGGTTTCCCCACGGCCAATCTGCGGGTAAACGATCCGGATAAGATTATTCCTGCCGACGGAGTCTATGCAGTTCGTGTATTTGTAGCCGGAGTGGAATATGGCGGCATGCTGAGTATCGGCTATCGCCCTACACTAAGTAACGGGTCTGACCGCAGTATCGAAGTCCACATCTTTCACTTCAATGCCGATATCTATGATCAGCCGATGCGCCTTTCTTTTGTACGTTATATGCGTCCGGAGCAGAAATTTGATACGGTGGACGAGTTGATAGCCCGCATCCGTCAAGACGAAACGGAGATTAAGGCAATATTGTCTTGAGCATGGTCGGGTGAGACTTGTGTTTTGAGATAAGCGAAAGCGGGTTTCGCGGATTGGCTTGATTATTTATGAGCCGAATTCGTGAAACCCGCATCATTTATGCCTATAAGCGGCTGCTGAAGGCTTCGGATCAGAATCAGTTCAGATTATTCTTCCCATTCCGGTATCGCTGCCGACGGATCGGGGTTCAGCACAATAGCCTTGTTCTGGTTGGACTCGAACTTGCTGAAGTAGAGTGTAAACCACGGTGCGCAGTACCCTTCGATGGAGTTGAGTCGGAAACCGACTGGGCAGTTTGTCCCGGGATAGCCGCGTGTAACGGAAAGATTAAGCCTTTTGTAGTCCCAGTAAATGATGCCCTCACCCCAGAATTCGATGCGCTTCTGCAACATGAGTGCCTGGCGGAATTCGTCCATCGTACCGGCCGTACAGGTATATGAGGCATAGCGGTATGTCTGCATGAACGACTGGAGGGCAGCAACACCTTCGGCCACTCCCCGGCTTCCGGCGATGGCTTCGGCTTCGATGAAATACATCTCTTCCACACGCATCAAGGGGTAATCCACTACCGCCCCAATCTTATAATCATCTACATTGCCCTCTTTAGGCTTGAATTTCAGGTTGGTATAGGCCGGCAGATAGGTAAAGTAGCTTGGAGGAAGAATGGTGCGGTATTTCTTTCCCGGAAGTTGACCTGCATCTTTCGGCGCTATCCAAGTGGCTTTTCGCCAGTCATCGTCCGCTATCTGCTCGAACAATCGGCTGCTGATGGTGCGGATGGCCCAGTAGTAGTAATTACCTACACCGAAATTCTGTTCGGGACTTATCATACCGATAAAGTTGACATAATCCGAATACAAGTTGTCCTTGGTCAGCATGGAACCCCATATCCACGAAGCAGAGCCGATGGAATTGAATGCCGTAGTGTAATCCTTGCCTCCGAACCACTCCTCTTCCGTCAACGGAATGGCACCGCTCTGGTCGATGGCTTCGCGTGCATAACGGGCGGCTTTGGCATAGCAATCTGCTGCCGACGTCACTTCCTGGCTGACATGTTCCTTAATGGCAGACAGATCTTCCGGGCTTTTCTCCGTGCGGGTGGCTATTTCCAGCCACAAACGAGCCTTCAATCCGTTTACCACAGCCTTGTCCGGCAGATTTTTCCGAGGGCGTACATAATCATTGAGCAGTGCCCCGGCACTCTCCAGATCGTCCAAGATGAACTTGTACATTGTATAGAACGGAGCACGCGGATTGTTGCGGGCATCGGTTTCCGTGGTTTGTTCGGTCACGATGGGTACGGTCAATCCGTACACGCCGTTTTCACGTGCCTCGTCATCGAGCTTTGCTATGCCGGTTTTCTTATATTCGTAGAAGCGTGCCATATCCATATAAATCATGGCCCGAAACGTCTTGGCAATACCGATGTACCGTTTGCTTGTCTCACCGGCTGTGGCCTCGTCTACCACCCGAAGCAGGTTGTTCGTATTGTTCAGGAACTTATAATAGTAATAGTATATTGCATTTCCCATAGAGCTTGCCGAGAGGTTCCGGCATCTGCCGAACGAACTGAAATAGTCGTAATATGCATCATATACATAGAAGTCTTCGCACATTACATCGCGCGTGATACCGAAAGCCGAATAACCGAAGTCGAAACTATAATACTGTCCGTAGGCATTGTATGCGTTCACAAAGTTTACAATCGCATTAATCTGTCCCATTTGAGCGGCTGGTGATTCTGCCACTTGTTGTGCCGTTGCTGTACCGCTTTGTGGAAATGTCTCTTCGATGCAGCTACTTATGCTCGGCACCAACAGCAACCAAAGTGCGGCATTACGAAATATTGTTCTTGTTTTCATGATTTCCGATTTTTTTTAGGAAGTTGTGACTTAATTAAAACTGGAGCGTAAGTCCTGCCGAGAAAGTACGCACGGGCGATACGGTTTGTGTGGCTCCTACGCCGGTGACCGACATTCGGGGATCCATCCCTTTCCGTTTTGACCAGTAATAGATGTTGTCGGCCGATACGTATACCCGCAAGCTGCTTACCTGCAAATGCGAGAGTACGCTTCGAGGCAGTGTATATCCAAATTGTGCATTCTGGAAGTTCAGGTAGCTGCCGTCGATGAGGAAGCGGTCGGACTGAGCCGCAGTGTTTTGGTCGTTGAAATGCCAGCGCGGAATGTTCGAGCCGGTATTTTCGAGCGTCCAGGCTTTTGCTACATCCTTGTGCATGCGATATCCCAATCCGTCGGGAGTGGGGTTGCCCATCAACGAAGCATAACCGTAGTCGTACGTCTTTCCGCCCAGCGAGTAAGTGAATTGCATGGAAAAGTCGAAGCCATAGAAGCTGAGTGAAGTGCCGAAACCGCCGAAAGCATCGGGATTCGGATTGCCGCACAAGTAATAATCACCGGTAGAATAGGTTGTGGTAGTCTTTTCTTCGCCGGTTTTCTTGTCGGTATAATACCATTGCGAAAGCCCCTTGTCGGAAACGCCGGCATAGCGCTTCATATACCAAGTGTTTATGGGTAATCCTTCTCCGTAGTAGCGTGCACCGTTAAAGTAGCCCTGATAGCCGTTTACCTCTTGAGTTTTCTTCTCATCGGGCAAAAAGCTTATTCGGTTTTTATAAGCAGTCAGGTTCATGTTGATGTTCCAACGCACATCGCGGGTGTCGATGGGGGTATAGTTCAGTTCTAACTCCACGCCGCTGTTTTTCATATCTCCTACGTTGTCATAATAGCCGGCATAACCCATGGAGAGGGGAACCGTAAACCAGTTGAGCATGTCTGTTGTCTTACGGTAGAAATACTCGATACCGCCCGACAGTTTGTGTTTGAAAAATGAAAATTCCACACCCATATTCACATTTGTATTGGTTTCCCATGTGATATTCTGCGTACCTCGTCCGCTGAAGCGCAAAGCCAGTTCGTCATTGCTGTTATCTATGGCGTAGCGGTCGGTGTAGTGATAGTTGCCGATGTTGTCATTGCCTTGCTGGCCAATCGACCCCTTCAGCTTCAATTCGTCTACCCAAGAGAGGTTAAACCACTCTTCTTTGGCCATCTGCCAAGCTGCTCCGAGTGAGTAGAAGTTTCCCCATCGGTGGTCGGGATGGAATCGTGAAGAAGCGTCGCGGCGGAACGAGGCCGAGAAGAAGTATTTATTGTCGAAATCGTACAGGCCACGGAAGAAGAACCCTTCGGTGTTGTAATCGCTGGCCGATGAGGATGCCTGACCTGCATCGACGACGGCACCGTCCAACTCGTGATTTCCCCAATAGGAGAACATGTTTTTCTTGGCTGCGCTTAATGTTACATAGTTATATTTATAGTATTCATGACCTAACAATGCAGAAACGTTGTGCTTTCCAAAAGCGTGTGAATAGTTCAACAATTGTTGCAGATTGAGCGTTGTGGTGCGGTCGTGACTTACGCTGATGTATCCCTTATCTTTGGCAGAGTAACCATAGAACGGGTTGGCTGTGGCAAAACCCCTTCCTTCGTTGACTGTGGTGCCTGCCGTAAAGTTGAATTTGAAGTCCTTAAGAAAGATTATGTCTACAAAGGCATTCCCGGTCAGTGTATTGCCTGTGGTGCTCCCCAAGTCGATAATTGCCGTTTGCAACGAAGTGTTTGGTTGAAATGGGCGATTGATTCCGAGTAAAGACTCTTTGGTTCCGTAATCATAAACCTTTCCTACCTCGTTCGTCAGAATATTTCCGGAGGCATCGCGCAGGTAGACCGGATAGATTGGCGCAATGGCCTCCGTATATCCCGGCAATGTAACCGAAGACGATTCGGCTTGCGAAGCCACTTTCCTTCGGGAATAGTTGGCTGTTATCCCCATCTTCATCCATTTTTTTGCCTGATAAGTTCCTTTAACCATGGCCGAATAACGTTCGTAGTTGGAGTTTGGCAATATGCCATCGTCTTTCAGATAACCGAATGAACCGTAAAGCTGAAGGGCATTGGTTCCACCTGATACATTGATATTGTATTCTTGTCTGAGTGAGGAACTATATGCTTCGTCCACCCAATCATCGGGATAGAGCAGATAATCTCCTGTTATACGTCCCAATGTTGCATTGGGGTTGAGCTTTCCATCTGTTCCTATCAAGTATTCTCCTTCGGGATAAGAGTAGACGTTGTAGGCCAGTCCGCCCTTATCTTTGGTTCCGTAGAGCATATTCTGGTTTGCCTTTATATGAGCCTCGCCCGCACTCAGTTTGCCATCGGCCATCAGCTGGTTGTATAGTGCGCGATAGTGCATCTCGTAATATTCGCCCGGATCCTTGATATAGTCGTAATCTATGGTTCCGCGTGAGTTTACTCCCCATTTGGCTGTAGCCGTAACCACTGCCTCACCCGCCTTGGCTTGTTTCGTGGTGATGATGATGACGCCGTTGGCTCCACGTGCACCATACAACGAGTTGGAGGCGGCATCTTTAAGCACTGATATAGACTCAACATCGCTGGGATTGATGTTGTTCCATCCACCGGAATAAGGAATACCGTCAACAATGACCAAAGGAGAGGTGCCCGCATTGATTGATCCTATGCCGCGCAGGATAATGGCAGGAGTACTGCCGGGTTGTCCCGAACTGGCAGTCATTTGCAAGCCGGCCACTTGCCCGGCCAGCGATTCGAAAACGTTGGTCGTGGAGCGTTTCGTGAGTTTCTCCGAGTTGACGAATGTGGCCGAACCGGTGAATGCCGACCGTTTGGCCGTACCATAGGCCACTACCATTACCTCGTCCAGCAGTTTGTCATCTTCTTTCATCTCGATGTTGATAACGGTGCGTCCGTTCACCGGCACTTCCTGCGATTTCATGCCTACATACGATATCATCAGCACGGCATCTCGTGCTACGCCCGACAACGTGTATTTGCCGTTGACGTCAGTGGTACTACCCAATGTTTGGTCGTTCTTCACAATAATCGTTGCGCCTATCACCGGTTGCTTACCGGAATCGGTGATTATGCCTCTCACCGTCAGGCTTTGAGCCGCCAATGTAGATACAAAGAAGAAGCTGCATAAAAAGACCCATGTTCTTTTCAGCAAAAATAAACGATGTTTTTCCATAACTAATTATATGTTAAAAAGTTTATGACCTAGAATCCTGCCAAGTTGATGTAATACACGATTGGTTGAAAGCATGTTTCATAATAAAGCGACTTTAAGTAATGATTTGTTTGTATTTATGTTTTGAAAGCAATAGATATTTGTTTTTATGTATCTTTTGAAGAAATATTGTAATAGTGAATTTATTGGCAAATATATAACAAACTTTTATAAAACAATATATTTTATAAAGAAAATAAAAGGCGTTGGATAATCCTATTGGAGTGCGCCGTGTTCTATAATAACGTTCGATATAATTCTGCAAACACTTTTCTGATTATTAGAAGCATAGCGATAAAATACCTGAGCTCGGTACAGGTTGCTTTTGCTAAAATGAGGGCTGTATCCTGTCGGACAGCTATTCCCTTGAATGTCCTTGTTTACAGCGGTCAGGCAGGAGAGAGCCTTTAAGCCGGGTATCCTCTCCCTGTTTTGACAGCTACAATCCTTTGTCTTGACAGAGGCAAGTGTTCAAGCCGACAGACACAAGTCTCTGACGTGACAGACACAAGTGTCTGAGCCGTCAGATACAAGTGTCTGGCAAGGCAGGGGTAAATGTTTGATAACCAACGGAATTTCACTTTAAAATACAACCCTTCGGGTGAGGTTATCGACCTGCTTCTTATCCTGAATGCAGGTATAAAATATTAAATTTATGGATGCCGGGGGGATTGTCGAGACAAGGCAGGTTCATTCAAAACGATGAAAGGGAAGCTGTGTGCCGACAAGGATTATATGGGAACAGGATATATTTTCTCTTTATATATCGTGATTCGTTCTTTTTTTATTGTTTTTCGATAAATATATGCTGTTTTTCTTTGTTGTATCAAAAATAACATTTTTCTTTGCATATCGAAAAACGATAAATACTTATCGAAAAACAAAATAATAATTCATCTTAAATAGGAGGGAAAAACGATGGGAACTTTGGTAATGATACTGATTTTTACAGCAACGGTGTTGGTAAATCTTTTTGTGGCATAAGAAGAAGCAGGTGGATTATGGGAACTTCGGTTAAGCTGGTATTTATCTATTTTTTAATGCAGATTTTAGGGGCATTGTTTGCTGCGCCTATCGGCTTGGTGTATGGCTACGTTGTTTACGGTCGGCTGGCTGTGGCCGAAATACAGCCCATGCTCATGAGTATGGCCATGTTGTTCGGTTTCTTGTTTATGGGGCTTTATTTGTGGCGCAAGGGCTATTTGAAGAATGATGGACGATTGTATTCGCCTGTTTCGGCTTCTTATTTGGTAATAAGCCTGATTGCCGGATGGGGCATCATCTTCTTGGTGGATTTCGTAGTGTCGGGGCTTCACTTCCTGCCGGATTGGTTGGATTCCACGTTCGAAGCTCTGCAATCTGACGTTTTGGGATTGCTTTGTATCACACTGCTGGGGCCGATTTTGGAAGAATTTTTATTTCGTGGGGCCATTACGAAAGTGCTGCTTCGGAAATACGATCCATGGACGGCAATCCTGCTTTCGGGGTTGATCTTCGGCATTTTCCATATCAATCCTGCACAAGTGGTGGGCGCTTGCCTTTCGGGCTTCCTATTGGCTTGGCTTTACTACCGGACGGGAAGCCTGATACCGGGTATCCTGATCCACATACTGAATAATACGCTGAGCGTTTACCTTAGTGTTACCTACCCCGATGCGGATACCGTACGCGAACTTCTGGGGGAATCGGTTTATCCTGTTTGTCTGGGTTTCGGTATTCTGCTGCTGATATTTTCACTGCTGATGTTGAATAAATATAAACTGCCTGATACTGATATAAAAAATCTTGAATTATGAAAAGACGATTGAACATCCTTTGTGTGATTGTGATGCTGGTGTTGAGCTACTCGGTGCTCGAAGCGGGTTATTATCTTTTTCTTGGTGTAAAGTTAGGTGCGGAAGCCGGCGTAGAGATAGCAAAGAACAACAAACCGGACTCCTCGGAATATCGGGAGATGGTGAATCTGAGAGTTATTGGATTGTTGCCGCATGGGCTCTCTACAAAAGGCGTACGTCTTTTATCCGATTCGGTCTACAATGAAAAAAGCGGGAGATATGTTCCTGCATCCTATTCTTCTATGGTAATCAGTGTGGAAACTCATGCTCTTGCTTGGAAGAGAACGGTGAATGTATTGCTGGTCTTTTTGCATCTGGGGCTCTCGGTTTGGGGGATAGTGCTATTTATTCGGTTGATAATTTCCATTAATAAGTCTGATATATTCAACTGGCGGAATGTGCGTCGTTTGCGCCGTTTGGGCGTGGTGCTGATTCTTGGTTTCTGCTCTGTGTTGGCGGGAGCCTATATGGATTTGGCCTCTGTTCGTGAAGTCTTTTCGCTTCGCGGTTATGATTTAAGCCTTTCTGAAATGGCGAATGTCACCACTTTGGTGCTTGGCCTTTGCGCACTGATTGTGGGCGAGGTGTTTGCCATCGGGCTGAAGATGAAGGAAGAGCAGGATTTGACTATATAAAAAATGAGGAGAAGAAGCGAATGATTATAGTAAACCTTGACATAATGATGGCCCGAAGGAAGATCTCTCTGGGCGAGCTGGCAGAGAAGATGGATATTACTCCGGCCAATCTTTCCATATTGAAGACGGGAAAGGCGAAAGCCATCCGTTTTTCCACGCTGGAAGCTATTTGTAAAATACTGGATTGCCAGCCGGGAGATATTCTGGAATATCGGGAGGGGGAGGAAAAGGAATAACTCATTCCCCTTCCTTTACCTTGAATGCCAGTGCGTACATCCGCATCTGTTTCACCATGGACAGCAATCCGTTGCTGCGGGTGGGAGAGAGGTGGTCTCTCAAACCAATCTTATCTATGAAGTAGAGGTCTGCGTTCAATATTTCTTCGGGAGTGTGTCCTGAAAGCACCTTGATGAGCAATGCGATGATGCCTTTTACTATCACAGCATCGCTTTCTGCCCGGAACACGAGTTTCCCCTCTTCTTCGTCCGCCTGAAGCCACACACGGCTTTGGCATCCCTCAATCAGATTCTGTTCCGTTTTATATCGCTCGTCGAGCGGTTCCTGCTCGTTCCCTAAGTCGATGAGGAGTTGATACCGATCCATCCAGTCATCGAAATCGTTGAATTCGGCTATTACTTCATCTTGTAGTTCATTGATACTCATATCTATCTCTTTCCTTTTTATTCTCTTTTCTAATTTCTTTTTTCTACTTTCTCTGACATCTTTTTTTCTAACGCCTCACTTCTCTCCATACACCACCTCCAGCACCGTTTGCCCCACGGCATTCAGCGTAGCTTTGTCAATGAGGCTCATGTTGTCGTCCATCGTGTGCCAGAAGTCTCCGAATCCCTTATCGCTTTCGGGGTCGTAGCTGATGATATCGACGCAGGGAATCTTCCGGAGGTTATACACATATAAGTGGTCATCGGTCACCTCGCTTCCCTGTTCTTTTGGGAAAAAGCTGCCGAAGCCCAAACGGTGAGCGGTATCCCATATCTTCTTTACCTGCTTGTTGGCAGTGCGTAAGGAGAAGCGTTCCTGATAGAAGGTGGCATTCTTTCCGCCTACCATGTCCAGCAAAATGCCGAAGCGGGCATTGTATCCCTCTACGTGGGGGATGCGTCCCCAGTATTGCGACCCCAGGCACCAAGTGTGCGCTTTATACTCTCCCTTGTAAAAAGAAGGTATTCCATAGTCTTCGGCATCGAAGAAGATGATATCTATGCCGATGGCGGGAGCTTGTTGTTGCAGTTGGCGGGCCACTTCGAGCAACACGCCCACACCGCTGGCACCATCGTTTACGCCGAGAATAGGTTTCTTGTGGTTCTTCTTGTCGCTGTCTTCATCGGCATAAGGACGGCTGTCCCAATGTGCACAGAGCAGAACCCGTCTTTTGCTTTCGGGGTTGTAGGCACCGATGATGTTGCGGGCTTTCAGTATGGTGTTGTCATACGTCACGAGGTCGGCATACTGGTTGTAGACTTTGGCTCCGAAGGCTTCAAGCTTACCGGCCAGAAAGTCACCGCAGGCTTTGTGAGCTGCGGTGTTGGGCACACGAGGCCCGAAGTCGGCCTGAATCTGAATATAGTGGTAGGCACTGTCGGCATTGAAGGGCGGCACGTTCACGGAGTTCGAGGCGATGGAGGCTTCGGGGCTGTCGGCCGGTTTATCACGTTTGTTGCTGCATGCCACTGCTGCTATGACCAGCAACATAAGCATCGGGATGAAGGTGTAATTTCGCTTCTTCATTGTTCTGTATTAAAATTTAATTTGACTTCTTTCTTATCTACAGTCAGCTCAACTTCGGCCCCGTTTATCAAAGGGACGTTCATGCTGACGTGACCGACGGGGAAATGAAAGCACACCGGATAGTCGTACTCTTTTACCAAGTCGGACAGTGCTCCGTATAAATCTTTTCCTAAGGATTTGGTCTCTTCGTATTCGGTGAACCGACCGATGATGAGGCCGGAGAGCTTTTCGAGTATGCCACCCAGTTTCAGGTTGTACATCATGCGCTCCACGGCATGAGGGCGTTCGCCCACGTCTTCGATGAAGAGGATGGTGTTTTCGGCCGGAATATCATACGGAGTACCGCGCAAGCCATAGAGCACGGCCAGATTGCCGCCACGCAGGATACCTTTGCTTTTGCCTTTCCGGTTGAGTTTGTGTCCTGCGCAGGTATAGCCACAGTCTGCTTCTTCTCCGAACGCATTGCCGAAGAGGATATTCCTTAGTGACAGCGTGCAAAAGTCGTCTTCCGGCTCTACGGTGAGGTGTCGTGCCATGGGAGCGTGCAAGGAAGCAAAACCGTTCTGCTGAAAAATATTGTGAAGTACGGTGATGTCGCTGAATCCGATGAGCCATTTGGGGTGTTGCTTGAATCGGGTGAAGTCCTGTTTCCCGGCCAGATGAACGGCACCATATCCGCCGCGGCTGCAAAATATGACTTTGGCCTTTTCGTCGTCCATTGCTTCTTGCAGGTCTTCGAGACGTTGGCGGATGCTTCCTGCATACGTTCCGTGCGAACCGTCGGCATGCTTTGCCAGTACTACTTCCAGTCCCCAAGACTCCAAGCGTTTGCAAGCTCCTTTCAGAAATGACTTGTCTATTTTGCCGGAAGGAGAAAGAATAATGACCCGGTCACCCTCTTGCAGGTGTGGAGGAAAAATAAGGCTGTTGCTCATATCTGCGATGTATTTTCTGCAAAAGTACATAATTCACCACAGAGGACACTGCGTGCCGCAGAGTTTTTTTGTTTATTTCACTGCTGCAATTGCAGAATAATTGTCTTTTCTCTTTTCGCAGAGCTGCTCTTTCGAGGAGAAATGCTTTGATATTTCGCCTCTTCTGCCTCTTCTTTCGGTGGTTTGTGTCAAAAGGATATTAAACATCCAAAATTTCAGGGTAATATATGCTGTTTTTCTCGACATTTTTTTAGATATTTGCTGAAAATCTAACGTTATGGAACCAATTCGGAGTTTTAATCAGTTGACCGCTCATCTGAGAACCTTGAATAGAAGGAAACGTATTGCGGTAGTTTGCGCCAATGATCCCAACACAGAATATGCCATTGCACGCGCGCTTGAAGAAGGTATAGCAGAATTTCTGATGATTGGAGATTCTTCCATCTTGGAGAAATATCAAACCTTGAAGAATTATCCCCGATACGTCAAGACCGTGCATGTGGACGATCCCGATGAGGCTGCGCGCGAAGCTGTCCGCATTGTCCGCGAAGGCGGAGCCGATATCTTGATGAAAGGCATCATCAATACCGATAATCTGCTTCGTGCCATTCTCGACAAAGAGCATGGTTTGTTGCCCAAAGGGCGAATCCTTACCCATCTGGCCGTGATGCAGATACCTACATACGATAAACTGTTATTCTTTTCGGATGCGGCCGTTATTCCACGTCCCACGTTGCAACAACGCATCGAAATGATAGGGTATGCCCTTGGCACCTGCCGTCACTTTGGCATAGAACAGCCGCGCGTTGCACTGATTCATTGCACAGAGAAGGTCAGCGCAAAGTTTCCGCACTCATTGGATTATGTGAATATTGTGGAGCTGGCCGAAGCAGGAGAGTTTGGCAATGCCATCATCGACGGCCCTCTGGACGTGAAGACCGCCTGCGAGAAGACAAGCGGCGATATCAAAGGCATCGTTTCGCCCATCAACGGCGAGGCGGACGTTCTGATATTTCCTAATATAGAGTCGGGCAATGCTTTTTATAAGGCTGTTTCCCTCTTCTCTCATGCCGACATGGCCGGGCTGCTTCAAGGACCTGTTTGTCCGGTGGTATTGCCGTCGCGCAGTGACTCCGGACTTTCCAAATATTACAGCATGGCGATGGCGTGCCTGACTTGCGAAGGCGACTTGTGATGATGGGGCGGAACTTGCCGTGTGTCTCTCTTTATCTTATTTATAACTCGTAATTTGTTAATGTCAACAATGCATATACTTGCCGTAAATCCCGGTTCCACATCAACAAAGATTGCTGTGTATGAAGACAAAACGCCCCTATTGGTGAATAATATTCGTCATTCGGTAGAAGAACTCGCCAAATATCCCCGTGTTGTCGACCAGTTTGAATTTCGTAAGAATCTGGTGCTCGAAGCATTGGAAAAGAATGGCATCCCTTTCCGGTTTGATGCCATCGTGGGGCGTGGAGGCTTATTGAAACCTATTCCCGGCGGAGTTTACGAAGTGAACGATGCCATGTTGGACGATATTTCCCACGCCATGCGCAGTCATGCCTGTAACTTGGGATGCGTCATTGCTGCCGAGCTGGCTGCCATGTCACCCGGTTGCCGTGCCTTCATAGCCGATCCGGGAGTGGTGGACGAACTGGACGAGACGGCCCGTGTCACCGGATCGCCCCTGATGCCTCGCATCACCATCTGGCATGCTCTGAATCAGCGTGCCATCGCCCGCCGTTATGCTTCCGAGCGAAACATCCGCTACGAAGATTTGAACTTGATTATCTGTCATCTGGGAGGTGGCATTTCCGTAGGTACTCACCTTCGGGGACGTGCTGTCGACGTGAACAATGCGCTCGACGGCGAAGGACCTTTCTCGCCCGAACGTGCCGGTACTCTTCCTGCCGGTCAACTGATAGACTTATGCTATTCCGGCCGCTTTACGAAAGAAGAGTTGAAGAAGCGCATTTCCGGCAGTGCAGGATTGGCCGCCCATCTGGGCACAACGGATATTCCGGCCATAGAGAAGAGAATCGAATCGGGTGACGAGCATGCCGAGCTGGTGCTGAATGCTATGATTTACCAGATTGCCAAATGTGTGGGAGCTGCCGCCGTTGTTCTCTATGGCAAGATAGATGCCATTTTGCTTACGGGAGGGATGGCTCATTCGGAATACATCACTTCGCGATTGAAGGAGCGCGTGTCTTTTCTCGCTCCTGTCCACGTCTATCCGGGTGAGGATGAATTGGAGGCATTGGCTTTGAATGCCTTGGGTGCATTGCGTGGAGAACTGGCTGTGCAAATTTATCGGTGATGGCATTGGGTGGGAAAGCCGCGTCGTCGGCATAATCGTGCCCATTCAAATTTTTCAGGCAAAAGTATTCATAAAGAAAAAAAACTTATATCTTTGTTGCCGTGTTAAGTTAATAAATTGATTAAGGTCGATTTTTGACTGTTTCGGATCGGAAAGTTGGGGGCTTTCCGATCTTTTTTCTTTCTAAGGAGTCTGTTTGCCGATGTGGCGAATACTGCATCAAGCTGTTTGGGCAGAGGCCAATCATTGATTGATATATTGTACTCATAGAAAAAACTTTTTGTATGTATGGAATAAAACCGTTTGTGGTATATAGTGAACTTGTTCGCAGCCTGAATAAATCTCTGTTCGCGCCGTGCGAATATAAAAACGCAACCTGCGGACAGATGTTCGCAACGTGCGAACGGACATCCGCACACTGCGAACAAAGATCCGAGAATAAAAAAAGAGCAAGTTCCGTATACGGAAGTATGCAGGAGAATCAATCGGAAGGAGGGGGACTCACAGCCTTTTCGCGGACTGATACCAAAAAAGCCCGGCGGAAATTCCGTCGGGCTTCTATTTTAAGAATGGGATAGAGGCTTATTCGTTTCTGTTACCTCTGTCACGGCGTTCACGTCGTTCGCCGTTTCTTTCGGGGCGTTCAACATAACCTTCCGGTTTCGGCAACAAAACTTTGCGGGACAGTTTGAACTTACCGGTTTTCGGATCGATTTCCAGCAGTTTTACTTCCAACTCGTCACCTTCCTTGATTCCGGCTTCCTCTACTGTTTCCAAACGTTTCCAGTCTATCTCGGAGATGTGGAGCAGCCCGTCTTTTCCCGGCAAGAACTCTACGAATGCACCGTAAGGCATAACGCTGCGCACTTTACCTTTGTAGATTTCGCCTACTTCGGGTACGGCTACGATGCTTTTGATAAGACGCATGGCGTCGTCGATGCTTTTCTTGTTTGTTCCGGCAATTTCAATTTTGCCCACGTTATCCACTTCTTCAATCGTGATGGTAGCTCCGGTTTCTTCCTGCATGCCTTGGATGATTTTTCCACCCGGACCGATGACGGCACCGATGAATTCTTTAGGAATGGTCATTGTTTCGATACGCGGTGCATGAGGTTTCAGGTCTGTGCGAGGCTCGGCGATGCACTCGGTGATTTTGCCAAGGATAAATTCACGACCCTCTTTGGCTTGCAACAGGGCTTTCTCCAAAATGTCGTACGTCAGTCCGTCGCACTTGATGTCCATTTGAGTGGCAGTGATACCGTCTTTGGTTCCCGTCACCTTGAAGTCCATATCGCCCAAGTGGTCTTCGTCGCCGAGGATATCGGACAATACGGCATATTTTTCTTCGCCCGGATTCTTGATCAGTCCCATTGCGATGCCCGATACCGGCTTCTTGATTTTTACACCGGCATCCATCAACGCCAGCGTTCCGGCACATACGGTAGCCATCGAAGAAGAACCGTTGGATTCGAGGATATCCGATACGATGCGCACTACATAAGGATAGTCTGCAGGGATTTGACCTTTCAACGCACGCCATGCCAAGTGTCCGTGGCCGATTTCGCGACGACCCACACCACGCTGTGCTTTCGCTTCGCCCGTAGAGAACGGCGGGAAGTTATAGTGAAGCAAGAAACGCTCTTTGCCATGTTCCAATACGTCGTCGATGATCTTCTCGTCCAGTTTCGTTCCTAAAGTAACGGTAGACAAAGATTGGGTCTCTCCGCGTGTGAAGATTGCCGAACCGTGAGGACCCGGCAAATAATCGGTTTCGCACCAGATGGGGCGTATTTCGGTAGTCTTACGTCCGTCAAGACGCTTGCCTTCGTCCAGAATGGAACGGCGCATGGCTTCTTTTTCCACATCGTGATAATAACGGTCTATCAGCGCGCCCTTTTCCTCCAGCTCTTCTTCCGAGAATTGGGCTTTGAACTCTTCGCAGATAGTCTCAAAAGCATTGATGCGTTCGTGCTTATTGTTATTGCCCGATGCTGCAACGGCATAAGCCTTTTCGTAGCAAGCATCGTGAACAGCCTTGCGAAGCTCTTCATCGTTCACTTCGTGGCAGTATTCACGTTTTACGGTAGAACCTACTTCTTCTGCCAGCTCCATCTGAGCTTTACATTGTATCTTGATAGCTTCGTGTGCGGCTTTCATGGCTCCCAGCAAATCTTGCTCGGAAACCTCGTTCATTTCGCCTTCCACCATCATGATGTTCTCGTATGTGGCACCCACCATCAGATCCATGTCGGCTTTTTCCAGTTGTTCGAAAGTGGGGTTGATAACGAATTGTCCGTCAATACGTGCTACACGTACTTCGGAAATCGGTCCGTTGAAAGGAATATCTGAAACAGCAAGTGCGGCAGAGGCTGCAAGGCCGGCCAAAGCATCCGGCATGTCTACGCCGTCGGCCGAAAAGAGGATAATGTTTACATATACCTCTGCATGAAAATTGTCAGGGAATAAGGGGCGGAGAGCACGGTCAACGAGTCGGCAAGTGAGGATCTCGTAGTCAGAGGCGCGTCCCTCACGTTTGGTGAAACCGCCGGGGAAACGGCCGAATGCCGAGAATTTTTCTTTGTACTCTACCTGTAGCGGCATGAAATCTGTTCCGGGAACTGCGTCCTTGGCGGCACAAACAGTAGCTAAAAGCATGGTGTTGCCCATGCGAAGCATTACAGAACCGTCTGCCTGTTTTGCCAGCTTTCCCGTTTCGAGCGTGATGGTTCTGCCATCTGGAAGCTCGATTGTCTTAACAATAGGGTTAATCATAAAAAATGTTTTATATCTAATTTTCTTTCAAAATTCGCGCAAAGATACATATTTTATTCTTGTAAGATGGTGGGAATGAGATAAAAAGTTTGTATTTAACTGCTTTTTTGCAAATATCTGCATGTAAGAACAAGGGAAATGCTTTGACTGAATCTTAAAAGAAGTATATTTGCAGGCACATTTGCTCCGTACCAACTCCGTATCTGCCCCGTTCTTATAGATATGGAGCTGGTACGGAGTAGATGCCTTTCGGATATGATTGAGATGCGGAAAATAAATGGAAGTATGAAGGATAGTAAAACTAATAATGATATGAAGAAAATTTTTTTTATGACACTTGTTGCTGTTGCGATGAGTGCATGTAATTCCGATTCGAAATTCAAAGTGGAAGGCGAGGTCACCGGTGCCGATGGGAAAATGCTGTATCTGGAAGCTTCGGCTTTGGAGGGTATTGTACCTTTGGATTCGGTGAAGCTGAAAGGCGATGGCTCTTTTTCTTTCAAGCAAGTGCGTCCGGCGTCTCCGGAATTTTATCGTTTGCGGGTGGAAGATAAAGTTATTAATTTTTCGGTCGACTCTACAGAGACAGTGTCGGTGAAAGCTCCCTTTGCCGATTTTGCCACAGCTTATACGGTAGAAGGCTCACCCAATAGCTCCAAGATAAAAGATTTGACGTTGAAGCAGATGAAGCTTCAGAACGACGTGAACAGCTTGTTTCAATCCGTGCAAGCCCGGAAGATGGATGCCGATGTCTTTGAAGACAGTCTTGCGGCTTTGTTGAAAGATTATAAGGATAAAGTGAAGTTGAATTATATCTTCGCTGCTCCCAATACGGCCGCTGCCTACTTTGCCTTGTTTCAGAAGTTGAATGATTATCTGATATTCGATCCCTTGAATAGCAAGGATGACATCAAATGCTTTGCGGCCGTGGCAACCAGCCTGAATAATTTTTATCCGGAGGCCGACCGTTCCAAAAATCTTTATAACATTGTGATAAAGGGGATGAAGAACACACGTACCCCTAAGCAGAAAGTCATGGAAATATCCGAGGAGAATATCTCCGAAACCGGGCTCATCGATATCAGTCTGCGTGACATGAAAGGCAATGTGCGCAAACTGAGCGAGCTGAAAGGAAAAGCTGTGATTCTGGATTTTACGGTTTATCAAAGCGCTGTTTCTGCTACGCATAATTATATGCTGCGCAACCTGTATGATAAGTATGCATCTCAGGGATTGGAGATTTATCAGGTTTCTTTGGATGCCGACGAGCATTATTGGAAAACAACGGCCGACAATCTGCCTTGGATTTGTGTGCGCGATGTCAATGGCATCTACTCTACGGTGGCTGCTACGTATAACGTTCAAAATCTTCCCTCTGTCTTTCTTGTGAATAAAAACAATGAATTGAGCGCCCGTGGAGAGACGGTGAAAGACTTGGAAACAGCTGTAAAAGCTTTGCTGTAAAATGGTATAAGTCAGTGGCTTGTTTTTTAATATGTTGCAAAACAGTCTTTTTTGCTTGACACGCATTGATTAAAAGACTATCTTTGCCGAGAAATTTAGGAAGAGGGTTCCAGCATGCTGACCATGTTGGAATTCTTTTTTGTTTATAGTACCATTAAAAACTAAAATATTTAAGGAGGAAAACGTATGGCTTACATGTCAGAAGAAGGCTACAATAAATTGCTTGCCGACTTGAAACATTTGGAGGCGGTGGAACGCCCGAAAATAGTAGCTGCTATTGCTGAGGCCCGTGACAAGGGAGACTTGTCCGAGAATGCGGAATATGATGCCGCAAAAGAAGCTCAGGGAATGCTTGAAATGAAAATCAATAAGTTGAAGGCTGTGATTGCCGATGCCAAAATTATCGACGAATCGAAACTGAAGACGGATTCGGTACAGATTCTCAACAAGGTGGAGCTGAAGAACGTGAAGAACGGGATGAAAATGGTTTATACTATCGTTTCAGAAAGCGAGGCCAACCTGAAGGAAGGGAAAATTTCTGTGAACACGCCGATTGCACAAGGTTTGCTTGGTAAGAAGGTAGGTGATGTGGCTGAAATCAAGGTGCCGCAGGGCATGATTAATTTGGAAGTAGTAAACATCTCATTTTAATAGAAAGGCAGGTCTGCGTGCGGGCTTGCCTTATTTTATACATTACAGTTATGGCAACAATATTCAGCAGAATTATCGCAGGTGAAATTCCTTGCTACAAGATAGCGGAAGATGAACGGTTCTTTGCTTTTCTTGACATCAACCCGTTGGTGAAAGGGCACACTTTGGTTGTCCCCAAACAAGAAGTGGATTATATCTTCGATTTGTCCGACGAAGATCTGGCGGCGATGCATGCTTTTGCCAAGAAAATGGCATTGGCCATTGGCAAAGCTTTTCCGTGCAAAAAAGTGGGTGAAGCGGTGTTGGGGCTTGAAGTGCCTCATGCGCACATACACTTGATACCGATGCAAAATGAGAAGGATATGCTTTTCTCCAATCCTAAGTTGAGACTGACAAATGAAGAGTTTATCGCAGTGGCAGAGGCTATACGTGCAGCACTCTGATAATTAATTTCCTCCCTAAATAAAAAAGCGGAAGCCGGACGCAATCATTGTCCGGCTTCCGCATCTTTTATTTTGTTCGGTATGTTTTTAATAAGAGCTTAAATATAATCTTCTCCCATCTTGATCTGTGCGTCATTCACGTATTTGCGGATGGCGTGTTCTTCGTCTTTTTTGCAAATCAGCAACACATTGTCCGATTCGGCAATGAGATACTCCTCAAGCCCTTCGATCACTGCTAACTTATTGTTGGGCAATGCTACGATATTGTCCTTACTGTTATAAAATAAGGACTGACATTTTAAAGAGACGTTTCCGGTTTCATCTTTCGGGGATAAGTCGTATAATGATCCCCAAGTACCCAAATCGGACCATCCGAAATCACCTAACGAGACATAAACATTGTCGGCTTTTTCCATAACTCCGAAGTCGATAGAAATATTGGGGCAAGTCGGGAAGTTTTCGTCGATGAACTGCTTCTCCAGAGGGGTGCCGTAAACATCTTTACCGGGAGCCAGCTTTGCGGCCAATTCCGGCAACAATGTTTCACCTGCTTTGATGATGGAATTTACGTTCCACATGAACAGTCCTGAATTCCAATAGAATTCACCGCTTTCTACAAAAACTTTTGCTAATTCCAGTTCCGGTTTTTCCGTAAAGGTTTTCACTTTATAGAAATTGTTACCTGCCGGTTCGTCTATCTGTATGTAGCCATATCCGGTTTCGGGGCGATTGGGTTTGATGCCGAGTGTCAGTAGCTTGTCCGATTCTGAAACAAATCCCAGGCCATTCTCAATGGCTGTTAAGAACTCTCCTTCTTTTAAGATGAGATGATCCGAGGGGGCGACCACTATATTGGCATTCGGGTTCAAGGCGCGGATATGATAAGAGGCCCATGCGATGCAGGGAGCGGTATTTCTGCGTGTTGGCTCCAGTAATATTTGCTCAGGTTTGAGTTCCGAGAGTTGCTCTTTTACAAGGTCGGTATACAAATCATTTGTTACGATAAGTATGTTCTCTACAGGAATTACTTGTTTGAACCGGTCGAAAGTTTGTTGCAACAATGAACGTCCTGTGCCAAAGAAATCCAGGAACTGTTTAGGCATTGTTTTACGGCTGAATGGCCAGAAACGGCTGCCGATTCCTCCACCCATGATGACGCAGAAGTTGTCCTTATTGGTTATCATATTATTTGTTATTTTAATTTTCCGCTAATGTACTGTATATTTTACAAAGGAAGAATGATTCGTTTGTTTTTTCTCATTTTCTTTGTCTTTTTTCATGGAAAGTATTGCAGGTTTAGAAAAAAGCCGTATCTTTGCAGCGCATTTCAGAAATGATGTATGCCCAGATGGCGGAATCGGTAGACGCGCTGGTCTCAAACACCAGTGGATTCACTTCCATCCCGGTTCGACCCCGGGTCTGGGTACTAATAAACCCTGATAATCAGCTGATTATCAGGGTTTTCGCTTTTTATAAAGCGTACTAAATGTGTACTTTCTGACGAAAACAAAGGAGAGTGTACTTTCATGGTTTTGCAACCGATATATTTATTGTTTATTAACTCTTTCTTTTGGTAACTCTTCCTGTTTTCCTCTTTTTCTTCTCTTTTTCTGTGTTTGAACTGCTGACTTTTCTATTTTTGCGAAATAACGATTAGACAATTACGGCTATGGAAGATTGCAGGGAGAAAAATTTCAGGGAGATACAGAAACTGTTGGACGGTTGTATCGCATACGAGTGCGACAAGATGATTCGTGCCTTAACATTGAAACGTGAATATTTTACCAAAGAGCAAATGAGGGGATATTTAAGGCAGGAAATCTTCCGTGTAACCGAGAGCCTTGTTGCCATGCAGCAAAAATACCGTGCCTTGAGGAATGTAAGAATGGATATGTATCTTCCCGATTTCTTGTGGGAAAGTGCCTTCTTCGAGGATTTGACCCCGGTTGAAAGAAAAAAGTACATCAACTTTCCGTGTTCGTCCTTTGATATGGATGAATACCTGCGTGAGCCTGTCTGCTATGATGAACAGCTTCCTTATTTCTCTGTCATCATTGACTTTGTGGTATCAACCAAGTATCTTGAGTATTTACAAGAAAATGAAAAAGCCTTTTCCCCTATTGATACTGCTGAAGAAATTATAATCCAGCCAAAAGAAAACTCCGACAGAAGAGAAGTCGAGAAAGATTGTTGGCAAATCCAGCCCGTTCCAATCCAAATTAAAATCCTCTGAACTCAAATTGTTAGCCGAATGTCTGAATGAATCCCGAATGTTTACTACTACTGTTAGCCCTAAAATACTCACAGACTTCTTCAACTGTAAATTGGATGGAGTATTGAAAGTCAATAATACCCGGTTGTTTGCTTATCTGATGATGCAGTTGAGTTGCTATAACTATATCGCATACGAATGGCAGTCCGTTGTTGCACACAACAAGCTGGTGTTGGGTAAGTTAAAAGGAGAACCGCTTACACGCACGGACCTGTCGAGTGCGACAGACCAAGCAAAAAGCATCTATCCGAAAGGATACGAAATCATAGACAAATACATCAAACAACTGAAAAAAGGTTGAGCATGGGTTGAACGCTCAAACAAAGGTCAATTAGACTTCATTTTCAAGTCTTTAACTTTGCTCCCGTTAACAAAACGATGCGGCATACAGATGTCGGCATAGGTCAAAACAGAAAATATTTCACGTGAGTTACCAGTAACTTGTGTATTGATGTTTTGGAGAATGCCGATTTTTGCTTCATCAAAAAGAAAACGAGGGTGCGCACCTTCATATTGTTTCACCAAAAAAGTTTCAAGCAATATGGAAAAGACTTTGGAAATGCGAGTGGAAGAACTCGAAAGAATGCTGTTTCTAAGCAAGAACGTGCTGAGCTTTGACGAAGCAAGCTCTTTCTTGAATCTCTCTAAGAGTTACCTGTACAAGCTGACGGCAGGTAACCTTATACCCCATTACAAGCCACAGGGGAAAATGCTTTATTTTGAGAAATCGGAATTGGAGGCATGGCTTCGTCAGAATCCTGTCAAGACGAAAGCGCAGATAGAGCAGGAGGCTCAGCGGTATATTATGAATCATCCTGTAAAACGATAGGTTATGAACAGAAATATACCGACAAGTGAAAATCCGTTTGTCCGGGTAGGCACTACGCTTTACAAGATAGTTAGCCAACCCCGACTGAACGGGGGACATATCAAGAAGCGTATCGTCTGGAATAACGAAACGCTACGTCAAGATTATGGCAAGGATTATTTGGCTGGTGTTCCCAAGTATGACGGTTTTTGTACCGTTCCCGACCATGTGAACTACTGTCAGGTGATAGACAACTTCCTGAATCTGTACGAGCCGATAGGACACGAACCAAAAGAAGGAGATTTCTCCCACATTCAGGCATTGGTGCGCCACATCTTCGGTGAACAGTACGAACTGGGTATGGACTACCTGCAACTCCTTTATTTGCAGCCTGTGCAGAAGCTGCCTATTCTGTTATTGGTATCGGAAGAACGCAATACAGGAAAAAGTACGTTCCTGAACTTTCTGAAAGCCGTGTTCCGCAATAACGTAACCTTCAACACCAACGAGGATTTCCGCAGCCAGTTCAATGCGGACTGGGCAGGCAAGCTCATCATTGTGGTGGATGAGGTATTGCTGAACCGCAGGGAGGACAGTGAAAGACTGAAGAATTTGAGCACCACGCTTTCCTACAAGGTGGAAGCCAAAGGCAAAGACCGTGACGAGATAGCTTTCTTCGCCAAGTTCGTGCTTTGTTCCAATAACGAGAGCCTGCCTGTCATCATTGACCCGGGTGAAACACGCTATTGGGTACGAAAAATCCACCGACTTGAAAGCGACGATACGAACTTTCTGCAAAAGCTGACAGAGGAAATTCCTGCTTTCCTTTATTTTCTCCAGCACCGAAAACTGACTACTCGGCAGGAAAGCCGTATGTGGTTTTCCCCGAAGCTGACGGAAACTCCGGCTTTGCTAAGGATTATCCGATGTAACCGTGGCAAGCACGAGGTGGAGGCGATGGAGCTGATAAGGGAGATAATGGACAACATGGGAATTGAAAGTTTCTCTTTTTGCCTGAACGACCTGATTAACCTGCTGAATCTTTCAGGAGTGAAAATCGAAAAGTACCAACTGCGCAGAATCGTTACGGAAAGTTGGAAACTGACGCCTGCCCCCAATGGGCTGACCTATACCTCCTACCAGTTCGAATACAATAAGGAACGCAGGTTTGCACCTATCAGGAGGGTGGGACGCTTTTACACCGTCAGCAGGTTATTGCTGGATGAACTATGATTATTTTGTTGAATTGTTGAAGTAAGCAAGTAACTTATTGATACTTAGCCTAAAATTTTCTCAACAAACGCTCAATATTCAAAATGTGCTGTTGAAAAGAAAAATAATAGTTTCTCTTTTTACGGGCATTTGTTGAGCCGTTGTTGAGGGGATACCGCTTTGTCTTTCAACTTGATACAAGACACTTTCAACAATTCAACGCTTTTCACTCACAATCAAATCCGTATAGAAAATGACTATCGAAGAAGCTAAGAATATAAGGCTGGCAGACTATCTGCACAGCTTGGGTTATGCTCCTGTCAGACAACAGGGAGCAAACCTTTGGTATAAGTCACCGTTTCGGGAAGAGACCGACCCATCGTTCAAGGTGAACACTGAAATCAATAAATGGTACGACTTTGGGCTGGGACAAGGCGGCAACATCATCGCACTGGCTTCGGAACTTTACTGTTCCGTAAATGTTCCGTATCTGCTGAAACTGATTGCAGAACAGACACCGCATATCAGACCCGTGTCTTTCTCTTTTCGGGAGCAGTCCTCTGCCGGACCGAACTTTCAGCACATGGAAGTAAAGGAACTTGATTCACCCGTCCTGCTTTCCTATCTGCAAGGCAGAGGAATAAATCTGGAACTTGCGAAAAAAGAATGTTGTGAGGTACACTTTGAGAACAACGGCAAGCGTTATTTCGCCATCGGATTCCGGAATATGAACGGCGGTTATGAGATACGCAACCGATACTTCAAGGGCTGCATCGCACCGAAGGACATCACCCATATCCGGCATGAAGGCAGAAGGAATGATGCCTGCTTCGTGTTCGAGGGATTTATGGACTATCTCTCGTTCCTGACCATACGCTCGGAGAAGTGTCCCCAAATGCCGTGCTTGGACTGGCAGGACTATATCATACTAAACTCGGTTTCCAATCTCCACAAGGCGATTGACGAGTTGGCGGTCTATGAGCGCATCCATTGTTTTTTCGACAATGACCGTGCCGGAATTGAAGCCTGCCGGAAGATTAAAGAAGAATATTCCTATCGTGTCCGTGACGCATCCCATACTTACAAGGACTGTAAGGACTTGAACGAGTATCTCGTTCGGCAACGCTCCATGCAGGAGAGGAAAACCGTACAGATTGCACCGCCCAAAAGGTCGAAAGGACGGAGCCTGTAACATCAATCATGTATCACCGCTGTACCGATGTGGGGGATATTGTCTGAGGGAGCAAGGTTATGGAAATGTATACATTTCCGACCTTGCTTCGCCAAAAGGCAAAGGCAGTCCGCTCCCGTCGGTCGCAGCCAAAAAGGAATTTCAGAATGGAAAAAGATAAACAATTATCACGACCAACCAAGCGTAACAAGGTACGTGTGGTTAGCGCAAGATTTACAGATATTGAGTACCAAGCGGTAGAGAAACGCAGGAAAGATGCAGGCGTTTCCCTCAGCAGGTTCGTCCGTTCCGTACTGCTTACGGGAAAAGTAGTTCAGCGCATCAGCAAGGCAGATGCGGATGTGTTACGGAAACTTGTAGGAGAAGCCAACAACATCAACCAGCTTGCCCATAAAGCCAATGCCGGAGGATTCACAGGAGTGGCAGCCGAACTGATGATGTTGAAGAAAAAGATAGTCCAAATCATAAAACAGTTGTCCGATGATTGGAAAAATAAGTAAGGGAGCGGGATTCAAGGGCTGTGTTAATTATGTATTGGGCAAGTCCGATGCAAGACTGCTGGTTGCGGAAGGAGTGCTGGCGGACAGCATCCAAAGCATTACGGACTGTTTTCAAGCCCAGCGGATGATGAAGCCAGATATCCGTCAGCCTGTGGGACATATCTCGCTCAGCTATGCACCTGAGGACGCTCCGAGAATGACGGATGAAACGCTGGTAAGTTTGGCAAAGGAGTATATGCAGAAAATGGGAATCAGAGATACCCAGTATATCATTGCCCGGCATAACAACCAAAAGCATCCGCACGTCCACATCGTTTTCAACAGGGTGAATAACAACGGACGCACCATAAGTGACAGAAACGACTGTTATCGGAATGTCAAGGTCTGCAAGGAACTGAAGGAGAAGTACGGACTTTATTTCGGTAAAGGCAAGGACAGGGTAAGGACGCACCGTCTGAAAGGAAACGATAGGACGAAGTACGAGATTTACCATGCCGTCAAGAACTCGCTGAGCAAATCCAATAGCTGGAAACAATTCATTTCTGAATTATCCAAGCAGGGAATAAAAACGGAGTTCAAGTATAAAGGCAGGAGCAATGTCATACAAGGCTTGTCTTTTAGTAAGGACGGCATTACGTTCAAGGCTTCGGACATAGACAGGAGTTTCAGCTATTCCAAGTTGGACAGACAGTTGGGAGAGGCGCACAACCAGCACCAACAGAGTCTCGGAATGGTAACCAACAGCAGCCAACCTGCAATGCAGCATGAGAACACCTATAATTCAGGCAGCAATGTAGTGGAAAGTATTGCCGGAGCATTGGGCGGAATGTTCAATCCTACATCCAATTATGCTGATGAGAATGCGGAAGCTGCCTTTTGGCGGAAGATAAAAAAGAAGAAAAAGAGAAAGATAAACTGGTAATCACTCAAAAACAGATACGAAAATGAAAGAAATGGAGAACAACGATTTCATCCACACGCTGGATGCGGTATATAACCTCTGTTCCGAAATCAAGGAACGGATAAGCTCGGTTGAAACGACCGATGAAGAAGAAAGCAACGAGGGCATCATATTACTTTCAGACAATCTGCAACGGATTCAAGCGGAGATAGCGGAAATGAAAGCCCAATATTCTACCAATAGGGAGGAATGGAAGAAGTTCCGTGAACTGACAATGGTACGTGTCAAGGAGATGCACAACCTGTATTCCAACCTGTGTGCCACCAACAAGGACATATTCTCGGAGCAGGAACGCATCTTCAGCGAGTTGCAGAGAATACAGCAGTTGGAGGTTCATCATACCAACACTCATATTTTGGACTTCAAAGCTTCACGACCATTCTTGTGGCAGGTTGTCATGCTCGGGATAATTATGTTTCTTTTGGTAAACAATGCCTATCAGTTCAAGCGGAACAGAAACTTGTCAGACAATGATTTGAAGTACCGCCTTATCAAAATGTACGGTGGCATTTCGGCCAATGAACTGGATACGCTGGAAGTGGTGTTCCATCGTGACAGGGATAAAACTGTCATCAGGAATATCCGTAATGAAGTGGAAGATTTTGAGTACCGTACACGGGTAAGGGCTGAGAAGTTAGAAAAGGCAAGGTTATTGCAACGAGAAGCGGAGGAGTTGATAAAGTAGTAATTTCACTGAAAAGGAATGGGAAATTAAGTTTTTAAGAACCCTCCTTCATCTATAGATAGTTAAATATCAATCCTTTTGTAGTATTCTAATTTAAATTTATTACTTTTGCAGTTGGATTGAGGAAACTCTATCCAAGACATGTTAGAAAAAAGAGGCGTTATGTCTTCTTCTTGTATGTACGAAGCCTGAGAAACTTCTAAAGTGAACAAGAGAGGTCGTAATGGTCTCCACGCATATGCGTGGGGCTGTTATTCCCACATCTGTTCACGAAGGTTTTCTCAGGGCCTGTACATAAAGAAGTGTGGCATACAGTTCCACGCTTCTTTTTTGTATGATAAACAACTAATATTATTGATAAATGAAAAGATGGATCAGCGGAGGAGTAACATTCCTTTTGATTTGTGTTAGTACTATTATAACAGAATGGTATAATAGTACTAAAAAGGAAGAAGTATATGAAATGTATCAGTCAGGCTATTATGATACTATAGAGCAAAGGGGTTCGCATGTAGAAATTGAGAAGATGAATTTGTTCTCTCCTCCAGACAACTGGACTAAATATATTATTGCAAATTCATGTGTAATAAGTGTCCCTCCTACAGTTGAATTAAGAAATAAAGACGATGAATATACCAAACAACTAAAAAATATAGAATGGAAAGGCTTTAAAATCAATGATGAAAATGTAGTGTTTCAACAAAAAGGGCTTTCAGCAAATCAGAAGAGTGCATATAATACTTATTGCAGAGTTATTGTACATATTCAAAAAGGAAAGTCTGGGGACTTCTTGAATAAAAACGAATTTGAAGAACTTGATTTGAATGACATACATGATTTTCAAGATATAGCAAAGCAAAGTTCTTCGGGTTATGAAATTATAGGTAATCCAACTGTACGCTGGATTAGAATTGAAGATACTTATGGGATAGAAACAACGTATATTAGGAAGGGAGAAAATAATCTTCATACATGTGTTAGTAGCTATTATTTTTTTAACAATGATAAGATGATTAATGTAATACTTTCGTATAGAAAAGAAGATAGTGAAACATGGGCAGAAGATTATAGTACCCCCACTTAATTGGACAGGATTCTCTTTAAGTTAAGATAGTTTTTTCTCATTTTTCAAGCCGCATTGGCATAATAGCAATTAGCAGGAGTTTTGTATGATAAGGATTTGTGTG
>Ga0129307_1000883_pt1 | contig 39545 bp, 36 predicted proteins | sample P1105metagenome_FD_94437 | JGI IMG/M metagenome (GOLD analysis project Ga0129307, IMG submission 94437) | Capybara group fecal microbial communities from Wisconsin, USA - P1105 metagenome | ecosystem: Host-associated > Mammals > Digestive system > Large intestine > Fecal | place: USA: Wisconsin...
ACATGATGTACTGGTTTTGAAGATTTTCTTGCCATAATAAAAGGCCTCCTATGATTTTATTTTACCATAGAAGACCTTAAAGGTTATTGTTAATATTATTTACAGAAAAACTTTCACAGTCTCGCCCATCTGTTTTCCAAGCTCGTTATATATTTTTCCATGCAGAAAATAATGGCAGCTTTAATTTACAGAATCTCCACCAATTCAATCTGGAAATTTAATTCCTTACCTGCCAGCTCGTGGTTGGCATCGAAGGTAATTTCGGTATCTGTCTTTTCAGTAACAGTAACAGGGAAAGGCTGTCCCATTGGGTTGGTAAGATACACACGCTGGCCTTTTTCCAGATTCTCAGCACCTGGAACCTGGTCGATCTCCACAGTCATAATGGCATTAGGATCTGCCTCGCCGTAGGCATCCTTCGGCTCCATGTGAGCATCCTTAATCTCGCCCACCTTCATATCTGCCACAGCCACATCAAAGCCGCGAATCATCATGCCGGCACCGCATACGAATTCCAACGGCTCGCCACGATCATAGGAAGAATCAAACTGGGTACCGTCGTTAAGAGTACCCTTGTAGTGAACACGAACCTTCTTGCCTACATTAGGGCCCTCAATGCCTGGAACGGTATGGGAACCACAGCCGCCGCAGCCTTCGTGACCGCCACAGCCACCTTCCTCATGATGACCGCAATCGTGATCATCACCGTGATGATGATCACAATTTACCCCGGAATTTACCAGCTCACCAGCCAAATAAGCCTCCACAGCTGCATCCACATCTCCAGAAGCACCAGCACACAGTTCAATACCTGCATTGGCCAATGCCTGCTGGGCACCGCCGCTAATACCACCACAAATAAGCACATCAATGGAGTTATCTGCCAAAAGGCCTGCCAAAGCACCATGGCCGCTGCCATTTGAACCAATAATTTCACTGGATACTACCTTATTATCCTCAACCTCAAAAACCTTAAAATTCTCCGTTTTGCCAAAATGCTGGAAAACATTGCCATTATCATATGTTACCGCGATTCTCATCTATTAAAGCACCTCTTTTTTCACTCTAAATAATCACATCTTTCCATATGATAATATAGGTGCTCTAAAAAGTCAATAAGTCAAATTTCTGAGTAATCTGGTAATGATTCGGTACAATATATATTTTTCTAAATCAATTTTTCAAACATCCGATAGGAACAATATATATTCCATCCTTACGCCGATAAGCGTAATCTCCCAATCCAACAACGATAGCCAAAAAAGAGGCTGGTTTCATTTTGGTTGTATCAATTTTATCTGCCAATTTTTTTAAATTTTGGGCACTTTCTTCAATAAGTTTATCTCCGCCCAGCTTTATTTCCACTAAACCGTAGCTGCCATTTCTTAAATGTATTACGGCATCGCACTCTAAACCGGTTTTATCCCTATAATGGTAAACATTTCCACCAAGGCTTTCAGCATAAACCCGCAAATCTCTTACACACATGGTTTCAAACAACAATCCCATTGTATTAAGATCATTAAGCAAATCTTTTGGCCCTATTCCCAAAGCAGCAACAGCAATAGACGGGTCTGTATAATATCTAGTATCAGATGTACGAATCGCAGTCTTTGAACGCAAATTAGGATTCCAGGCTGGCATATCCTCTACCACAAATATTTTCTTTAAGGCATCAATATATGAAGCCACGGTATATTCATTTACAGTCTCTGTATCATTAGCAATTATGTCATTTTTAATAGTAGTATTGGCAAGTTGCGCCCCTTGATTTCTGGCAAATGAACGCATCAACCTTTTTACTCTTTCAGAATTTTTACTAACACCATCCGCTCTATTGATATCCGACTTTACTACAGCATCATAATAGTCAAACGCCTGAGAAAGAGCAGCTTTTTCTTTCATTCTAATAGCAGCTGGCCAACCGCCCCTACATAAACAAAAGGCAAGTTTGTCAAGGTCCAATTCATTTATACCCTCTATATTGTTAGAAGCATTAAATAACTGTTCAAGACTCACCGTGCCAGTGGATTCCCCTGATTCATATAGAGACATGGGTCTCATTGTAAGCCAAGTAAATCTCCCGGTTCCAGAATGTTTTATCTCATCTGATTCAACCGGCACAGCGGAGCCTGTCAAAATAAATTGCCCTTCCTTACCTCTGATATCTACTTCATAACGAACCGCATCCCATAACTTTGGAGCAATCTGCCATTCATCAATAAGTCGAGGGGCATCACCAACCAAAAGTTGACTGGGGGCGATATCAGCCATTTGAATATTTGCATTTCGTTTATTTGGTTCATCCATTCGTAATATACTCTTGGCCACCTGCATAGCTGTTGTAGTCTTCCCACACCATTTAGGCCCTTCTATTACGACAGCACCTTTGGCTTCTAGTTTATCTGCAAGCAGTGAATCGACTATACGCGCTCTATAATTATCCATATTCTACCACCTCTAACTATGATAATATCCATTTTATGGCGAGTTGGCAAGAATTTTTATGGCGAGTTGGCCAATTATTTTATAGCGAGTTGGCCGAAAATTTTATGGCGAGTTGGCCAATTATTTTATAGTGAGTTGGCCAATTATTGCATACAAAAACTCCTGACCGAAGCCAGGAGTAACTCGATATCATATCCTTTTAAATTAAAGCATTTTTATTCCGCTGGCTTCACAACCACCATTTTTGCATATCCCTCAGCGCTTATGGAGCCGTCCTCCAGAATGATCTCCGACTTCATTTCCACCACATTGCGCTTGCGGTTTTCCACCCAGCCCCGGATAGTGATAGGCATTCCCACAGGAGTAGGCTTACGGTAGCGGATTTCCAGCTTACCCGTAAAGGCAGGCTCACCAGTTTTAAAAAGGTAACCACCCATGGCCTCATCCAGCATGGTGGAAACAATGCCTCCGTGAACCACACCGCCGAAGCTCTGATAATTCTTGTCCACTGTAGTTTTGGCAATATATTGATTGGAAATAATCTTAAAATCCAGCTTCATCCCAATAGGATTATTCTGACCACAGGCAAAGCAGTTCCCCGTGTCCTCCATTTTTCTCAGTTCTTCATCTGTTGGCATTATATTACCTCCATAAGTTCCAAATCGGTTTTCTCCCACCCCTATAAACTATAGATTACACAAGGCATTGTCAACTTTTTTCGGCGAGTTGGCCAATTATTTTTTGGCGAGTTGGCCGATTGTTTTTAAGCGAGTTGCCCATTTTTTATAACCGAAGAAACCGCCGGGCAAATGAGACCCGGCGGTTGTCCTTTTTGTGTGTAATTTTGGGGAGTATTATGTATTAAGGAGATTTACAGATGGGTAAACCTTAGATGAACGGATAAAATGCGACTTATACAACCTTGAAAGCCTGATCAAGGTCAGCAATAATGTCATCAATATGCTCAGTACCAATGGAGAGGCGAATGGTGCTGCGGCTGATACCTACATCAGCCAACTCCTCATCGGTAAGCTGGGAATGGGTGGTGGTAGCTGGGTGAATTACAAGAGACTTCACATCAGCCACATTTGCAAGGAGGGAGAAAATCTTCAGATTGTCAATGAACTTGAAGGCTTCCTCCTGACCGCCCTTAATCTCAAATGTGAAGATAGAGCCGCCACCATTAGGGAAATATTTCTGATAGAGTGCATGATCTGGATGATCAGAAAGGCTTGGATGATTAACCTTGGTAACCTTTGGATTCTTTACGAGATAATCAATTACCTTCTTGGTGTTTTCTGCGTGACGCTCCAGACGGAGAGACAGAGTCTCAGTGCCCTGAAGAAGCAGGAATGCCGCAAATGGAGAGATAGTTGCGCCCTGATCACGGAGCAGAATAGCACGAATGTAGATAGCAAATGCAGCCTTGCCGGCAGCCTCAGTGAACTTTACGCCGTGATAGCTAGGATTTGCCTCGGAAATCCAAGGATACTTGCCGCTCTTTGCCCAGTCGAAATTACCGCTGTCCACGATAACGCCGCCAAGAGTGGTACCATGGCCGCCGATAAACTTAGTGGCAGAATGAACCACAATATCTGCACCATGCTCAATAGGACGGATAAGGTATGGAGTACCAAAGGTGTTGTCAATTACCAGTGGCAGACCATGCTTGTGAGCCAGCTCGGCAATAGCGTCAATATCCGGAATATCGGAGTTTGGATTGCCCAAGGTCTCAATGTAGATAGCCTTGGTGTTTTCCTGGATAGCGCCCTCAATTTCCTTTAAATTATGAGCATCCACAAAGGTGGTCTCGATACCGTACAGTGGCAGGGTATGTGCCAGAAGGTTAGCGGAACCGCCGTAAATGGTCTTCTGGGCTACAATGTGCTCACCGGCCTTTGCCAGAGCCTGAATTGTATAGGTGATAGCCGCTGCGCCAGAAGCCAGAGCCAAACCAGCCACACCGCCCTCCAAGGCAGCGATTCTTTCCTCAAAAACGCCCTGAGTGGAATTGGTGAGACGGCCATATATATTTCCTGCATCAGCCAGACCAAAACGGTCAGCTGCATGCTGAGAATTGCGGAATACATAAGAGGTAGTTGCGTAAATTGGCACTGCTCTTGCATCGGATGCTGGATCTGGGTTCTCCTGACCTACATGAAGCTGAAGGGTTTCAAATTTGTAGTTGCTCATAATAATTTCTCCTTTTTCTATAAAATATATTGATATAATTTCTTACTTAATTTAATGAAATGAAATCTGAGCTATAAAAAAACCGGGGCTTTATTCAAGCTCCCGGGCAAATGGCAACACAATCAGCCGCATGTCAAAGAAGACGAATGCACCTGGCCATACTTACTTGCCCGGGAGTTACACATTCGACATACCCATGCTGCTGTCTTACAAGTGTTGTTTACTCCATACATAACATTCATCTCCTTTCTCAAATCTTCAATCTTTGTTGCTCAATTTCCATGTCTATATATTAAACCTATATGCCTACTATGTCAATAGGTTTAATAAAATTTTTCAAAAAATTATTTTTATATTTGAAAACGCCATTTACCTTGGGGTAAAATAGGTTAAAAGGAGGTTATCGTATGATTTCTACTAAAGGAAGATATGCCGTTCGCTTTATGATAGACATGGCCCAGCAGCCTGATGACAAACCCGTAACCCTTGATGATGTTGCCCAACGCCAGGAGGTTTCCAAGAAATATATGGAACGCGTTGTAAAAATGCTGGTCAGCGCCGGTCTGGTGAAGGGAACCAGTGGCAAGGGCGGTGGTTATCGCCTTCTGCGCAAGCCTGAGGAATATAATGTATTGGAGATTCTCCAGGTCACCGAGGGCCGTCTCACTTCCGTAGCCTGTCTGCAGGAAGGTGCTGAAGAATGTCCACGGGAAGCAAAATGTCTCACCCTGCCAATGTGGAAGCTCTTTGATGAAATGGTGAAGGATTTTTTCACCAACATCACCATTGCTGACCTTATCAAGGGCCACGATCAAAACGCATAAGCAAAATTCATAATTAAAACGAAAAGCAGAAACCGCAATCAAGCGATTTCTGCTTTTTCTTATATATGGCGGTGGGCTGGTTGGTTGAACACTTAGGTCCGGGGCGTTAAGAAACTTTTTATTTCTCTACCTTAATATTAGTGGAAAAAATCATTTGTTTGAGCGAAGCGAGTTATGATTTTTTTCACTACATGAAAGAAATAAAAAGCTTTAGCACCGGCACCGACGTGAAACCAATCAGTCCCTGCCTATAATATATTGGCAAAAGCCTATATTATTTCTTCTTGGAAGCCTCATACTCTGGAATAATCCTGTTCTTGGCAATCTTGCCAGTGGAAGTTCTAGGCAGTGCCTCCACCTCATGGAATTCACGAGGAATCTTGTAAAGGGCCAGATTTTTCTGGAGATACTTCTTCAGCTCCCGAGGATTAACACTTTCACCCTCATTTACAGCATAGAAGCAGGCTCCTGCATTGCCACGGAGCTTATCCGGAACCCCCACCACTGCACATTCAGTGATGCCGGGATAATGATAAACAAGCTCCTCTATCTCGCGGGGATAGACATTTTCCCCCATGGAAATAATAATATCCTTAATGCGGTCCACCACATAGAGGAAGCCCTCCTCATCTTCACGAACCACATCACCAGTATGGAACCAGCCATCCTGCAAGGCAGCCGCAGTAGCCTCAGGAAGGTTCCAATAACCCAGCATTACATTGTCACCCTTAACCAACAGCTCACCGGCTTCGCCCTTGGCTACTTCCTGGTTGTCACCGTTCATTATCTTATACTCAATACCCTGAACCACAGGACCGATAGAGCCAATCTTTGCAGTTGCAGGGGAATTCATGGTAACCACCGGAGATGTCTCAGACAGGCCATAGCCCTCACAAAGGGTAATGCCAAAATTATGCTTGAAGTCCTCAGCAATCTTTAATGGCAAGGTGGTACCACCACTGACCACCATACGCAGGGTCTTCATATCCTCAGGCTTGGCCAGCTTATTTAAAAGAGCACAAATACTTGGAACCACATGGGTATCAGTAATGCCATAATCACGAATGGTTTCAATGGTTTCCTTTGGAGTAAACTTATCCAAAATAACCATCTTGCCTCCCACATACAGCGGGTACATAACGGACAGGGTCCAACCAAAGCAATGGTACATAGGCAATACGCAAAGCTCCACCAAATCACTGGTACCGTGGGCCACCTCGTGGTACTGCTCATCATTGGCAATAATATTTCTATGACAAAGCACCGCACCCTTTGGATTGCCAGTGGTTCCAGAGGTGTAAATGATTACACATGGCTCAGTATCCTTGAAATCCTCAGGGAGCTTAGGCGCCGCCGGACAGTCCTGATCCTGATAACAATATCTGAGATCGTGCTGCTGCACATCTGTTTCATAATGCAACTCATTCAGAGCCTCTGTTATTTCCAACTCTTTATATGTAAGGACATGGACAATGCCTGCATCCTTTACAATATATGCTATCTCACGATTGCTGAGCTGAAAGTTGATAGGCACAGCCAAAGCACCCAGAGAAACAATGGCCATATAGGCAATAAGAATATCCGCATTGTTACGGGAAAAAATGCCCACACGGTCCCCCTGGCGTACCCCAATACTATAAAGATAGTTGCGGTACTCGTCCACAGAATTCTGCAGATCCTTATATGTAAACTGACGCTCTTTGTCGATAACAGCAACTGCATCGTCTTTACCACGATAAACCAAATCATGTATTAACATATAGCTTTTACACTCATCCTTCTACTATAATCTCTCATTATCTCTTTTTGTCTAACTGATACAGTATAACAGAATTTCATCACATTGCCAATTAATTCATATCAAATATGACTGACAATTTCAAACATCAAAATAAAAATAATCAATAAAAAATATTAGCTACAAACGATAATAAAACAGCATAGATTGTGATATAATACTATAGAAAAAAGGAGAGTTTTATTTGAATGATTTAACTATTCGCCAAAAGCTATATATGGTATTTGGTTTGTTGCTGCTTATTATCACTGCAACCAACCTCTTTTCCGGGTATAGTTTAAACAGCATTAACAATGGTGCCATGCGAATTGCTACAGAGCATCTTAATGGTGTTATGGCTGCATCCAATAGTAACCAGACCTTGACCGACTACCGTCAGGGTGAATATGGTATTTTCACGGCAACTACTCTGCCAAACAGGATTTATGCCATGCAGCAGACCAAAAAACTGGGGGATCAGCTGGACATTGCCTTTAAGGATATCGAACCAACCCTTACTGGTGAAAACGCAACCCTTTTCCAGAGCATCGTCAGCAACTGGCAGACCTATCGGAAAAACTCCGAAGCTATGATTAATCTGATTTCAGAGGGCAAACAGGCTGAGGCTGCTGTTATGCTTGATAAATCCAAGCAGGACTATCAGGTTATCAGTAATGATCTTACAAAGCTCCTGGATTCACAGAAGGATTTTATCCACGCTGAAACAGCAGACGCAGAAGCAAAGTATGCTGCTACCAGAAATACTTTAATCTTTACTTTTATACTAATCCTTGTTCTGTCCGCATTTATGGGCTGGTATCTCAGCTCCACTATTCAGAAGTCTATCACCTATCTGATGAATATCTCCAAGGAGATTGCAGGTGGTAACCTGACAGTGGATGTTTCCGCCAAAACCAATGACGAATTCGGTGAGCTGACAAATTCCTATAAGGACACAGTCCATAATCTTCGTACCCTTATTGGACATATTCATAAAACAGCGCAGGACGTTTCCGGATTTGCCAAGCAGCTAACGGAAAATGCTGAACAATCTGCCCAAGCGACCAATCAGGTGGCTATGTCCATCACCAATGTGGCATCCAATGCCAACATGCAGGAAACTGCTGTAACCAATTCATCAAATGATATCAACCTTCTGGCTGAAAATCTTGAAGGCTTTGCCAATAAGGCTTCTGCCTCTAACGAAGCTGCCCACAATGTACAGGACATTGCCAGCCATGGTGCAGAATCCATTGCTGATGCAGTTCGTCAGATGGAAGAAATCTCTGATGCAGTTATCAAATCATCTGAGGTTATTAAACAGCTGGCTGAACGCTCCAACGAAATTGGTACCATCAGTGATACTATTGCAAGTATTGCATCCCAGACAAATCTGCTGGCTTTAAACGCTGCTATCGAGGCTGCCCGTGCCGGCGAAGCTGGCCGTGGATTTGCGGTAGTTGCCGAAGAGGTTCGCAAGCTTGCTGAGGAATCCAACACTGCCGCTTTGCGTATAGCAGATCTGATTTCCGATATCCAAAAGGATACAGATCATGCTGTTAACCGTATGAATCGTGGTACCGAGGTTGTGAAGGCTGGTCAGGAGGTTGTCACCAATGCCGGTGATGCTTTCAATCAGATTGTTAGTGCTGTTGAGAACCTGGCTGAGCATTCCCGTGATATTCTTAACGAGGCCACCAACTCCTCCTCCAACGCCGCCAACCTGGTTAGCAACATGGCTGCACTTGAGAAGACTGGCAGAGAAGTGGCCTCTGAAACCGAATCCGTATCTGCAGCTACTGAAGAACAGGCAGCTTCCATGGACGAAATTGCCAATGCCAGCCGCAAGATGGCAGAGCTCTCTGTTGACCTGCAGAATGCTACTGACAAATTTAAGATTTGATTGTCAAAAGGAGAGAATATTAAGTGAAAAAAATAATCGCTTTAGCATCACTTTTACTTCTTGTAGCAGCCTTTCTGGTTTGCGGATGCGGTTCTGACAACGGTTCCAACAAGAAAGTTGCTATAAGCTTTGCCAATTCATCTGCCAGCTGGCAGAAAAACGGCAACAGCGTGAAGGAAGATCTGGAAAAAGAGGGCTTCCAGGTTGATCTTCAGTTTGCTGATACCGAGGATCAGCAGATTGAACAAATAAAGAAGATGATTCAGGACCGTCCTGGTTGCCTCGTTATTGGCGCAGTAAATGGTGAAAAGCTCACCGAAGTTTTAAAAGACGCAAAGGCGGAAAACATTCCTGTCATTGCCTATGACCGTCTGATTATGAATACTGATGCTGTATCCTACTACGCTTCCTTCGATAATGAGGCTGTTGGTAAGGCCATGAGTGAATATCTGGTGGCAGCCCTTAACCTCAAATCCGGTGCTGGTCCTTACAACATTGAGGTATTTGCCGGGGATCCAAAGGATAACAATGCTCACATGTTCTTTACCGGTTCCATGGAGGTGCTTAAGCCATACTTCGATAATGGTCAGCTTGTAAGCCGCAGTAATGAAACCAGCTTCGAGCAGGCTGCCACCAAGGACTGGGACGGTAAAAATGCTCAGGCCCGCATGGACAAGCTCATCAGCACCTACTATTCCGATGGTAATCTGGCTGCTGTTCTTGCTCCAAATGACGGCTGTGCCGCTGGCATCCGTGCTTCTTTACAGGCAAATTATCATGGTGCTTGGCCACTTATTACCGGCCAGGATGCCGAAGCCAGTGCCATTGAGGCCATCCGCTCTGGTACTCAGGCTATTACCATTTATAAATCCTCAGATGACCTTAATGCTAAGTGTATCCGCATGATTAAGGCCGTAGTTGAGGGAACTCAGCCTGCCATCAACGACAAAACCACCTACAATAATGGTGTTATGACGGTTCCGGCTTATTTGTGTATTCCAATGATAATCGATAAGGACAACACAAATCTCGTAAAATAAAAATCGGTTTTGTACATAGAAAACGCCTTGACTCAGTGTGAACTGCTACCCGTCAAGAGGACAGTAAAAAAACATAAAATTTCTTTGGTCGACAGAGATTGTTCTGTCGACCTTTTTATGCGGCAAAATACATATCGTGTTTTTCTCTCGGTGTCAAAATGCCAAGGTTGCGTTGAACACGGTTATCGTTGTAGTAAGCAATGTAGAATTTTATTGTATGTACGAGGCTAAGTCTATCTGTAAAGCGTTTGCCGTAATAACATTCCCTTTTCAATATGCCCCAAAAACCTTCCATTGGCCCATTGTCAATGCAATGAGCAACACGAGACATACTATGAAGCATACCGTATTCTTCCAATTTTTTATGAAATATCCGATTTGTATACTGAAAACCACGGTCACTATGAAACAGTGGATGCGCATTTGGATTGTTTTTCACAGCTTCATCTAAAGTTTTGAATACCAACGAATTGTTATTGTGAGTTCCTAAGACAAAAGCAACTATTCTTCTATCATACAGATCTAGAATTGCACTTAGGTAAATCTTGCGTGCTTCCAATCCTTCATACCATTTAAACTCAGTAACATCGGTAAGCCATTTCTCATTTGGTTTATCCGCATGAAATTTGCGATCCAGCAGGTTATCGGCAATGTATTGAGGTTGTTTGGCATTTCTGGTACAGCTGTGGCGACTGTATTTAATTGTGGATTTTATATCCTTTATCCGGCAGATTCGAAGAATGCGCTTATCATTGACGTGAATATCATAATCATGTTTTAGGTCATCATTTATACGGCGATAGCCTTTATCAGGATGTTTGGAATGAATTTGCTCCACCTTTTCTGCAAGTCGTTTATTTTCCAGCATCCTGTTGCTTTTCTTACCGGACAACCATTTGTAGTATGACGATCTAGCTACATTAAGCAAGATACATAAATCATCAATGGGATAGCCTTTTTCTTGATGGCAATCCCGTATAGCTTTGTACGCACGCAGTTGTCTTATTTGCCCAAGATTTCCCCCCTCTCCAGCTCTTTCAATTTTTTTAATAGGTCGCGCTCCATTTCAGCCATGTATAGCTGATGTTTCAGTTTTTCAATTTCAATATGGGCTTTTTCCAGCTCTGTACGTGGGACTTGGTCTTTTTTACGCCTGCCACGGCGATCTTCCAATCCGGATTCACCCAGTTCTATGTAACGTAATGTCCATGTTCTGACCTGCTGGTAACTGACATTGTATTTCTTGGCTATCTCACCATAATTCTTACCTGAGGCCAGGGAGTCCTTGGCTATTTGAACTCGTTCTTCCTGCGTTGTGCTGCGCGCTTTACTCATGTAGCTTCCGCCTCCTGAATGTTTTACAGAATTAACATCTCCATGAGTATTATACATCTTAATCCAGTTTCTTAGCTGACGCGTACAGCGAATATTATATTTGTAGCATATCTCACTTAAACTTCCCTCTCCATTTAAATAGCTGATAACAGCTTGAAGCTTTAATTCTACCGTGTAAACGCGATTTCGTTTATACGAAAAAAATGCAGATGCTCCCTCTAGCTTATATTTAGAGATCCACTCATAGATAGTATTTCGAGTTACTTGTAAAAATGCAGCTGCTTCACGTATTCCTATTCTGCCTGCTATGCATTCACAGGATATTCTTATTTTTTCTTCTGCTGTTACTTTTATTTTATGTGGCATAGAAAAACTCCCCTTATGATGACAGTTTTATTTTTTACTGTCTCTCATAAGGGGAGCATATCAGTGAGCCAAGGCGTTTTAAGCTTGTCATTGTTGTTTATTTTTGGAATTAGTCACTAGCAACAGTATTTTCAATAGCCACATACTTCAACATAATATGACCACTGGTTCTGTTGGTTGCAAGTGGTACATTGTGAACATCACAAAGTCTGAGCAGAGCGTTAATATCAGGCTCGTGAGGCTGGGAGGTAAGCGGATCGCGAAGGAAGATTACATAATCAACCTCGCCAGTTGCAACCTTTGCACCAATCTGCTGGTCACCGCCAAGAGGACCGGACATCATGGTTTCAACATCAATACCGAACTTTTCTTTAATTCTGGTACCAGTGGTATTGGTAGCAATCAGGTGACAGCCCTTCAGCAAATCAATATGCTGCTCTACAAATTCAATCATCTCATCCTTCTTCTTATCATGAGCAATCAGTGCAATAGTCTGCATTAAAATCAACCTCTTTTCTTTTCCTATTATTTCTTTTCCTATCATCGTACAGTATGAAATATACCATCAATGAGTGAAAAAACTCTGTAAATATCAGTTTCTATTTCCGAATTCAATTATACATCAATTACATACTATTTGATACTGTTTAATATATAAATTTTGGATAATGGTATGACAAACTTTTTTTGACATCGTCAAACATTTTATCTGGTCTTATTCGTGTCAGTCCATATTTTAAGCGTAAAACATGTAGCAAATAGTTATATTATTTATAAAATTATGTAGATTTATTGGATGAAATTGTTTATAATGGTCTTATAAATTTAATGGTTTTTTACACACTAATATATTTTTACAGTGAGGAGAATTAATGTTATGGATGAAATAAAGGAGGAAAGCGGGAAAACGCTTGTGGAGGTCACAACGGACAGAATTATTGATTACATCACCTCCAGACAGCTTAAGCCTGGCGACAAGGTACCCACTGAAGCAGAATTTCTTGATAAATTTGCTGTAAGCCGCGGTACTTTGCGTGAAGCGTTTAAGGTTTTGATTGCCCGCAATATTTTGGAAAGTCGTCAAGGGGCCGGTACCTTCATTTCCGAAAAGCAGGGTATTCCTGATGATCCACTGGGCCTTACCTTCATCTATGATGATCAGATGCTGGCACTTGATATGATTGACCTTCGTCTGATGATTGAGCCAAAGGCCGCCCAGCTGGCAGCTGTAAATGCAACTGAGGAGCAGAAGCAGGCTCTTATTGATATGATGGCAGTTCTTGAGGATCGCATCAGCAAGGGTGAATCCTATGTGGCCGAGGATGGCAAGTTCCATCAGCTCATTGCTGAATCCACTGGTAACAAGATTATCGGTAACCTTACCTATATTCTTTTTTCTTCCATTGAAAAGAACATTGAACTGACCCTTAACAATCTTAGTGTATCTAACACCCTCTATTATCATCGCCGCATTTTAAAGGCTATTCTGGAAGGCAAGATTTTCGACGCATACAACGCCATGACCAACCATCTTAGCCTGATTCGCGAATATATGTTAAAAGCCAGCGAGGAAGCACAAAATAAATCAGAGGAGCAGAGTTAAACTCAATCCATATGACTTTTCAAATTCCATTTAACTTCAACAGTGCTGTATTTGCACAAAATATAATCACCGGCATAGGCTTTATGCCGGTGAATTTCCACTTTCCAGGGGTAAATCCCCACATGGATAGCTGCATCAGCTTTGCTGTAAAGAAATTCAACAATTTCTCTGCCATAGAGGAGCAGGTTATATTCTTCTATGACGACGGAGACATGAAGGCCCCCAACAAGGGTTTTCTTCTCACCACCAAAGGCATGCACATCCTTGGCTATCCCTGGTTTATTCCTATGGAGCGATTAATTGGCAGCAATATTCAGCTTACCAAGTCCCAGTTTGGCTTTGATTTGACAATGTATTATCCGGAGGGAGTCTCTCCGGTATCAGATACCTATAAGATATATGTGCCAAACGATATGCTGATTCCTATACTGCGCATGATAATGAAACAATTAGCGTCTGATGATCCCATGGCTCCCGTGTTCAAGGAAAGACGCATAAAAAAATTCTGTACCAGCTGCGGCACCAAGCTGCTCCCAGGAGCGAAATTTTGCCAAAACTGTGGTATAAAATTATATTGATCATATAGAAAAAGTTGACTATACTACAAAACGAAACCGCCAGTTATTGGCGGTTTTTCTTTGTTTTATATTAAAAGTCTGTTTCATTGAAGGATAATTGCGGGTGCTTCCACGGCGTTTCCAAACCATCAATATGTTCAAATAAATCATCTTTGATGTCAGCCCCCATAGGATCAAGTATAAAATCTATCCCTTCACGCCTTGCAAGTTTAGCGGCTGGAACGAAATCGCTATCTCCTGCAATAAGGATAATCTGGTCAACCTGATGCTTATAAGCAAGGGAAGCAATATCTATACCTATTCGCATATCCACGCCCTTCTGCTTGGCGTGGAATTCAAAATCATTTTCTTTCAGATCGTCAATGGTACTTTTATGGTTTAATAAATCCTTGGTTACTGAAGGCTTAAGATTATAATTAGGTTTATCTGCCAATACACCAAGGCGGATGGCAAACTTGCGTCTTTTCTTCATTTCTTCCAGAAAAGCAAATGTCCAGGTATAAGTATCAGATTTGTCCAGCTCTATGTTTTGTTTAGTCAAAGGATGATAAACACTGCGTTTATAAGGAGCACAATCATAATAAAAAATTCGGTAAAGCTGTCTTGTATTTGGCCCATCTTTTTTCTTCATATGTGCCATACAATAGGCACTCAGTTCTTTGGCCCTTTCATTGGGAGACTTTATGCCCCACTGGTGGCGTGCCCGTTTGCGGTAAAATCCGCCATCAACAAGTATAGCTGTTTTTATCATATTAAATGCTCCTCCAAAAATAAAAGAGGCCCAGGGATTCCACTGCTCCAGTTTCATCGGAGAGCGTACTACCAAGGGCCTGTTAAGCTATTTAAATGACCTAGTGGCAGAAACCTCTAGGTACGATAATATTACCCTTAAACAAACCCGTTGTCAACAATTTGCATATAAAAGCAACATCACAGCCCTAGCATAAAAAATATATATGCCCGAGTATATTTATATTTATATTTATATTTATAATTTTAGTTTTACTCTAATATAATTTTAATACATTTATGTATTTTTATCAATAGATATTATTTAATTAGTATGCCAATAAAAATATCCCTCTTTCTTGGTTGTCCAAGAAAGAGGGTACATATCGAAACTAAAAAGATGTTCTCCTATTATGCGTGGATTATCTACCCAGTAAATTAAATCTTTATCATTTTCTTTGTAAAACTCATGCTGAACTGACACGATCACGCACCTCCTCTGCTTATTCCTATATCCCCGCTTACGCAGGGCAGACGAATCAATGAGATTGTCATCACGATACCACTCTGGATCATTCCCGCTCACGCAGGAATTGCTACAACTTATCTATAAAAGGAACAATTGGAGTGGGATCACCCCCGTTTATGCGGGGATTAGCCGAACCAATAAAACGCGAACCCATCCACAATGGTAACCATGTATGACTTCCATCGTGAGATAGTTTTCCCCATATTGCTTTGGTTTGTTTTGACAATGTAGTTATTTTTTTCATACAAAAATCTCCTTGCACAGGAAATGATTTTCTATGTTCTCTCTGACTATATTCTTTATAAATTCATATAATCCTTTTTTACTTATGAACACATAAAAAGGCATTTGCCAAACTTAGAAAATTAACATCCTAAGCCTACAAATGCCTTTTATATTATTATATTTTTAAATTAACCTATTTTTACTTTTCCAACCAGTTCGGATACATGGCTGAGGTTATACTTTTCCAGATATGCGTCGATGCCTTCGGCTACGCGGACTACTGCGTCCGGATGAACGAAGTTTTCGGCACCTACGGCCACGGTGGATGCACCAGCCAACAGGAATTCGATGGCATCCTCAGCAGTGGCAATGCCGCCCAACCCCATAATAGGGATGTTCACCGCCTGGGCCACCTGATAAACCATGCGTACAGCAATAGGCTTTACCGCAGGGCCCGAAAGTCCCCCGGTTACATTGCCCAAAAGTGGCTTCCATGTATTGATATCAATCACCATGCCAGTAAGGGTATTAATCAGAGCCAAGGCATCAGCACCGGCTTCCTCTACGGCCTTGGCCATGACTGTAATATCCGTAACATTAGGTGACAGCTTTACAATAACGGGCTTGCTGGTATGGGCCTTCACCTCTTTGGTAACAGCAGCTGCGGCCTTAGGATCTGTACCAAAGACTATGCCGCCCTCCTTAACATTCGGGCAGGAAATATTGACCTCAATACCATCAACACCATCCACATCCAGCTTCTCAGCCATTATGCCATAGTCCTCCACGGAGCTGCCGGAGAAATTGGCAATAAAAGCGGTGTTAGGGGCTTCCTTCCGTACCTTTGGCAGAATATCCCTTAAAAATACATCAATGCCGGGATTTTCCAGCCCAATGCAATTAAGCATCCCAGATGGGGTTTCTGCAATACGCACCCCTTCATTACCAGCCCTTGGCAATGGGGTCAGCCCCTTGGAAATGATGGCACCCACCTGATCCAAATCTAGGAAATCGCTGTATTCAACGCCAAAGCCGAAGGTTCCGGAGGCTCCCATAACAGGGGTAGCCATTCTGATACCAGCAAAATCAGTTGCCAATCTTGTTAAATTCATCAGCCAAATACCTCCTCCGCATCAAATACAGGACCATCACCGCATACCTTCCAGCGCTTGCCACTCTTACCCTCAAAGGTACAGCCAAGGCACACACCAAAGCCACAGGCCATGCGCTTTTCCAGAGAAACCTCACACTCTATGCCCTGTTTTATGGCCAGCTCTGCAATACCCTTCATCATAGCAGTAGGTCCACAAACCTTAATACGCTTAATATCCGGGTATTCCTTCAATATGTCGGGAATGGCATCAATGGCAAAGCCCTTGCGGCCGTATGAGCCATCATCTGTGGTATATACCAGCTTTTCAGCAAAATTCTCTACGAAATCGCTCCAAAACAGCTCCTTGTGATTGCGTACTCCCAAAAGAATAACAGGCTTAGGACCATCCAGCTCCTTGCTCAAATGACGGGCAGTATAAATAATAGGGGCAATGCCTACGCCCCCGCCAATAAGGAGAGTTCTGCCTTCATTTTTAAAGGAAAAGCCGTTGCCCAAAGGGCCTTCCACACTGATAGGTCCCCCATCATCCAGCTGAGCCAGCTCCTGGGTTCCCTTGCCAGCCTTACGATATATAAGGAGCAACAGGTCCTGCTCTTTGTCCACATCGGCTACACCAAAGGGACGGCGCAGATAGGTACTGCCCATTTCATTTTTTATCATAACGAACTGGCCTGGCTTTACCACAGATACAATATCTGGACACTCCAGTACCAGGGCATTAACATCGGCGGATAATTCCCAGTTGGAAACAATATTGCCTATTTCCACCAGTTTTTTGGTTTCATTCATTTCGCAATCACCTCATCTAATAATTAAACCATATTACCAGCTATTTTGCCACCTTCTATACTACTTTCCCTGCTTCTCCCACAACATCTTCAAAATTGACTATCCTAAAAGGAAAGCTGCCCAACGATGAGCAGCTTTTGAAATGTAAAATAACTGTATTTTAACATTGTTTAATTGTATTAGAATTTAATATTTGCACCAACGATGAAAGTACGGCCCTGAAGAGGATAATAGAAGCCTGTATAAGTAGATTTAGGTACCAAATAATATACCTGATTAGTAATATTATTAATCTTGAAATAGATATCTATATTATCCGTTGCCTTGTAACTAGTGTTGAAATCCCAAATAGCATAGTGGTTGCGACCATAAGCCGAATCATCAAGGCCACTGCCGAAGCGCCCCATAAGGTTAGCCTTCCACCGGTCACATTTATAATGAACCCCAAAACGATACCCATTTGGCTCATAATAAGAAACCTGTTTGTCATCAGTCTTACTGCTAATATATGAGTAACCAGCCTCATAGGACCAACGGTCAGACAAAGCACCATTCAAAGAAATATTAATTCCCTGCTTCTTTTCATTGGACACATTTTTAGCATCAGTCAAGAAAGTAACTGGGTTGTATACCCATTTAATAGCATCATCAATATCACTCCAGAAGTAATTCACATCCAAAATGGCCTTTTCGGAGAATTCATGGGTTACTCCAACGGTTTCTACATGGCCGGACTCAGGCTTCAGATTTGGATTACCCTTCATCCAAGCATCAGTATAGAACATATCATCAGCTGTAGGAGCCTTAAAGACCTTACCCCAAGAAGCATACAATCTGGTCTGCTTAGTTGGCTGATAATTGAGAGCTGCCTTTGGAGACCAATGGGTACCAAAAGCATCGTGATGATCCATCCGTAAACCCGGTACAAAGGTCCACTGGTCATCAAGCTTGATGGTATCCTGCACAAATAAACCATAGGTGGTGATATCCTTATCCTCGTAACCGCTCTGTTTGTTTGTGGACGAACTCTTACGCCATTCACCGCCAGCAACGATTTTATGGTTGCCTAGCTGCCAACCATTCTGATATTCCAAGCTATGGCTGTGAGTGTCATATTTTCCCTGATAATCGGTGCTCTTGTAGTTGACCCCATAGCGCAAGAATCCCTGTACAGGCTGATTTTCCTTAAAATTATAGGTAATAGAACCATAATTATAATTGTGATCCTGATGACGTAATAAAGCATCTTCCTGAATACCAGCATCCGCTTGTCTATGGGTGAACATGAGTCTTAGAGAATCACTATCCGTGAATTTTTTATCAAGGCGTAAATAGAGGCTTTTCTTATTATAGCCGCTGTTATTGCGACGAACATCTTCCCCATTATCACCTTTATACCTATAATAATCCCTTTCCTGAAGTCCAGCGGTAGCAAACCAGCTCCAATCGCCTTCACTTCCTTGATTACTAAGCTCCAAATTATGCGTACCAAAGGAACCTATATTCATATCCAAGTTGGTCTCTGCCATGCTGCCCTTCTTGGTGATAATATTTACCACACCACCTACAGCATCACTACCGTAGAGAGCAGAACCGGCACCCTTTACCACCTCAATGCGCTCAATATTCTTCACAGTTGGAATCATCCCAAGGTTAGCACTAGCACGGGTCATGGTGCCTTGATCATTATTGAGGTGCTGGCCATCAATCATAATCACAACACGTTGGTCTCCATTAATGACAACCTCCTGATCACCATTGGCGTTACCATTGGTAACTACCACACCATTTACATGCTGTAAAGCCTCTCCCACATCGCTGTAGTGATTATCCTCAATCTGCTCAGCGGTGATAACTGTTACATCAGCAGGAGTGCTCATACGGGATGATGGCATACGCTCCGCCGTAACTACCACATCCACAATATCATCATCCTGGGCCACAGCTTCAGCCTGGCACACTGCCGTACCAGAGTACAGCATACCCAAAGCCAAAGAGGCCAACACCATTTTCTTCAAATCCCTTTGCATTACATATTCCTCCTATTACCTCTCAACAGCCGACAGATATTGTTGTGGCTCCAGCTTGAATTTGTCACCATATACCCGATAGGCAATCTCCTGAACCGCAAAAACAAAATCCTGTGAGCAATTATATATATAACCCTCATCTGGCATTAGCAGGGCACCATTTTTAATGGCTTTCATCCCCTGCAGCCCCGGGTCATCGATGTATTCAGACCGGATACGGTTTATATCCACCTCCCCATGATTGTTATAGGATGGCAGAAACAAAAAATCCGGATTTATGGCCACCATTTTTTCCTTGGGCATAATCTGTCCATTTTGGATACCCGCAGCGGCAGCACCATTTATTACCCCCGCCAGCTGACAGGCTTCATCAAAGGCACAGCCCGCACCGCCGTAATCCTTCATAAGGGATATGAGCAATACGCTTTTTCGCTCTGACTGAGGAATTTCTGCCACCTTGGCCTTGATTTCCCCCAGCTTTTCATCCATCTTCTTTAGCAAAATATCTCCGCGTTGGGATTCCCCCACCGCCTGAGCCAGTAAGGTAATGGTTTCCTTTATATCCTGCAAATTCTTTGGGCCCTTGCAGACCACCACCGGAATTCCAAGATCCCTCAGGGCTGCTACTCTAGACAAATCTCCCCAATCCGGTTCTATTACCAAATCCGGCTGAAGAGCAGCTATCTCCTCAACAGATGGATATTTTATCTTAGTAGGCACTTGCTTTCCCAACTCCACCATATTGGAGCTGGATGGGTCATCCAGCAGGCTATTAACTGCCACCATGCGCTCCGGCTCCACCAGACCAAGCATCATTTCATCGGTGCTCATGGACATGGTTAATATTCTCTTAGGCTTGGCAGGAACGGTAACAGTAGTGCCCTGAATATCTGTTACTGTATAGGACCCCGAAATATCAGCTTTTTCTCCCTCTGGCTTACAGCCTACTAAAGAAATAAGTACCAGCAATAAAATAAATATATAATTCCATCTGACAAATTTGCCCATTATAATCTCTCCCAAAGCAATATAAAAACCGCCCCAATGAAAAAAGGACGGCTAAAAATCTTGCTAATCCCCTTCCCATCTCTCGTAGGTCAAACGGTGATTGTTAATTAGGCAGTTCTCCTGGCTCCGGATCATGGCTCCTCCGCTCCTTCCCAGGTTTCCCCAGTGGCATTGCGTGCAGATTCGCTCCCCGATACAGTGGCGTGACCGCGCCGGCCTCTAACCGGCTTTTCTATTAAGTCTTGCGACACCTAATCCTTTATTATATTGTTCTAAAATACATTCCTCATGTGTATCATCAGATGAATTTATTGTCAACGCAAAAGATATTTAACGCTTTATAAACTATAAAAGTTAAAATATTTTGCGACAAATGTCCCAAAACAAAAACAGAGCTATGATAAGATGTAAATTCATCTTATCATAGCTCTTTAATTAACTATCTAACTCATTTAAGTACAAATTCCCACTTAAACTGCCAGTTATACCCTAAACTTGCCCATGGCGGTCTGCAAATCAGTAGCCAGATTTGACAAAGCATTGGCTGCGGCGGCGATTTCCTCACTGGAAGCGGACTGCTCCTCAGCTGCAGCGGAAATAGTCTGGGTCTCCTCGGAGGTATCACGGCATACCTTGTCAATGTTGTCCATGGAGCCTACCACATTCTGCATACCCTTGGATACGGTCTGCACAGCGGAATTAATTTCTTCCATTTCGCTCTTGATGGAGGATACTCTCGTTGTAATATCCTTAAACTGCTCGCCCACTTCACGGATAGCCTGGGTACCCAGAGCCACCTCATTGGTGCCAGATTCCATAGCTTCCACTGCTTCTTTGGTATCACCCTGAATAACAGAAATGCGGTTCTTGATCTGTTCAGCAGATTCCTGGGACTGCTCTGCCAGCTTACGAACCTCCTCAGCTACTACAGCAAAGCCTCTACCAGCCTCACCGGCACGGGCCGCCTCAATAGCTGCATTCAGAGCCAGCAAGTTGGTCTGGTCAGAGATGGAGGAAATACTGTCAACGATTTCACCAATCTGAGCTGAGTTTTCACCCAGTTTCTTAACAACCTCTGCAGAGTTGGCAACGCTCTTTTCGATATTGTTAATCTTTTCCATAGCGTTCTGCATCAGCTGAGCACCACTATCTGCAGCCCCTGCCATCTGCTCTGTGTTATCCGTAACCACACTGGTCTTGTCTGTCATAACACTGATATCACCAAAGGCACTATCAATACTGCCCTTGGCCTCATCCATGCTGGTGAGCTGTTTTTCCATACCGCCGGCCACGCCTACAACGGACTGGGCCACATGGGTTGCTGCCTCTGCTGCCTGCTGAGAGCTGGCTGTCAGCTCCTCACTGGAGGCCGCCACCTGTTCGGCGGTATTCATGGTCTGGGTTATAATGGCCCTCAGATTATGAAGCATGGTGTTAAAGCCTTCCGCCATCTGTCCCAATTCATCCTTGGAATCTACGATCAAAGGATTCAGCCGCAAATTACCCTTGGCCATCTCACTCATATGGGCTCCCAGAGCCTCGATTCTGCTGACCATATTGTTGGCCTGATATATAATACTGCCTACGCAAAGGGCAATCATAACCACGCAGACAAAAATCATAATCTTGGTAAGGGTTACAGCCGGTGCATTGATTTCTTCCTGAGGCATCTTAATGGCCAGCTTCCAGTCTACTCCCGGTACAGTGGCATAATAAAGATTATAACCATCATATTCCGTTATGCCACTTTCATTGCTGAGCATGGTTTGGGCTGCTGCGGCCAGGCCCTTGTTTTCATCCTCGGTGATTTTCACACCATTTTCCACGTCCTCAGGTTTTTCGGAATAAACATAAGTACCATCAGAAGTAACAAGGATTGCCTTGCCATTTTCGCCCACCTTAATGCTGCCCATGAGTTCACTGATTTCATGGAGAGAGAAATCAACTGTAATACAACCCACATATTTTCCGGACAAATCAAAAATCGGTGCGGAACAGGTGGACATAACCACCTTGGAGGTTGGGTCATAATAAGGGTCCGTAATCAAGGCATCTTCCTTGGTTACAGCCTTGGCGTTTTTATAATACTCCTGAGTGAAATAATTATACTCGGCATTGCTGTACTCATAGGTCTCCTTAATGGAGCCCCCGTCCTTGTACCAATATGGTCCCATATATTCCTGGGAAGCATCAAAAGCAAAAGGCTCGAACCAGATACCGCTGCCGAAGAAGAAATCATCATTCTGGATGGTCTTCCCTATAACAGTCTTAAAAGTGTCCATTGAAGTGTTAGTGTAGGTACCACCTACAAATCTGGCAGTGTTCACTGCGGTAGACCGGGCCATGTTCAGCTTTTCATTAATGTAATTTACATTGGCCTTCAGCTCTGAATTCATGGTGTGTTCAATCTGAGTTCCCAGACTTCCGCTGGAGGAAACCACTGAAACTATGGTAAGAATCAGCATACCCAAAATTACAAAGGGCAGCATACCTACCAGCATTTTTCCTTTAATGCCCATAATATTGCCTCCTTACACAAAAAAATTATTCCTTAACTAAATTTAATTAACTAATTAAAAATAATCCAACCAATAAAATACCTTGTACTTATTATTCCACACAAAAAAATAAACTCCTGCAAAAATTGCAGGAGTAAAAAAATACTAATTTAGTCCCGGTATCATTTTCTCTCGCATGGAAGCCGGCATATTCTTCAACATATTTTTCAGTGTGTCCTTCCCAGCCTTTCTAAGCATCATCTGTACGGCCACAGGCATTTTTCTCAGCATAGCTCCCCGGCTCTCCGGTGTACTGCCCGGCATAATTTCCGCCAGCACCTCATCCAAATAATCGTTGGCTTTTCCATTGATTTCCTCTACAGGAGCTTCAGATGCATTATTCTCTAACAGTATCTGGGCAAATTCCACAAGGCTCTGACTTAAACTGATATACCAAAATTCCCCTGCTGCTGTGAGACGATATATGCCCACATCTTCCGTCATAAGCCCACGCTTTTGCCAAAGGGCAAGTACCTGCTCCAGTTCTTCAATTCTGTTGTCCATAACCAACAGACCACGGAAATCCACAAAGCCTTTTTCCATATCACTAATGATTTTATCACCAATCATTCCCAGCTTTCTCTCCACTGTATATGCTGCCATCATTATAGGCTTATCTCCTTGGCCTTGCACCCTCTCATAGTCCTTTAGCACCCGTTCATTCATCCAGGAAATGCCTCCAAAATGGCCTCCTGCACAGCAGCCAAAAGCATACACATCGGCACCGGCTTTTGCCATGGTATTGTAGAGACTCCGCTCCCTTTTATTTCTCCTCCAATGACATAGGCTAAGCCTTTCCGTGCCCTGTTCCAGCAAATAATCACGGGCTGCCACATACATATCGCCTTGACCAGCTATAGTGGCACAAGCAGGAATTCTGCCATTTTTCAGTGCCTTGTCCAGTGCTCCCCCTGGAAAGATGTTCAGCTGATATAAATCCATACCATCCACATCAGCCTCAGCCAAGGTCTTCACATCATCCAGCCACATGTCCATAGTCTGCCCCGGCAACCCATAAATAAGATCCACAATCAATGTAACATCATGAGCCTTCAACATAGCCAAACGTTTTAGTACTTCTTCTCTGGTGTTAAGGCGACCCACCCTACGACGCAATTCAGTATTGAAGGATTGGACCCCCAGAGAAATCCTGTTTACACCATTGCTAAGCCACGCTGTTATTTTTTTTGGCATCACATCATGAATTCGTCCCTCCAGGGTAAATTCGCAGCTTGGTGATAAATTAAATGTCGCCCTGATGGTGGAAAGCAATTTAGTAATATTATCTACAGACAAGGATGTAGGAGTTCCTCCACCAATAAACACGCAATCTATTGGTGTATTCTTCAATTGAGAGGACGCTCCATCTCTCTTGATTTCCGCTACCAGTCTGTCGATGTAGGCATCTTCTACCTCCTGTTTGCTGGCATTCTGATAAAACCCGCAATAAAGACATTTGGTTCGGCAAAAGGGTATATGAATATATACCACATGCTGACGGGTCATATCAGGAGCCTCAGACAGTGCCTGTTGATAAAATATCTGCTGATTTTCAGTTATGGGCTTTCCCATTAGACCCACATGGACCACTCTTTTATTAGGAAATGATTCATGCAGAGGATCAGAGGTTTCTTTCCCCAATAGTATATCCTTTTTTTCCGGAGATAAATTCCCCAGATATGATTCTAATTTCATATAATATCTCTCCAAAATAATGTGATTATCAGCAATAATAAACTAAGGCTGAAAAATCAAATGCTTTTCAAAGGGAACCCGGATATTGACCCCTTCATAGTAAATAGGAGCAAACCGCATGGCATAAAGCGCCTCGCTGGCTGCTTCTTTAAATCCCAGCCTAGGTGGATTGGAAAGAATAGTAACGCTCTCCACAGAACCATCTAGCCCCACCATAATTCGGGCCACTACTTCCACCGTCTCTCCGTAGCCAATACTACGGGCCTCATCTGGATAATCCGCCTCTGCATCCCTTAGGAGCTGATAACTGATACCGGCTGAGCTTGAAGCTGTATAGGTGCCATCACCATTTGGTGAAAAACCTGCCCCCAGTCCAGTGGATTTTCCTGTTCCAACTCCTCCAGAGCCACTGCCGTTACCTTTGCCATTAGCAGTCCCAGCTGAACCGTTGCCTAAACCAGTGACCATACTGGAAAGCCCACTGATGCCACCTGATGAATTGGAAGCCTCCAATGCGGCCGCCACCTGCTCTATAGCTGCCTCAGTAGCTGCATCACTTTTTGCCTGAGCCACGGAAGCAGCCTCTACATTGTGCCCTCTGAGATTTTGAAGCATTTCCACCGCCGCAACAGATGCTGTTTTTATGGTAGGTCCAACGCTTTGACTATTTCCTCCACCAGCCTCAGAACCGCCAGCCATCCCCTGCAAACTGCTTTCTGCTACGAATCCCACCTCAATGGCAGGTTTTTCATTATGTTCCCCCTGCATCCACTGGACTCCGGCCAATGCCAATATCAAAAACAAAAATCCATGAACTCCGGCCGCCAGTCCAAAATAATAATTCCAGCTTCTACTTCCCATATTCATCACCCCTGGGTATCGGTGGCAATGTATACCTTGGTTATACCGAGATTTTTTATCATATCCATTACTTGCACCACCTTACCATAATCTGCTGACGCATCACCTCTGAGGACAATGGAAAGCTCCCCTTCCTTCTTTTTCTCCCAAAGGCGGGATTCCAAATCCCCCAAGGTGATTTTTTCCTTCTCGTAATATACTGTTCCATCCTCAGTAACTGTAACTGGAATATTTTCCTCCATACTGACTTTGGCAGTTGTAGCATGAGGCAAATTCAAGGGAACACTTTTCTGTACCACCATAGTAAGCATGCTCATCATAAAGAATACCAACAAAAAGAAAATAATATCAATCATTGGGATTATCATCAGACGAGGTTTATTTTCCTGAACCGTCAAATCAATTTTCATCATCCATTCCTCCTGCTGCCAGATACATGGTGGATGCATATTCCACATCGGCAATAATGGAATTGGACCTATGAGAAAGGTAGGAATATAAGCACAGTGCCAAAATTGCTACCAAAAGCCCTGTGGCTGTGGCAATCAAAGCCTCGCTGACACCACCAGTAATGGCAAAGGGCTCACCATCAGATACATTCAGCACAGAGAAGGACTGTATCATACCAGTTACTGTACCCAATAATCCCAAAAGAGGCGCCATGGTAACGATAACGCTGAGATATTCCAGATACTTTCTGAGCTCCAAGGCTTTTCGCTTGGCTGCCGCCAGTACCACTTCTTCCCGATTGGCATATTTTTCCTCCTCCATGGCAGTAAGGATAACCTCCCCCGGTGCACCGGATTTTTGACATAGGTTGATGGCCTGTTCTTTATCCCCTGCCTGCAAAAATTCCATTATTTTAGCGGCAAAGCCTTCTGTTTTCAATGACTCCCGCCTATAAAAGGCTATGCGCTCAAAAGCAATGGCCAAGGCCACTAAGGAAGCCATCATAATAGGGTACATAACCAGACCGCCCTTTTGAAATAATGATAAAAAATCCATACTGAAATCTCCTTTCAAATATCACCTATTATTTTTAAAAGCTATAACGACAACCCATGAAATAGGTTCGTCCATTGCCTGGAATCAAGGTGGACATTCCATCGCTGGCATACTCATAATAAGTTCTGTCCAACACATTAGTAATGCCTGCATACCACTCAATATCCTTGTTCTGTTTGAACTTAACACTTATATCCAAAAGTCCATAGGATGGTATGGTACTGTTCTCATCATTTCTCTCAGATTCCTTGATAAAATTGTTGTATTTTCCAAAGAAGACAAACTTCATATTGGCACTCCACTTCTTATCAAAAACATAATCTGCTATAAAGGCTGCCTTGTGAGTTGGTACTGCCTTCAGCCCACTATTGGTAAAGTCGATTTCATTACCCTTGTGGCTGGCAACCAGTGCCCTTCCCTGTGGTGTATAATTACGCTCACCATGAAGATAAGTGTAGCCCTCAGACAAAGTCAGCTTACCCAGTCGCTGCTGCAGTGACAGCTCCATACCACGACGCTTAGTGTTATACATGTTGTAAGTCTTGTATTCCCAGCCATATGTCCCCTTAAAATAAGGCCGTTCCAGTTCGTTATCGGTTTCAGAAGCGAAGAATGTCAAATTTACGGTGGTGGCTCCCCATTTATCTCTCAAGCCCAGTTCCCACAGGTTATAGGTTTCTTCCTCAGCCGTTGTAGCTGCATATACCTTCCTGTTTTTATCTGAATACACCTCATCGCAAATCTGAAGACCATCTGGTGCTGTATATCCCCTTTCATATCTGAGGAATACCTTGCCAATATCACTGTAGTTATAGCCTACGGACACCTCTGCGGCAGTATTCCAGCGATTTGAAGAATCCTGGCCACCGATAGGCCTTGTCTTTGTTCCGCCATCCTTGTCAAACTCCCAAATCAGTTTTTCACGTCGCACTCCTTGGGTAAATGTCCAGCGCTTTCGCTTCATCTTATTTAATAAATACAGGGCCTCAGTGGTTTTATTGTATTTAAAGTCCATGAGCTTACCCTTTTCCGTGGTCTTATATTTCAACTCCGAATCCTGCTTAAACCAGTCGATACCCAAAAGCAATGAATCATTTTCCCCATAGGCATAATCAAAACGCATTCGGGTTCCCTTTGAATCAATATTCATCTTGCCATCGAAGAACTTTGTATTTGTATAAAAGCCGTCTGTATAAAAGAAATCCCCACTATACTTCAGCTTCGGTCCAAAATTATGGTTGTAGGTTAAATTGAATGTTTCCAGCTCCCGATCACCGTTCAAATAATCTGTTACCTTATCAGGTCTGTAATTGCGACCATATTTATCTATTTTCCACTTCTGCACATTCTGCAAAAATTTGGAGGCTTCATCCAGGCGACTGTATCTGAAGGTCAGGGAATTATCCTTGTCCATATCGTATCTAAAGCCACCGTAGTAGTATTTGCTGTTTCTAAAGGTATCTACAAAATATAAATCCCGTCCCAGCTTGGAATATCCGGCCTGCACAGACAGCTTGTCACCCACCTTGGTACCAAAGTTAAAGGATGAACGCCAACCATCGGAATTCAACTCACCAGTTATGGAGCTTTTGGGTTTATTCATGCTTCGCAAATTTGTGGTGATATTTATAATACCGCCTACAGCACCGCTACCGTATATTACGGAACCACCACCAGGGATGATTTCAATCTTCTCAATTTCCTCCACCGGCACATAATCATAGTTATTGGGTAAAGGGTGATTGACCATAGTTGTTACAGGAGCACCATCTATGAGCACCTGAATATTTCTGGTGGCTTGATCGCTGCCCTGACCACGAATATCTATCTGCCCCCATCCAGTATTACCCACATTTATACTAGGTTGATCCTTTAACACATCAGAAATGGTTTTATATCCTTTTTCTTCTATGTCTTTTTTATTTATGACAATGACCTGTTTGGTATCACGCAGCTTTTCTACCTCCACATAGTCCGGCCGCACATAACTGTCCTTTAAGCGGATACTCTCCTGGGCAGTCGGTTCATCAGCAGCCTCTGCCCTTACTGGTGACTCAGCTATAAAACTCAGATAGCTTCCAGTCATAATTCCTAGAGAAACCAACACGGCAATTTTCTTACTTTCTTTCATTACTTACTTCCTTCCCCAAAAAATGAATCCCATTCACAAATGATAATAGTTATCATTTACCGAGGAATATGGTAGCATTAATGATAATCATTGTCAATAGAAAAATGAAAAAATGCGCTGGCAAATTCACTAATGTAAAAAATGCCAACGCATATTCAGAATTTTTTATTAACTTAAAAGTAAAGCATCGGAATTAAGCTCACTGCCTGCAGCCTTCTCAAACATAGCCAGTAGGTCCTTAATGGTGAGGCTTTTCTTTTCCTCGCCGCTTACATCAATGAGGATTCTGCCCTCATGGAGCATAATCAGACGATTGCCACAGGCAAGGGCATCCCTCATATTATGGGTTATCATCAGGGTGGTGAGCTTGCGACTGTTTACAATGTCATTAGTAAGCTCCAACACCTGAGCCGCAGTCTTTGGATCCAGGGCCGCAGTATGCTCGTCTAAAAGCAACAGCTTTGGCTCCACCATAGTAGCCATAAGCAAGGTCAGGGCCTGACGCTGGCCACCGGAAAGGAGTCCCACCTTGGATTCCAAACGATCCTCAAGACCGAGATTCAAGGGCTTCAGCTGCTCCCGGAAATAGGCCCGCTGGGCCTCCGGGGCACTCCAACGCAGGGTTGGAAACTGGCCACGGCGTGAGGCAATGGCAAGATTCTCCTCTATCTGCATATTGGCAGCAGTACCCATCATAGGATCCTGAAATACACGCCCAATATACTTTGCCCGCTTATGCTCCGGCAGCTTGGTAATATCCTTGCCGTCAATAACAATTTTTCCAGCATCCACCTTGAAGGTGCCCGCAATAGCATTCATAAGGGTGGATTTTCCCGCACCATTACCGCCGATTACCGTTACGAAATCTCCTGGCTTCAGGTGCAGCGACACCCCTCGCAGAGCCACCTTTTCCGTAATAGTGCCCGGATTAAAGGTTTTCTTGATATTTTCAATATTAAGCATCACTCGGCCACCTTTCTCTTTTTCAGCTTAGCCTGACAAAGAGGCATGGAAAGAGCAGCCGCAACAAGAATTGCCGTAAACAGCTTCAAATCGTTTGGTGGCATACCCATCTGCAAAACTATGGCAATAACAGCTCTATATACAATGGAGCCCAGAATTACGGAAATCAGGCAGTTTTTAAAGCTGCGGGTGCCAAAGAGTACCTCACCGATAATAACGGAAGCAAGGCCGATAACGATGGTACCTACGCCCATGCCCACATCGGCAAATCCATTGGCCTGAGCCACCAGAGCTCCGGACACAGCCACCAGGGCATTGGAAATCAAAAGGCCCAAGATAATAGTTATATCAGTATTGATACCATTGGCGCGAATCATGTGGGGATTGCAACCAGTGGCACGAATGGAGGCACCGATTTCTGTACCAAAAAACCAATAGCACAATACACCGGTAAAAACTACCACAGCTGCACCAATTACCAAAACCATATTCCCAAGGGTCACATCGGGAATAGAATACAGGGTAAATACAGTGTCCACCTGCAATAGGGACAAATTTGCCTTCCCCATTACGTGAAGATTTACGGAATACAGGGCAATCATGGTGAGAATTCCCGCCAGCAGAGCCGGAATTTTTAATTTAGTACACAAAAAGCCAGTCACAACACCTGCCAGCATACCAGCAAAGGCTGCCACAAAAATGGCGAGAACGGGATTCATGCCTCCCAACATACAAGCAGCAGCCACAGCCGCCCCCAAAGGGAAGCTGCCCTCCACTGTCAAATCAGCAATATCCAGCACCCGGAATGTAATGTACACACCGATGGCCAGCAGAGACCACAACAGCCCCTGAGATATAGTAGGAATAATCAGATCCACTTCAATAACCTCAATTCAATACCTCGGCATCCTTCAGCACATCTGCAGGAATAGTGATGCCAAGTTTATCAGCATTTGTCTTGTTGACTACAGCCTTAAGAACCTTTGCAAATTCAATCTTCATATCAGCTGGCTTGGACTTGCCGTCAAGAATGTCAGCTGCCATAAAGCCGGACTGACGGCCCAGCTCATAATAATCCACACCGTAGGTTGCAAGACCGCCGGCCTTAACCATGTTGGATTCGCCGCAAATAACAGGCTTCTTGGCAGCCTCGGTTACTGAAATCAAGGTTGGCATAGAAGAAGCAATTACATTATCAGTAGGAAGATAGAAAGCATCCACCTTACCTACAAGGCTCTGAGCAGCCTGCTGGATATCATTTACATTGGAAATGGTAGCAGCCTCAACCTTAAGGCCCTTAGACTCAGCATATTCCTTCATAGCCTTAAACTGAATCTCGGAATTTACCTCACTGGAGGTATATACGCAGCCAATAGTCTTGGCATTAGGACAAAGCTTAATCAGAAGGTCCACCTGATCCTTGATAGGATTCATATCGCTGGTGCCGGTTACATTGCCACCAGGAGCATCATTGGTTTTAACCAGCTTTGCACCCACATAGTCGGTGATAGCAGAACCTACAATAGGAATATCCTTGGTCAAGTTGGCCACAGTCTGAGCCGCCGGAGTTGCGATTGCGTAAATCAAATCCACATGATTACTTACAAAACGCTGTCCAATATTCTGCAGATTGGACTGATCGGCCTGAGCATTCTGGTTATCTATTTTCAGATTCTTGCCCTCTTCATAGCCACGCTCCTTAAGGGCATCCCTAAAGCCCTTGTTGGCAGCATCCAAAGCATCATGCTCCACCAGCTGAACAATACCAACCGTTTTCTGGCCAGATGAAGCCTGATTATTGGAGCCACAACCCCCCAACAGGCCAAAGGAGAACAGTGCAGCCATTCCCAGGGCTGCCATTTTCATTTTCTTTGAAAAAACCATACATTATCACTCCTATAGTATAAAAATTACAAACCTGCACATATTATACACGATTGTTTCAGAAAAATAAATATTGTTCTCCCCATAAACACAAAATTATTTTGTATATAGATAATTATTTTAAAATCCTCTAAATAAGAACATCTATAAATTATCACTCAACCCATAAAAAAGGGCAGCAACACGGCCGCCCCTTTTGGTTGAATAAATATTCAAATTATGCGATTTGCTGATATTCAGCATACTATTGTAACAAGGATAGCACTGCACTGCCGTTTTGGTTGGCCTGCCCCAGCATGGACTGAGCGGTCTGCATTAGCACATTAGCCTTGGTGTAGGCTGTAAAGCTCTTGGCCATATCCGCATCCCGAATTACAGACTCCGCAGAGGTTACATTTTCAGTGGCAGTGGTAATATTGGCCGCTGTAAACTCCAGCCGGCTCTCAATGGAACCAATAATGGTCTGCTGTTTCAAGGCACGGCTAATGGCCCTGTCAATAACAGTTATGGCAGAAGTGGCCTTTTGCTGGGTAGCTACGCTGACAGCAGTACCGTCAGCCTTTGTCAGCCCCAACGCCTCACAGCGCATATCTGCCAGGCCGATGCTGATGGTCTGGGAAGCCTTGGTACCTATCTGGAAGTAGGCACTCTTTTCCGGCTCAGAGCTTGCTGCCTGCTTTGCCATGTAGCGAAGAACCATGTAGCCCGCTGCATAGGCACTGTCATCCGAAGGAGCCCCTGAATTCTCCAGTACATTCTTTAAAGTATCAGGGTCATTGGCCAAGGACTGGATTTTCCCCTTGCGGTAATCATCTATACCATGTACCAGCTCTGCCATGCCTTCCTTAACATATTTAGGCAATTCATTAAAATTTTTGATATTGGCAGCCATAATGGCATGGGTCATTTCATGGGCCAGGGTACGGTCCAAGTAAAGCTGGTTCGGGTTATCCTTTACTGCACCATTTTTATCAGTAAGGTCAAGGTTGTTATAGTAATGCATATTAACGGTGAGCTCAAGCTTGGTAGTAACACCATCATTATAATAGTTTGTTACATATGCCAAGTTATCGGAAGATGAATCATCTTCAAATTTTACATCCATGGACTTAACAGAAGTACCATTTTCCCAGAAATTAATGGCAAAGGACTCATCCACCAGCCACATGCAGTTGGTGAGCCACTGGCTGTCCAGGGCACCGGCAATAGCCTTTTGCATGTCGTCACTAATATTATCGGGCCAATTCACCGTAAGTCCCCTGATAAAAGAACTGCCCTTGGTGTTGCCACCATACGATGTCTTTTCCTCCGGCACAACGGACTCTGCGGTTTTGGCCTTTTCCCCGCCAGCATCAAGGCCAGTAATGGATCCCGTATCATCATTATTCAGATTGATGCCACAAACCTCCAAAAGGTCTCCATTACTATTTCTCATAGCCTCAACGAAGCTATTTATAAGGGATGCCTCATCCTTAAACATTCCAGAGGAACCAAATTTTATAGCCCCATCCAAAAGCTCCTGGGGGGTACCAGATGTGCATGCATCCAAATAAGCCATGAAGGAAACAATGGAATCCTGCTGGTCAGCCACAATATTGCCTCCCATAGCTCCATTTACCAAATATTTTCCATTAAAGGTAACCAAGGCATTATCATCAATCTGGTTCATAAGCTGGTCCAGCTCTTTTTGAATAATTGCCCGGTCACTGTCTGTATTTGTATCATTGGCGGCATCAATAGCCTTAGCCTTGAAGGTTCTCAATGCATCCACCGTGGAGGACACCGCTCCCTCTGCCACCTTCATCATGCTGGAGCCGTTCTGGGTATTGGTTAGGGTAGCGTCCAAGCTCCTTATTTGCACCCGCATCCGCTCACTGATGGCGTAGGAAGAAGCATCATCCGCCGCACTATTTATCTTCATGCCGGAAGAAACCTGCTGAAGCTGCTTGGCAAATTCCTTGCTGTTCCTTCCAAGAACATTTAAGGTATTGATTGCCGACATATTATTCTTAACTACCATGGCCATAGCGTATCATCCTTTCTGCGCTATCCCTTATTTGTAGGGAAATCATCCTTGTTTTAGCCATTTTATTTATAGCGGCATACACCACTACTATCCATAGTATCGTAAAAATATTTTGTGAACTTAATATATGAACGTGACACGACCCCAAGTTGTGTATTTTGCTTTATTTTTGCAGGAAATCTTCACCTTTTGGAGAATTATTATGTATCGATAACCTTTTTGTTGAAAAATGTGTCTGACTAATACTTAAATTGATATTTGAGAATTGTGCTTTGTGTAGATATTTTTGATGGGAGGGCTATTTATGGAAATTGCTTTAGGGTTCATTATATTCCTACTATGCCTTGTAATCGGTGTTCGGTTTGGTGGGCTTGGGCTGGCAGCCGTCAGTGGAATTGGGTTGGTAATCTATATATTTGGCTTGGGATACAAACCAGGTGTGCCACCAAATGACGTAATGCTGACTATTTTGGCAGTTGTTACCTGCGCGGCTTTCTTACAAACCTCCGGTGGCTTGACAGTATTGTTGAAGCTGGCCGAAAAAATTTTACGTAAAAATCCCAAAAATGTTACCATTTTAGCGCCTATTACCACATGGTTTTTGACTGTTCTTTGCGGCACTGGCCATGTATGCTACACCATGTTTCCAATTATTTATGATGTAGCCATCAAGCAAAATATCCGCCCTGAGAGGCCTATGGCAGTATCCTCCATTGCAGCCCAGATGGGCATCTGCGGCTCCCCGGTGTCCGTGGCCATTGTTTCTATCGTGAGCTTTTTGGCTATAGCCGGTTATGATATCAGTATTGCCAAGGTGTTGATGGTTTCCATTCCATCCACCTTCTTCGGTGTACTGGCGGCGGCTATCTGGTCCATGCGCCGAGGCAAGGAGTTGGAAAATGATCCTGATTTTCAGGCCTTGATTGCTGACCCTGAACAAAGAAAATATGTCTATGGCTCAACCGAGTCCCTTTTGGACAAGGAGCTGCCTAAAAGCTATTATACTGCCGTTGCTATTTTCATTGCTGGTATTATCATAATTGCCATCATGGGCAATTTGCCGGATTTACTGCCACATTTTTCCGCTGGCGTAGGTAAGCCGGCGAAGCCAATTTCCATGACGTTGGTCATTCAGATGGTTATGCTGTGTATTGCCTCACTAATATTGTTCTTCTGCAAGGTGGATGCCAAAAAAGTAGCTGATTCCAACGTTTTCCGTGCTGGAATGGTAGCCCTGGTATCCGTTTATGGTGTTGCGTGGACAGCCAACACCCTCTTTGCACATCACATGGATTTTTTGAAGGGCGTATTGATTTCCGCCGTGGCAGTATATCCATGGGCTTATGCCATCATTGCCTTTTTCACCTCAAAGCTGGTTAACTCCCAGGCGGCAGCCATCGCAATAGTGGCTCCTCTGGCTTTGGAAGCGGGAATAGAACCAGTTATAGTTTTATCCTTTATTTCCGCCTGCTATGGTTATTTCTTCCTTCCAACCTATCCTTCAGATTTGGCCTGTATCGGCTTTGACCGTTCCGGCACCACCAAGATTGGCAAGTACATTCTCAACCACAGCTTCATGATACCAGGTCTTATTGGCGTTATCACTGGCTGCTGCGTGGGTTATGTAATCGCTCATGCTATAATTTAAGCCCCATCCCATATAAAAACCACACCTAAGATTATTAAGTGAATTTAATATTTAAGGTAACAAAAGGGCCACCAGCTTTATGGAAATGCATCCATACAAGTCGGTGGCCTTTTTTACTTGTCAACATACTTTTTTGTCAGTAACTTACTTTTATTAACCATCATATTACCCGTATTATTCTGCGATTTCCCCGTAGGCAATCTGCTCTTTATCAAATTTTCTGGAAAAAAGTATCCAGATAATCGTTATATAAATAAGGAACTGGCCAATGGTTACAGCGCAATCGAAAAAGCCCGCTCCCCTAAACACGATATCACGAATAAATTTAAACTCCCAAGTTAACGGGAATATCTGGTTAATCCAGTGAACCCAATCCGGCATCATGGTCAGGGGCACACCGTAGCCACCGAAAATAAATCCTCCTGGCACAAACAAAATCATTCTGCTGGAAGCCGCCCCTGGATTGGCTGCAGACCAACCCATAAACACAGAAACCATCCCCAGCATTATTATGTACAGGGTCTGAACTGCAAAATACAAAATTATATTGCCGGAAAAATTAATATCACCCCAAAAGCGCAGTACCACAAGGCCGATAAAATTGGCAATAAGCCAGCAAGCACAATATGGTAATATGCGCTCTATAAGGTCATAGGCGGTACCCACCTTAAAATGAAGATCCAGCTTCCCCTCCTGTCGCAGCCGTGGCACCATGCCCAAGGTGGCAAAGGCAAAAAACATGGAGGAAAAAAATATCAAAAACCCCGTTACCTCGCCATTACTGGCAGACTCTGCAGGATTAAAGAGAGAGCGGGAAACCAGCATTGTTCCGCCCCTTATGGTATCACCTGTACCAATACTTGGATTATTTAACTCAGCGATAATCTCATTGAGGGCTTCCCTTACTCCGCTTAAGGCTGAGGAGCTGGTATTATCATAAAATACGCCGATGTCGGCTCGTTCCCCATTATAATGATTTTTCTCAAGACCCTGGGGCAAATACACTACCGCATAGGCCTTATCACGATACATAAGCTCATTTGGCTCTGCAGGTGTATTTACCACCGCTGTAACAGAAATAAGCTGTGAATTATTCAGATAGTCAATCAGCTCATGGCTGTAATGGGAATTGTCCAAATCAATAACCGTAATTGGAGTATCCTTAGCGTAATTCAGTCCCAGCATAACACTGAAAATCACCGTTATAACCAAGGAAACCATTATGGATACCTTTTCATAGGGCATTCCATTTCCAGAGAGAAGATGTTTTAATTCGTCCCGAAATGCCTTCATCTCATCTTCACTCCCATCGTCATGCCAGGAAGAATTTCTTCAGTTGGTTCAAGGTAAATACGCATCTGGAAGGATGTTAAATCCGCCTGGCCCTTTTCACGGGTCATACGCAAATCCGCAAAGCCAGGGGCCTGGGTGAGCAGGCGAATAGTACCCTTAACCTTTTTCTTGCCGGCTACGGAGATGGCTTCAATTTCATCCCCTTCCTTATATTTGTCGACCTTTTCCTCGCTTACATAAATATCAAAATAGTAACGGTTGCTTTCCATAAGGAGTACCGGCGTATTTTGGGCAATCATTTCCCCCTCTTTTGCCAATATCTTTATAATCTTGCCATCCTCAGGTGCTCTAAGAGTCAAACGCTCCTTTTTAACCTTTAATTCCTTAAGCTGAACCTCCAAGCCTTTCAGCTGCTGGTTCAATGCCTCCACATCGTTTAACTTGTTGGCTGCTGTCTGACGCTCCAGGGCAATAGTTGGCAAATTAAGAGAATCTGTATCACCATTATCTGAGGTACCTGCCAATAATTTACTTAAAAGCTGTTTTTGCTGAGCTACATTTGCAGTATTTACCTGCAATGAGGTCTGGGCTGCATCCAGATCTGCTTTGGAAATGGCTCCCACCTCAAAGAGCTGAACCTTACGGTTATAGTCCAAGGATGCATTGTTATAGTTGGCCTCTGCCGCATCCACCGCTGCTTTCTGCTGGTCAATCTGGCGGAAGCTCTGCTGTTCGTTGGTGTCCGCCTGGGACATGGCAATATTGACGCCGCCCCCTGCCGACTTTATCTGAGACTTCATCTGGGCAATCTGGGCTTCCAATTTAGCAATGGACAAATCCACATCAGTGCTGTCAAGCACCATCAGCACATCACCCTTTTTTACCTGGTCAGCCTCTTTGACACACTCCTTTACCATCCTGCCGCCTACATTTTCAAAGGAGAGTTTAATTTGTTCGGCGGTTAATATTCCTTCTTTTTTCTCAGTGGCCAGTACCAACGCGTCATTACCCGTGTACATTAAAAGCAGTCCTGTAACCACCATTACCACTGCAAAAATCATACCAAATTTCTTTGCCCTTAATTTCTTATCCATTTCTTACCTCCATCATTTTATGCAAACAAAAAACGACCAATACATAACCGATGGTGACTACAATTTCCGTCCCTGCAGTCTCCTGGCATGTATTAGCCGTTGTCATTTCCCATAATGGGCGACGCCTAAAGCACTATATAGATTTATTTCTCGGTTATCTTACGACATTTTTTAAAAATAGTCAAGAATTTTTGTAGTCTGATAAAAGAAAAGAGCTGATAACCCAATATAATCAAGGTGTTATCGGCTCTTTGTTTTAATTCAACTGTCGAAAACGTGTATTATGACAAAGGTAAAAATTCCCGCATCGATGGATAGATTAAGCAATTGATGTCATTCTGCTATATTCAGACGGAGTTTAAAACTCCACCTTAATAAATCTTTATTTTATCGGCAAAATAACTCCATAGTTGTATCAATATGATAATCGATGCCGCCAAATACAAGCTAAGTGAATCCTTTATAAAGCAGCTCCATTTATGCTTAAAATCGGGAACCTCTGACAGCCGAAAATCATGGTTTGTTATTGGAGATTATAAAAGAATGCCAAACGAAGTAGGTGGTCTTGCCACAACTGCCCCGGAAAATGTGTCATTAGAAATAAAACAATTACTAAAAAAATATAATTCGGAGAAAGAGAAAACCTTTGAGGATATCGTGGCATTTCATCATGATTTTGAACAAATTCACCCATTTCATTCAGGATGGCAACGGGCGTATAGGCAGACTGATCATGTTCAAGGAATATTTAAGAAACGGCATTACACCATTTATTATCGGTGATGATTTAAAGGGATATTATTATCGCGGATTAAAGGAATGGATAAAGGAACCAGGCTATTTGTTGGACACCTGCCGAACGGCCCAGGACAGATTTATGGTTTGGTTGAACTATTTCAAGGTTAACACGAAAAGACCCTAACCACAAATGGTTAGGGCCCTTATGCTATGGTCAAAGTTTTCGACTTCCACCGAATATCTGGTGGAGATGATTCATACTTCACCCTAGATACTTTATAGGAAACAACATCATCTCAGAATCTTTGTCAACATATAGGTGACATTGCTCTACATTGATTAACATATAATATTTACCTTCTCATGTCTATTATATTGACAACAGATATTTAGAAGATATACTATAGATACAAGGAGGCGATATTATGGCTGGTACAACGACAAGTATGAGCATTAGAATGGATCGTGCGGTAAAAGAACAGTCTCAACTGCTTTTTAAGGCTCTCGGTATGGATATGACGACTGCTATCAATATTTTTTTAAGACAGGCATTAATAAAGAAAGGACTGCCGTTTGAAGTTACTGCGGAAGGCGCAGACTCAATTCTTATGCAACGATTAGCGGAAGCGGACAACGATCATGACATTCACGGTCCTTTTAATACTGTTCAGGCCTTGATGGAGGATCTTAATGCTGACGATTGAGTATCCTTCTATTTTCAAAAAGGATTATAAACGCGCAATTAAACGCGGCTGCAACCCCAAAAGTTTCGAAAAAGTTGTTCAACTGCTTCAAAATCAACAACCATTACCTAAAAAGTATCATGACCATGCCCTCACAGATTCACGAAACTTCAAGAATGTTCGTGAATGTCATATTGAACCTGACTGGTTGCTTGTATACCAGATTATCGAGGAACGACTAGTATTGAAACTTATGCGAACTGGTAGCCATAGTGATTTATTTTAGGAAAATATTCATTGACCAGTATCATTATCAACACGAAAAGGCCCTAACCAATTATGGTTAGGGCCCCAGGCCGTAGACATACAGTCCTTCTAGTTATCCACTAATTAGGTAGGACTGTATTTTTTATGCGTATTTTTGTTGCCAGATAGGAATTATTCTTAATTTCCAGGACAAGTTTTGTAATAAAGC
>Ga0129307_1000885_pt1 | contig 39454 bp, 27 predicted proteins | sample P1105metagenome_FD_94437 | JGI IMG/M metagenome (GOLD analysis project Ga0129307, IMG submission 94437) | Capybara group fecal microbial communities from Wisconsin, USA - P1105 metagenome | ecosystem: Host-associated > Mammals > Digestive system > Large intestine > Fecal | place: USA: Wisconsin...
ATTTCTGCTGACAAGTGTTCCACTTTGGTATAATTCCTTGGCATAGCAAGACCTCCTGTTGTTGATTTCATTCTACAACAGGAGGTCTTTTTATTCAGTGTCCGTGATTCGGGATACGGTCCAGTGCCATGCGGAATTTTTTATTTTCTTCTATGTGTCTTCGTGCTGGCTTAGAATTAAAATCCCCGCTACTCGCCGTTGCGGCTGCGGACCTCGTCCAGCAGCTCGTCGGCTTCGCGGTCCATCGCGGCGATCATGTCATCGCTGAGATGCTTTTTCGCCGCCTGCGCCAGATTCTGCTCGTTGCCGGTGATAAAGAGCTCCTCACGATCGACAAAGAACTCGCCTAGGACCTCTTCGGCAACGCGCATCCACTTATAGGCCTGCGCCCAGCTCTGCTCCACGCTGATACCGCGCGCGTAGCACACCGCCGTTTCATACGCCGCCGGGCCATGCCCCTGATACGCCGCCGCTTCGAACAGCTCGACAGCCGTATTCAGGTCCTTTTGCGTGCCGCGGCCTTCGCGCTGCAACAGAGCCGCGCCGTACTGCCCGTCGGAAGAGCCGTTGTTGGCCGCGGCCATGTACCACTTGAAGGCCTCTTTCAAGTCGTCTTCGGTCACGCCTTCGCGCTCCTGCCCTTCGCCGAGTTCGCCCTCAAGCGTTTTAGCCAGCTCCTCCATCGCGGGCACGTGATTCTGCTCGGCAGCCTTGCGGAACCATTTGATCGCCTCGTTCAGATCTTCCTCCACGGCTGCCGGCGGCCAGCCGGCATAGGCCTGGCCGAGCTGATACTGAGCCTCGCTGTAGCCGTTGTCAGCGGCTTCACGCATCCACGTCATGCCTTCCTTGACAGCTTTTTCATCGCTGAAATCAAGCCAGAGGAAACGGCCGTACAAATACGCGCCTCGCGCTTCGCCCTGACGCGCGTAATCCTGAACCATCGGCAGCACGGCGCTCCAGCAGCCCTGAGCGTAGGCGCTTTTCATCTCGAGCATCTTCAGCTCGAGTTTGCGGGCGCGAGATGGATCGTGGTCCTCATCCTTGCCGCTTGTCAGCTGCACGCTGCGCAGCAGCCAGGCGACAGGGTTTTCGGACTGCTCGGCGATCATCTTGTCAAACACGTCCCAGGACGAGGCGTCGTCGCCGGCCAGCCAGGCGTGGAACGCCTTTTCAAACGCGGGATCGAGCGTGACGGCAGGGGCGCGCTTTTGTGATGTCTGCGGCGTGAACACCTGAAGATCGTTTTTCTGCGGCGCGGGCGGCGTCTGCTTCTGCTCCGGCGGCAAGTATTCCTCGTTCATCACGAACTCGCCGTTCATCCAGCCGACAAGCCCTTTATCCGTCTTCACCTTCCACCATGACTGCTCGCCCGTGGCCCAGTTGCCGATCACGGTCACGCGCGCGGGCTTTGACAGGCGGCCAAGGGCCTTCGCTTTCGTGCTGTGGTCGGCACGGATGTTCACGTTGGTGCCGGTGACAACACCGACAAACTCGTCAAACTCGGGCTCATTCGTCGGGTCGTGGTCTTCGCCTTCGGGCGTGTCGATGAAAACAGGTTCGATGAACTGAGAGCTGACCCAGCCGGTGACGCCGTTTGCCGCCTGCACTTTGAACCACTCGTTCGCACCCGTTCCCCAGCCGTCGAGGATCTCCACTTTGGCAGGCTTCGACAGGCGGCCGACGACGCGGGCCTTCGTGCTGTGATCGGCGCGCACGTTCACGTTCGTGCCCTTGATCGAAGCGCTCATCAGCTCTTTTTCGTCTTCCGAATTGACGAGGAACTGCGAGCTCACCCAGCCGACGACGCCCTTTTTCGTGCGCACCTTCGTCCACATATCCCCGCCGTTGTCCCACGCGTCGAGCATCTCAACTTCCGCGGGCTTGGAGACACGGCCCACGACGCGTGCTTTGGTACTGTGATCGGCGCGGATGTTCACGTTGGTGCCGGTGACGAGCAGAACGGTCTTCTCCTCTTCTTCCGCTTCGCGGATCGTCACGAACTTGCCGCTCATCCAGCCCGTCAGGCCGCTTTTGGCCTTGATCTTGACCCATTCGTCGTCGCCGCGCCCCTGCACGTCGAGCACCGCCACTTCCGCGGGATTCGACAGGCGGCCCAGCACTCGGGCCTTGGTCGAGCGGTCAGCGCGCACGTTCACGTTCGTGCCCGTGATCGTTCCCACAGGTGCAGCCCACGCCGCAGAGCACAGCGCCAGCACAGCAGCGGTCAGGAGCATTTTGCACAGCCGTTTCATCATGATCGACACCAGTCCTCTCGGAAAAGTTTTTCATTTTTATGCAAAACCGCCCGTTTGAGACGGTTTTCATCATTATACCAGACCGGCACAAAAACGCCTCGCCCGAAAAGATGAAAGGCGAGGCGACTGAATGAGCTTTCGTTGTCTGAATCATTGATCCTGCACGATTTTTATCCACAACCGGGAAATCGAAAGTGAGACTTTATTTCTCCCGGCCTTTGCGTCATAAAAAATACGATGTCCGTCCCCAAAACTTGCGGAGCTGCACATGTCCAGCTCCGCAAGTTTTGAGCTATTTCCCCCAGAACGGATAAAAAATCCCCGCGTGGCTGCAAATGAACAAGCGCAGCCACTGCGGGAATCGCTTTGCACGGAACGGCTTCACCTCTTTCCGATTGTTCTTCACTTCACAGCGTTTTGGCTCAAAAACTCCTCGATCTGCGGCGCGGTGGTCTCGTAATTTTCAAAGCGGGTCGCGTTAAGGCCGAAGCTGCGGGCCAGGGCAATGTTGACGCGGTTGTCGTCGATGAACAGGCATTCGTGTTTGTTCAGGCCGTACTCGTCGCAGATCTTCTGGTAGATGGCGGGATTGGGCTTGACCAGCTTGACGCGGCAGGAGAAGACGCCGCCTTCAAGGTGAGGCAGAAAGTCGAGCACGTCGGGCCGCTTGTTCATCAGATACTCGGAATAGTTGGAAAGGTACAGCGTTCGATAGCCGCGCGACTTGAAGCTCTCGATCCAGGGGATGGCGTAGTCGTGACGGGAGCAGGCTTCGCCGCTGCGCTCGAAGGCGGTGCGGAGCTCGCTCGCGAGCTCGGGCGCTTCGCTCTGCGCGCCTTTGATGATCTCCTCCACGCTGAGGACGCCGCGGTCGAGCTCGTTCCACCAGCCGCGGCGCCAGATGGCGCGCGTGATGCGCTCGGAGGTCTCCTCGCCGAACAGCCCGTCGGCGTAAGCCTTCCACGTAAAGCGCATGAGCACGTTGCCTATGTCGAAGATGATCGTGGTGATGGGGTCCATAGTCTGTTCCTCCTGTTCAAAGTTTTTACGAAAAATGGCCGGGGCGCACGCATGCGTTCCGGCCAAAATTGTTATTTGAGGAATCCGTTGATGATCTGCTCTTCGGCTTCCTGCTCGGAGAGTCCGAGGGTCATCAGCTTGATGAGCTGGTCGCCGGCGATCTTGCCGATGGCGGCCTCGTGGACGAGCTGCGCGTCGACGCAGTTGGCCTCCAGCGAGGGAACGGCGAGGATGCGGCCTTTGTCCATGATGATGCTGTCGCACTCGGTGTGTCCGGTGCAGGATGCGTTGCCGTCGATGCGGGCGTCGAACTTCTGATACGAGGTGTCGCGCGCCACGGTGCGGGAAACGACATCGGCGCTCGATCCGTCGCCGTTCAGCCTGACGCGGTACACGCTCTCGGCCGTCTGATCGCCGTGGGTCATCAACCTTTCGCGCACGACGAGCCGCGCCCCCGCGGCCAGCTCGGCGTTGGTGGTGCGCACGGTGGAATCGACGCCCTTGATCTGCACCATCTCCATCTCGACGGTGCTGTTTTCGTCCTGAAACACTTCGGTGACAGGGTTGAGGATGCGCTTGCCCGCGCCCGTGCCGCTGCCGTAGTGCTTTTCGACGTAGCGCACGCGGGAGTTTTTGCCCACCCAGAAGCGGTGCACGCCGTCGTGTTCGCTGTCCTGCCGTCCGCAGTTGTCGATGCCGCAGCCGGCGACGATAAGCACGTCGCAGTCGTCGCCCACGAAAAAGTCGTTGTAAACGGTCTCTTTAATCCCGGAAGCGCTGAGCACGACGGGGATATGCACGCTTTCGTTCTTCGTGCCGGGCGCGATGCGGATATCGATGCCGCTGCCGTCTTCCTTCGAGGTGATCTCGATGTGCGCGGAGCTGCTGCGTCCGGCCAGCTTGCTGTTGATGCGGAAGTTGTACGCCCCTTCGGGAACGTCGTGAAGGTCGGCCACTTCTGCGATGATGCGTTTCTGGATCTCGTCCATCTGAAGCATTGCGGTCGTCCTCCTTTAGACTCTCAGCTTGTCGCACACGTCGACGGCCGACGGCGTGCCCGCCAGTTCGGGGAATACCTCTTCGCGCGGGCCGTGCTTTTCGATGCGGCCGCCTGAGAGCACGATGATCTCGTCAGCGATGTTGAGGATGCGCTCCTGATGCGAGATGATGATGATCGAGCTGTCCTTGATGTCGTCGCGCATCTTGCGGAAGATGCGGATGAGGTTCTGGAAGCTCCACAGGTCGATGCCGGCCTCCGGCTCGTCAAACAGCGACAGCTTGGCGTTGCGGGCCATGACGGTGGCGATCTCGATGCGCTTGAGCTCGCCGCCGGAAAGCGACGAATTGATCTCGCGGCTGATGTAGTCGCGAGCGCACAAGCCCACTTCCGACAGATACTCGCACGCCTGCGCGATCGTCAGCTCCTTGCCAACGGCGATGCGCAGCAGATCGATCACTTCCAGGCCCTTGAAGCGCACGGGCTGCTGAAACGCGAACGCCACGCCCATGCGCGCGCGCTCGGTGATGCTCTTGTCGGTGATGTCCACGCCGTCGAGCAGGATGCGGCCCGACGTGGGATGTTCGATGCCGGCGATGATGCGCGCCAGCGTCGATTTGCCGCTGCCGTTCGGGCCGGTGATGACGACGAATTTTCTGTCGTCCACCGTCAGGCTGAGATCGTGGATGATCTCTTTCGTCCTGGATCCTTCGTCCTCAGTCACGGCAAATGAGATGTTTTTCAGTTCCAGCATGAACTGGACGTCCCCCTTTGTACAGCGCCTCCGCCCCCGCGAAAGCGCGATGTTCTGTCTTCAAGAAGATGATAGCACGTTCCTGAATGGTCTTGCGTTGTCCTGCCAACTTGCCCGAAAAAAAACAGCCAGGCCGTCGGGCGTACAGCTTGTTAATCATATCACATCGCCGACGAATGTCAAAAGCCCGCCCGCCGATAATTCGGCAGGCGGGCTTTTGACGCGGCAAGCTTCGTTCCGAGCGCAAAAATCCTCCCCGCATTCAGAGTCTGGCCGACAAACCGTACCCCGAAACACAAGGAGGATCAATCAGATTGCTGAATTGTGTGAAGAAACGAAGCGCAGCCGCTTATTTCACTTCGTTATACAGCCGGGTCATGTACTGGCCGTAGCCGTTGTTCTTGTCGGCTTCGCCGTACTCGCGCAGCTTTTCGGCAGGCAGGAAACCGGCGCGGAAGGCCGCTTCCTCGGGCGCGCAGATGATGCGGCCCTCTTCGCGCTCAACGCGGGCCACGTAGTTGGAGGCCTCGAGCAGACTCTCGTAGGTGCCGGAATCGAGCCAGGCAAAGCCGGCAGGGAACACCTGCAGATCGAGCGTGCCGGCTTCCATGTAACGGCGGTTGACGTCGGTGATCGACACTTCCTGATCGGCAGGGATCTCTTTGCGAAGCTCGTGAGCGATCTGCATCACCTTGCCGTCGAAGAAGTACAGACCGACGACAGCGCAGTTGGACTTGGGCTGCTTCGGCTTTTCCTCAAGCGACAGGACCTTGCCGCTTTCGTCAAACTCGGCCACGCCGAAGCGCTCGGGATCGGGAACGATAGAGCCGAACACGGTCGCGCCCTCGGTCTTGGCGGCCGCCTTGGCGAGCATGGCGGGGAAGCCGGGACCGTAGAAGATGTTGTCGCCGAGGATGAGCATGCAGGGATCGCCCGCGATGAACTCCTCGGCCTGCATGAACGCGTCGACGAGCCCGTTGGGAACGTACTGGATGCGGTACTGGATGTTGACGCCGAAGTGCGAGCCGTCGCCGAGCAGACGCTCGAAGCCGGATTTGTCGGCCTCCGACGTGATGAGCATGATGTCGCGGCATCCGGCCTTGATGAGCACCCAGATGGCGTAATAGATCATCGGTTTGTTGTAGACGGGGATCAGCTGTTTGTTGACCGCCAGGGTCATGGGATGAAGCCGTGTGCCCAGGCCGGCTGTGAGAACGATTCCTTTTCTTGCCATAATAATGGCGCCTCCTTCACGAGATGTTCTTTTATTATAGCTTCATTATCTTGAAAAATCCAGTGATTTCTCTTAATAATTTGCAAAAAGATGATACAATCGACGTAAAATCACTTTTGGGGGGATCATCATGAAAAAAGTCCTGCTGATCAACGGCAGCCCTCACGAAAACGGCAGCACGTCGGCCGCACTCAGCGAGATCCGCAGTGCGCTTGAAAAGTGCGGTGTCGAAAGCGATGTGCTCTGGCTTGGCGTAAGGCCGATCGCAGACTGCGTCGCCTGCCGTCAGTGCAAAGAAACTGGCCGCTGCGCGCTCAGCTTTCACGATCTCGTCAACGACACTGCCGACAAACTCGACGACTACGGCGCGATCATCGCCGGCTCGCCGGTGTACTATTCCGGGCCGACGGCGCAGATCTGCGCGTTCCTCGACCGTCTGTTTTTCAGCGCCGGAGGGCGCATGGCCGGCAAAATCGGCGCATCGGTGGTCGTATGCCGCCGCGGCGGAGGCACGGCGGCGTTTGAGCGGCTCAACCAGTATTTCCTGATGAACAGCATGGCCGTCGCCGGCTCGCAGTACTGGAACGTGGTGCACGGACACTCGCCCGACGAAGTGCGCCGCGACGAAGAAGGCCTTCAGGTGATGCGCACGCTCGCCCAGAACATCGCCTGGCTGATGCGCTCAATCGAAGCAGGACAGGCGGCCGGGATCGAGCTGCCCAAATACGAGCCGAGATTACGCACCAACTTCATCCGAGGATAAAAAAGTACCGCTGAAAATGTTCCGTATGGGACGTTTTCAGCGGTACGATTTTTATGCCTATACTTCGACGACGCCTTCGAAATCCATCACCGCGTCGCCGCTCAGCCACAGACCTTCGTCGCAGCTGCGCACGGTCATCAGTCCGCCGGCAGTGCGCACGCTTGTCTCGCCTTCGCCGGTCAGTCCCAGTTTCTGCGCCACAGCGGCTGCCGCGCAGATGGACGAAGCGCAGCTGGCCGTCTCGCCGATTCTTCGTTCCCATGTGCGCACGCGCAGAGTGTGGCGGTCGATAGCGCTGACGAATGTCACGTTCGCTCCCTCGGGGAAGATGTCGGCCTTTTCAAACAGCGGACCTTCCGCCGCCACATCGGCGCCGTCGCAGTCGTCGGTGACGATGACGCACTGCGGATCGCCCAGACGCAGGCAGGTGATCTGCTCGTCCCAGCCGCCGCACGAATGGTACTGGCTGATCACGGGGATGCCGCCGCTATCGAGCACGGGCACACGGTCGGGCGCAAAGTCAGGCTTGCCGAGCAGCGTTTCGGCGCTGTACACCTGGCCGTGACGCACGAACAGGCGCACGCTCTTGATGCCGTCATCAGTCTCGACGGTAAGCTCTGTCTTGCGCACGCCGAGCTTTTCGTAGAGATACTTGCCCACGCCGCGCAGAGCGTTGCCGCCCAGATGAGCGCGCGTGCCGTCGGCGTCGAAGAGGATCATGCGGGCGTCGGCGCGGCTGCTCCGTTCGATCAGGACCATGCCGTCGCCGCCCACGCTCTTGCGCCGGCCGCAGAGGGCCACAGCAAGGCTGGCCGGTTCGCCGGGAGACTGCATGAACGAGTCGATGAAGATGAAGTCGTTGCCGCCGCAGTGCATCTTGACGAACTTGACGGGGCGCTTCTCATGCGGCAGATGCGCCATGTCGACGAGCTCGACGTTGTTCTCGTCGTAGCCGCTGACCATCGCACCGACGAGGGCCGCCGCCGTGTCAAGGCTTGTCAGGCAGGCAGCGCGGCGTTCGATCGCCTTGCCGCGCAGCACGCGCGCGTCGCTCTTCTCGTTGGCGTCGGGCGCGCTTGTGGAAATGACGTAGCGCACGCGCTCCTGGTCGAGCAGATACGGGATGTCGCGGCTGCCGCGGCTGATCTTCCCCACCGAGGCGCTGCGGATGCCGCGGCTTTTCAGATACGCAGCCGTGCCGGCCGTCGCATAGAGCTTGCAGCCCAGCGACAAGAGGCGGCGGGCGATCTCGACGATCTCCGGCTTGTCGCGGTCCTGCACGCTGAGCAGCACGCCGCCCGGCGAGCTGTGGCGCACGGCATACCCCGCTGCGACAAGCCCCTTGTACAGCGCTTCCTCAAGGTTCTTCCCCACGCCGAGGACCTCGCCCGTGGATTTCATCTCCGGCCCCAGCTGCACGTCGGCGCCGCTCAGTTTTTCAAACGAGAACACGGGGACTTTCACCGCGTGATACGGGCTGTTGCGGTACAGCCCCGTGCCGCAGGGCAAATCGCGCAGTTTCGGCGCCGACGGATCGATCGTGCTCAGCATCACCTGCGTGGCGATGTCCACCAGAGGCAGGCCGGTGACTTTGCTGATGTACGGGATCGTGCGGCTGGCGCGCGGGTTGCTCTCGATCACGTAGACCTGATTGTTGTAGATGACGTACTGGATGTTGACCAGCCCGCGCACGCCCAGCTCGCGGGCGATCATCGCCGTGCTCTCGACAAGGCGCTCGGTGACGCGGCCGGAGAGGTTCCAGGCCGGGTAGGCGGCGATGCTGTCGCCGGAATGGACGCCGGCGCGCTCAAAGTGCTCCATGATGCCGGGGATGAGCACGTCCTCACCGTCGCACACCGCGTCGACTTCCACCTCGGTGCCTTCCAGATACTTGTCGATCAGGACAGGACCGTCGGTCCCTACGGCGAGGATGCGGTTCATGTAATTCGTCACGCTCTCGTCGTCGTAGGCGATGATCATGTTCTGTCCGCCAAGCACGTACGAGGGGCGCACGAGCACGGGATAGCCGATGCTGCGCGCCGCCTGCAGCGCTTCTTCAAGCGTCTGCACGGCATGCCCCTTTGGACGGGCGATGCCGCAGCGGCCAAGGATCTCGTCAAAGCGTTCGCGGTCTTCGGCCGCGTCGATGGCGTCGGCACTGGTGCCGAGGATCTGGATGCCGTTTTCGCTGAGCGTCTTCGTCAGCTTGATGGCCGTCTGTCCGCCGAAAGCGACGACCACGCCCAGCGGCTGTTCGAGGCGGATGATGTCCATCACGTCTTCCGGCGTCAGCGGTTCAAAGTACAGCCGGTCGGCCGTGTCGAAGTCAGTGCTGACTGTTTCCGGATTGTTGTTGATCATCACGACCGTGTAGCCCAGGCGCTTGAGCGCCCAGACGCAGTGCACGGCCGCGTAGTCGAACTCGATGCCCTGGCCGATGCGGATGGGGCCGCTGCCGAGCACGACGATCGTGCCCTTCGACGGCGTTTTCTCCGCGTGATGCGCAATGAACTCGGATGCTTCGTCTTCGCAGCCGGCACCGGGCAGCGCCGCAGCGTAAAAGTACGGCGTCTCGGCGAGGAATTCCGCCGCGCAGGTGTCGACCATGCGGTACACGGGCGAAAGATGTTCGGCGATGATCGCGCCGGAGAGCTTTTCGATGCGCCTGTCGGTGTAGCCCGCCGCTTTCGCGCGGCGGTACAGGCCGTCAGGCAGCGGTACGCCCGCGCCGGTCAGCTCGCGCTCGATCCGCAGGATGTTCTCGATCTTGTGAAGGAACCAGAGGTCGATCTTCGTGATCTCGTGAACGCGTTCGGGAGAGATTCCGCGGCTCAGCGCTTCATAGACGACGAAGAGCCGCTGATCGGTCGGCTCGCGCAGCTGCTTTTCGACCTCGTCGTCGTTCAGCTCCGCCAGGGCCCGCAGACGCAGGGAGTCCATGCCGATCTCGGCGCCGCGCACGGATTTCATCAGCGCTTCCTCGAACGACGGCGCTATCGCCATCACCTCGCCGGTGGCCTTCATCTGCGGCCCCAGCAGCCGTGAAGCCGTGCTGAACTTGTCGAACGGCCAGCGCGGCATCTTCACAACCACGTAATCCAGCGCCGGCTCGAAAAACGCCGTCGTCGCGCCGGTCACGGCGTTGGGGATCTCGTCAAGACGCAGCCCCATCGCCACCTGCGCCGAGACCTTGGCGATCGGGTAGCCTGTCGCTTTTGAAGCCAGCGCCGAACTGCGCGACACGCGCGGATTGACCTCGATCACCGCGTACTCAAAGCTGTCGGGGTTGAGCGCGTACTGCACGTTGCAGCCGCCCTGCACGCCCAGCTCGTTCACGATCTTCAGCGAAGCCGAGCGCAGCATCTGATATTCCTTGTCGGCCAGCGTCAGCGCGGGCGCGGCGACGATCGAGTCGCCCGTGTGCACGCCCACAGGGTCCAGGTTTTCCATCGAGCAAATGGTGATGCAGTTGCCGTCGCAGTCGCGCATCACCTCGAACTCGATCTCCTTCCAGCCAGCGACGCTGCGCTCGACGAGGATCTGATTCACGGGCGAGACTTCCAGACCGCGTCTGGCGATCTGCTCCATCTCGCGCGGATCGTTCGCGATGCCGCCGCCCGTGCCGCCGAGCGTGAACGACGGGCGCACGATCACGGGATAGCCGATCTGCGCGGCGAAGTTCATCGCCTCGTCCAGCTTCGTGGCAATGGCCGAAGGGATCACGGGCTCGCCGATTTTCTCGAGCATCTCCTTGAACAGCTGCCGATCCTCGGCGCGCTCGATCGTCTCCAGCGACGCGCCGAGCAGCTTCACGCCGCAGGCGTCGAGCCAGCCGTCACGTGCCAGCTGCATGGAAAGCGTCAGCCCGCTCTGTCCGCCGATCGTCGAAAGCAGTCCGTCGGGACGCTCTTTCTCGATCAGGCGCTTCAAGATTTCCACCGTCAGCGGCTCGATATAGACTTTGTCGGCGATGTCACTGTCGGTCATGATCGTCGCGGGGTTGGAGTTGACCAGCACCACCTCGATGCCCAGCGCGCGCAGCGCCTTGCACGCCTGCGTGCCGGCGTAGTCGAACTCGGCGGCCTGGCCGATGACGATCGGACCGGAGCCGATGATCATCACTTTTTTGAGGTCTTTATTGAGCGGCATGGCGGCTCTCCTCCATATTCTTCACAAAGCGGTCAAATAAAAACGCTGTGTCCTGCGGGCCGGCGCACGCCTCGGGATGGAACTGAACGGAAAACGCGTTCACGTCGGCATAATCGACGCCCTCACAGGTGCCGTCGCTGACGTTGACGTAGCTCTCGCGCGCAGCAGGAGGCAGCGTGGAGGCATCGACGGCGTAGCCGTGGTTCTGGCTGGTGATGAAAAGCCGCCCGCTCTTCGTCTCGCGCACGGGCTGGTTGCCGCCGCGGTGGCCGTACTTCAGCTTGAGCGTCGCAGCGCCCCGGGCAAGCGCGAGCAGCTGATGCCCCAGGCAGATGCCGAAGACGGGCAGACCGCTTTCGGCCACTGAATTGACGCTGGCGATGATGTCCCTATAAGTCGCGGGGTCGCCGGGACCGTTGGACAGCAGCACGCCGTCGGGGCGCAGGGCAAGGACCTTCTCCGCCGGGGTGCCGGCCGGAACGACGCTGACTTTGCAGCCGCGTTCGGCCAGAGCGCGGGCAATGCCGCCCTTGAAGCCGAAATCCCAGAGCACGACGTGCTTTTTTCCGTCAGGATTGACGATGAACGGCTTTTCGCTCGTCACCGCGTACACGTCGCTGGAAAGCGCGCGCGCGGCCAAGTCGGCCGTGAACGCCGCAAGGTCGTCGGGCAGCGTGTCGCGGATAGCCGCGTTCATCACGCCCTTTTCGCGGATGACGCGGGCCAGGGCTCGCGTGTCGACGCCCTCCAGACCGACGACGCCGCTGTCACGCAGGTAGCGGTCGAGACGCCCGCGGCTGCGGAAGTTCGACGGCTCGGCGCAGACTTCGCGCACCACATAGGCGGAAAGACGCGGACGCGGGCTTTCAAAATCATCGGGGATCACGCCGTAGTTGCCGATCATCGGGAACGTCTGCACGACGATCTGACCGTGATAGCTGGGGTCGGTCAGCGTCTCCAGATAGCCCGTCATGCCCGTCGTGAAGCAGATCTCGGCGGTCACTTCGCCGCTTGCGCCAAAGCGTGTCCCTTCAAAGGTCATGCCGTTGGCGAGGATCAGCCAGGCCGTTTTATTCATATTGGTCAGCCTCTTTCAACACGTCATACTCGACTGTCCAGCCATCAGCTGTGCGAATCAGCAGCGTCGAGCCCACATCGTCAAGCAGCTGCGAAGCCGCGCTCTCCGCTCCTCCAAGGATCCTGCGCGGTCCCGCGCTCAGAGCCTCGCACAGGCGGTCGAGCGTGCAGGGACGGCCAAGCTTATCCCAGCTGTTCAGCAGATCGGACAGTGCCGTGCTTAATTTTTCGCTGCCGAAGGGGATCTGCTCAAAAGGCAGCGCCAGATCGTCAGCACCGCGGGCGCGGTGATTGCTCACCACAGCGTCGATCTTGCCAGCGTCGAGCGCATTCCACAGCGCCGCCTGCTCAGAGGAAGAACGAAGCGGCGGAAAGACTTTGAACTCGCCGTCAAGTGATTCGACGCGGATGTCTTCATCTGTGTGAAGCAGATTGGCGATCGCCACGTCGCACGTCACATCCAGGCCGGCCGCACGAGCCCGTTCGACCGCCGCCAGCGTAGCGGCGCAGGAGACCGTGCGCACGTGCACAGGCACGCCGTACTCCGCTGCCAGCGTCAGCAGCATCTCAGCCGCCAGCGATTCGGCCACGGCGGGAAGCCCCTTCATGCCCAGCCGGTCGGCCGTCGTCCCCTCGCTGATCTGCCCGCCCTCACACAGTTCCATCAGGCAGGGACGGAAAGCGATGCGCGCGGGAAAGGCTGAAGCATAGCAGAACAGCGCGCGCAGGCGCTTCAGGTCCATAAAACCGCCGGGCAGGCAGAACAGCCGTTCGCCCTCTGCGCACATCCTCCCGATGTCGGCCATACCGCCGTCGGCGCGCAGAGCTGACGGCAGCGGCAGGACTTCGGCTCCAGGGACTTCCTCGCAGAGCAGACGCTCTGCTTTCAGGCCCCGGACATCAGCTGCCGCGCTCTTTTGCGGCGCGAGCACAATCGTGCCCCAGCCGCCCTCAAACGCGTCCATCGCCAGATGCGATTCTTTTTTTGCACCGCACTCACAGAACAGATCGACAGCCGCCGGGATGCTGTATGCTTCAGCGACGGCCGCGCCGTTGTACTCGTTCATTTCATATCTTTTCACGTTCATCAGCGTCTGCCTCCCAGACAGATATCCAGCACCGCCATCCGCGTCAGCACGCCGCAGTGCACCTGCTCGCGCAGCAGACTTTGCGGTCCGTCGGCCACGGCTGAGGCGATCTCCACGCCGCGGTTGATCGGCGCCGGATGCATCACCGCCGCGCCGGGCCTGGCGAGCGAAAGCAGTTCCTCGTCAGCGCCGTAAAGCGCGTGATACTCGCTCACCGACGGGAACAGTCCCGCCTCCTGACGCTCCAGCTGCACGCGCAGCAGCATGACGATGTCGGCTCCGGCCACAGCCTTGCGCGGATCATCCTCGCATTCCACGCCCAGCGAATCGGGCAGAGAAGGCATCAGCGTCCGGGGGCCGCACAGCACCACACTCGCCCCCATGCCGGCAAAGCTGTGGATGTCGCTTCGCGCCACGCGGCTGTATTTGATGTCGCCGATGATCGCCACGCGCGCGCCTTTCAGGTCGCCCAGCCGGCGCGTGGCAGCGACGATGTCGAGCAGGCCCTGCGTGGGATGACTGCGCGCGCCGTCGCCGGCATTGAACACCGGGATGTGCGGCACGAGCTTCTGGATGTAATACGGCATCCCTGTGAGCGAATGGCGCACCACCAGCCCGTTCACGCCCATCTCGCACAGCGTCCACACCGTGTCGCGCAGCGTCTCGCCCTTGGCCATGCTCGAGCCCGAAGCGCTCCAGTCGATGTATGAAGCCCCCGTCATCTGCTCGGCAGCGGCAAACGAGTTGCGCGTTCTAGTTGAGTTTTCAAAGAACATGTTCGCCACCGTCATCCCGCGCAGAGAATCAAGCGGCTGCTTGGGCACGCTCTCCAGACGGGGCGCAAGCGACAGCGCGTAGTCGACAAACTCGCGGTAGTCGCCGGGCTCCCAGTCATGCAGGTCGAGCAGATTCCTCCGGTTCCAGGCCATCGATAATTCCTCCTTCAATACGGCGCAGCTCTTATCGGCCGCCTATGACACACGAACAGCTTTTTTCTTCACTGAGCATTGTACTCGCAAAAATTAAATCAGGCAACCGGTTGCGCAATGTTTTTGCGAACTAAACGGACACGTTTAATTTCGTTCATACGGTCATTTATGGTAGAATACGGAAAAATCCTCACAGGAGGCGACTGATCATGAAATTTCATTTTGTCCACGAAAATTTTAACGTCCGCGATCTTGCCAAAAGCATGAAGTTCTACGAGGAGGCCCTCGGCCTCAGGGAAGTGCGCCGCAAGGAGACCGACGCGTTCACGATCGTCTATCTCGGCGACGGCGTCACTGATTTTGAGCTGGAACTGACCTGGCTGCGCGACCATCCTCAGCCCTACGACCTCGGAGAACAGGAATTCCACCTCGCGCTCCGCGTCGACGATTTCGCCGCCGCTCACGAGCATCACGCAAAGATGGGCTGCATCTGCTACGAAAACCCGACGATGGGCATCTACTTCATTCAGGACCCCGACGAATACTGGATCGAGATCCTGCCGACGCGATAAGTTCCTCAGCAAATCCCAAGCCAATGCAAAGACACACAGTTTTTTTATAAAGACGAACCGCGAGCACTCCGCGTTCAAAAAACGCCAAACAAAAGATCGCGCCGGAAAATTTTTCCGGCGCGATCTTTTGTTTGGCATTCGGGAATAGAGGATCAAAGCCGTCCCACGTCCGCAGTTCCGGCAAGGCACGAAGGATTGAAGACGCAGCTGCGAGCGTAGGCGCAGCCGGCACAGCGGGCAGGATTCGCGGGCCAGGGACCGCCCGCCGCACCTTGAGCCTGTTCGCGAAGCGCCGCCTCTAGCGCCTGTTCCGCGTCAGGGGCAAAGGGCATCAGCCGCTGCTCCTCCCCGCTGCGCAGGTTCCACAGCGCCAAGTCCAGTTCGAGAGCAGCATACTGAGGAAACAGACGCCGCAGCGCGAAGGCGTAGAACCGTAGCTGCGCTGCATAAAAGTCGTCCATCCATTTCCGACGTGCCGGATCGCGCGGCAGCCTCGTCGTCTTGTAATCGCGCACGCACACGCGCGCCGGCTCGCCGGAGGCATCACGCTCGATCCAGAAGACATCGACGGCGCCCGCCAGATCAAATCCTTCAAGATCCAGGCGGAACGGGAATTCGCGGTGCAGAGTCCCCGCCTCTTCAGCCATTCGCAGTCTGGCAAGCAGGCGTTCGCCGTCCGGGCTGTGAAAACGCTGCAAAAAGCCGGCAAGTTCGCTTTTGGCCTGCGGATCGCGCCAGACGCTGCGGAACTCGGGACGCAGATGCCCGTCTTTGAGCCCAAGGATGCGGAGGTAATCCTCGTCGCTGAAATTCCATTTGGAAAGGATCCAGTGCGCGACGTTCCCGAGCCCGGCGCCGCCGCTTCCCCCGTTCTGGAGCTCAGACTCGCCGGCGCCGGCGTTCCAGGAAAGATCAAGGTTCTGCCGGAAGGTCATGCGCCAGGCGGCGGGGCACATACGCCACAGGGCAAACGACGTGGCGCTGATGCTCTTGAGCAGCCGCGTCCTCGCGTTCGGCAGAGGCACATCCGGCCCGGGCTGAGCCTCTTCCACCGCGTCTGACGAATTCTTCCGGCGGCAGGCGTCGATCTGCGGGTAGCCGATGATTTCCGAAGGCGGCACAAACGCGCCGGCGACGCTTTCAACGGACATCAGCGAACGGTCGTTTTCAGGATCATACGCGCCGCTTTTCGGCATCGTCCCGCAGAGGATGATCCCGTCGCGCGCGCGCGTGAGCGCCACGTAATACAGCCTCTGGCGCTCTTCGTACTCAGCCTGCTCTTCCAGCCGCTTCTGCACCTTGGCAAGGACGCACTCGCCGCCGCCCCATTCGTCAGGATAGCGGGATGCGGCTGCCAGGAGTTCGCGGGAGGGAGAGATGCCGCTTTTGGCCCCGCCGGCGCGGGAGCCGTGCTCCAGCCCGAACAGCGCCACGAGCGGAAACTCCAGCCCTTTGGAGGCGTGGATGGTCATCACCTTCACCGTGTCGCCGCCGCTCTCGGCGGAAGCTTCCGGATCAGCCGCCCCTCTCTGCATCGCCCGCCGCAGGTAGGCAGCAGCTCCCACGGGCGAAGCGCCGGTGCCTGCCTCATAGCTTTCGAGAAGCTGAACGGCTCGTCTGAGGTTGGCAAGAGCCCCGGCCCGCTTGCGGGGATGCACGTTTTTCAGCAGATCTCCGCGCCGCAGCAGCGACGCGAGCGCTGCAGAAGGTCCGCGCAGACGTGCTGAAAGTGCAAGAGCCCGCAGATGCGCGGCAAGCTGAGGACAGGCCCGTTCAACGGCCGTCAGCGGCTCTCTTCCCAGGAGCGGCAGCAGCGCCTGCGCCTCGTTCTGCGTCAGTCCTGAAAAAGGCGAGCACAGAAATCCGCCCAGGGCCGCCGCATCATCCGGTTCGGCAAGAAAGGCGGCCAGGGCGCAGGCGTCGCGGATCTCGGTGCGGGCATAGAAGCTGCGGCTGCCCGTGAACTCGGCGGGGACAGCGCAAAGCGAAAAAGCCCGCTGCAGCGACTCATAGGAGCTGCGCGTCGGCGTCAGCACAGCCATGTCGCCCCAGCTCACGGGCCGGAGATGATCGCGATCCCAGACAGGAGCGCCTTCTTCTCTCAGCGCCGAGAGACGGAGGGCAAGGCGCAGCGCCAGGCGGTCGCGAACGCTCCCTGCGTTCTCAGACGTTTCGCCTTCAGCGTCGCGCGCAAAATCTTCGATCAGACGCTCGCATGCCGGCAGGCCTGTCTTCTGACGCTCGTCGATCCAGGCGGCCGCACGCGCAAGCCCCCGAGGCGACTCAAGCGGCTCATAAGGCACAGCCAGACCTTCGCCGAGAGAGCGTTTCCACACTGTTCCGAAGCGGCCGTTGACGGCATCCAGAACGCGCTCGCCGCTGCGGAACGAGACCGACAGAAGGATATAGCGCCCTCCGCCGTCGCGCGCCTCACGGATATACTTTTCAAAAAGCGCCGGCTCCGCGTGGCGGAAGCGGTAAATCGACTGCTTCAGGTCGCCGACGACAAAAAGCCGGGCGCCGGCGGCACGGCGGATGACGGTCAGGAGCTCGTCCTGTTGATCGTTCGTGTCCTGAAACTCGTCAACGAGCACTTCGGCAAAGCGCGAGGCATAGCGGGGATCGCGCCGGAGCGCTTCCTTCGCAAGGGCAATCATGTCGGAAAAGGTCAGACTGCCGCGCGCGTCGCGGAAAGCGTTCCATTTTCGCCAGCACATCCAGGCAAGACGGACCAGCAGCGAACGCAGCCGCAGCTCCTCATCGCCGAAGCCGTTTTCGGCGATGTGCGCAAACGGAAGGAGCTTATTCGCCTTGTCGCGCCAGTCCTTCAGCTTCATTCCCATTTCTTCTGCAAGCGCGTCAGCAAGTTTGCCGCGCGCGTTCGTGACCGCTTCGGCAGCCTCGGCGACAAATGCGCGGCAGTCTGCGGCGCTGTCAAAACCGCGGGCAAGCCATTTTTCGCGTAGCTTCGTCAGGCGCTGGGCAAGCTGCCCGGGCTTTTTGCCGGGATCGACAAATTCAGCCGGATCGACGTCGAGCGCGTCGCTCCAGCGGTCAGCCAAAGCCGCGCATTCGCGGTCCACGATCCGCTCCAGCAATGAACGAGCCGGCTCAGCGTGATCGTCCGCAGAGCGCAGGACCGACTCGGGCGTCTGGCCGAAGTCGGCCATCATGCCTTCAAATTCGCGCGCAAACGCCGCGACGTTCTCCGCGCCCCAGAGGCTGACCGCCTGCGCGGCTTCGGCACTGTTCAGCAGCTCGCGCGCGGATGAAGAGAACGCCTCGTCCATGCGCGCGCAGAACCATTCGTCATCCAGCCGGTCGAGCGCGCCGCTCAGTTCGCTCCAGAACTCTTCAGCTTCAGGATCGGAAAGCAGGCGCAGCGACGGCTCCACAGGCAGCGACAGTCCCGCTTCACCGATGACGCGCGCTCCGAAGCCGTGCAGCGTGGAAATATAAGCCTGATCCAGCGCGGCACTCGCTGCCGCGCGGCGGCGCGACAGCTCAGGCGAACTGCCCAGCGCCGGCTCAAGTTCCGCAAGCAGCGCGGCGATGCGGCTGCGCATCTCTGATGCCGCTTTTTCGGTGAACGTCAGCGTGAGGATGTTCCGCACATCCGTCCTCGTCAGCGCCGTCCAGACAAAACGCCACGCCAGCGTCCAGGTCTTGCCCGTGCCCGCCCCGGCGCTGACGACCGTGAGCGGCGCATCGGAAGTGATCGCCTCGACCTGCGCCGGGAGCCCCAGTAAGGCAACATGATCCCGAAGCAGCGCCAGATCTGCCGCTTCAAGCGGAGGAAGCCCGCAGCCGTGTTCATTCATCATCGTTTTCCTCCTCGAGCTCGCCGCGGAATTCACCGCGCCGGCACAGCGCCGCGAACGAACAGACACGGCAGGAGTCGCTTTCATACAGCGGCACGAACTGCCCCGTGCACAGCGAGCCGGCAAGAGCGCTCAGCAGTTCCGAAGCCGCGTCCATCTGCCCTTCCACTGACATCGTGCGGCTGGCCGGAAGCGACAGCGCCGAGCGCAGATCATCTCGCCACAGTCCGGCAACGCCGCCGTCGCGCAGGCCGAAGTATCCCCAGCCGGCGCACGAACTGCCGTTCTGTTCGAGCGCAAGCGCGTATCCAGCCAGCTGCAGAGCTTTTTTGTAGTTTTCAGAACGGCCCGCTTTATAGTCCCAGAGCAGGAATCTTCCGTCGCGCAGCCGGTCGAGCCGGTCGCAGCGGCCGGAGAAGGTCACGCCGCCGACTGCAAGCGGAGGCAGCTCAAGCTCGCACTCCACGCTCTCCCGCAGCGGACGCAGGAAGACCTCAAGCTCATCCTGCTTCTGCGCGCATCGTTCCACGCGCCAGCGCAGGCTCGCGAGATCACGGCGCAGCGAGGGCGAACGCAGCAGCTCGGGATACGCCGCTTCGAGCGCCTCGTCAAAAAAGCCCTGCGCCAGCACCGCGATGCCCGACTGCGCACCGGACGCGGCATACACCTGCCAGACGCGTTCCCAGAGCAGATGGACAGCCGTGCCGCCTCGAAGGACATCGTACTCGCCCTCACGCGGCGGTTCAGGCAGCCGCAGAAGATGACGCATCGCGAAGAAATACGGACAGCCGGCATAATCGTCGATCGAACTGAAACTCGCCCGCGTTCCCCTCACGCTGAGCAGTCCCGGACGAGTCCGGACCGCAGGCAGCGTGCTTTCGGTCCGCAGATCAGGACGCCTCGATTCCACCGGCACAAGGGCCTCTTCATCGGGGGCGTCGAGGATGCCGTCCAGCCGGCGGACGATCTGCCGCGGCTCGCTGCCGATCCATCCGCCGCGCTGTGCCGACTGAAAGAACGGCGTCATCTCCTGCGGACGGTCCTGAGCGTCCGCAGCGCTGTGGCAGACAAACGTCAGGCGGTTCCCGCAGGCGATCAGGCGCCGGAACAGAAATTCCCGCTGCGCCCGCTGCTCCGAGAGCAGCGGCAGATGGCTGCGGTCCAGACCGAGCTCGCCCGCCTCGTGCAGCTTCGTCTTGCGAGCCTCGTCGAGAACTGGCGATTCCTTCAGGCTGCCCGGCCACTGCGAGCTTTCCGCTCCAAACAGGAAAAAGCACGGGGAAGAAAAAAGCGTCGGCGGGGAATCCGCGAACACCGACATGCACCCCGACGCCGGCTGCGGCTGAGCGACAGTCGTGCCTTCGGCCCAGGCGGCAAGGTAGGCGCGCGCGTCTGCCCCCGTCAGCTTCTGCTCGCCGAACTCGCCCAGGTCGCGGACGACCTCGCGGATGAACAGGATCTTGCGGTCAAGCTCGCGCAGCGCTTCGGCAAACAGGCCGACGCGCTCGTCCAGTTCCGGCGCTTCGCGGATCAGGGCCGAAACGCTCAGAGCCGACCGTCCCGCGAACGTCCGCAGCGCCGTGAGCAGCTCGATCGCCCGTCCTCCCCCGGCAACGGCAGCGGCAAACGCTGTGCAGCGTTCGAACGCATCCGCAGCCGCGCCTTCGAGAACGGCTCGCCAGCCGCGGATGCCGCGAGGGTGCCGCTTCCGCAGCTGCGACACGTCAAGGCTGAAGCCGCACAGCCAAGGTTCGGACAGCAGACGCAGGACGGGCTCCGTCTGCCAGCCGCCCGAAGCTGCCTCAAGGCACGAAGTGACAAGAGCCCATAGCGACGTCTCCGTCACCTTGAGCCTGAAATCCCACGCACAGGGGACGCCATAGCGCGAAAGGACTTCCCGTGCTTCAGCCATGCGGGCTCTTGGCACGGAAAAGGCGATCCCGTCCCAGCCGGGCCATTTTACGAGTTCAGTCAGAGGTCCGGCGCCCTGTTCCCACAGCACAAGGCTGCGCGCAGCATGCTCCAGCTCCTGCCGAGGATCGCCGCCTTCCATAACGACAGCTTCAAACGGCTGTGCTCTCGACAGGGATACGCCGTCGACCCCAAACTGCTGCGCTGCTCCATACGCTCCCGCGCTCCCGGCAACGGGCGCGAAAACGCGAACCGACGCCCCCGCGCCGACCAGTGCGCGCAGCAGAGCCAGCTGTGAATGGGTAAAACTGGAAAAGCCGACAAGCGCCAGATCGAGCTTGCGGCACACCTCGGCAGCCCCGGGCAGATCGAGCAGCCGGCGCGTTTCCGTCGTGACGCCGGCGCTGTCGGACAGTCCACGGCTGTCAAGCGCATCGAGATAGGCCCGATAGAGCCTGATAAACGCATGTCCGAGCACGTCGTCATCGCCGTACACCTGTTCCAAAATCTCGGGAGCGATCTCTTCTCGGATCAGCTCGCGGATCTGCGTTCCCAGCAGCGACAGAAAGCCGCGGCGCTGCGCTCCGGGCGGGAGCTCACCGCCGGAAGCGCGAAACCGCTCCATGATCGCGTGCAGCAGCAGCCAGTGATCGGGCGGATCGATCTGCACACGCGGATTCTTCACATCCAGCTCTTCTGTAAAAAAGCGGTAGATCTCGTCCCAGCGGCGTACCTGGCAGTCCGGATTCCGCCCCACGCCGCCGTCGAGCAGATGCTCCAGCAGTTCGCGGTCGCCCGAAGCGGCGACGAGGAAGACGCGCCCGCGCACGGGCGGCAGCCCTCGCAGAGCGGGCCGCAGATCGTCGACGCGCCGGTAGGTGAAAAGCTCAAACGGCACGGGATGCCTCCAGCCGGGCGCTGATCTCCGCCCAGTTTTCACGGATCGCTTCAAGCGTCGTATCCGGCAGCAGAGCGGCCAGTTCGATCGCGTCAGGTCCTTCCTTCGCCAGCAGCTCGCGCACGCGCGTTGCGCTGACAGGAGCGCCGCCGGCTTCGACGCGCGGAACTTCGGTCACTTCGACGCCCAGCGAAGGCAAAAGCTTTTTCATCGTCTCGTTGTACAGCGCCGTCACGGGACTGAGCGGTTCGGTGCCGACAAAGCGCCGCGTGATGCCCAGCGGGCGCGCGAAGCAGCGCGCAAAAATGGCAAGATCCAGTTCGCACTTCACGTCATCGACGCGGGCGCGGTCCTTGAGGAAATAATCGGGGAACGTCGCTGCCGAAATCAGATAATCCCCCGTCGGATGCACGGCGACGTTTTTCAGATGGCTGGTTCCGCGCTTGACCATCTCAAAGCGCAGAGAGGCGGGAAAGAGGCTTTTTTCCGCCGAGAGCACGAAAACGTGCAGAAAGTCGCACTGCGAAGCCGCCGTCTCCATCAGATAGCGATGTCCCTTTGTAAACGGGTTGCAGTTGGCGACGACCGCGCCGACAGTCCCGGCGGAACTCGGCCGTTCGATCGCCTCGACAAAGCGCTTCACGCCGTCGCGGCGGTTTTCCATGAACAGCACGTCGGTCGTCTCGACGATCGGGAAGAAGCCCAGATCGTCGAAGATCTGCCGGTTGGATGGCTTGGTGAAGACAAAAAGATGCGACAGTCCCGAGCTGATCGCATCCGTCACCGTCTCGCTGACGACCGACGCGGCCAGCCCTTCGCCCTGATGATCGGGCGACACGCCGACGCATTTGAGCACAGGCCCCTGACGGGATGCCGTCGCAACGATCTCGCCATCGTCGTCACAGGCGCAGACAGACATCTCCACGCCGTCATCGTAAAGCAGCCCGAGCGAAGCCAGAAATTTTTTCAGCCGTTCCAGCGTGCGGCCGGTGAACGGGCGTCCCTGCATCATATCCATGGTACGAGCCTCCTCATCATATCGATACTTCTTCTGCGATTATTTTATACTAGTTTTCGTTAAAACGGCTAAAAAGATGTTAGCCGTTTTATAGCGCCGTAAGGCGCGTCGAAAACTGCATGTGACGGCGCGGTGCCGGTCAGGCGACGACTGACGCGCCTGTTTGGGCACGGCCCCGCGATTTGTTTTTTAATCGCGAAAGAGTATGACACGAGCGCATGGCGAAACAAAAGCGAGAGACAACATTTCCTCCCCGCAAAACGGCCGACTGTGATATGATTAGCTGGAAGCAGGCAACAGTCATATTCTGATCAAGCGAAGGAGACGCTGATCAATTCGCCCGCGCCCTGTCGGGCTCATTGAATTAGTGTCTCCCTACCCCAACGATACCGACGCAACGGAGGCAATCCCATGAAACTGAAATTTTTCCTCGCTGCCGCGCTGCTGTGCAGCTTCTGCACGCTCTCCGGCGCAGCAGAGTCTGATCTGATCGAGGACGTGCAGGAAGAAACGGCCGAAACGCTCGTCCCCGATTATGCGCCTTCCCCCGCCGTCGCCGACGGCATTGAAAAGCTGCTCCGCGGCAGCAAAGGCGTCAACTCCCGAGCCAGCGACGGCAGCACGCCATTGATGCTGGCAGCCCGCGCCGGCGATACCGCGCTGGTGGAGCGTCTGCTGAACGACGGCGCCAAAGTGGACGCGCGCAGCAAAAAAGGCGCAACGGCGCTGATGAACGCGGCCTTCTTCTGTGAAAACGCCGACGTCGCCAAAAAGCTGATCGCCGCTGGAGCGAACGTCAACGCCGCCGATAAGCAGGGCTGGACGCCCCTCATGCTTGCGCTCTATGCCAGCGAATCGACTGACACGGCCGAAGCGCTCCAGGCCGCGGGAGCCGACGTCAACGCCCGCAGCAAAAGCGGCTGGACGCCCCTCATGCTCGCCCTGCGCACCGGCAAGCCCGCACCGTTCATCAGGACCATGCTCAAGAAATGGGGAGCGTATCCCGAAGGACATAAAAACGCAAAGGACGGCACGACGCCGATGATGATCGCCTGCCAGTATTCATCCGACGTCCAGACGGTGAAAGAGCTGTACGCGGCCGGAGCCGAGGTCATGCGCCCCCGCCGCGGCCGCGATCTGCCGCTCCACTTCGCCGCCCGCAACGACACGGGCAGCGCGCCGCAGATCATCCGCTTTCTCGTCGACAATCGCGCCGAAGTCGACTGCCGCAACGGCGGCGGCTGGACGCCGCTGATGACAGCGGCGCAGTTCAGCTCGCACCCGGAGACGGTGAAGGCGCTGCTCGATGCCGGCGCGCAGGTGAACGCGCGCAAGAACGACGGCATGAACGCCGTGATGCTCGCCGTCTCCAACGCTTCGCCGCAGGCGAACGCGATCGTCAAAATGCTGATCGACGCCGGCGCCGATCTGGAATCGACCGACGGAAGGGGACGCACCGCGTTTGAAGTCGCAGCCCGTAGCGGCCGCTCACTGGAAACGCTGCGTCTTGTTGCGCAGCATGAGACCGCCAGCAGCCGGCGGATGCAGAACGCCCGCCTCGCCGCCGCGCCGGCCGCCGCGAACGTCACGCGCTACGCCCGCGTCATGAACGCCCCCGACAAGCGTTCCAAGGCCGCGATCCCTTATCACGAGACTCGCCCCGGCGCACTGCTGGGCAACAAGCTGCGCTCGCTCGATCTGCTGCCGCCGCTTGAAGAATTGTCCGCAGATGTTTCCGGCAACGTGACCTCGGAAGACCTGGCTGTCGAGATCCGCGAACCGGGCGTGTTCGTCTCACGGCTGAACGAACTGCTCAGCTCCTATGACCTGCTTCCGCCCCCGCCCGCCTCATCTGACGAAGCCCTCTCCGCCGATGCCATTCTCTCAGCTGACGTGCAGAGCGCCGACATCGCCCTGTCGGCTGATATGATTCCTGCCGGCGCAGACCAGACTGCCGCGCCGCTTTCTGCTGACGCAGCCCCCGTAGAGCTCGTCAGCTCAGGCGACATTTCAGCCGCCTCGGCCCTTCCGACGCAGCCCCTCCCCGCCCAAGCTCCCAAGCCCGGCATGCCGGTCAAGCCGGCTGCCCCCGCGCCTGTTCAGCCGCTGACGCCTGAAGAGGAATTCCCCGCAGAGACCTTCTCTGTCACTGAACTGCTCTCCGCCCACCCTGTCAGCGAAACGGACGCCGAACTGGCCCGCCAGCTTGACGAAACCGTGAACGAAGCAGCCAGGGCAAAGGATGAACGCCGTGAAGATGAAGTCTATCCGCTCTCGCTGGCCGGCACATCTGGCAGCGTCAAGGGCGGCAGCGGCACACCGGCCGCTCTTTTGGGCGCCGTCAACCGCAGCGCCCGGCTCGTCTCGCGTCCGGCGTTCCAGGCGGCTCGGCTGCGCGCTTCGCAGTTTTCGCGCTACACCAAGCGCCGCGGTCTGAAAAAGATGCGTCCGCAGTTCCGGCGCGACCGCGTCGAGATCACGCCGCTGATGCTGGCCGCCGTCAACCCCAGCGATGCCGCGCCCGACATCATTGCCTGGCTGCTTGAACGCGGCGAACAGCTCGAGGCCCGGGACGGCGAAGGCCGCACCGCCCTGATCTGCGCTGTGCGCTACAATGCGTCGCCGCTCGCCGCAGAAGCGCTGATCAGCGCCGGAGCCGACACACACGTCAGGTTCAACGGCAACGATCTGCGCCGCCTGCTGCGCTTCAACAACCGCATGTCCGCGCACGATAAAAAAGCGCTCGCGAAGCTTCTGAGCGGCCGCAAGTAATAAGGAAACGCTGATAAAATACGTCATCTCCTGCGAAACGCTGTCCGAGGGGCTCCTCCAACGTACGGAAGTACGCCTAGGCGAGTCCCCTTACGGACAGGTTTCTTCGGATCTGACGCATTTTCTCAGTTTTCCTGTGCGCTGAACAAATTCTGCATAACGGGATTAAATCAGCGTTTCCATGACACTAAAAACGAGGCGGAGCTTCTCCCCAGCAGAAGAGGCTCCGCCTCGTTTTTGCCTTTATTATTGCAGCTGGCCGTCGAGCAGCTGTTCGACGATCGCGCCGACGCCGCCTTCGTCGTTCGATGGGGCGATCAGGTCGGCCTTGTGCTTCAGCTCGTCCTCGGCGTTGCCCATCGCCACACGGATCCCAGCGCTGTCGAAGAGCTCCAGGTCGTTCAGGTTGTCGCCAAATGCGGCGATCTCGTCTTTCGCGATGCCCAAATCAGCCGCCGTCATCGCCAGCGCGGCGCCCTTCGTGGCCTCGGGCGCGAGGACCTCAAGCTGATAGGGATGCGAGAGCGTGATATAAAGCGACGCTCCCAGCTCAGCGGTCACGCGCGCGCGCAGCTTCGCCGTCGCCTCCGGCGTCATCGTGCAGAAGATCTTTTCCGGACGCTGGACCGTCAGCGGGTCGAGACGGTCGACGATCTGTCCGTCTACGCCCGTGCGATTGAGCAGTGCCTGAAGAGATTCCGTCAGTTCCTCCGCATAGCAGATATCACCGATGTAAAACCACGGTTTGGCGCCTGCCTGACGCATCAGCTCAAGCACAGCCTGCGCCAGATCGGGTGAGACGCCGATGCGGCGCACGTAGCGAAGCGACCGGCTCATGCGCACCACAGCGCCGTTGACGCAGATCACGGGCTGATCGCCCGGCACGAGCTGAGCAAATCGCTGTCCTCCGACGAACATGCGCCCCGTGCAGACGACGACGCGCACGCCAAGGGACACGGCCCGTGCAAGGGCTTTCAGATTCCGTTCCGGGACCGACATGCCGCCGGTCGCCAGCAGCGTGCCGTCAAGATCAGTCGCGATCATCCGTATCATCTCATGCGCTCTCCTTCCATCGGCGTCCGTGCCGCATTGCGCCGCCTGTCATACGATGATTATAAAACGGCGCCGCGCTTTCGGCTACCCCGGCATGAAAATTCCGCTCGCACCCCCTTTCTATTCAAAGAAAAATTTTGTATAATAAAGTTGGAATTTTTATGCTGAATGGAGGAATGTCTGTGGTCATCGAAATTGCCCATTACACCGCAACGATCATCGAGCTGATCAGCATCGCTATCATCACCTGGGGCGTTCTGCTGTCGCTGTGGCGCATTGTTGAGCTGTGCTTTCGCAAATACCTTGAGGATATGGACCTGTCCTATCACTGGCTGAAGCTGCGCCGTTCGTTCGGCGAAATCATGCTGCTGGGGCTCCAGTTTCTCGTCGCCGCCGACATCATCCTCACGATCTGCAATCCCGACGTGAAGACGATCGGCCTGCTGGCAGCCATCGTCGTCATCCGCGTGGTGCTCAGCGTGTCGCTGGCCAAGGAGATCGACGGTCTGGAAATTCGCGACGACAACGCCCACAAGCGTTTTCCGCCCAAATACGAATAACAGGACTGCTGCTTTTCGCTCTGCAAAAAAATTTCCGGCCTTCCTTTTTTGGAAGGCCGGAAATTTTTTTGGGATCACGGCGACATGATCGCCGCCAGGGAGCCGACAAACAGAAAAACGATGAACGCCAGCGCCCACCGGAACTCAGCGGCTTGCAGCAGTTCGCGCAGCAATGCCCAGAAGCTTTCGCGCCGCCCCCCGCGCTCCGGGCCGTCAGGAGTGACGCGCCTGGTCCCGCCGCCGGGGAGCAGTTCGTCGGCGACAGGGTGATCGTAGATCCTGACCCGGCCGAAGATGGCCGCATAAGCGATGGCAACCGGCACGGTCAGACAGTACCAGGCAGCGCCGTATTCCGGCCGCAGCTCCGTCAGGACCGTGCGCGGGGCGCCAAGCATCACGCGCACGGCAGCGATCACCCAGGCTGTCAGCGCCGGCAGAAAGATCGCCGCAAACGTCGCCGCCAGAAACGCGAACACGCGCGACGGCGTATAAAAACGCAGTCTGACAGGCTTGAGCTCGCCGCCGACCTTTTCAAAAAAGACGGGGCCGCTCACAAGCGAGTCCGCCGGCCCCGCGTCGTTTCGGCTCCTGAAAATGAGCCGTCGCACGCGCGCGCCTCGTCCCTGCGAAAAGATCGTGAACATGATCAGCCCAAAGGCCGCGCCACCCATCAGCGCCAGTTCGAGCGACCGAAAACCCAGCCAGAACGCGAGCGCGATCGCCAGCGTGATCAGCGTCGGTTCGATCAGCCAGGGATACGTCGTCTTTTCTTTCGCGCGCGAAACGGCCACGCGTCCCGTCTGACCGTTGACGACAGCCTCGACGCCATGTGCGCGCAGCACGTACATGGGCAGCAGGGCGGGGACGTTCACCGCGTCGCGAGAAGAAACGCGCACATGCACGCCGGTCGTCTGCATGGCGCGCATGACGGCCGGCAGAAACGTCTCTTCCACCTCTGCGGCCGCACGCGAGGCGGCCGAGGCAGCGTCGAGATCGGAAAGCTTGACCTTCTGCCCGGCGACATAGCCGTATTCAAAGCCGCGCAGAGCGTCCCAGTCGAACGGTTCCGCCGCGTCAAGCACCTTGTTGTCGAGCTGCCGCGAAACATTGACAGCCAGTCCGTTCATGCAGCCGCCGCAGGTGTAGGCCCGCGTCGAATTGTCGCGCGTCACGCGCGCCGTCACGGGCCCTTTGACGATCTGATACGGCAGATAAAAACCTTCCAGCCGCTCAAGCGACCACATCACTGCCTTCGCTTCTTTCGTGCGGGCGTTGCGGGCCGCCCACTCGCGCAGGCGATTTTTTGCCTCGTCGGGCGTAACGGCGAACGGGATGATCAGCTCGGGAAAGTCCGCCTGCTCCACAAAATCCCGCCGCAGCAGCGCCGTGCCGCAGAACGGACACGATGCCGCCCCCTGCGAAGCCTCCATCACGATCCGAGCCGCGCATTTTGGGCAGCTCAGTTCGACACGCGGATACTCAATCGCCGACCTGGCGCGGGCGGCACGATGCCGCTTCTGCCAGGAGGCGACCTCGGCCGGGAACTCCTCGGCGCTGCGCTTGCTGCCGCAATAAGAACACCTGTAGGACTGAGACGCGATGTCGAAGACGATCGGCGCACCGCAGTTTTTGCAGGTCAGCCCCAGCGGAGAGCTGTTTTTGCAGGCGTATGCCTGCTCCGCGCTCATCGCCGCAGCTCCTAGCCGGCCGCGGGGATGCGGCCTTTCAGCCTCGTGCGCCGCTCTTTGGCCGGGTCTTTCCAGTCGGCAAAGTCGGGCATGGTGATCTGGTCGAGCCAGATGCTGCCGTCATCAGTCAGGCCCATGACCTGATAGCTGTCGGCCGTGCTGCTCTCGGTGATCTGCGCGTCCTCGCCGACAGCCGCGTCGTAGACGAACGCGTCGAGGGCGTAGCCCGGCTCGCGGCCGCTTTTCAGCTCGGCTTCGAGGTTGAGGCGCGAATAGGCCACCCGCCACGGGTCGATCCAGTAAAACGCCCCATACGTCGGGCGCAGCGTGAATTGATGCGACAGAGCGCCCTCATGCTCGCGCAGCGTCAGCTTGTACAGCTCCAGATCGTGAAGCTGCGAGCCTTCTTCTCCGCAGACGACGATCAGACGCTCTCCGGCGGGCGAGATGCTCACGTCGCGCACCCGCTCAGGCTCGGCGGCGGGGATGACGGCGCAGAGGTTCATGTCCTCCTGTCCGGCAAAGACGTACACGAGCGGCACTTCGTCCTTCAGGCGGGGATCGTCCTTTTCGCTGGCGATGAACCAGTAGTACGGCACGCCGCCCGCATCGCCGCTCTGTTCAACGCTGTCGCGGAACGTGCCTTTGTGCAGAGCCGTCTTCAGCTCGCTGCGTCCTTCCGCACCGAGCATGACGACGCGCTCGTTCAGTTCGTCGATCAGGAACGTATGCGCGGGGGTCTTCCACCAGCTGCCGGGCTTCCAGTCAGGCAGCCAGACGTAGTTCGATTCGATCTTCAGGTGTTCGTTGCTTTCGATCCCTTCGGCCCACTGCTCAGGCGTGTCGACGAAGTAATGCCCCATCAGCACGAAGCCGTCGCGATAGCCCAGCTGCACGTACTCGTCGGTCGGCGTCGCCGGAGCCAAAACGCGCGACCGGCGGCTGACGGTGTCGTACAGGCACACGGACGTGTATCCCGCTTCCGAGCCGGACGCGCCGGGCTTTTTCATCTTCGTATCGTCGTAAGCGGTGTAGGCAAAGCGGCGCTCGTCCGTCCATGAAGGACCGCTCCAGTCGAGTGCAGAACCCCGCACTGACGTGAGCGGGCGCATCTGTGAATAGATGTAGACGCGGTTGATCCGGCTGCTCTCGCCCTCCGGGATCGAGAGGACGAACTTCATGCCGTCAGGCGAAGGCGACACGGCAAGGCCGGACACAGCGTTCTCAACCGGGATGAATTTCGTCTGCCGTCCGTTCGTGCCGAAAAAGACCGCTCCGGACACGGGCACCTTATCGGGATCGTTTTCCGATGACACGATCGCGTAGTAGTACTTGACGTTCCCTCCGACTCTCGCTGCCGACAGTGAGCAGCTCAGCGCGACTTTTCTGCCGTTTTTGAGACGGTAGACAGCGCCCTGGCCGGGATCGGCAGCATACTGCGCCGCCGCGCTTTTCGCGCCGGGCGCGCCCGTCCGCGGCGCCGCGGCCGCAAAAGCGCCCAGTGTCAGCAACGCCGCAAGCGCCAGCGCCAAGATCCGAGTTTTCTTATCCATGCACACAGCCTCCTTTGTTCTGTCGCGGGCGTTTCCGGCTTTCTCCGGGAACGTATCCGTTCTGTTCTGCCTTTCATTATATCAGCAAAAGCGGCGCGCGCTTCACCCGGAAAGGCGAACGTGCGCCCGATCTCCGCAGAATCTTTTGGTATCTCAGCAAAAACGTGATATGATAAGGGCATCAATGTGTTCATCAATCGATCAACAGGAGGAACTTCCCATGAAAAAGTTTATAGCTCTGCTGCTTTTGCTCGCAGCCGCAGCGTCCGCACAGGCCGCAGTGAAGGAGATCGACGGCGGATTTTTCACGCTCCGCGTCTGGGTCAATCCAGCGACGCGCGCCGGCAAGGACTGGACGCTGACGCAGCACAGCGAGACCTCGGCGTCGGTCACGCCGCCGGACAAGTCGTTCGTCCTCTCCGTCAGCGTCTTCGACTCCAGCGCTTCGTCGCTGAAAGACCTGGCAGCCAGCCTCGCTCAGACGCACGGCGCGCGCGAACTCACGAAGATGGCCGGCGAAGGCGAAGCGTATGAGTACGTCGGCTCATCGTCAGGTCTGCCTCTTTACGCGCAGACGTTTGACCTCGGCGCAGGCAGAGCCGGCTATATCGCCATCCTCGGCGACTATGAAAGCGGCGCAGCTGCCGGGGCGTTCAACTCCGTCCGCTTCGTGGATCCGGAGACCCAAGAAAAGAAGCTCAAATCCGCTCAAAAGTAACGCAGCGCTCCGTCGACTGAGCCGCTGACAATTTATCCTGCCCCGTCAACTCATGCGGCCCCGACGATCGATCGCCAGGGCCGCTTTTTTCGCACGCGGCGAACTTCACCTTTTGGGGTGATTGCTTTGAGCGTCGAAAATGATAGGATATTTTCATCATCATGAGGAAAGGAGCGCCGTGTCATGAATCGAACCCTGGAATTTGCCAGAGCCCTGCTGGGACAGTCGACTGCCTGGCCTGCTTCTCAGGCAGCGGGTTTTCTGCTGTTTGGGCTGGTGCTGGCGCTCTGGAGCTGGTCGCTGCATCGGCGCATCATCTTCCCGGCGCTGCGGCGCGGGCTGCGGCTGACCGCCTGGCTCATCTTCCTCTGGATCGCCCTGCGGGGAGCGCAGTTCCTGTCGGCGTACAGCGTCGCGCTTGCGCAAGCGCACTGGGACGCCTACAAAGCACGTCAGGTCATACTGCTGCGCATTTCGTGGGAAACGTCGTGGCTCGTCTTTGCGATGCTGCCGTCGCTGGGGCTGCAGGTGATCTGGCATTCACTGCACCCGTTCACCGCGCGTTCGTCATCGCTGCCGACGCTCCACGGCGCCCTTTCCGCATTTTTGTGGGCGGCACGGTATCTCCCGGCTTTGCGGCCTTATGCCGGGCGGGCGCTGTCCGTCTGGATCGCGCTCTCGGCGCTCGGCTTCGCTGCCGGTCTGCTTTACTGCGCGGCATCGCTGCCCGTGCGCCGCAAAGCGGCAGTGCCGCTGGCGCTGACGGCGCTGCTTGCCGTTTACTGTGACTTGTTCTTCCGCGTGCGCCCGGCGTGGATCGGCCAGAGCAACTTCGTCTTTACGTCATCGCTGCTCGTCTTTGCGCTTCTTGAGTCGTGCCTCCGCTCCGGCCTGCTGCCGTGCAACAGCCTCCATGAAGAGCTCTTTGCGCGCAGCCCGATCAGGATGCAGATCATCGACCGTGAAGGCGGCGCGGTGTGGAGCTCCGCGCCGGCGGCACCGTGCCAGGAAGGACTCATCCGCACCGCGCCCGTCGCCGGCGGCGCTGTGCGCTGGGAAGAGGACCTGAGCGAACTGCGCGCGATGCAGTCACGGCTGAAAGAGGCGTCGGCCGAGCTTGAAAAGGAAAACCGCCTGCTGGCCCGGCAGAACCAGATCCGCGGCCGTCTGCTCAGCCTGCGCTGGCAGAACCGTCTCTGCGCCGAGGTCGAGGATCAGATGCGCGACCGCATCGAAGCGGCGCGCCGTCTTTTCGCAACGATCCCCGCTCTCGCCGCCTCGGGCAGGGAAGCGGAGGTGCGGCTGGCGCTTTCGCAGCTGGGCGTGCTGATCTGCGCGGTCAAGCGCAAGAGTCATCTGTTCCTGAAAGGCCGGCAGGACGCCCTCATCCCCCTCGCCGAACTGACGCTGGCCGTCCAGGAATCGTTCCGCTGCGCCAGGGCGGCGGGGATCGACGGCACGTTCACATGCCCGCGGACCGGCGACGTCCCCGTGGAAACGGCGCTGACGGCCTACGACCTGTGCGAGCAGGCACTGGAAAGCTGCCTGTACTCGCCTCCGGCCTCGCTGCTGACGCGCCTGAGCCTGAACGGCAGCCGCCTTGAGCTGCGTGCGCTGATCGACTGCTCGCCGTCTCCCGATGACGCGGCGCTGCTGCCTCCCCCGCTGCTGAGCGCGGTCGAAAAAATGGGCGGCTCGTGCCGCGTTGAGCGTGACGAGGACGGCGTGCATTTCTCCTGCGCACTGCCCGCAGCCCCGAACGAGAGGAGGGAGCAGCCGTGAACGCTCTTGTTTCCTTAAGCGACGATGCCCGTCTGGGACTGCTCGCGCTCTGCGCTCTTGCTTCGCTGCTCCAGCTGCACGCTGTGCTGTTCTGCTCCGAGCGGCCCAACCAATCGCTGCATGCCAAAGCGCTTGAATGTTTCGTCCTCGCCGCCCTGATCTGCGACTTTGCTGCCGTCGCGTGCGTGCACACGCACATCACCGCGCCCGAAGGCGCGCTTGCCGCCCTGCAGCCGTTCCGCTTTGCTTCTCTGTCGGCGGCAGCGCTTCTTGCCCCCTTCTCGCCGCCCCGCGTCGTGACGCTGCCGATTGCCGCCTGTGCCAGCGCAGCGCTGCCGATTTTTGATACACAGACATGGTATGCGCCCGCTCTTGCCGCCGGCGCGGCGTTTTTCGCCCTGCGCGCAGCCGTTCTCTGGGTCTGCGGAGCTCGCCGGCGGGCGCAGGGGCTGACGCGCGACTCGATCGCGCAGGCGCTCGATCAGCTGCCCGACGGTCTGCTTTTCCATGCCGACGACGGCAGCGTGCTGCTCGTCAACCGCACAATGTCCGCGCTCGGTTCCCGCCTGACGCACCGGCCGCTGCGCGACGGACGTCGTTTCTGGAGCGGACTCGAGAACCTGGCGTCTTCTGCAACGGGAGAAAACAGTCTCCTGATCCGTGATGAGGGCGCGGCCTGGTCGTTCTCGCGCCGCCTGCTCAGCGTCAGAGGACGCGCCTGCACGCTCATTTTCGCCGCCGACGTGACCGAGACCGACCGGGCTTCCGCAGAACTGGAACGCCTGAACGAACAGCTGCGTTCCCGTGCAGCTCAGCTTCGCGAGACCAGCGCCAATCTCGCCGAGATCAAGCGCGAGCAGGAGCTGGCCCGTCTGCAGAGCCGCATCCACGACGTAGCGGGACACAGAATTTACCTGCTTCAGCACTATCTCACGCGCAGCGGCAGCCTGGAAGGGCTGGACCGCTTCCTGCCGCTCATCTCCGGACTGATCGACGACCTGCGTGCCGACGTGACGATCCCCGCGGCACGGCTGCTGGACGATCTGAAAAAGTCGTTCGAGTTCATCGGCATCACGCTGAACGTGAGCGGCCCGCTGCCGGCCGACGAACGCGCGGCCTCGGCGCTGATCAAGATCGTCCGCGAAGCGGCGACGAACGCCGTGCGCCACGCCGGCGCCTCGCGCATCGACGTGGCAATCAGGCGCGAGGGAGGCGAAACGGTGATGAGCATCAGCGACGACGGAACGGCCCCGCCCCAGACGATCCACGAAGGACAGGGCTTGACGGGGATGCGCGAGCGCACCGCCGAGCTGGGCGGCACGCTTTCAGTCGCCACTCAGCCGCGCTTTGTGCTGACAGTCCGCATCCCCTCCGCCGAAGCCTAAGGAAACGCTGGTTAAATTCAATTATGCAGAATTTAACCAGTGCACAGGAAACCTGAGAAAATGCGTCAGATCCGAAGAAACCTGTCCGCAAGGGGCTCTGGAGGCGTACTTCTGTACGTTGGAGGAGCCCCTCGGACAGCGTTTCGCAGGAGATGACGTATTTTATCAGCGTTTCCCTAAAAAAGCCTCCGCGGCATTCATGGGCCGCGGAGGCAAGCGTTCATGGTTTGATCTTGGTGTTGATGAATCCGTGCGAGACGGCGTAGATCGCGAGCTTGGCGACGCTTTCATAGCCCGTCTTGGAGAGGATGTTGGCGAAATGCGTCTTCACAGAGTTGATCGTGATACCGAGCGCGTCGCAGATCTCCTTTCGCGACAGGCCGTCGCAGATCAGGCGCAGGATCTCCTTCTCGCGCCGCGTCAGCTCGTCAAAGTTGAGCTCGCTGGCGTGAGGCCGCGGATAGAAGCTGCCGCCCTCGAAGGTGCCGCGGATGACCTTTTCCAGCTCGTCCAGCGGCGCGTCCTTGTAGATAAAACTGTCCGCCCCGGCCGCGTGCGCGCGCTCGACAAACGTCACCTCGGGCAGACCGGTCATCATCACGACCTTCACGCCCGGGAACTTCTGCTTGATGATCTCGGCCGCGTCCAGCCCGCTGGAGTCATTTTCTGTGCACACATCCATGAGGACCAGATCAGGCTTGGTGCGCTCGCAGTACAGCGGCGCCAAGGCAGCGTCGGCAATGGACGCGATCACCGAAAAATCCTCGACGCCCGCCAGACTTCCTTTCAGCGCCTCCCGGACCATCGTCTGATCCTCGACGATCATGATCCTGATCACAGTTCTCACCTCCGCAGTCATACAGCATTCGCAAAGAATTATACTCCAGCTTTTCAAATCTGCAATCTTTCCTAGAGAGATTCACGCCGCTTGGGACGAACGTTCGTCCGCATATTCATTCCTTTTTTGCGCAACAGACGTGTTTTTTTATCGCATTGATGGTAAGATAAACGATAAAGGTTCTGCCGTGTTTATCCGCGTACAGCAAAACCGGCATTTTTTTAATAAGGAGGAACTCATCGCTCATGAACAGAAAAACGCTCATTTTCGCCATGACGGCGTTGTCGCTGTGCGCAGCGGCAGCGTTCGGCGCGGACGTGTCGCGCATGAAGCGCGAGATCGCCCAGGCCGACTATCACCTGAAGGAGTTTGAAAACGAAGTGGCCCGTCAGCGCGGCGGGCAGAAGATGGTGTGGCGCAGCAAGCAGGACGCCTTAATGCGCGTGCAGGCGCTAATGCAGAACTACCCCGATGACCCGGAAGTGCAGAAGCTGTTCGCGCGCGCCCGCGTGGCTCTGATGAAGAGCAAGGGCGAGTACACCGAGGTCGATCCGTCCTGGACCGTCTACAAGGCCAACGAGGAGAACCTGCGCAAGATCATCGCGGCCGCCGGGCAGAAGGCCTGGGACGACCTGATCGCACAGCACAAGGCCGACCTGCTTGAAAAAGCCTTCCCCACGCCCGATTCGGCCGAGGTGGGCCTGGCCGACCTGAACGGCAAATACGTGCTGCTTGACGAAGTGCAGTACCCGGCTCACCAGTTCTACGGCGCCACCAGCGAGTACGTGGCCGAGGGCAAGCCCTCGCAGGGCTACTGGTTCATCGACATCGCCAAGCGCCAGTGGCTGGGGCCGTATGAGGCCGTCAAGCGCTATCGCCGCAACGTCGACAGCTCGCTGGCCGACGTGACCAAGTGGAAGCTGCTGGGACGCATCACCGGCCTGGCCGCCGAGATCCCTGAAGCGGGCGAGAACAAGGTGGGCTCGCTGCAGTTCGGCTGGGTGGTCACGCCCGTGGCCCTGATGGTGCCCGATCACGTCACCGCCTGGTATGACGAAAACGGCGAAGCCACGGGCACCTACGCCGGCGAAGACCAGGTGGCCGCCATCAAGGACGGCTGGTACACCGTGAAGGAGATCCCCGCCGACGTGACGCCGGAGCGGCTGATGGAGATCTTCATGACCGCCATCAAGGAGAAGAACTTCGAGCTGTACCGCGCCTGCATCGACCCGGAGCGCCGCAAGACGGACGTGGCCGAAGACCTGGTGCGCTATCACTGGGACCTGCACCAGGAGCGGTTCCACAACGAGTATGTGCACGCCACATTCGGCAAGGCCAGGATCAGTGTGATCAAGGGTTTTGACGAGGGCAACAGCCTGGAGAACTTCTTCCTCGACCAGAAACAGCAGGACACGCTGAAAAAGATCGAGGGCCAGAAGGTGGAAGAAGCCGTTGTCGAAAGCCGCGCCCTCACCGAGACGGGCAAGCAATTAGGGTCGCCTGTGGAGCACCGCCTCGTGCGCCGCGGCGGCGGCAGATGGTACGTGGTCGATTACGCGCCGCGCTTCTGACGTGAAGGAGATGACCGACATGAAAAAATTCACCGCACACCTCGCGCTGCTCGCCGTTCTTTTTGGCCTGAGCGGCTCTGCCCTGGCCGAACCTCCGCGCAGCACGCCAGGAACGGAACGCTTCGGCACGCCGCCGCAGTCGCAGCAGCAAGGGCCTGCCGCACCTGACGACAAGCAGGGCGGACAATTTATCACCGTCAAGCAGATGACTGAAATTTACACCAACGAATACGCCCAGCGCTCGCTGATCGCCGGTGACAAGCTGGTGTTCACCAAGCCGTGGAAGGTGGACAACGTGAGAACGGTGATGAAGTTCTACGCCACCGACTGGGTGCCGCGCCCCGTGCAGTTCGACAAGGGCAGCCCCGAAGAGCGCCGCGCCCGCGACCTGTTCAACGCGCTGTGGGAGTACACGTTCGAGATGGAGAACCGCAGGCAGATGTACAGCCTGATCAGCATGATCGACGGCTTTGACATCGCGCGCCGTCTGTGGAAGCTGAAAGTGTGCATGGAGAACTTTGAATTCGCCAACGACAAGCTGATGCCCCTGCTGAAACGCTATGACGAGAGCTACAACACCTTCATGGCCGACATGAAGACGCTGAACGAGCGGGGCCGCATCGGCTACGGCTACGGCAGCGGCATGACGCCCACCGGGTGGGAGATCTTCAATCACAGCGGCATGCTCTCGCTGATGACCCAGACCGCCCAGGCCAAGCCGGCGTTCGACCGCCTTGTGCTCACGCTCGACCAGGCCTGCGCCGTCGCCAAAAAAGCCACGCTCGACCAGCTGAAAGACGACCTGGCCAAGATATCGGCGCAGATCGCCGCGGCGCGGCAGAGCTATAAGACTGCCCTCAAAAAGATCGAGAAGTTCGCCGCGTTCCCCGACGTGATGTACATCGTCAACGACGACGACGACATCCTCATCGCCGCCGAGACGATGCTGGAGCAGGCCACCAAGATGCTGAACGACCTTGAGGACGACGGCACGATCTACGGCCAGCTGCGCTACTTCAACGGCATCGACCGCTTCGGCGGGCTGAGCCAGGACGGCGTCACCCGCTCCAGCACTGGCACGCCCGTGTACCGCCGCAAGATCCGCCGCGGCGTTGAAGAGATGAAGGCCGCCTACGAGAAGTGGGCCAAAGGCATGAACGAGAGATTCGACAACCTGCATCTGAAATGGATGTATTAAAAAGGAGGCCGCATCCATGAAAATGACACGCAAACTGCTCCTCGCCGCGCTGTTCTCCGCCGTGTGCGCAAGCAGCGCGTTCGCCCTTACCATCGCCGAAGTGATGGAAAACAGCACCGAGTACGTCGGCAAACTCGCCACCGTCATGCTGCCGCGCGGCTGGAAGAAGGGCACGTTCGACAGTACCAGCTGGCTCGACTTCAAAGCCCCCGTGGGCAGCATCACCGCCAAGACGGTGCGCTTCGACAAAAAGACGATGTTCTCACACAGCGAGGATGAGTTTTTGGCGAAGGTGGCAGACATGGCCGCCAAAGAACAGGTCCCGCTGCAGAAGTTCACCATCGACGACGTGCCGTTCGTCGGCTGGGCAGTGCCATCATCGCACCCCGACCGGCGCGTGCGCGGCGTGAAGTACGACCTGCGGCTGTGGGCCGACTGGCCGCGCCGCGAAGAGCCGCGAGACCGTGAGTTCCGTGATGCGATGCTCATCGAGGTGAACGAGCGTCCGCTGCTGGGGCCCGAAGACCGGCCCCGCCTGAGAGACGATCAGATCGGCGAGCTTCTCGCCAAAGGCATGCTCCCCGACGTTGAAGTGATGGCGCTGCTGCAGAGCATCCGCTTCGCCGACGGCCCCGGCAAACGTTACCACGCCCGTTTTGCCGAACTTCGCGCCCAGGCCGAAGCCGCGAAGACCGCGACTGACGCCGTTTTGAAAATGGCCGCGATGGGGAAGCTCGTCGGCGTCTGGGTGCCCGCCGAACTCAGATGGAACGGCCGCCTGCTCGCCGGCGCCGAGATGGAAGAAGCCGCACGCGACCGACTCAAGACCATCACCTTCAGCGCTGACGGCACCTACCGCATCGAACCTCGCGACGACACCTGGAAGCTCAACGACAACGGCACCTACACCCTCGGCGATGCCAGCGGCCGCCTCTGGGTCGAGAACAACGGCCTCGTCAACTTCCGTGACGCCGACGGCTATCACTTCGTCTTCCGCAAAGTCCCCAGCGAGTTCCCCAGCGACGCCGAGATCCTCGCCACCGTCCTTGGCGAATGGACGCCCGTTGAGATCATCGCCGAAGGCCGCAGCTATATGGGCCCCGAACTGAGCCGCGCCGCAAGCGTCGCACGCGTCCGGCTCCAGCAGCTTTCTGTGCGCCCCGACGGCACGATCTACGACGGCCGCAAGTTTGGCTCGTGGACCCTCGACAATGCCGCCATCACCTTCACGCACGACGATTACCGCCTCAGCCTCGTCAAAGACCACCTCGAACACGTCACCGACCAAGGCGTCCGGCTCATCTACGCCCATCGCGGCGAAGAAGCCCGTTTCCGTTCCGTCTTCATGCGCGAGCTGCTTGAAAGCGAAAAGCGCGCCGCCGAGACCGAGCCCCTCGTCGGCTTTTGGGTCCCCGACGGCGTAGAGGAAAAGGGCGAACTGCTCCCCCGCAGCTCACGCACCGAAAGCATCCTCTCGTCGCTGCACCGCCTCTGGCTCCGCTCCGACGGCTCCGTCCACATCTCCGGCCGCGAAGCCGGTCACTGGCAGAACACCGGCGGCGTCTATGCCATCGAGTTCAGAGAAGGCACCCGCACCCCGCGCGTCACCTTCGACGGCACGCGCCTGGCCCGCGAGTTCAGCGACACCCTGACCATCATCTACAAAAAAGAACCGTTCAGGAACTGACAGTTTCTACGTAAGCACAAAGCAGCTCCGCCTCTTCTCCTGAACTGCTCCTGTCAAGTAGACATCAGAAAAAAACAAAAAAGATTTCCTCATGTATGGCTGGTCCTGGTAAACGGGATCAGCCATTTTGCTGCCCTCGTGCAGCCTGTAATTCTTTCTG
>Ga0129307_1000889_pt1 | contig 39298 bp, 31 predicted proteins | sample P1105metagenome_FD_94437 | JGI IMG/M metagenome (GOLD analysis project Ga0129307, IMG submission 94437) | Capybara group fecal microbial communities from Wisconsin, USA - P1105 metagenome | ecosystem: Host-associated > Mammals > Digestive system > Large intestine > Fecal | place: USA: Wisconsin...
GGATTCCACGCTAGAGCTGGATTCAACAGAGCTAGAGGATTCCACGCTGGAGCTGGAAACTTCAGCACCGCAAGGAGTTTCGACCCACCACCAGGTCTGGGTCGCAATTTCGTTAATCCAAACAGGATTTTCGTTGGCACGTGCCGGGTTCATGGTGTAGCATTTGCCTTCTGCCATTTCCTTGAGGCCGGAATTGTAGCAGTTTTCACCATAGTGGCCCTTGCCGTTCACAAAAGGAATGCAAGTGGAAGTAATGACTTCGCTAGAGCTGGAGACCGGCTGCACGCTAGAGCTGGAGACCGGCTTCACGCTAGAGCTGGATTCAACCGGCTGCACGCTGGAGCTAGATTCAGCAGAGCTAGAAGATTCCACGCTAGAGCTGGATTCCGGTTCAGAAGAACTGGATTCCGGAACTTCGCTAGAGCTGGATTCGACAGAACTGGAAGATACCGGTTCGTCACCACAAGAAGTTTCACTCCACCACCACGTTTGGTTCGCTTCTTCGTTAATCCACTGCGGGACCCCTTCCTTGACGCGATCCTTATTCATGGTATAGCACTTGCCAGTGGCCATTTGTCTTAAGCCGGAGTTATAACAGTGCTTATCATAGTCGCCCGTACCGTTTTTGAACGCGATACAAGCTGAGCCATCTTGAGCAAACGCCATCGCTGACGCAATCCCCAAGAACAATGCTGTACTTTGTGTTTTTTTCATTTATTCACCTTCTTTTGTTTTATTTTAAGGTTAAATAAATTTAGTAAATGAATCATACAAAATAAAAGAACACATACAAAACATTTAAAATAAAGGTAAAACATGCTCAATTTTCAAAAAAAACGAGCAAATTAACATATTTCGTGATTTTATTTTTACATAGAAACAAACAAATATTTCATTTGGTCTGTAAAACATGTTCGCAAAAAATCAAACAAATATTTATAAACAAAAAAAGGAACCCAACAGGGTTCCTTGTGAACATTCGTTCTAATCTTTTTAATCTAACTTAATCTTTTGAAGATTCGTGATACCCGCATTCTTCACACGGACAACATAAAGGCCGCTCGGCACTCCGCTAAACCGAACCACAACAGAACCCGTCGCATTCTTGTCGAAAGACTTCAAGACGCTACCCGTCACAGAAATCAAATCTATATGAACTGGGCCATGCGCTCTCAACTGAAGTGTTCTGCCCGTAAATGTCATCTGAGGAGCCCTTACAACAAAATCGCCCAAAGCGTTTGTACTGCTAGACACAGGCTGCTGGCCCGCAGAGCTCGAAGAACCCGCAACAGCACCGGAACTGGCCGGATTTGCAGCGCTAGAGCTTGCCGGATTAGATGCACTCGAAGCCGGAGTCGATTGAGCAGCAGCTAAGTTCGGCATATTACCCGAAACAAGCAAACCGTTCAACAACTTCAGGGACTGGTTGAAGTAGTTTTCGTCACCAAGCGCTACCGCTTCTTTCCAGTATTCATCGAGCTTGGACTGGTACTTGGCATCAGAGATAAGCGCCGTCATCAGCGAGGTCACAAACGTGCTATTATGGTCATTGCCAAGGTCGCCCGAATTTCTGCGTACGGGCCCCGCCATTCTCGAAGCATCCACCTTGGAAACAAATTCAGCCATTTTCTTGTCGAGAGCAAGAGCACGTTGGTCACCATTCCAGCAAACAGCCTTGGCATTACGCCACGGAGCGCGGGACGCGTCATAACTATAGTAGTCGTCTTCGCTCTTTCCGTTCTTGTCCGTCCAGTCGTCAATGAGGCCGGTCGGAGCATCGGAAGCGCTCTTTTCATAAAGGTTCATGTTCGCTTCGTAAGCCGTCTTGCTCCAGAATTCTGCATTTTCAGTATCAATCATGGCAAACACAGGCATGTATGCCGGGTCGAAGTAGCCCGGATTTTTGCGGTTAAAGCCCGCCTCGCCCCACTTGTCGCCCGGCAAATGCAAACCGTTCGATTCGAACTCGGACTTCTTCATTGCCTGGATGAGTTTCTTGGCATCTTCCTTATACTTCTCGTCGCCGAACTGGTAGTAAGCCATCACGAGAGCGGCAGCGGCATCAATATCGCCGTCGAGCGCAGCACCCTGGTCATACTTCGTCGAAAGATTTCCGACCTTCCAGACCATCAGGCCGTTTTCGTTCATCATCTTCTTGTAAAGGTTCCAAATCTTATCGAACTGCGGCTGATAGCTTGTCGTATTGTCGCTAAAATACACCATCAGAAGCATGCCGTAGCCGACACCTTCCGAGAAATATTCGTTGGACCCCGGATCAGAACGAACACCGGCAACATCGCCCTGCTCGTTGTACATAGTCTTCAGCCAATAGGAGAACTGCTTTTTGAGGTCTTCAGAGGCCTTAGCCTTGTCGCTCAAGAGTGTCGCATTTCCACCATAATCAGACATTTGTGGGAATGGGAAATTCACCTTGGCTTGAGCAAGCCCGAAAGCGAGCATACCGGCAAGTCCCATTTTGACCAAACGATTCATACACAACTCCTATGCCCAAAGGGCCGTTAAATCTATCCAAAAATAAATTTTTAGCATTCAAAAATAAATTATTTAAAACGGACATCTTAGCGTTCTGTGCGGTCCATCACAACAAAAAGTGAATCGCGATACCCAACGTGCCAATTTTCGGAAGAATCAAGGGTTTCAATCAAGTCACCCCACCTTGCATAATATCGCAACGGGAGCACCACGCGATCGATATCCAACGAATCGGCATCCACCAAAAAGAGCCGAGGAATTTTCGCATAGCTCAGATAGCGTTCAAAAAAATCCGCCGTTTTCAAGATAAAACGCCCATCAATGTACGTCGAATCGTACGGATTCATAAACGCCAAATATCCGCCAGCACGGTCATCGTTGAAAAGCCTTCCCGGATGCGGATTTTCCATCATCCAGTGAGCCGCCCCCACGGGCACGCGCTGGTAAGCAATCATGGAATCATAAGACGAAACGGATTTCACCCAATGACCAAAAACGAAAGCGAGAGCAACCGCCGATAGCAAAAAGTCAGAAGTCAAAATCGGGCGGTTCATGAGCTTTAGCTTAGCCCCTAGTTTTCGCGACTTTTCTGCAAGACGGCTCCCAAGCCTGAGTCCAGGACTCGATTGACGCTTCGGAATACGCACAAGAACCGCCAAAAACACCGGGAAAAAGAGTACAAAGTTGCGTTCGGCGATGAGGGCAAGAATCGCGGTGATAAAAAGCCAGGAGGGCTGCAACCTGCGACTAAAAATAGCATCGATTCGTTCTTTCGGAAGCCACGATAACTGCCACGACAAATAAGGGGCGGGCTCAGATTTCCATCTGGTAGAAGCTAAAACAATCCCCCACACACAAAGTACAATCATCAACGCGGACTGCAGCGCATTTTCGCCATTCAGCAAAAGCGTAATTGGCGAACGGTTCTCCGCAATTTCATTTGAAAAAACAATTGCCGAAGGCGAAAGTCCAACGAGTCGATCCAACAGTTCGAACGGATAAGGAATCAAGTTGAAACCATCTCGATGGGAAAACGGTATGGCAAAAAGCAGAATTACAAAAAGAATCTGCCAGGCAAGCGTTTTGAACGGAATACGCACTCCATTCCATTGCCGAACCTTTCCAAAATTGACCCAGCGACGATACCACAGACCATAAAAGAAAACGCCATATGCAAAAATCAATCCCAAAATGTAGAGACCTTGGCATTTACACCAAATCCACTGGATAAAGAGCACCGTAAGCACACCTAAAAGTTTGTTACCGGCCAAATAACGAAACGCCCGGCGGAAAACATAATGAAATTTTTTAGGTTCCGTTCTAAGGTTCATTTTGCGTTCTTCGCGCCATCCGTAAAAAAGCCACGGCAACAAGTTCCAATAAATTCCGAGGAACACCATGCTCAAAAGCACCGGACGTATTTCAAATTGGTAGCGGAAGATAAAGAGGAGAACAACAATTCCCGCAAACGCTATTGGCGAAATTTCATCACGACTTTCAACATCATTTTCGTCCTTCAAATTCGACGAGCGAATCGAAGGAAGCAAGAACAACATAAAAACAACGCCCCAAAGCAACGACTTGAATGCAACCAGCAACGGAGCGTCGCCAATGTCATAGACAAACGCCACAATCTGCTGAAAGTATTCATGCACGTTTACGACGGGCTCGCGCACGGGCGTCCATGTAGTCACCCATTCACGCGCACAAGCCAAATGCCACCAAATATCGGTATCCGTCAACGGGAATATCGCAAAAAGAATAACTGCAATAGGTACCAATATCAAAGGCAAACGCATTTTGAGGCCTACTTCGAAGATTTACCCGAATCAATCGACTTGACAAACTCATCCAAGCGCTTAGTGAACTGTTTTGCGCCATCTTTATTCAAATGGTCGTAATCATTCGCCATCGAAGACGGGTAATCATGATCACCAAACTTGTTTTCGTCAAAGATATAGAAATTCGATTTGCTGTCCGCAAAATCATTGATTTCCTCAAAGATTTTCTTGGCATGGCTGCGGCGGAGTCCATGACGCCCATAAGTTCCCGTTTTCTTGTAATACGGGCTAATCGGGAATGTCGCACCAATAACCGTAATATTGTTCTCTTTGGCCAAGCGTATAAGGTCTTTCAACTTATCAATATCACCGGAGAAAATCGCAGAGCACTGCTTCAGTGGAGACTTCGCAAGACACATGTTCAAGTTCGTATCCGCAACACAGATATCCATGGTGTAATTCGAAAGACAAGTGTTCTGGTCCGATGTTTCCAAGCAGTTCGCCAGATTCTTGTTGAACAAGCAATCGCTCCATGTCGAATCACCGCGGATTTCGGATTTGCCATTTTCATCGTACCATCCAATGTTATCTGTTGCGTTATGCCAACCGCGGGCCTTTATAATCGAAGGCGCTTCATCTACGGCATTTTCCATAACGAGATTCACAAACGCGTCGTCAACGCCATCGGGGTAAAAGTCGTGGCTCTTGTCGTATTCGAAGCCAAGAGCATTTCCCATGCACATTCCAATATCCGATCGACTATCAATATTGTACCACAAGTCAACATCAAGGCCAACGACAACATATTTTACCTTGGGGCATTGATTCAAAACGTAATTCTTGAAAAGGTAATGGATGCAGTGCATATCGCAAGGAACCACGCCCATGTTCATCGACGAGACGCTCATCTTAGACGGGTCAAAACCGGCCCACATGTGAGAATTGCCAAGCCCGACAAGTTCCACGGAATCCTTCAGCTTCCAGAACAGCGGCATCTTATGCGAAAGGAGATAATTTGTCTGGTTCGCCGCAGAAACATACACGCCGACACTATCTTCGTCCCAAGCAATCTTTTCTTCGGATGCACCCGAAGAAGCCCAAAGGCACGGATGCCAAATTTCATCACCTTCGACGAGTGTCGTGACGGAACTATCCTTCAAATGGACTAGTGCAATTTTCAGGTGCGCCCCATCGGCATTGGTAAGTGACACGACCGCATTCTTTTCGTCATTCAAGACCCATTCGCTATGGTCAAACGTCCAATTTTTCGGAGCACCCACAGACGAAACCAATTTGCCAACGCTATCCGCAATCAGCAAACGTTCGTGAGTGCGGTATTTCGTTCCGACAAACTTTTTACCCGTTTCCCCAGCAAAATCAAGGAACAGAGTCCGCTTCGACGTCTTGTTCAGCGAAGCGTTACAAGCCTGTTCTCCATTGTACCATACAGAATCTACAGCTTTCGACGTTACCGTGGAACCCTTTGAGGCCATTCGCGCTCGGAGCAAACGCGCCCCAGTCACAGACAACATTTCATCATCGCTGATACCGCCATGATAAGCGCCATCGAAAAGCTTCGAAGGTTTACCGAACTTGCCATTCGCAAATTTCACCTGCCATGTGCTAGCCTTCTTGAACGAAGATTCTTCCTTGTTATTTGCAGCATCCGTCACATAGACAATCACCGTATCGCCGTTTTCGAGCACGCGCCAGCGCGGAATCGCCGCCGAGGAGACATCCAACTTCACGCGGTTACTTCCTTCCGCATCCAAATTACGAACATAGAGCGCAGATTTTCCGCTAACGCCCTCCTGCCCCGTGCTAAACGCCACCAGTTTTCCGTTCGGAGAAATATCTGGGTGGAACACATTTAACGAATCCTTGATTTCAACGACTCTCGGGGACGATCTTCTAAAATCAACATAAGCCAAATTCTTCGTCACGTCGTTACGGAACGCAAGCTTTGCACGGGTCGCACCAAGAAGGGACAACAGCTTTTCTGATTTTATCGAAACCGTTGCGCTGGAAGATTCACCCGAAGCATCCAGCCATGTGGGATTTTTGATTTTTCCGAAAGCAAGGCGGAAGCCTAGATAATCGGAAGCACTTGTTCCCGTCACTGTATAGACATCGCCACGAGCATATAAACTAATCGTCGAAGATTCGCTCCTAAAGCTTCCGCCTTTGATAACGCGTTCGCCAAGACTCCCGCCATTCGGTGCACCTACGAAGTTCGTGACAGACGTATCTGCAAAATTTCCAAGCCAGTCATTGACCCATTCGGTCACGTTTCCGAGCAAATCGCAAAAATCATTCTCGTCTTTTTTCGTACAGACTTCGTGCGCCTTGAAATCGGAGTTATCCGCATTCCAGCTTTTTTCAGGATAAAACGAAAGATTTGCAGCAAATATCCATTCCGCTTCCGTGGGCAAACGAAACGCTTCGACTTCCGGCTTAAACGCAAAATCGTTCATGAGAATGCAATGGCCTTTTTTGTCAAATTCAGCAGACGAATACGTATAGGCGGTATCCAATTTCGCCTTTTTGCTTTTCGCATTGGCAAAGAGAACAGCATCGTAAAAAGTCACATTTACCGCAGGCAGAGAATCCTTCGCGCAATCCAAAGTCAATTTGCCTTTTTTTCCGCCCATCAACGCATTGAACTCGCTACAAGTCACTTCGTGCCTACCCAACTGGAAATCGTAAGTGAACTTGACATCCATTTCGGGGCGTTCATTGGCTTTTGCCGATTTAGAATTCGTGCCCAATTCGACATAGTTTCCAGAGGCTTTAACCAACGCAAAACCGTCTTGCAACTTGACATCCGGGCAATCATCCTTAGAAGAGCAAACCAAAGAGCTTCCCATATTTGTCTGCGTCGGAGAATCATCCGAGCAAGAGACCATCAAAGCCAAGGCGGTAGCCATGGCTCCCAAAATCACACTTTCTGTTTTATAGATGAACTTCATATTCATTCTCCTAACGTTGAAAGTAAAGAATCCAACCGATGCGTAAACTGCTTTGCGCCCAAAGTACTCAAGTGATCAACATTATACGCCATTTCATCCGTGTAATCATGATTACCAAATTTATTTTCATCAAAAAATACAACATCAAGACTTTTAACCGTATCCAAGACATTGTAGGCAATGCTTCTTCTTGGTCCATAGACACCAAACGCTCCAGTTTTGCTATACGCAGGATCCTGAGGCATAACCGTTACAACAACCTTGATATTCCTTGCACGAGCTGTCGCTACAATCTGCTTGAAGGTGTTAAAGTTTTCTAAATAAACCGGAGAATCAAAATTTTGTTCAGTCGTATCCCTAATAAAAACTGGTGGTCCCCATTCTATAGTCGGCAATAAGAAATCATCCAAATTGTACGGATGCATCAAAGCTGTTTCCGGACGTGGAGTCACCTTTAGTGCATCGATAAAATGGTCAGGCAAGCCATCAACCCAGAACTTATGGTTTTCGTCATATTTGAAGCCCGGAACTTTGTCATAAATAACATCAGTCCACGTAGCAAAACCAGGATACCATAAAAAGTCCGGGGACATTTCAATCACTAAAACCTTTAAATTTTTGAGATGATTCATTACATAGTTCGTAAATAGATAATTTATTCCGGTCATCTGCGCATTGGAGAATGACATATTCAACAAATTATAAGAAGTAATTTCCTTATCGTAGAGCCCAAACATAGTCCTTGACGAACCAAGCGCTACTGCAGTAATCTTATCGCGATTTTCCCAGAACCGCTCCATTTTTACGCGAAGCTCTAGCGCACTGTAGTAAGCACTGGGAGTGTAATAGATGCCCGCACTATCCGTATCAAGATTTTCACTATTGAAATTACTTCTTGAATGCCAAAGACACGGATGCCAAAGTTCATCGCCTTCCGCTATGGCATTCACCGTTCCCTTTGTCAAATCGATCAGTACAATTTTTTGATGAGCACCGTTCAAATTCACAAGCGATGCTACTGCAAAATTTGAACCGCCCAGCACCCATTCCGTATGGTCAAACGTATAGCCTTGAGGAGCCGCAATACTTTGGACAAGTTCACCTTTTGCATTCATGACCAAAAGACGTTCGTGAGTACGGTAAGATTGCCCCACAAATGCAGCTCCGGTCTTTCCGCCAAAATCAAGAAACAGCGTACGTTTACTACCATCATTGGCAAGGGAAACATTGCAAGCCTGTTCACCACCATACCACACGGTATCGTGTACATTGGCAAGAACATTTCCGCTATCAACAAGACGTACACGCAAAAGCCTTGCACCCGTTACGGCAAGAGTTCCATCATCACTCACCCCGCCATGATACGCGCCATCGAACAACTTTTGCGGAATTGCAAATTTTCCATTGGAAAACGAGACTTGCCATGTACTCATCTCTGCAAACGAAGCATTGTCCTTATTATTAGCAGCGCTTGATACATAAACTATGACGGTATCGCCATTTCCCAGAACGCGCCAACGTGGAATCGCAGCATTTTCAACATCCAATTTAACAAGCCCAGATCCCGTTTCATCAAGATTTCGCACATAAACGCTAGACTTTCCCGAAACACCTTCAGTTCCTGTACAGAACGCCACTCGCTTTCCATCCGGCGAAATGTCTGGGTGATAAGCCCGCAAGGAATCCTTGATTTCCACTATCGAGTTAAGCCCCAGTCCAAAATCGATATAGGACAAATGACCTGTAACATCGTCACGGAATACTAGTTTGTTTTCAAATGTACCTGTCAAATGTTTCAGTTCATAAGTTTCCGTTGAAACGTTTATCACTGATTCCTTGGCAGTGCCGCTCTCATCAAGCCATGTAGCTTTTGGAATAGCCCCAAACGCCAAGCGGAATCCAAGATAATCCCCTTTCGTTGAAGACGTTATCGTATAAATATCGCCACGAGTATAAGTATTTATCATCAAGATTTCATTTCTGAAGCTTCCCCCCTTCACAACGCGTTCACCAAGGCTTCCGCCATCGGATCCCCCCACAAAATTCGTTAGCGGTTCCGTCCTAAAATAGGTCAACCAGTCATTCACCCATTCTACAGCGTTTCCCGCCATATCGTAAACACCAAAGCCATTAGCAGGCAACTTCATTACATCATGAATTTCATGTCCTGAATTTTCGCTATTCCAGCCATATTCAGGATTCCAACCCTGGCTTGCGACATAGACCCATTCGGCCTCCGTCGGTAGGCGGTAACCATTCACATTTTCATGGAAAGCAAAACCGACCAGTTCATTGCAACTGCCCGATTCACTAAACGAGGCACTTTTGTACGTATAAACGGTATCGAGATTTTCGGCCTTGCTCTTGGCGTTCGCGTAAAGCACGGCATCAAAAAACGTTACGTTAGTCACAGGAACGCTATCACTGCATTTTCCGTCGCATTCACCACCAAATTTTTCACGCAAAGCATTGTACTCGCCACGCGTCACCTCATGTTCGGCGATATAAAAATCATATGTAAACTTGACTTCCATTTTTGGAGTGTCACTCTTACGCATCCCTTTTTCATCCGTACCCAAATACGTCGATTTTCCTTTAGCATTGATGAGAACAAAGCCTTCATGATTTTTAGAAGACGAAGAAATCTCTGCAGAAGAAGACATTATAGAAGAAGAAGATTGTGCAGATGAATATAATTGATTAAACGGAAATTCGTCATTTTCGGAACACGATATTCCAAAGATTGCAGATAAAAGAAATACTGCCAACCAAAACCAATTTTTCAAAGCACCACTTCTCATTTTTCTTTCTCCCAAGACAGCAAGAAATCATTCAAATGAGAAGTCAAAATAACGCTACCACCAGAACAAAGATGATCTTCATCTATGGCCATCGAATTCGAATAGTCGTGTTTTCCCATTTTATTTTCGTCCACTAGCACGAAATTCGGGTATTTCTTATTCAAAGCCTTCAGTTCATCAATCAATTTTTTCGCCGTACTGCGACGAAGTCCATAACGGCCAAACGCCCCCGTTTTCGCATACGCCGGACTTTGCGGGAATATAAGCCCGACTACACGGATATTGCGTTTTGCAGCCTCCTTGATAATCGAAACAAGCGCCGCCTTGCTATCGTCAATCAAATTCATGTGATCGTCATAATACGTACTGTCCTGTTCTATTTCAGGTTCATCACGCCACGAATGGCAAACCGAATTGGTATAACGTCCACGGTCTTTCATGTAACTGGATTCGTCCGAAGAGCCCACTGAATTTTCCGTATATTCCAGCAATCCATCGGGGTATCCATCCTTCCAGTAATCATGATTGGCATCGTACACATAACCAGGATAATTGTCAAAATCCGTATAGAAGAAGTTATCGCCATCAGGGCCATCTATTTTGTGCCAAAAATCAATATCAAGAGAAACGACTATATATTTCAATTTTTTCATGTGGTTGAAAATATAACGGTTTAAAAAATCTCTTGACATATAAATCGAATTAGGAGTTTGTCCAAAATTCACGGCAAAGAACCGTTTATCCAAAGCACTTGGGCTTACGCCGAACATCGGCCTTGACGAGCCCAAGATTGCAACATTGGCGGTATCACGGTACTTCCAAAGGAGTTCCATCTTGAACCGCATGATGACAGACTCCCATTTATCCGACGGATTCAAATAAATACCCGCACTATCTGGATCAAGATTTGCAGTTTTAGGAACGACGACATCCTTACGCCAAAGACACGGATGCCAAAGTTCATCACCGTTCACTAAATCCAGAACAGAGCCATCTTTCACATTCACCAGGACAATTTTTGAATGCGCACCACTGGTAGTCGTGAGGGTTGCTACAATAAAGCCCCCATGAGTATCATTCTCTTCATAATTCAACACCCATTCCGAATGATCAAAAGTATAACCGTCCGGAGCCGCGATAGACTTGATAAGGCGCCCCGTACTATCGGCAATCAACAAACGTTCATGTGTCGCATAGCTTTTACCCACAAATTCCGCACCAGTCTTTCCGCCAAAATCGAGGAACGCCACGCGTTTCGTGCCATCATGTGCAAGCGATACGTTACAAGCTTGTTCGCCATTGTACCACACGGTATCGCGGCCACCCGCTGCAGTTTCACTATTGGTGACATGCGCACGCAACAAGCGAGCCCCAGTCACAGCAAGCGAATTGTCATCCGAAACGCCGCCATGATACGCCCCATTGAAGAGCTTCTTGGGCACGCCGAAACGTCCCATGGCATACTTCACCTGCCAAGTACTTTTTGACTTGAACGAAGACGCATCCTTGTTATTCCCGGCATCAGACACATAAACGATTACCGTATCGCCATTTTCAAGCACACGCCATCTCGGAATAGACGCATTCCCTTTAATGTTCAACTTAATGGGCTTTGTAGTAGTAAACGAAAGCGGACGAACATAAACTGTCGATTTTCCGGAAACGCCCTCCATCCCCGTACAATAAGCAACAAGTCTCCCATCAGGAGAAATATCCGGATGATACGAATCGACAGTATCCGAGAATTCCGTAACAGACAACGTTCCGTTGACATAATCGATAAAAGCCAAGTTTCCTGTCACGTCATTGCGAAAGACAAGTTTTGTACGATACGTCCCGATATTTTCCTTGACCACAGAAGCACTCGCCATCGGAATGATTCTGCTCTCGCGAACTTTTCCGTCGCGGCCCATCCAAACAGCATTCGGGATTTTTCCAAAGGCAATGCGAAATCCCAAATAATCAGACTTGGCCGAAGAAGTCACAATATAAACATCGCCACGGTTATAAGGCTTGATTGCTGCAGGATCGTTGCGGTAGCTGCCACCCTTGATAACACGTTCACCTTGAACGCCACCATCCGGAGCACCAACATAATTTGTGATGGTCGTATCCTTATAGTAACCTAGCCAATCCGACACCCATTCCTTGACGTTTCCGCCCATATCGCAAAAATCACCGCTAAGCCTAGTGTATGAACAAACGTTTTTCGGTTCAAAACCGGAATTTAAGGCATTCCATTCTGCAGAAGGATTCCAAGCCCTGTCTGCGGCCATCATCCATTCCGCTTCGGTCGGCATGCGATACGCATCTACTTCAGGGTGAAAAACAAGCCCTTCCATCGAGATGCAATTCCCGACAGCATCAAAACTCGTCGATGTATAGGAATAAGCGGTATCATACCCTTCGCGCTTACTGCGTTCGTTGGCAAACAAGACGACATCGAAATACGTCACCTTTGTCACAGGCAATAAATCCGAATTCTTTTTCCGGCAGCGTTCATCAAAAGTGGTTCCCATGATACTTTTGAATTCTGCACAGGTGACCTCGTGCTTGCCCAACGAAAAGTCATAATTCAGCGCTGCACGTAATTGCGGGCGTTCATTTGCCTTGGCCGAAGTAAGATACGTCCCTAAAAAAGCAAGAGCGCCACCACTTGAATTTTTGATTTTCGAAGTTTTAATAAGGACTAGCCCATCATGGGAACTATCCAATTCGACCGGAGCATTGAGCCAAACATGATCTCCAAAAAAAGTATCACATCCGGAAACAAAGAAAAAAAACGATACTAAAAAAAGTACCTTGACAGAAAGGCAGGAACTATTCCAACACTTTGACTTAAACATCTCTCCTTAAAAATAGTTTTTTGAGGGATTGAAACCCAATTAACAAGCAGTAAAGACGCGATATAATGAGAAAAATCACATTGAATCAGGCAAACGGCTTTTGGCAATCTGCTGGTTCGCCCGAATCCCCGGGTATTTTGGGAAAAATTCTTCAGCCATCCGGTACCAGGTCAGTGCCCGAGGCACGTCATTTTCAAGGTACAGATTGCCAATATCGAACGCGGCTAGTCCAACAAATTCCTTGGGTTCAAGCGCACGGAATTCCAACCCCGTCCATTTTCCGTCTTTGTACTTTTCGCGATATTCTTCATCCGTGTATGAAAATCCGCGACGGTTGGGTTCCAAATTTATCGATTCGTTCGCAGAATTATAGCGCAAAAAAACATGCCCCGGCAAGAGGATGGCATCGAGCCGCAAATCGTGCGCTTCCGCCACCATAAGCGCTAGCCACGAAAGCCCCATGCAGCCCGATTTGCGATTTGCAAGAACACGCAACGGCAGCACAGCATCTTTTGCAACCGATGCATCGCCCGCCCCGGCAAATTCGATGTTCCAAAAATTCCACAACAAACTTTTGAGGGAATTTAATGTATCATGTGTTACCGCGACACTGCTATCAAAGTAAGCAAGGCCTTCACGCCACTCGCGAATGGAATCCAAACACGACGGATTCCGTTCTTCGAACGTGCAAGCCATTTCACGATAAGAAACATTTTTGCCGCTCCCGCTCCAAAGAACCAGCGAAAGCGCAACAACAAGGGCTACAATTAACGCCGGCCAGAATAGCTTAGACAAAAGAGATTTCATTCCGAATTACAAGCCATCCCATTCCATCGGGCTTTGCCAGAAATCTCGTGCAGTCATCATGTAAATCACGAGGCGCTTGCTCAGCATGTCCTTTTTCATTTTCTTCAAGCGAGCACGAACGCCGGGACCACCACCCCAACTCGTAAGCACCTGAACGTCAAGCCCCGTCGCATAAGCAAGGAGAGAACCTGGACCACCGCTCTTCTGGTCAACAGATTCGAACACGCCAGTAAACGAATCACCCATCAAGAGGATCGGAGCATTTTTGCCGCCCTTGTACGGTTTATCGCCCTTGTAAATTTTCATGCCCGCAAGCGTATCGGCGGCATACTTGGACTTTTCCTTATCCGGCAAATGAGCGACCAAGTCGCCTTCGCGGAGCACAACCGTATCCTTCATCAAAAGACTACCCGGCTGAGGATTCGCTTCGGCATACCAGCTGTACTGCGTCACGCGGGAAGCAAGCTGTTCCATCGCAGCAAGCATGCCAGGCAATGCCCAGTGCGTGTCATAGCGCTGGTAGCTGTAATGAGGCGGTTCATCGCCACTGCGTGCCGCCATCAAGGACGGGTAAAGGTCCAGTACATCAATTCCAGCCTCAAGCAATTCACGGATAAATTCACGACCGTTTACATTTACGCACAAATCCGCAGGTGTTCCCTTCACAAGTTTATCCGCATAGATTTCTTCTTTCACGGGAATCGGGACAACCAGCAACTGGACATTCATCGAATCCAGATACTGTTTGAGTTCAACCATTCGCGGAAGCGGATTGTGGAGGCTATCTTGACCGCTAATTTTGTCTGCTACGAGGTAATTTGCATTACGACGGAACCAAAGCATTCCATCATCGGCCCACGCATTCTGCTCCTTCGGGAGTTTTGAAAGCTTTTTCTTCAACGCATCGCGGAACTTCTTTGTCGCAGGCGTTGCCGGGCAGCTATTTTCAAGAGACGCAAGCGTTTCGAGACGAGCATATGAGCTCGTATCAAGCGTACGGTTGACAGGAACGACCTCGCCTGCAGCGGCAAGCGAATCGGCAACTGCATTGGCACGCAACTGTTCATCCGTCAAGCGGAACGCCGGAACTTCAAACGCCACCCACATCGGTTTTCCCATCGGGTTTCCACGCATTACCGCAAACGGACGGTTCGCATGAGAATTTTCCCAAACGGCACCAGGAGTATGTTGTTCCAAATCGGTATTCAAAGTCGGGTACCAATAAGACGAAAGCGTACGTGCCCAGTTCATTGCCTCTTCGCTGTTCATCTCGGCAGTCATGTAGTAATTCAGGACTTCTGCCGTTTCACCACCCGAAACAAATTTCAGTTTACCATAGAACGGAGCACGGTTCGTCCAAATAGCGGGCATGACTTCGACCCACCATTCCACCTTCCCTTGATTTTCGCCCTTTCCGGGAACGCCCCACAAACGGCTTACTGTCTGGAACGCACGGAAAACATCGGGTTCATCCCATTTTACTGCTTCAACTTCGTTCAAGGTTTTTGCAAGCATTTCATCGCCAGTCTGCGCATAAAGTATTTTTGCAAACGGCTCCCATGCAATAGGCGTCAAACCGGCAACAATATCCGGTTCGTATTCCGAAATCGAGTCCAGCATCGGGAACGGAAAATCAGCAACTTTTGCTCCCGCCATCTTGCCCGTGTAATTTTCAGGTTTTTCGTCCATACCCGCCATGCGAATCGGATTCGAGAAATACGCTGCAAAATCAAGCGCGGCAAGCGTCGGCTTTTCAACAACACGCACCTGCTTGTCAAAATCAAGTACGCGCAATTCAAAAACCGCCACCGGAGCCACGTAAGCCGGAGGCAAATTCGTCGGTGGAGCAGATTCCGCCTCGCTAGAAGCCTCGACAGAAGGCTTTGCAGACGAAGATGCACAAGATGTAACGCCAAGCACGCCTGCGGCAAACCCCGCAAAGCATAAAAAAGGAATAGAGATATTTTTCATTTTCACAAAAGGAATTATAATAAAAAGACTCTATCTTAACTTTTTGAATTTTCTAAATTATACTCGTAATAAACAAGGAGTCTTTATGCCCGCTACAGGTGAACATAATAAATGGATTGCTCTTGCCCTTTGCATCCTTCTCGGATACTTGGGACTGCACCGTTTTTACGAAGGTAAAATCTGGACAGGAATTTTGTGGCTCTGCACCGGAGGACTTTTAGGAGTCGGCATTGTCGTTGACGCCATCTTGATAGTCATGAAACCGGAGCATTACTAATTAGGCATTAGGTTTTAGGGATTAGGAATTATAGTCACGACTAAACCACCTAACAAACTTAAAACCTAAACTTATATTCCACAAGACAATCCTAAGACCTATCACCTATTACCTACCACCTAATAATGAAACGTTTATTTGTTATCGCGACCGGCAGTGCCGGAAAAATCAGAGACTTTGCACATATTCTCGGCACCGACCATTACGAATTCAAGACATTGAAAGATATCGGATTTGACGAAGACATTATCGAAGACGGAAAGACCTTCGCAGAAAACGCCATCATCAAATCCAACACGACAGCACAATGGCTCGCCAAGCGCAACATCGAAGCGACCGTTCTCGCCGACGATTCCGGCCTTGAAGTTTTCGCACTGAACGGCGAACCCGGCATTTACAGTGCCCGCTATTGTGGCAAGCATGGCGATGACGACGCAAATAACAACCTTTTGATGCAAAAGCTCGAAGGGATTGAAGACCGCAAGGCCCGTTACTTCTGCGCACTTTCATATCAGACCGTCACGAAGAACGAACAAGGTGAATTTGTTATCAGCGAGCCCATTATTTTCGAAGGCGAATGCCGAGGCGAAATCAACCACGCTCCTGTTGGCGACATGGGATTCGGTTACGATCCGCTATTCGTCCCCGATGGAGAAACGAGGACTTTTGCGCAAATGGAACTCGAAGAGAAAAAGCGCATCAGCCATCGCGGAAACGCCATCCGAGCGCTGAAAAAAGCCCTCGGAAAATAAAGGCCCGCCACTTTTTTTGAAACGTCTGCAAGAGTCGTGCCACCATGAAAATTCTATTCGCTCCGCTACAAGGTTACACGACGGGCATTTATCGCAAAGCCCATGCGGAAATCTTTGGCGGAGTCGATGCATATTACGCACCATTCTTGCGCATAGAAAATGGGAAGCCACGCGAAAAAGACCTGCGGGATTTAGAGACCTCGAATACGCAACATCCCAATTCAGAAGAGCAGACCTGCGCAAAAACCGTACCGCAAATTATCGCAAATAGCGTAGATGAATTCAAGGTTCTCACAAGTGCATTAATTGCCAAAGGCCACACGGAAATCGACTTCAACATGGGTTGCCCATTCCCGATGCAAGTCAATCGCCATCGCGGTTCCGGACTGTTAAGCGACACGCAAACAGTCCAAGCAATCATGGACGAAATCAAAAAATTGTCTCACGCCGCAGACAGAACTGCACCGCTAAAATTTTCCGTCAAGATGCGACTCGGACAAAACTCTCCTGACGAAGCATTTGCACTACTCCCTATTTTAAACGAAGCACCGCTCGCGCAAATCACGCTCCACCCGCGGCTTGGCAAGCAACAATACAAAGGCGCTATAGATTTCAAGTCGTTTGAAAAATTTTATAGCGAATGTAGCCATCCGCTTGTTTATAACGGAGACATCACAAGCGTTTCGCAAATCTGCGAAATGGGAAAGCGCTACTCGAAACTCTCCGGCATCATGATTGGTCGCGGATTGCTCGCCCGACCAAGCCTCGCGACGGAATACAAAACTCAAAGCGAAACCGATTTTACAAACAAGCTCCTCCAAATGCACCAAATCATTTTCGAGCACGCTTGTAAAACGTACCAAGGTGACAGCCAAATTCTTTCGCATGTCCAGAGTTTCTGGGAATATCTGGAACCCAACATTCCCAAGAAAATTTTCAAGAAAATCAAGAAAGCTGGCAAACTCAGCGAATACCAAGAAGCAATTATAGAGTTGAGGGGGCTATCGTGAACAGCGTCTATATCGAAATCACGAACGTTTGCAATTTGCATTGCAGCTTTTGCCCTTGCGGAACAGCGGCAGGCAATGAAACCGCGGCAGTCAATCCGTCAATTTCAGCGAATCGTACGTTCATGGATTCGAAACTCTTTGACGCCTGTATCGCAGGGGCACAAGAAATCGAAGCCACAAACGTCTATTTTCACGTCCTTGGCGAACCCACGCTCCATCCTGGCTTTGCACATTACGTCAAAAAGTTAGAACAAACTCCATTAAAGCTTACACTTACGACAAACGGCACCACCATCGAACGTACAGGTCGCCAAATTCTCGCGAGCCCCGCCGTCCGTCAAGTCAATTTTTCAACACACGCATACGCCGAACTCCCCCGCGAAACAGCAGAGCGATATCTGCAAAACGTACTCGACTTCTGCCGAATCGCCACCATCGAACGCCCGGACCTCTATATCAATTTGCGACTCTGGAACGTCGGTGCCGAAGAAGCCTCTCCGTGGAATAGCTACATGCTCAAGCGCATCCACGAAACGTTCGGCGTTGATGTCACGCCTGGGCACTTTTGCAGCCGCCACAAAAGCTTCAATATCTCCGGTCGCCTCTATCTGCACGAAGACACAAGATTTGAATGGCCCAGTTCAGGCGAGAGCCGTTCGACTAATTCGACAGGCTCATCAACCGGCTCACTGAGCTTGAGTCATCCTGAGCAAAGCATCGATAGATGCGACGTCGAAGGATCTAACAGCAAAATCGTTGTTGGCACGTGCCGCGCTTTAGACACGCACGTTGCCATTCTCCATGACGGCCGCGTTGTCGCCTGTTGTCTCGACCATAGCGGACAAATTACACTCGGCCACATCGGTGAACAAAGCCTTGCAGAAATCATCAACAGTCCAATGGCGCAAAATATAAAAGACGGCTTCGCACAGCACGAACTACGCCACCCCTTCTGCCAAACTTGCAGTTTTTGCAAACGGTTTAAATAACTTTTTAACCGAAATCTCTTTTTAACAGTATTATCGCATATTTATATTCTTTTTCTCCAGTAAAAAAGAATTATATATTTCTTGAACAAAAGAAATAAGGCAAAATTTTTACTTTAAATTAAAGAATTCACATGTCGAAACAGTCTATAGAAATGCGTAACCTATACGAGCATGATATTAACGCATACAACCTTGAGGGCTTCCAGCCCCAGATTGTCGATGCCGATTATCTGAAAAAGCTCGGAGTTACAATCGAACCTTCTGAAGAAACACTGCAAGGGCTCATCCGCGGGTCCAAAATGTTCAAGAAGCGTCTGGAAGAACACTGCGTCATTCCAAAGTCCGTGCTTTACTTGGAAGATTACGATCCCGATAAAGTGGAAACAGAAATCCACAACTACACCGGACGTTGCCCGACACTGACCTTCGAAATCAACCCCATCAAGGGCTGTCATTTGGGATGCCAGTACTGTCTGGTAACCGACGGCGTGCATGAACAGAAACTCGTGGCTTACGAAAACTACCACCTTTACGTGCGCAAGCTCTTGGAAGAGATGAACGGAGCATGTAGCGAAAACCCGAACGCCGTTACGCCAGAAGACATCAAGAAACGCAGCCAACTGCTGCAAGAATTGGCAAAGGCTATCGTCGAAGCTCCGGAAAAGAAAAAGGAAATCGAAAAGAAGATTGTCGAGTTGAGCCGTGGCAAGAACTGGAACCATTACTACTACTTCTCTCCCAAGACCGAAGCGTTGCAGGAGCCGACGCTTTATACAGGCATCGCTCACCGCATTTTACGTGAATTCATCGCCCACTTCAAGAAATACCCCAACTCCAACGCCCGCCTCTTCATCGCATCGAAAGCCGGCACCAAACACCTCATGGTGGAAAACGAAGGCGAAACCATTCTCGACCTCTTCGAGCAACTGAAAGACAAAATGCAGTTCAACACTTCCGTGAGCATCATGCCCACCGCCTTTAGAAACCTTTTGGAGCCCTTCGCTGCCCCGATCGAAGAACGTCTCGGTGCCGTGCAGATGTGTCAGGAACGAGGCATTCTCGCCAACTCTGCATTGGTGCAACCCATCGTCGTCCCCTACCTCACCGACGAGCGTATCAAGGAATTTTTCGACATGCTCCACGCCGCAGGCATCGTGAATTACAAGCCCGAATTCCTCACAGCCTGCATGGAGAACTTGGCCCAACTGGGACAATGGCTTGGACACTTCGACAAGACGATGGAACGCGACCTCTACATGGACTATATCAGCCCGAAGAACGCCGACCATCGCAAGCAGCGCGGACGTACAGCCCCCAACCGAGCACTTTCGATTGAAAACATCCAGCGTCTGATGAAATATACCGAAACCATCGGCATGTCCACTAGCATTTGCTTCTGGGTTCGCAGCCAGCTGAACGTACCCACAAGCATCATCCCCATCATCAACCATAACGGATTCCAGTGCCTTGGTTATCAGTCGAAACTCTTTAGAAGTGAAAAGTAAAGTATGAAAAACGAAGAACGTTCGTGTCAAGAAGTCTGTTTTCAGCTATTTGCTGACAAAACAGACTACTACCATCGCTGGTATCACGCTAAACCAATGCTGATAACATCAGAACGTCGCGACGAATTGCGACGTATGCAGGCTTTGCTCTATAAATGCATCGCCTACATGGCGGAGCACTACCGTAAATGGGTACCGGAATACATGCCCTTAAATGAAAAGGTGATGGAAATTTTGAATCGCCAGAGCTGCTACCCGTTCCGTGCAGGGGCCTACAGGCCCGACTACCTTATCAGCGAAGAAGGCAAGCTGCTGTTGGTTGAAATTACCAGCCGTTTCTTTGGACATGGAATCTGGTTCAGCTATCCCTCGGTGATCAAGGCCGAGCAATTCATGGCAACCCATCCCGACACTTCTTGGGAAAACCGGTACAATGAATTGATGACCTATATGCGCGATGCCATCCCAGCAAAAAGCCCCATTTACGTGCTGAAGAGCAGCGACCGGACGAGCGAAATCGCCCTTTACAAAAAATTCTATGAGTACTACGGACATGAAGTGACCATCTATGAGGCCAACGAGGTCGAAGAGCATATAGACAAATGGAGTCACGACGCCGTAGTATTCAGCGCTCTCAATCAAGAGGACATTCTGTCCTTCAAGATGGAAACGTTGCAAGCCATGATAGACGTGCGTATGATCAATGACTTCCGCACTATCTTCCTTGCTCACGACAAACGCTTTTTGCACCTCATTTTCGTGGACGATTTCACACAGGAATGCCTCACGGAAGAAGAAACAAAATTTCTGCGTGAACACACCATCCCCACCTACATGTTCAGCAGTCATCCAGAAATATGGAAAGACGCCCTGACGCATAAGGACCAATACATCCTCAAGCCTTACGACTTGGGCAAAAGTGTTGGACTGTATGCCGGCGTAATGACCGATGATGAAACGTGGAAGAAAAACATCGCGGCTAGCGAGAATGGTGGATTCATTTTGCAGCCTTTCATCAAGCAGCGGACTTACCCATGTGAATGGGAAGGCAAGCATTATGACGATTACGTCTGTGGCATGATGCTATGCATGGACGACCGCTATTTCGATAGTGGCATGATCCGCGCCAGCAGTGTTCCCGTAACAAATAAAGTAGATGACCGCAAGAAGAGCGTCATCCACAGTGACGACGAAAAGCTGAAACAATACTGTAATGTGCTATAACTGCACCGTAGGGCTAAAATATGAACACAATTTTAAAGGTGGATGCCCGACAGTTCATACCCTTTCGCAAGGGAAATGTTTTGCGCAACCATCAGGCAGATTTTCATCTCGATGACGCCTCCTTGCGTATTGATGTCGTCAGTGCATTTTGGCCATTCATGGCGGAAGTCACCCAAGCCATTCTTGAGCCAGTAGCTTTTACTGAGATGCAATGGCTTAAACGCGTTGCAACCAGCATTGGTTTTCAAGAATTGGCCGAAGGGAAAACAGACTTGCTGATTGGGAATGACGGCAACGAAATTTTGAATCATCAGCTTGAACAAACAGGGCTCCCCATTGTCAAAGAAAAAATATGGACGGAACCCATCGCCATCCTGTTGAATAAAGACAATCCTGTAAACAACCTGACTGTTTCACAAATACAAGACATTTATTTTGGTCGCATCAGAAATTGGAGCGAATTGGGTGGAAAGCAACAGCCCATTCACACCTATCAATTAGAACGTGGCAACGGCAGTCAAACGGCGTTTGAAAAATTCGTCAAAGGAAACAATATTGACGAGAATCATCACGAAATACACACCATGCCGGATATTATTGACGATGTGGCAAAGGACGTTTCCGGCATCTGCTATACATTTTGGTCATACTATACTCGCATGTATGCAAACACCCAGACACACATGATAGCTGTTGACGGAACTGCGGTGACCGACCCAAACTATCCATTAAAAGATGATCTGTATATGATATACCGCAAGGATCATCCCAATGAAAATCTGCATCGGCTGACTTCTTGGCTCAAATCAGCCAAAGGGCAAGAGCTCATAGCAACATGTTACCAGCCAGAAAGAACCGTGGAGTGATGAACATGAAGATTGCCATCATGCAACCATACTTTTTTCCGTACATTGGCTACTGGCAGCTCATCCATGCTGTAGATGTGTTCGTTATTTACGACGATGGTAAATTTATTAAGGGTGGATGGATTGGTCGCAATCGAATACTTAATCAAGATAATCAACCGGAAATGATAGGCATCGACATTGTCGGAAAATCACCGAACCGTCTTATCAACGAACTACAGCGTCATATCTGTACACAACACATCAAACGAACAATACGTAAGCTCTATTACAACTACCACAAGGCTCCCCACTACGCTGACGCAATGAGTGTCATCGAACCGATTCTTCTTGACGAGGAGCCCGACTTGGCGCGCTACCTAACCAAGCAAATCAAGAGTGTTGCCGCCTATTTGGGTATCAACACAGAATTTCACCAGTCATCAGAGGTCAGCAAAGAAGGGCTGAAACACGTTGAAGATAAAGTATTCCGTATCTGTCACCACTTCGGAATCACTAATTACATAAACCCTTCGGGAACTGGTATGCAATTATACGACAAGGCACACTGGAAAGAGGCTGGAGACATCAACCTCAGCTTTTTGCGTCGCAACGAAGACATCCGCTACAAGCAACGCACTGACGAGTTCGTCCCTGACCTGAGCATCATCGACCTGATGATGTATTGTTCGCGTGACGAATTGCACGACATACTGAATCGCTATCACTTTTTATAAAGGCAAAAGATATTCTAGTTTTAACACATGAAAATCACGGTTCAAGATTTTACGGGTGTTTACGCCGCACAGCCCTTTATGCAGGAACTGCGCAACGCAGCAAAGACGAGCAAAGATATTCGCTGGCTCGACTGCACGAAAATCGTCGGCACCGACTGCTACTGTGATGATGACGCCGTAAAGGCTATCAACGAATTAATCGACGGCGCCGAAACAACCGCGGGAATTCACTTTTTCGATAACGGCAATTACCATTACATGAGCAAACTCTGGACGGACAGAATCCAAGAACCGTTCACGCTCATCGTTTTCGACCATCATCCCGATATGCAACCGCCGCGATTCGGCGGGATTCTAAGCTGTGGTGGCTGGGTCTTAGAAGTTCTCGAAAACAATAAATTTGTTCAAAACGTCATTATCATCGGAGTCAAAGAAGAACTCGTGGAAACCGCATGCGAAGAACTTTCGCAATCTGGTGAATCGAACATTTTAGATAAAGTCACATTCATTCGCGAAAGCGAACTAAACACTCTCTCGCCACAAACCATTCTATCGTCTTTCGTCTATCGTCTTTCGTCTCCACATTCCCTCTACATCTCCATCGACAAAGACGCACTCGCCCCCGCCTACGCCGCAACCAACTGGGATCAAGGCTCGCTCACTCTAGACGCACTCAAAGAATGCATCTCGGCCCTCGCCGCAAACCATAAAATTCTAGGCATCGACATCTGCGGAGAACGCGCGCACAACTTCGAAGGCAACGCAAATCACACAGTCCAAGAAGCAGATACGCTCAACGACTCGCTTAATCGCGAACTTGTCGAGTTTTTAAACAATCTGTAAAAGTATCACTTCACCGCAATGAACTTGCGACGATCCACGCCAGGAGCCGTCATTCGCATCACGTAAATGCCTGCCGGGAGCCCGCGCGTCAACCACGCAACATCGCCAATTTTCGCAGATTCCACTTTTAGGCGACGCACTAACGCGCCCTTCGTATCGAAAAGGCTAACGCGATAAGTTTTCGTAGCCATCATGGACAACGTTTTCGCAATACTCGTTTTGGAAGAATCCTTCGCAGTCGTATCGCGGGCTGTCGTATCCGGCTTGGCGGCCGCTTTCACGAGCGTCACATCGAACTGGTCGATATTCGGGCCATCGTTACCGCCAACAGTCGCAAATTTCACAGCGTTTTCGCCTGCGGCAAGATTAATCAAGACCTCGGTTGAATCCCAAACAGTCCAGGCGCTTGTCGCTTTGAATTTTGTTATCGCCGTATCTAGGCCTGCACTCACAGCAAGTGAACGCTCCTCGCCCGAGCCGTTCGTGAAATCAATGCTTAGTTTGTACTGACCTGCAGTATCGACTTTGACTTTCACGACAACATCGCCGCCCTTGTCAAAATTCACGTATCCATCGCCATGATAACCGTCATTGCTACTTTCAGAAGCACCACCCGTAATGGATCCCTTTTCGGCCTGATACTGTTTATCCGGTGTCGGAGGCGGCGGTTCCACGTAATTGGCGTCGCATTCCGTCGGGCTCTTGAGCGTTGCGCCCGCATTCGCTTTCACTGCGGCTTCAACTTCGCTTGCCTTGAGCATAAAACTTTGGTATTCATATGGCGGAGTAAAAGAAGTTCCCGTTCCTCTCGTGTTGCCCGAGCAGTTCGTGAAAATGTTGTCAATGACTTCGTTTACGCCCGTACCGTTCGCATTGCCCGTATAAATCGGATTCGATTCGTTGATGAACACGTTTCTTTCGGTGCGCACGCGGCACATGTGGCCCGCCGAAACGCCAAGCACGTCCGTACCGTTCGTGATGCTTGCATTACCCGTAAGCAAGTTGTTGACCACATGGACATTTCCGTAACGGCAGCGCGGTTTGCGCTGGTTCGCGGCTTGCCACCAGTTGAACATGTAGGTCACATTCAGTTTGCCTTCGCTTTCGGGTTCGTTGTCAGAACTGCCGATGAGGTTCGAGAGGTTGTGTGAACTCTTTTTCTTGTAGCCAAAAATGCACCAAGTAAACGTAACGTTGTCGGCACCTTTGACAACATCGGCATTACCGTCTTGGCCATCCCAGAATTCGCAATGGTCAATCCAAATATTCTTGGAACCGTTATTTTCAATGGTGAGGTTGTCCCAAGCTTGGTCGGCATTGCTGCCCGGCCCTTGAATCACAATGTTACGGACGATGATATTAGACGCCTTGCTGATATGGATTGGTGCTTTGAGCACAGTTCCCGGCTTTAGTCCGATAATGGTCTTATTGGAACCCGTGATGTTCAAGCGGTCCCCTGTCCGTCCGTTCCACCCGCTACCGAGCGTACCATCGATATAAATTACTCGTGGCGAAGAATCCTTCGCGTATTTTTGCAAATCAGCAAAAGTTTTCACCGTAACGGGAGCCACATTTCCGCCACCAGTCACTTCAAACGCGGTCGAGGTACGGCCCGAACGAGTCGCCCAGCCAATCGGCTTGCACTGATCCACCGCCGCAGACGCACAAACAGCCAGTCCACACAACACTGCTAAAAATCGATTTGGAACTTCAAACATCTCACCAACTTCCTTATAATTTCACCATGATATAATCTATATTCCAAAAATCATTATAGAGCGCAATTTTGCATTTAATTTTTAGACATTTTGTCAAGAATTTCAATCCAATAAAAGCACAGAAAAAGCCGTTTTCTTGCAAAAACGGCTAATTTTCTCGCAATGTCAAAGTTTTTTACAAATACAATGCGTTGTTGTAAATATTGACGATTCCCTGCTAGATTGCAGTCCAGCCACCGTCAATACAGATTAGCTGGCCCGTGCAGAAGCTCGATGCGTCGGACGCCAAGTAAATGGCGATACCGTCCAATTCACCGGGTTTGCCCAAGCGCCCCGCCGGGCAGTAAGCCTTGATGAGGTCCATGAAGCCGGGAATTTCGAGGGAACTTGCCGTCAATTCGGTTTCAAACACCGCAGGACCGATAGCGTTCACCGTAATGTTATACTTCGCCCATTCTACAGCCAAGTTCTTGGTCAAGTTCATCACGCCGCCCTTCGCCGAAGCGTAAGCACTGATGCCGCCGCCTGGGAAAATCACCCTGGAATGAATCGAGCCGATATTGATAATCTTGCCGTAGTTCTGGTCGATCATGACCTTGCCCACAGCCTTGCACATGTAATAGACTCCGCTCAGGTCAATATGGAGATGGCGTTCCCACTCTTCGTTGGACTGGTCCATGACCATCTTGTTGCAACCCATACCGGCGGAGTTGACGAGGATATCGATACGCCCGTAAGCAGCCATGACCTTCTCGACGGCCTTGGTGATGCTGTCGTAATCGCCCACGTCACAAGTAGCATACATCGCTTCGGTGCCGAATTCCTTTTGAATCGCGGCGACATTGTCCTTGAGGCGGTCCTCGCGCCTAGCAAACAGGGCTACCTTTGCTCCCTGACTTGCGTACGCACGCGCAATTTGCAATCCAAGACCTGACGAAGCTCCCGTAACAACGGCAATCTTGTCCTTGATATCGAAATAGTTCTTCATTTTTTGACCTCCTCTGGGGTTGTTCTGTAATTAATATATATCAAGAAAGTAAGTTCAATTCGTACAGAACAATTTTTTACAATTACAGCCCTAAAAAACTACCGCACTTCCAGTTTGCTGAAAGATTCGTAGTGGTCTGAGGTATAGTAGATTACGCAATCCGGCTGATAGACCAACCGCTTAGTTCCACGATTCTTGGCGGAATACTCCACATCGGCTTCGTGGTAGGAACCTTCGGGTAAGGTTGCATGATAATTATCGGGCTTCGAGGCGTAATTGTTAAAATTGTCGCCACCAATCATCACGCCAATTGTTGTCCAAGGATTAAAATTCCACTTTGAGAAAGTTTTTCCCGTTTTCGATTCGTAAAGAGCAATGCCCTCATCCTTGCCAACATAGTTTGCAGGCAATTTATCGAACTTACACAAGTATGCAGCCACAGAATCCTTTGTCGTATAGAGGCCGGATTCCTCCACCGCCTCGTAGATACTTTTTGTATTTGCACCAGACGACGAATCGTCATCATCACCCCCAACGAGATCTCCCGTAGCCGTACAGGCCACAAAGAAAGCGGCAATGAAACCAGCAAGGAAAATCTTTAAGGGGACATTTTTCATACCAGAAATATACATTAAAAAGGCAAATACAGGTCAAACAGCAAGGCAATCGCCGCCAAAAGAACTATATTATGCGAAAACAGGAGATTCCCGCCTTCGCGGGAATGACAAGTTCTAATCACAAACCACTTATTACTGCAAAAATGGATATTAACGAACTCGCACAACAGCACATTCTGAAGCAGCCGCTCTACGTGACCGGCAAACCCATCGCCTACACCGCTCGTGAATTCGGTCTCGACCCGAAAGACATCGACAAGCTCGCCAGCAACGAAAACCCGTTTGGTCCGAGCCCGAAGGGCATGGCCGAAGCTCGCAAGGCTTTGGAAGAAGTGAACCTCTATCCGGATGGCGGTTCTTACGACCTCATCGGAAAGATTGCTGAATTCCGCGGCGTGAACCGCGACCAGATTGCCGTGGGTAACGGCAGTAACGAACTCTTGGACATGATTGCCCAGGTGTTCCTCGGCCCCGGCGTGGAAGCCGTCATGGGTAACCACAGCTTCGCTGTTTACAAGCTCGCCACCATGGCCATGAACGCCAAGATTGTTGAAGTCGATATGCCTGCTCCGGGTTACAACTACGACCTCAAGGCCATGCGCGACGCCGTGAACGAAAAGACCCGCATCGTGTTCCTCGCTAACCCGAACAACCCGACCGGTTCTGACCTCACCGCCAAGGAAATCCTCGACTTCGCCGACAGCCTCCCGGAAACTTGCGTTCTCGTGATGGACGAAGCATACACGGAATTTATCGAAGATACGCCGGAACTCGTTCCGGATTTCAACAGCCGCATCGCCGAAGGCAAGAACATCATCTGCTGCCGTACGTTCAGCAAGATTTACGGCCTCGCCGGCCTCCGCGTGGGCTACTGCATTACCCGTCCGGAAATCGTGAACCTCATCAACCGCGTTCGTGAACCGTTCAACGTCAACAGCATCGCTCAGGCAGCAGCTATCGGCGCTATTGACGACCAGGATTACGTGAACAAGGTTCGCGAACTCAACAAGAAGGGTCTTGAACAGCTCAAGGCTGGTTTCAAGGAACTCGGCCTCGCCTATGTCGACAGCCACGCAAACTTCATCGCCGTCAGCGGATTCAAGGATCCGATGGACGCCTTCAAGTTCTTGCAGGCCAAGGGCACCATCATCCGCCCGCAGCCGGCTATGGGTGACGTGCTCCGCATTACCGTCGGTACCGAAGCTCAGAACAAGAAATGCCTCGAAAACATCAAGGCATATCTTAATAAATAAACATTGACTATGTCATTCCCGCTATACGAAACTTTGAACTTTAGTTCTATAGTTGAGTTATGCTCTTTGAGTAGAAAGCGGGAATCTCCCATCCTTGTACAAAGAAGGAGGTGCCCGCTCGGAGGCGGGCATGACAATTCAAATGAATTACAATAACAAAAGCAATTGGTACAAACGCTCGCAAGTAGCAAAAGAAAAAGCTCACGGCGTTGCCCGTGTGATTTCTAAGCGCGGTTTTTGCAGCAGAAGCCAAGCAGAAAACCTGGTCCGCGAGGGCCGGGTTTCTTTGCGTGGTAAAATCGTCCGCGATCCGGACACTCCCGCCTATGAAAACGACAAGATTCTTGTGGACGGCAAAGCCGTGACCGCAAGCAATTTTGTGTACTTTATGATGAACAAGCCGCGCGGCTATGTCACTACGGCAAGCGACGAAAAAGGGCGCGCGACCGTAATGGACCTTTTCCGCGAGCAATACTCCAAACTATTCCCCGGCAAGCCCGTGCCGCACATATCGCCGGTGGGCCGCCTCGATGCAGCCAGCGAAGGAATTCTGTTATTTACGAATGATACAGCTTGGGCAAATGATCTCACTGAGCCTCAGAAGAAAAATGGCGATTCCGGCACTGAGGCCGGAATGACAAATAAAGACGTCATCCTGAGACCTTCGACAAGCTCAGGGACCTTACCGAACAGGGTCGGTGAGCCTGCCGAACCGTCCTATACTCACTTAAAAATCTACCGCGTTCAAGTCAACGGCCACCCCACTGCTGAACAGCTTTCGCAAATGGAAAAAGGCTTCAACGTTCCGCCGCGAGTCTTCGGCGAACCCGAAGAATTCATGCACGCCGAGCGCGCGACCCTCCACAGCTCAGGCGAAAAGAACTGCTGGCTAGAAATTACTTTGGACGAAGGCAAGAACCGCGAAATCCGTCGCATGCTCGCAAAGCTCGACTACGAAGTTTTGCGTCTTGTACGTATAAAGTTCTGTAATTACGAATTGGGCGATTTAAAACAAGGCGAAATTACGGAAATCAAGCCCCGTTAAAACAGCGCTACTTCCTGGCCTATTTTCTGGCGGCCGTCAGCGAAATCCCTAGATGGAGGTTATTTATACCGTCAACAGGGGCGCGCTTCGGATTTTTCCCTATCTGGAAATTTTCGTCACCATCCTCGTGGTTGTCACCCACGGCACTTGCATATATTCCCATATTCAGGGTAAAACCAACAAAGTAATGTTCCGACACTTTCCAAAGTTTTCCCACCTCAAATTTTCCACCGACCTCAAAGCCACTGTACGCCATTCCATAATCTTCCCATAAGTTGTCCGTCCACATAAACGAGAGAGTTGCCCCGATAAAAGTCCCGTATAAAAAAGAAGATTCAGCCAAGAAGGGATAAACCTTAAATCCAAAGCCAAAAATTGGGCGGATCATGACTTCGGTTCGATTGTATTCCTCCTTGTCGCGGGAATAGAGTTTGTAGCGAGAATTGCCTATCGATACGGCGAGGCCAAAATCCACCAAGAAAATGAATCTTTCGCCCGGAGAAAATCCTGCCTGCACATCGAGTATCGGGCCACCACCTTTAAAGGAGTAGATGTCATAAGTGAGGTCTTCATCATAGACCATCTCGTCGCGAGCCTTGTCGTGATACCAATGGGTAGAGGATTCCGTCTCGTAGTCAGACTTTGTATAATGTCCGCCAAGGGATGCTTCGAAATACAAAAAGCCCGAATCATCCGAAAAGGCAAGCGCCGCGCATGCCAAGCATGCTACTATTTGCAGTATCCGTCGGAACATTTCAACCTCAGGGCGGCATAATTCACAAATTTACCACAGGAAGTATCCTCCGGCGGCAGGAATCTATCGAACTCGTAAGCTCCACCGACACTGCGTTCGTCGAATTCCACAAAACGGAAATTGAGTTCATGCGGTTTCCAGTATTCCGAACGGCTGTCAATCTCGTACGAGGGCAGCGCCACAACCTTGTCACCGCAATAAAAGGAAATATCGACAGAAATCTTATTCTCGCGACCTAGTGAAAAAAGGCTATCGCAGGTTTCCCAGCAAAGAACCCTGGCCGCAGATTCAGACTCTCTGGACGCATCTGCCCAAACGGAGTCCCCGACCTGGAACGTAACCCGAAGTTCAACAGAATCCACCTTATCAGGCTTATATGCGGCAATGTCGGTCCAATATGTAAGTTCCTTTTCCCATCCTGCCGGGTCACAGGCCATACAACAAAACGCAAGCCACGCAAAAACGAGCGTGCAGTACACCGCAAATCTGTACCTAATAGATTTCATCAAATTTATGCAAGCCTCGGTTTTCCCGTCCAGCCCAGTTTTTCTCTAAGGGCGCCTACAAATCCCGTGTGACGCATGCGAATAAACGTCGTCACGAGTTTGCTTTCAGACAACATCACGTATTCATCCGGTTTCATTTCGAAATCAATGCGCCCGTCAAAAACGAGGTCAAGCGAGCAATTCACAGCGGAAGCCATTCGCAATTTTTTATCCGTCAGCGAAAGCACTAGCGGACGCACAGACAAACTGCTCGGTGCCACAGGCGTCAGCACCACGGCCGGCGTCGAAGGATGGATAATCGGGCCTCCTGCCGCCAAGTTATAAGCCGTCGAGCCCGTCGGCGTCGAAACGAGAATCGAATCCGCCCAGTATTCCGTGAGGCACGTATCGTTGTAAGTGACATTCACGTTCACCATGCGTTCCGGAGCATGAGCACGCACATGGACTTCATTCAACACAGTCTGTTTTGCGATGCACTTTTTCCCATGATAAACAGCCGCTTCAATCATCATGCGGTCACGGGTCGCAAAGTCACCCGCTAGCAAACTATCAAGTGTTTTGGTCAAGCCTTCCACACGGGATTCCGCCAAAAAGCCCACGCGACCGGCATTCACGCCAAGAATCGGGATGTTATGGCCAAGCGCGATATGCGCCGCCGTAAGCACGGTACCGTCACCGCCAATCGCAATCAGCAAATCCGTTTTCTGCAACGCGGATTCTTTCACCACGCGAATCGGCTTTTTCACGAGTTCCTTCAAGGAATCCAGCGCACAGAACTTCACCTGCGGATGTTCAAGCGCCCAAGAAGTAATCTGCTTCAAGGCACAGGCCAAGTCTGAGCTCTTGTCCTTAAAGCCGACAATTCCAATGTTGCTGAAAGACTTATTCATTTTCATCCTCAAGTTTCGCGTTCGTTCAATGCGTCGTCAGCCGAACCACCTATTCCTTCTTCTCGGTGTTTTCAGCGACAAGCACGTTCTTCAACTTTTCGACAACGCCTGGGAACATCGCTTCGACCTTGTCCATATTATCGACAGGTTCGTCATTCTGTAACGCAATCGACAACACGCTCAAGGCAAGCCCCATCTGCGCTGAATCGCCACCGTCAAAATCGCTACCGTTCACAATCGTTTCAAGCCCGCGAATCACAAGGCCATCGTCATAAACACCAACTTCGGCGCCCGTCTTGCGCAAGTTCACCGCCAAAAATTCATTCTTGGGGCGCATTTCCACGCGCACTTCCTTGGGCACGCGCAAAATCGTTTCGCCTTCGGCGTAACAAGCCGCCACCGCCAAGAGCGGGTATTCTTCAAGGGCGGTCGCAATCACGTCTTCGCTAAAGCGGCGCCCCTGCAAACGCTTTCCAGACGCCAGCGGTTTGATTTCGACATCGCCAAAAACGTCACCGTACTTTTCACGGCGGCTCACCGTTTCAACGTTTGCGCCCATGCGCTTGAGGCATGTAAGAGCACCCGCACGGCTGCTGTTCAAATCCACGTTCAAAAGCTTGATGACGTTATCCTTCGGCATGTTCCCGACAGTCGCGAGTACCGCAAACGCAGTCGCTTCCGTCGTATCGCCCGGCACATAGTATTCACGCGCCGTAATCACCTTCGTCTCCGAAAGTTCCGTGAACTGCGTGCGTTCAATTTTTTTGCCCTGCGCAATCATCAAGCGGCGTTCGAATTCGCTCAACTGCTCCATGCCACGGCCTTCGTACTTTACCGCCGCGCCAAAGTAGATGAGCATTTTTGTCCACTGGTCATGCACCGTAGACTTTTCTTCGAAATTCAAATATTCATTGCGGATAAGCGCACGGAGTAAAAGCCTGTTGCGCATCGCATACGAAACGTTCCCGAGAGAATCTTTCTTGACGTTCAGTTCATCGCGCAAAAAGCTAAACACGAATTTTGCCGGTTCGTCTTTCTGGACCTTGATTTTAAAATACTTCTGGAGAGTTTCCTTCGCCGTGTTCACGCGGGCAATACCGGCATCATCCACTTCGGCCGCGAACGTATAAAGCTGTTCTTCGTCCTTGCTCGCGAGCGTCCACAATAAAACATTATCCGCTTCGTTAAACTTAATCGGGAGCATTGTCGGCACCGGGTACTGGAACCCTTTGCCATTCAAGACAAGCTGATGCCCTTGCAATTCGTATGTGAGCCCAAAATCCTTTAAAGCATCCGCATAGCGTTCACTACCACTCGCCCATGCAAAATCTTCCAGCACCGTGCGCCCGTTCACCAAGAGCGCCATCACCAATGTCAAATTCATCCGTTCACGGTCGGGATTCATCAAGAATTCCATCGTCAATTCCTTAACAAATTATCGTCTTTCTTTAACTTCGTATTCCAAATATTGCAAGACTCTCACGGCACGGGCCGCTTCTTCTTCGGTCTTGAACGCAAGCAATAGCGTGCCCGCTACATTTTCGCGGACCTTCATGAGTTCTATATCGCGAATGTTGATGCCTTCTTCGGCAAGCGGCTGCATCACGCTCAACAGTGCACCCGGTTTGTCCTTGAGTTGCACCGTAATCTCGTAGAACGAGGCAGTGTTATTGCGACCCGGAGCAAACAAGCTCGCACGGCCATCGTTCCCCGCCTTGAAAATATCGGCAAGCGTCTGCGAATTGTCGGCAATAACGCTCTTTTCGTCATTTTCAAAATTACCCGAAGCGGGCTTTCCGTCCTTCACGACGTTGAGTCCGTTCATCGCAGCAATCGTCTTGTCGAGCCCATCGCGGACTTCACAAAGCGCACGGGTCGTCTCATCGCGATTCGTCACGGCGATATCGTGCCACATTCCCCAGCCCGAAGCCGCAATGCGCGTCATATCGCGGAAAGCGCGGCCTGCAAAATGCTGGTAGTTGTGCTTGAGCAAACGTTCCGGCAAGTTGCCCGCGAGTGTGGAACTCAACATTTGTGGCATGTGGCTCACCCAAGCCATCGTGCGGTCGTGATGTTCCGGCGGGAACACCACAGGATTTGCGCCCACGAAATGAATCAATTCCAGAAGCGGCGCATAAACCGATTCAGGCGTTCCCTCTGGCGGGCAGACAAACCAATAAGCATTTTCAAAAATCGCAGGATCGTTATACTCGCAAGTACGCTTTTCGGAACCCGCCATCGGATGGCTACCGACAAAGCGGAACGGAGAAGGCAAGCGCATGCCCGCCTTGCAAATTTCAACCTTCGTCGAGCCAATATCGCTCACCAAAATTTCGCGACCCGAGGCAGCGCCAGCCCACGAAACCTTTCCGAGCGCATCAATCATCTTCAAAATGTGGAGAATCGGCGCACAGAGCAAAATCAGGTCGCTATCCTTCGCCCACTTTTCAGTCTCGTCGTATTCAAAAAATTCATCGGCAAGTTCAAGTTCGCGAGCGCGCTTGAGCGTCGAAGGGGAACTCACTGCACGAATTTTTGTCGGGAGTTTTGCCTGCTTGACGGCAGCCGCAATCGAGCTTGCCAACAGGCCGAACCCCACCATCGTAATGCGATTCACCATTACTCTTCCACCTTGCAGGTTTCTTCCATGATGACACGGAAAATGTTCTTGAACGAATCCGGCGACAACGGGCCACCAGCCTTTGCGGCCTTTGCGGCGACAACATCCAAGACAGACTGTTCGCGAGCCTTGTCGAACACCGGCAAACCTTTCTCTTTCTTGATTTTCCCGATTTCAACAGCGTAAGACGCCCTCTTGTTGAGGAGCGCAATCAGTTCATCATTAAGTTCATCAATGCGAATACGCCATTCATTAATATCCATGGGAATGAATGTAGAAAAAATTAAAGGCATATCGCCCAAAGACCTTTTTTATATCGCTAATTTTAGTCACTAAAAAATTCTATATTTCGCACCGAACTTTTATCTTTGGAGCAAAAATGAAAATAGCCGTAATGGGTGGTGCCGGGTATATCGGAAGCCATACAATTATTGAACTTTACAAAGCAGGCCATTCCGTCGTTGTCGTCGATAACCTTGTAAATTCCAGCAACGAATCCCTCCGCCGCGTGGGCGAACTCGTAGGAACCCCCATTCCATTCATAAACGCAGACGTCCGTGACGCCGCCGCCATGGACAAAATCTTTAGCGAAAATAAGTTTGACGCATGCATTCACTTTGCCGGGCTCAAGGCCGTCGGCGAATCCGTTGCAAAGCCGCTCGAATACTACGAAAACAACATGAACGCGACATTCGTGCTCCTCAACGCCATGAGAAACCACGGCTGCAAGAACATCATTTTCAGTTCTTCCGCCACCGTCTATGGCAACCCGGCCATCATCCCGATTACCGAAGAATGTCCTAAAGGCCAGTGCACAAATCCATACGGAAAAACAAAGTCCATGCTCGAAGAAGTGCTCATGGACGTGCAAAAGGCTGACCCTGAATGGAACGTGGTTCTGCTCCGCTACTTCAACCCGATTGGAGCACACCCCAGCGGACGCATCGGCGAAGACCCGAACGGCATCCCGAACAACTTAATGCCATACATTACGCAGACCGCAGTGGGACTCCGCAAGGAGCTCGGCGTATTCGGCAACGACTATGACACCCCGGACGGAACCGGCGTTCGCGACTACATCCATGTTTGCGACCTCGCCGCAGGTCACGTGAGCGCTCTCCAAGCCATCGAACGCAAGTGCGGACTCGCCATTTATAACCTGGGCACAGGCCACGGCTACTCCGTGCTCGACGTTGTCAACGCCTTCGAAAAAGTAAACAACGTAAAAATTCCGTACAGCATCAAGCCGCGCCGTGCAGGCGACATCGCCACCTGCTACTGCAACCCGCAAAAAGCATTCGACGAACTCGGCTGGAAGGCTCAATACGGCATCGAAGAAATGTGCCGCGACGCCTGGAACTGGCAAAAGAACAACCCGAAGGGTTATAAAGGATAAAAATTTTTTCGCATATCACCCGTTTTACACACTTTTATATATTTTTTAATCACTATGCAGATTACTAACGCTTCTCAACTTACTGGTGTTTTCCCCGCGTTGTTCACCCCGCTCAAGAACGACGATCCCAAGAACCTTCGCAACTCCATCGACTACAAGAAGATGGGCCAGATGATCGACGACGTGATTGCTAACGGCGCAAGTGGCGTGCTCCCTGCCGTGACCACGGGTCAGAGTGCGACGGTTTCCCCGCAGCAACACCTCGATGTCATCAAGTTTACGCTCGACTACGTGGACGGCCGCGTGCCCGTGATTGCCGGTGCCGGTTCCAACTGCACCCGCGAATCCATCGAAATGATCGAGAACGTCCAGAAGATTGCCCCGGTGGCAGTCCTCTGCGTGACAGGCTATTACAACAACCCGCCGCAGGAAGGCCTCCTGAAGCACTACCGCACGCTCAGCAGCGAGACGGGCGCAAAGATCGTTATCTACAACGTTCCGGGCCGCACCTCCAGCTACGTGCATCCCGACACCCTGATCGAACTTGCCGAAGACAAGAACATCATCGGCCTCAAGCAGGCCGTGGAATTCGGCTTTGGCGAAAAGTTCCACGAAGACACGATGCGCGTGATCAAGGAAACGAAGGGCAAGGACTTCGCCGTGATGAGCGGTGAAGACGGCTTGTTCGCAGACCTTCTCGAAATGGGCGGCACGGGCCTTATCAGCGCTTCGGGCAACATCCCCGAGGCCACTAAGACGTTCGTCGAACTGTACAAGGCTTTCCAGGCCGGCGACAAGGACAAGGCGCACAATCTGCAGAAGGACGCACGCGACTTTATCGACATCACGTTCTGCCGCAAGAACCCGATTCCGCTCGGCACGCTGTTCAACAGTCCGCTGTTCCAGCCGCTCGTGAGCGTAAAGGACACAGCCAACGGTGCCGACGCCGTCGCCCGCATCATGAAGCTTATCGAAGAAAAGGCCCCGAGCCTCAAGAAATACCACGTCTAGGAGAATCACAATGGCTAAGAATCAAAAATCCGTTACTGATATAGTCTGCGAGCTCATCAAGAAGCAGAAGCTCCTCCCCATCCCGGTGCAGACATTGAACGAAGAAGCCGAAGCCTCTCGCTACTTCGGCGGCGACCTCAAGGAATTCTTGGCAGCAGCCAAGACTCTCGGCGCAAAGGGAATCTTCGTCGAAACGCTGTACCTCGAAGATGACGAATTCTACTACGACAGCGGCATCGATGACGAAGAATACCTCGCCATGAACGGTGCTGACGCCAGCTGCGCCTGTGGCTGCGGCGAAAACTGCGAATGCAAGAAGAACAAAAAATCCAAGAAAGCCAAGGACGACGACAAGGTCGATGGCGTTCTTCTGGAACCGGAAGACCTCGATGGTCTCGACCTCTCCCTCCTCCGTCCGGGTATCGCAAAGTTCCTCGACCGCATTGGCGAATGCTGTGGCGTTCGCTTGACAGTCCCGGGCGTGGATCACCTCGAAGTCGAAATTTTCGCCGACTGGTACGACGAATTCGCCCAGCTCGTTGACGAAGCTTCCGAAATCATCGAAGAAGATCCGAACGGCGCTCTCGAAGAAGTCGAAGCCAAGTTCAAGGCTGCAGAAGCCGCCGCTGAAGCTGCGGAAAAGGATAACAGCGTCAAGAAGATTGCTGTCCATCCCCCGAAAAAGGCAGCAAAGAAGAAGGCCAAGTAAGGCAAAGCTTTACTATCGCCAAAGAGCATAGTACAATCACCCCGCCACCGTGCGGGGTCTTTTTTTATACACAATAACACACAAAAAAAACACTCCCCCGCGAGGAGGAGCGTTTCCAAACAAGTCTTAAGAGAGAACTTTGTTACTTCACGGCGACGCGCTGCATAAAGTGGCCTTGCTTCACCAGATAAACGCCAGCCCCCTGGAAGCGGGCCTTGACAGCAGCCTTGAGAGAAGCACCGGCAGCAAACTTGACCTTGCCAAGGAACTTACCCTGCATATCGAACACCTGGTATGTTCCACCCAAATCATTCAGGCGAAGAGTCGATACCAATGCGGTCGTGCTATCATTATCCGGCGGAGTAATATCGCCGCCACCCGGCAAAGTGAACTTCACGTAGTCAACGTTCGTGTTGGCTGTAGCAATTGTAATGCGAAGCGTGTGCTTGCCAGCGGTAAGCGTAGCCTTGCCCTTGGCAAGTTCATAAGAATTCCAGTCTTCCGTGGTATTACCTTCGAACGGGAGAGAAACAAGAGCCTTGCCATCCAAGGAGAGTTCCACAGTACCGGAACCCGAGCCGTTGGCAACATTGGCTTCGATTTCATATTCGCCGTCCTTAGCAACTTCCACAGTGTATTCGAGCCATTCATCGACAGCGGTATAGCCGATAGCCTTGCCGTCACCAGCATTCACGATATCGACAGAAGAGTAGTCTTCGCCACGGTAGTTGTGGTCGCCATCGTCGCCCGAAGCGCCCTGAGCACCGTTGTATGTAACACCTTCATTACCTTCGTCAAAGTTTTCGGCCTCGACCGTTCCCGGAATCGCAGCCGCCGAACCCTTATAAGGCTTACGTTCGATATCCTTCGGCGGAATCACTTCGGAAGGTGTTCCCGCATCGGTCATATCAAAGTAAGAATAATCGACAGAACCCGTAGCATTGCCACCCGCTTCGGTCATGAGCATCACTTCAGTCACGCGGCCGAACTTAAGCGTAGCATCCTTCTTTCCTTGCTTCGATGTCGGAAGGTTCGCAGTCTGACCATGGAACAATTCATCCCATTTTTTGAAGTGGGCGGAAATATCGATGTGACCACACTGACGCGGCGTCGCACGGACACTGAAGAACTGCACGAACGTCGATGTACCCGTCTTGGAAGGTTCCTGGTCGCGCAAGAAGGCGTGGATGGTATATTTCGCACCATCAACAGTAATTTCGCCAAACTTCGGGCCGATATAGGCTTCGCTCGGCTTGCTGTACCAGTCATCCACGATGTAGTATTCAATCTGCGGATTAACCGTCCAACCGTAAATACCAATGTAACCGTACTGAGCGTTACCGGTCTTCGTATATTTGTAATCGACCGTATAATACTTTGTCTTGTGATCGACGCCAGAACCATTGTCACCATAGCGGTAACCCACGCGAGCCAAGAAGTCCTGGTTATTGCTCCAGTTGGCCTTGAACGTACCGTTGTCGAAGTAGCTCATGCTGTTGCTGCCACCCTGGGACCACTGTTCAAAGCCCCACGGCGTACCGTTGATAGAACCGGTCTGGTTGCCATTTACACGATGTTCGCTACCGCGAGCCTTGGTCATTTCGTCCTTGCAGGCATCGACTGCGAAAGCGCTGGAAACACAAAGCCCGAAGGCAAGTGCAAAGGTAGTCCTCAAAACACCACTTTTCATTTTTAGCTCCTCATAAAATATGGGTTTACACCCGTTTAATAGAAAATTAACTTTAGCCCCCCAATAAGGGAAGACTCATACAACATAAGCCGTTGTTGTGGATAGCAACACCTAAAATCCGCTACTACGAAAAAAGTGACCCGCCGGCGAAGCCGGCGGTTCTTCATATACGGGCGTAGCCCTACAATACTAGCGGCGTGCAAGGGCACGCACGTCGATCTGCCACCTGCAAGGGTCCTTACTAAGCCGCC